>Ga0208725_1000354_pt1 | contig 10228 bp, 9 predicted proteins | sample MicForSoSWNH13_O_FD_188004 | JGI IMG/M metagenome (GOLD analysis project Ga0208725, IMG submission 188004) | Forest soil microbial communities from Harvard Forest Long Term Ecological Research site in Petersham, Massachusetts, USA - MetaG HF011... | ecosystem: Environmental > Terrestrial > Soil >... | reverse complement strand
CGACAATGAACAGCACCCCCGGCCCCGGAATAACAATCAGCACCAGCGAAGCCACCCCGAACGCGACCAGCTGCCCAGCAGTCACCATGTCCCGACCATAACAGCGCGAGTCGCCCCGCCTCTAGGCTAAGCGGCGGGGTGGGTGAGGGAGCGGGTGTGCTGGGTGATGGGGCGGGGGAGGTTGTAGTGGTCGCGGAGGGTGGTGCCGGTGTACTCCTCGCGGAACAGCCCGCGCCGGCGGAGGACGGGGACCACGTGCTCGGTGAAGAGCTCAAGGCCGCTCGGGAGGACGGCGGGCATCACGTTGAAGCCGTCGGCGGCGCCGGACTCGGCCCACTCCTGGATGGTGTCGGCCACCTGCTCCGGGGTGCCGGCGAAGGTGCGGTGACCGCGGCCGCCGCCTAGCCGGCCGATGAGCTGGCGGACGGTCAGGTTGTCCCGCCTGGCCAGTTCCACGATCAGCTGGTAGCGGCTCTGCGCACCCTCCACCGGCGGCCGGGCGTACACCGATTCCGGCAGGTGGCCGTCCAGCTTCAGCTGCGAGGGCGGTATCTCCAGTACGTTGCTGAGCTGCGCGAGGCCGTACTCGGGGACGATCAGCTCCTCCAGTTCGTCCTCAAGGGACTGAGCCTCTTCCTCGGTGGAGCCGACGAATGGCACCAGCCCGGGCAGGATCTTTATCTCATCCGGGTTGCGGCCGTGCCGGCGGGCGCGGGCCTTCATGTCGGCGTAGAACTCCTGCGCGTCCGCCAGCGTCTGCTGGGCGGTGAACACCGCCTCGGCGTAGCGGGCGGCGAAGTCGCGGCCGTCCTCGGATGAGCCTGCCTGGACCAGCAGCGGCCGCCCCTGCGGGGACCGCGGTACGTTCAGCGGGCCCGCCACCTGGAAGTACTCGCCCTGGTAGTCGATCGCGTGAATCTTGGCCGGGTCGGCGAAGATGCCTGCCGTCTTGTCGCCGATCTGGGCGTCGTCCTCCCAGGAGTCCCACAGGGCCAGCGACACGTCGGTGAACTCCGCCGCCCGCCGGTACCGCTCCCTGTGGGTCGGGTTCTCGTCCAGGCCGAAGTTCCGCGCCGCCGCCCGGGACGCCGTGGTGACGATGTTCCAGCCGGCCCGGCCGCCGCTGATGTGATCAAGCGACGCGAACCGCCTGGCCAGGTTGTACGGGTCGTTGTAGGTGGTGGACGCGGTCGCAATCAAGCCGATGTGGCTGGTCACCGCGGCGAGCGCGGTCAGCAGCACGGTCGGCTCGAGGGCGCCGCCCGGCCGGTAGCGGGCATGGCCCCACAGGGCCGGCCCGTCGGCCAGGAAAAGCGAGTCGAACGCGCTGCGCTCGGCGATCTGGGCCAGCTCGGTCCAGTGCCCCAGGTCGAGGCTGGCGAACGGGTCGCTCTCCGGCAGCCGCCAGGCTGCCTCGTGGTGCCCGCAGCCCATCAGGAACGCGTTGAAATGCAGCTGTCGGGGTGCGGTCATGGGGTGGCCGTCGAGTTGAACGTATTAGTGATGAAGTTCGCGAAGTCCACCTGGGTCGGGATCAGGCCGGCCGCGGTGAAAGCGTTAGACACCTGCTGCTCCGAGGCGATCACGGCTGGCGTGATCGGGGTCGCGAGCGAGGAGTCGTCGGCGGACGCCTTGTTCATCACGGCAAGCGGCAGGCCCGTCGCCTTCGCCCACACCGCCGCCCACGCCGACAGGTGAGAGCTGGCCCAGGCGTGCGCCTGCGCGAGGAGTGTCAGGTAGTCCTTGATCGCGGCGGCCTTAGCCGGGTCGGCGAGCGCCGACTTCGACGCGACGGTGAACGAGTACGGGCTGCCGTAGCCGACTCCGGTGACCAGCGCATGGGCGCCGTCCAGCTGCTCGGCCTCCTCGACGAACGGGGACCAGACGTCCCAGGCGTCCACGTGACCCGAGGTGAGCGCGGCCAGGCCCTCGGCGGGCTGGAGGTAGACCAGGGTCACGTCCTTGACCGGGATGCCCGCCTTGTTCAGCACGGTGAGCAGGTGATAGTCACCGGAGCTGCCTTGCGCGACCGCGATCTTCTTGCCCCGCAACTGGGACACGGAGGTGATGGGGGAGCCCTTGGGAACCAGCAGCGCGGAGCCAAGCGGATTCGCCTGCAGCGCGCCGACGATCTCGATCCCGCCGCCGGCCGCCGCGGAGAACACTGGCGGTGCGTTGCCGACGCCGCCCACATCAATGGAGCCAGCTGACATGGCCTGCAGGATCGGCGGTCCCGAGGTGAAGTCAGACCAGTCGGCGTGGAACGGCAGCTTGTTGATCAGCCCGGCCGCGGTGAGCAGCGCCTGCGCGCCGGTGCCGGCCTGATCGCCGATGTGCAAAGTGACGTCGGCGACGTCTACCTGGGTGCTGGTGCTGGGGGTGCCCTGCGCTGCCGCGGTGCTGCTGGCGGCGGCCGGGGTGGTCGATGAGGATGAGCAAGCGGCTAGGCCTAGCAGGGCGACAGTCCCGGCGGCGAGCAGTGCCGCGGGACGTAGCAGAGGCGACGTTCTGATCATGATTGTCCTTCCTTAGTGACACCTAGCTCAGCTAGCAGCTGGTGCCTCAGCTCAATGAGGGCGGGGTTGTCTCGGTCGCGAGGGCGGGAGACCTCGACCGGGACGCTGGCGGCGATGTGGCCGTCGGCCAGCACGAGGATGCGGTCGGCAAGCTGCAGCGCCTCGTCCACGTCGTGGGTGACCAGCAGCACCGCTGGGCGGTGCCGCTGCCACAGGGTCAGTACGAGCTCGTGCATCGCGATGCGGGTGAGCGCGTCGAGGGCGCTGAACGGCTCGTCAAGCAGCAGCAGGTCAGGGTCGCGGACCAGGGCCCGGGCCAGCGAGGCGCGCTGTGCCTCGCCGCCGGAGAGGGTCAGTGGCCAGGCGGCCGCCTTATCTGCCAGGCCTACCTCGGCCAGCGCCTGGAGAGCCACCGCCTCCGGGTCGGGGACGCGCAGACCCAGGGTGATGTTGGGCAGGACTCTCCGCCATGGCAGCAGCCGGGGCTCCTGGAAGGCGACCGCGACTGTGCCGGGCACGTGCAGCTCGCCGGTGACATCCGGGTCCAGGCCTGCCAGTGCGCGCAGCAGCGTCGACTTGCCGGTGCCGCTGACGCCGAGCATAGCGATGAACTCGCCCGGCTCGATGTCCAGGTCCAGGTCATCCAGGACCTTACGCTGGTCATCGAAGGAGCGGGTGAGGCCGCGAACGGCAGCGGTCAGTTCTCCAGTAGTCCGCGGCGCCATGTCAGGGCCCTCCTTTCCAGCAGCCGGACGATCGCGTCGGTAATCAGGCCGAGGATGGCGTAGACGACGAGGGCGACCATGATCACGTTGGTGTTCAGGAACTGGGTGCCCTGGCTGATGAGGAAGCCGAGGCCGGCGTTCGCGTTGACCTGTTCCGCTACCACCAGGGCGAGCCAGGCGACGCCCAGGCTCTGCCGCAGGCCGACCAGCGTCTGCGGGAGCGCGCCGGGCAGGATGACGTGCCGCAGCAGCTCGGTGCGGGACAGCCCGAGCGTCTGCGCGCCCTCGACCAGCTTGGCGTCGACGCTGCGGATACCGGCGAACATGTTCAGGTAGAGCGGTATCGCCGCGCCGAGGGCGATCAGGATGATCTTCGGCAGCTCGCCGATGCCGAACCAGACGATGAACAGCGGAATCAGGCCGAACAGCGGCAGCGTGCGCAGGATCTGCAGCGGCGGGTCGACCGCGTTCTCGCCCAGCCGGCTGAGCCCGGCGATCAGCGCGAAGACGACGGCGACGGCGGCGCCGACGCTGAACCCGATCGCCATCCGCTGGAGGCTGACCAGCATCGCGTCCTGCAGGGTGCCGTAGGCGGGGGAGTTGTGGGTGACCAGGCTCACCGCGGTGCGCCACACCTGGCTCGGCGCCTGCAGTTTCTGGGCCGAGATCAGGCCGGCGCTGCACACCAGCTGCCAGATCAGCACCAGGGCGATCGGGCTGATCAGCCGGTACCACCAGTGATTGCGGCGCCGCCGGCGGCGCGCCGGGCCGGCCTTGGCGGGGCCGGCCTTGACGGGCGCCGGGCGCGCGGACGCGATCGGAGCCTGCGGAGGGGCAAAGGTTGTGTACTGCGCCGTTTTGGGCATGGATCACCTTCGGGCTAGGGCCGGACGGGTGGGCGGCTATGCGCGGGAAGGGCTACAGGTCGCGCTGGACTGCATACCGAAGTCGGTGTACCGGCGCGCCACGAGCGGATGCGAGTGACCCATGCCTCTACCGTAGACGAATTGTCTATAAAGTCAATAGGCTTAGTCGGTAAAAGACCGGGTCAGTAGCTTACGACCCGCTGTCCTGACCTCGGCCGCGTCGTGCATGCCGAGCAGTTGCAGGGTGCGGGTGAACTCGGCCGCGAGGATCTCGATGACCTTGTCCGCGCCGGGCTCGCCGCCGGCCATCAGCCCGTACAGGTAGGCGCGGCCGATGAGGGTGGCGTCGGCGCCGAGCGCCAGCGCGACCGCGATGTCGGCGCCGTGCCTGACACCGGAATCCACCAGCAGCGGCACATCCGGTCCGAGTGCCGCCCGTACGCCGGGCAGCAGGTCGATCGGGGCGACAGTCCGGTCCAGCTGGCGGCCGCCGTGGTTGGACAGCACGATGCCGTCGACGCCTTGCTCGGTGGCGCGGCGAGCGTCGGCCGGGCTGAGCGGGCCCTTCAGGATCAGCGTCCCTGGCCAGCGCTCGCGCATGGTGGCGAGGGTGTCCCAGCTGAGCGAGGGGTCAAACAGCGAGACCGAGCCGGCGATCGTCTTGGACTTCGACCGGGGGAAGTGGGCGAAGTCGATCGCGGGATTGCGGAGCATCCGCATCCAGTAGCTCGGCCGCAGCGCGATGCTCGCCAGCGTCCTGGTGGTGAGCGCGGGCGGGATGATCAGGCCGTTCCTCTCGTCCCTGATCCGGTTGCCGGGCACCACGGTGTCCAGCGTGATCATCAGGACGCGGTAGCCCGCCGCCTCGGCGCGCGCGGCCAGCTCCTTGTTCAGGCCGTCATCGCGCTGCACGTACAGCTGGAACCACAGATCCGCGTCCGGGCCCGCTGCTGAGCGCACGTCCTCGATGGAGGTCGTGCTCATGGTGGACAGCGTGTACGGCAGGCCATGCCGGTGCGCCGCGCGGGCCGCCGCGATCTCGCCGCCCGGGTGCATCATCCGGGTGTAGCCGGTCGGGCCGAGGGCCAGCGGCAGCGTGGCCGGCGCGCCCAGGATCTGCGTCTGGGTGGCGACCGTACCGACCCCGGCCAGCAGGCGGGGCAGGAACCGCCAGCTGCGGAACGCGTCCACGTTGGCCTGGGCGGACAGCTCCTCATCGGCGGCGCCGTCGACGTAGTCGAAGACCGGGCGGGGGATGGTCCTGCGGGCGGCGGCACGCAGGTCGCCGATGTCGTGGCAGGCGGAAAGCCTGCGCCGGGCCGCGTTCAGCTCGGCCGGCTTGAGCTGGATCAGGTCGCGCACCTCGCCCATCCTCATGTCTGGGACGATACGCCGCACTGCCATGTACACTAAAACAGTCGGAAATATGTGATTAACGATTCAGTTGATCAGTGGAGGAGTGCGGATGTCGCTGCGGTTTCACTGGTTCCTGCCCACCAACGGTGACGGCCGGGACATCGTCGGCGGCGGTCACGGTGTCGCCACCGGTGCGGCCGGCGCCATCAGGCCCGCCACGGTGAAGTACCTGGGCCAGATCGCCCGCAGCGCCGAGCAGCTCGGCTTCGAGGCGGCCCTGACACCGACCGGCGCGTGGTGCGAGGACGCCTGGCTGACGACGGCCATGCTGGTGGAGAGCACCGAGCGGCTGAAGTTCCTGGTCGCCTTCCGGCCCGGGCTGACCTCGCCGACGCTGGCCGCGCAGATGGCGGCCACGTTCCAGCGGCACTCAGGGCGGCGGCTGCTGCTCAACGTCGTCACCGGGGGAGAGCCCGCGGAGCAGCGCGCCTACGGTGACTTCCTGGAGAAGGCCCAGCGGTACGAGCGGTGCGGTGAGTTCCTCGACATCGTGACCCGGCTGTGGCGCGGGGAGATCGTTTCGCATTCCGGTTCCCACCTGCGGGTCGAGGGAGCGCGGCTGACCAGGCTGCCCGATCCGGTCCCGCCGGTGTACTTCGGCGGGTCGTCGGCGTCGGCCGGGCCGGTGGCGGCCCGGTACAGCGACGTCTACCTCACCTGGGGGGAACCACCCGCCGCGGTCGGCGAGAAGCTGCGCTGGATGTCCGGCCTGGCCGCTGCTGAAGGCAGGGCACCGCGGTACGGGATCCGCCTGCACGTGATCAGCCGGGATAGCAGCGCGGAGGCGTGGCGGGAGGCGCGCCGGCTGCTGGACCACGTTCCTGATGACATGGTGGCCAAAGTGCAGGCCGGCCTGGCGACGAGCGAGTCCGAGGGGCAGCGCCGGATGCGGGAGCTGCACGGCGGCCGCCGTGACCAGCTGGAGATCTCGCCCAACCTGTGGGCCGGGGTCGGCCTGCTCCGCGGGGGCGCGGGCACGGCCCTCGTCGGCAGCCACACCGAGGTCGCCGATCGCATCGAGGAGTACGCCGAGCTCGGCATCAGCGAGTTCATCCTGTCCGGCTACCCGCACCTGGAGGAGGCGTACTGGTTCGGTGAGGGCGTGCTGCCCATCCTGGCCAGCCGCGGCCGGTGGCAGTCACCGGTTCCTGATGAGCCGGATACGTCGGTCAGCGAGGTTCCGTTCGCGGTAACCGCCAGCCGGGCGGCGGCCTCGTTATGCGTATAGCCGTCGTCACCGGCAACCCCAAGCCGGCTTCCCGCACCCATAACGTCGCCCTGGCGGTGGCCGCCGCGGTGGGTTCGACCGCGGTGGGTCCGCCTGCGGTGGTGATCGATCTTGCCGAGCACGCGGCCGACCTGTTCGACTGGTCCTCGGCGGAGCTGACCCGGCTGACCGCGGAGGTGGCCGCCGCCGATGTGGCGATCTTCGCCTCGCCCACGTACAAGGCCGCTTACACCGGGATGCTCAAGGCCTTCCTCGACCGCTACGGGAGCAACGGCCTGGCCGGGGTGGTCGCGGTACCGGTGATGACAGGCGGCTGGGCCGGGCACTCGCTCGCGGTGGAGGTGCACCTGCGGCCGGTCCTGGTCGAGCTCGGGGCCACCGTGCCCAGCCGCGGGCTGTACGTCACCGAGCCGGAGCTGGCGACCGATCTTGACGGGACGGTGGCGAAGTGGGCGGGCGCCGCCGTCCCGCTCATCCAGCGCGCCGCAGCGCGCCCGGCCGAGTAGCGCTCGTCCGGGCCGCGCTCGGCCGCGGCGCGCTCGTCTTTGGCAGCGCTCGTCTTTGTATGCCAGGCCGTCTTTGTATGCCAAGGCGTCGCTTATTTCGGGCATTTCGGGCACGGAAGCGACGGCTTCGCATACAAAGACGAGTTCGCATACAAAGAGACGCCCGGAGTGTCGGGGTTTCGGTGCGCCGGTGACGGCGCTTGCGTGCGGCGGCGGGGATGTGCGGGGGCGGGGGCGCGCCGGGGTGTGCGGCCGCGGGGTGGGTTAGCCGCAGGGGCGGAGGCCGTCTAGGGAGGCGTAGGTGCCGCGGTAGAAGACCAGGGGCGCGGCCGGGCGGGGGCTGGTCTCGACGTGGCGGACGCGGCCGACGATGATCTCGTGGTCGCCGCCGGGCAGGGCGTGCTCGACGGTGCACTCGAGGATGGCGAGCACGTCCTCAAGCCGCGGGCTGCCGGTCGGGCCGCGGCGGTGCCTGACGCCATCCCAGGCGGCCGACAGGCCGCGGCGGGCGAAGTTCGCGGACAGGTGCTGCTGGGGTTCGCCGAGCACGTTGACGACGAACGCCCCGTGCGACTGGATCGCGGCCAGGGTCAGGCTGGCGCGGTCGAAGCAGGCCAGCACCAGCGGCGGGTCCAGCGACAGGGAGGTGACCGCGTTCGCGGTGGTGCCCACCGGGGAGCCGTCAGCGTCGACCGAGGTAATGACCGTGACCCCGGTGGCGAAGTGACCCATCGCGTTCCGGAACTCAGTGGCGGTGACGTCCATCAGATCTGCCCGTGGTTCGGAGGGAAGACGTCGTTGAGCAGGTAATTGCCGACGTGGTGATACTTCCAGCTGACCGGATCGTGGCTGGAGTGGGTTCTGGCGTTGCGCCAGTGACGGCTGAGGTCGTGGCGCTCGTCGGCGGCGCTCGCGCCCGCCAGGGAGAACAGGTCGCTGGCGACCTCGGTCGCCACCTCGCTGCCGAACGCCTTCGCCTGGGCGACCGCTACCGAGCCGCAGGCCGCCGCGGCGGCGTCCGCTGGCACCCGGCCGACCTCGTCCAGCACCAAGGCGGCCGAGGCGAGCAGCGCCTCGGCCGCCCGCACCTTAGTGGCGAGCGAGCCGAACCGGTGAATGGTGTACGGGTCCGCCCCGGCCGTCGATGCCCATCCGGCCCTGGCGGCCTCGAAGAACGGCCGCGCCCTGGTCTGGATGAACGAGGCCGCGTCCCGCAGCGCTCCGCCGGCGATGCCCACCTCGATCGCGGCGTGCACCAGCTGGGTCCGCGCGCCGACCAGCTGCGGCCGCTCGAAGACCTGCTGGTACTCAAGGACCAGGTCCGGATCGGCCGGCACGTTGTCGAGCACCGCGCTGCCGCTGACAGTAGCCCGCTGCCCCATGACGTTCCAGTCGTCGTCGAGCCGCACGCCGGGCGCGTCCCGGGGGACGAACGCCAGGACCAGGCGGTCGGCGGCATCCAGCGCGCTGATTCCCAGCCAGCGGGCGGTGAGCGCGCCGGTGCAGTAATACTTATGGCCAGACAGGCGGTCGCCGAGCAGCCGGGTCCTGAGGTCCTGCGCGTGCTGCCCGCCGCGCTCGGCCAGGCCGTTAGCCAGCCGGGCACCTGCCAGCACGTCTGCGAACAGGCGTGCTTTTTGCAGCGGGGTGCCGTACGCGGCCAGCACGTCAACGAAGAGGAAGTGTGACTGTGGGACCTGCGCGATGGCCGGATCCACCGCCGCGATCAGCCGGATCACCTCGGCGAGCGCAACCGCCGGCAGGTCGGGGCCGCCGTGGGCGCGGGGGATGGTGATGGCGAGCAGGCCGCTCGCGTCCAGCGCCGCCAGCTCGGCGGCAGGCACTGCGCCTGCCCGGTCGCGGGCGATAACCCCGGGGCTGATCGAGGCGGCGTACTCGCGAGCCGCGCTGACCGCGGCGGCGGCCGAAGCGAGCTGGGGAACCGTCGTCACTGTCACTCTTCCATCCTCAGGTCTGTTCCGCAGTAAAGTCAAGAATTACGACCAGATTAGTAGGTATAAGCGAGTCGGCGGTGCGGTTATGCTTGCGGGGCTCCCAGATGAAACGATCGTGCGGTGACGTCCCAGCAGCAGCAATCGATCCTGGTAGAGGATCATCTTGAACGGCGGATCCGCAAGCCGGTCGATTTGCTGCGCTGCCTCGTCTCCTGCATCGAGATCGTGGCCGTGGCGCTGGTCGGAGTCGCGGCCGGCGCGACCGCCAACGGGGTGGAAACCGACATCGTGGGCGTCAGCCGCCGGCTGCCGTCGGCGGTCCACGTGGTGGCACCGCAGCTTGCCCTGTTCGCCTTGCTCATCCTGCCGGTGGCGCTGGCCGTCCGGCAGCTGATCAGGCGGCAGCCCCAGCGCCTGGCCGAGGCGGTAGCGATCGGAGTCCTGGCCGGCTCGGCGGTCGGGATCGCCAACGCCATCCTGAGCAAGGCATTCGCGTCCCGGCTGTACGACGCGATCCTCATGTCGTCGTCGGCTCATGGCCCGGCGCTCGACTGGTACCTGGCCGCACTGGTCGCCTACGTCACCATTATCGGCCTGACCGGCTACCCGGCGTGGCGGAACGCGCTGTGGATCGCCGTCACCCTGTACGCGATCGTGCATGTGGGCCTGGGCGGAGCCACTGTGCTCTCGCTGCTGATCACCCTGCTGTCCGGGCGGGCGATTGGCCTGGCGATGCGCTATGCCGCGGGCTCCATGTCCCAGCGGCCAAGCGCGGAGGAGATCGCCGGGGCGCTGGACGGCCAGGACCGCCGGGTCACCGTCATCCGGCGGGTCAGGTCCGCTAACGGCGGCGGCTCGCGGCAATACCGGCTGACCACCACCGATGGTGCTTCCCTCGACGTCGCCGTCTACGACCGGGATCAGATGGCGGCGGGCGCGATCTACCGGCTGTACCGGGTGGTCCGGGTGCGCCGGCAGGTGTCGCGGACCGCGCCGCTGTCGGTCGAGGGCGCGGT
>Ga0208725_1000353_pt1 | contig 10245 bp, 10 predicted proteins | sample MicForSoSWNH13_O_FD_188004 | JGI IMG/M metagenome (GOLD analysis project Ga0208725, IMG submission 188004) | Forest soil microbial communities from Harvard Forest Long Term Ecological Research site in Petersham, Massachusetts, USA - MetaG HF011... | ecosystem: Environmental > Terrestrial > Soil... | reverse complement strand
ATTTGGGTCACGTGTTCGATGATGGCCCCAGCGACGCAGGCGGGCTGCGCTATTGCATCAATTCGGCGTCGTTGCGCTTCATCCCCTTCGACGAACTCGAAAGTGAAGGGTACGGCGAGTATCGCAAACTCTTTGCACATCAGGAAAAGGAGTAATTACATGGCGTCATCGTACGAGCAAGAACGGGCAGTTCTCGCCGGCGGCTGCTTCTGGGGCATGCAGGATTTGCTGCGCCGCCGTCCGGGCGTGATTTCCACACGGGTCGGCTACACCGGAGGCAACGTTCCGAACGCAACCTATCGCAACCACGAAGGCCATGCCGAAGCGATCGAAATCATCTTCGATCCACAGAAGTTGAGTTATCGGAAGCTGCTGGAATTCTTTTTCCAGGTTCACGATCCGACAACAAAGAACCGCCAGGGAAATGACGTCGGAACCAGCTACCGCTCCGCCATTTTCTACACAACTGAAGAACAACAGCGGATCGCGCAGGAAACGATTGCGGACGTTGATGCTTCGGGACTTTGGCCCGGGAAGGTAGTGACCGAAATAAAGCCCGCATCTGAATTCTGGGAAGCTGAGCCCGAACACCAAGACTATCTCGAGCGCATTCCGAACGGCTACACCTGCCACTACGTCCGGCCCGATTGGAGCCTTCCTGACCGGAAGCTTGAAGCAGCTCGCAAGTCGGCGCACTAATCACGAGGCGACTGCGCGGCCCGTCCAAGCAGTGCGAAAGCTAGCAACATCACGCATGGGACCAACAAAGTCCACGCTGCCAACCGATACACTAACGCTGTTCCAAGGATTGCTCCGCCGAGGAATGCAGTCCATATGCTCACCAGCACGGCGGCGCGCACCCAGCGCGTATCCCATGAACCCTGCGCTTGGGGCAGGGCTGCGCCCTTAATTCCCAAGGCCAGGTGCTGCGCCAGGCTATTCAAATCTCCGGTCACGAAGCCCAAGCTCACCGTCTGTCCGCCTACGTGGGTGATGGATGTATTCAGGATGCCCATCGCGGTGCTCAGGATCATGATGCTTAGCCAACCTGGCCACGCCCAGCAGGCAGCAGCGGTGCCAATAGCCAGTAAGGCCGCGACCGACCCGAAAAGCCGATGCAAAGTACGAAGTTGATCAGCCTGCCCCACAAGCGTTCCGACGAAGATGCCGAGCAGAAAAAAAGGAATCGGAAGCAAACTATGTCCAGCCTCGGCAAGCCTGGCCTGTCCGGCCAGCAAACCGCCGGTCGTGGTATTCCCGCTCATGAACGAGGCGAAAACACCGAATTTCAAAAGCGTGTAGGAGTCCACGTACCCGGAAATCAGCGCCAGGCTGGCGGCTCCACGCCATTGCACCGTTGCGGAATTTTGTGATGACCACACGCTGATCCCGATGCGACCGTACTGTTGAATGTTTTAATTTTCGGAGTCTGACACAATTTTCGCTTGGCGGTCCACAAGATTGAAATACCGTCGCGGCGGACCAGCCAGAAATACGGTGTGCGCGGTGACCTTCTGCACTCTGCGGCAGCATCGGCATCGCTCCACCAGCCGGGAACCTTTCCTCGCATGTGCCGGTGCGCCGCATCGGGAAGAGAAGTCATGCATCCAATAAGGGTAGCCGTTTGATGCCCGTCTCAGTTCCGAGCGGGAAATTGGGGAATCCATGCCAGATCGTTCGCGTCTCACCGATACTCCGCTGTCTATCCTGGATTTGGCGCACTTACGCCAGGGAGGGACGGCCGAAGAAGCTTTTCGCAACGCTCGCGCGCTCGCCCAGCGTGCGGAATCTCTCGGCTACAAGCGTTTCTGGCTGGCGGAGCATCACGATATTCGCGGGGTCGCATGCTCGGCGACTTCGGTCTTGATCGGTGACGTTGCAAATGCGACCTCGACCATTCGCGTTGGTTCCGGGGGCATCATGCTGCCCAATCACGCGCCGCTGGCCATCGCGGAACAGTTCGGCACTCTCGAAACGCTCTTTCCTGGCCGGATTGACCTGGGACTCGGTCGCGCCCCCGGCGGTGATTGGGAGGCGGCGCGGGCTCTCCGCGGTTCCGTGCCGGGCACGGGCGAGAATTTTCCAGCGCTGTTGGAGGAGTTGCGCGGTTATCTTGGCGAGCCAAAACCTTCGCAGCGCGTGCATGCCTATCCCGGGGAGGGCACAAACGTGCCCATATGGCTGCTGGGTTCGAGTGACTTCAGCGCGCAACTGGCCGGAAAACTGGGTTTGCCGTTTGCGTTCGCCGCGCATTTCCAACCGGGACCTCTGATGCCGGCCCTGCACCTCTATCGTTCGTCGTTTCGTCCATCCGCAGTTCTTGACCGGCCCTACGTGATGGTGGGAATCCCGATCCTGGTGGCAGACTCAGACGAACAAGCTCAGTTTCTAGCCACCACGCCGATCCAAATGTTTCTGAATTTAATCCGCGGCGTTCCCGGGCCGCTGCCACCGCCCATAAGAAATCTGGAGTGGACGGCGGAAGAGCGACAGATGGTGGCAACAAAATTTGGAGCGGCGATTTTCGGCGTACCCGAAAAGGTCGCAACGCGATTGAACGCGTTCCTCGAACAGACGCAAGCGGACGAGTTGATCGTGGTGACGAACACTTACAATTTCGAGGACAGGCTCCGCTCCTACGAACTTCTCGCCGATCTGGCCAAGCAAGGGCGAGCAGAGGCGCGTATCACCAGTACAGTCTAAGCGCGAGAACTTGAGCCAATCCGAATCGCGGATTAAGGAATCGAATGACCGGAAAACGATTGATTAGATTCATTTCAGTGATTCAGTCCCTTCTATTCCTGATACATCTTTTCCTCTATAAGACGTGGACATTTTCGCCAGCCGGCGGCGACAAGCCCGGGGCGTTCTGGATCAAACTGGGGCTGGGCTTTTTGTCGGTGAGCTTTGTGGCCGCTTCGCTACTTGCATATCGCTACACCAACGCTCCTCTGCGCGCATTTTATCGGGCAGCCGCGGTTTGGATGGGCATCCTGACCTTCCTCTTTTTCGCCGCCGTTTTCTCCTGGATTATTTTTGGAGTTGCGCGATTGCTGGGCCAGGTCGTGAACTTCCATCGGATTGTGGAATTCCTGTTCGTTGCCGCAGCCGTGACTGGACTCTTCGGTGTGATCAACGCCAGCTGGACGCGTATCACGCGCACGACAGTGCGGCTGGCCAACCTGCCGGCAGCATGGCGCGGCAGGACGGCGGCGCTGATCAGTGACGTGCACCTTGGCCATGTTCGCAACGGCAATTTCTTGCGGCGAATGGTCACGAAGATTTTGAAGGAACGGCCGGATGCGATCTTCATCACTGGTGACTTATACGATGGCACCGCAATTGACGCACGGCGAGCGGCGGAGCCATTGAACAAGCTCGTGGCGCCACACGGTGTGTATTTCGTCGCCGGAAACCACGAACAATTTCGCGACGACAGCGAATATATGGATGCCATTACGGCTGCCGGTGTCCGCGTGCTACGCAATGAGAAAGTGGATGCAGATGGTTTGCAGATTGCCGGCGTGCCCTACCGGAGCGCAACACACGGTGCCCACTTTGCGTCGGTGCTGCGCGACATCCGATTGGATCGCGATCGCGCGAGCATTCTGTTGACGCATGCGCCCGACCACCCGGCCGTCGCGGAAGCCGCCGGCGTGTCCCTGCAGCTTTCCGGGCATACGCACCTTGGGCAGTTCGTGCCGTGGAGTTGGATGGCGCGTCGGGTTTACCGGCAATTTGTGTATGGCTTAAGCCGCATCGGGAGGATGCAGGTTTTCACTTCGAGCGGAGCGGGAACTTGGGGACCGCCACTGCGGCTTGGATCGAATCCTGAAATTGTGGTCCTGGAGTTCGAGGGAACCTAGTCGCCGTTGGCCGAGTTGAATAGCTGTCAGGCGTGAGGGTAATTCTGCTCGGGGCAATCTGCATGTCGCACAGCGAACACTGTGTTCGCCTCAACGATTCCCAGAAGCGCCATGTCTGAACTGCATCCGCACGCATCGAATCACACCTGCTATATAATTCCCGCAAAATGCAGACCGCGCAGACCGACGGCGTGCGATTCCAACCCGCGAGCGATCAATCGCTTTTGGTTTACCTCGGGGAGCAGATCTCACCAGCCGCTCATCAGCGAGTGCGAAAATTGCTGCGCTTGCTCGAACAGAAACCCATCGCCGGAGTGCGCAATCTTAACCCCGCGTATTGCTCGGTTCTCGTGAGCTTCGATGTGGTGCGATTGAACCACGCCCGCCTGGAAGAAATTCTGCGTGGCTATATCCGGCGGCTTGACGCCATGCGTATCCCGAAAGGACGAGAGCTGAAAATTCCCACGTGTTATGGCGGCGAATTCGGTCCGGACTTAAGCGAAGTCGCCAGCTTGCACGGATTGACGCCCGAGCAAGCGATCGAATTGCACGCTTCGGTGACGTACACCGTTTACTTTCTCGGATTCGTTCCCGGGTTCGCGTATCTAGGTGAATTGCCGGACGCCCTCGCGACGCCGCGGCTCGATAGCCCGCGCCGCAGCACGCCGCCAGGCAGCGTGGGCATCGCCGGCAATCAAACCGGCGTGTACCCATTTTCGACGCCCGGCGGCTGGCGATTGATCGGGCGCACTCCCGTCGCCATGTTCCGGCCTGATCGCAAGGCAATCAGTTTTCTCGCCATCGGCGATCGCGTGCGTTTCACGCCGATTTCTGCCGCGCAATTCGCCGCGTTGGAGCGCGGATGAAAACAATTCTCGTTCGGGCGCCGGGATTGCTTACCACCGTGCAGGATCTGGGGCGGCCAGGTTTCGGGCCCATCGGAGTTTCACCATCCGGAGCCGCCGATCCAATTTCGCTGCGTGTCGGGAATCGTTTGGTTGGCAACAAAGAGGGTGCGGCTGGACTGGAAATGATGCTCCTCGGCGGAACATTGGTTTTTCCGCAAGGGGCGATCGTGGCGCTCACCGGCTCCGACTTCGGCGCGATGTTGGATGATGTAAACGTCGCTCTCGGTACCGCCGTGCAAGTGCGGCCGGGGCAGACGCTTCGCTTTGGGCCGACAACTTCGGGAGCACGCTGTTATCTTTGCGTGCAGGGCGGAATTGCGGTGAAGTCCTTTCTAGGAAGCGCGTCCACGCACATTTTGAGCGGCCTCGGCGGGTTCGAGGGCCGGCCTCTGCGTAAGGACGACGTGCTGCACATCGGGCGCGCCGGCAAGCGTTTCCGCAGCAGAAAAATCGCGCGGCAGGCATTGGAGAATTTTTCACGTCGCAAAGTCTTGCGCGTGACTCCCGGTCCGGAGGCTGACTGGTTTTCCGATTCGTCGCTGCGCGCGTTTTATGCGGGCACCCATCGCGTCGGCGAGCAATCGAATCGTATGGGCCTGCGGCTCGAAGGGCCCGGCATCTCACAACGCGGTGCGAGCGACATGATCACCGAAGGTGTTTCGCTCGGCGCGATTCAGGTGCCCAACGGAGGCTCTCCCATCATTCTTTTTGTCGAGCAGCAAACCACGGGCGGCTATCCAAAAATCGCGAACGTGATTTCCGCGGACCTGCACCGCATAGGCCAACTTCGTCCACGCGATGAGGTACGATTCGAACAAGTGACGTTCGATCAGGCGCGTGCTCTGCTCATCGAGCAGGAAAAATTGTTATCGTCCCGGGAGCTGATTGTCGAATGAAACGCGTTGATCTGAATTGTGACATGGGCGAGCTGCCGCAAGCCGTCACCGATGGCACTCAGGAATCGTTGATGCCGTCGCTGACGTCGGTCAACATCGCCTGCGGAGGCCACGCCGGAGATTCCCAAACCATGAAAACAACGATCCAGCAGGGGCTGCGCTGGAACCTGGACATCGGCGCGCATCCCGGGTATCCAGATCGCGCCAATTTCGGCCGCCTGGAACTGCAGCTGCCGCCGGAAAAAATCGCCGATTCTGTTTTCGAACAGGTGCACGCGCTCGCTGAGATTGCCGCTGAGTGCGGCGCGCGCGTGACGCACGTGAAACCTCACGGCGCACTTTACAACCAGGCCGCCACGAACGGCCTGATCGCCCAAGCCATCGCCGATGGAGTCGCGCGTTGGAGCCGGGGCGTCGCGCTCATCGGCCTGGCGGGCTCGCTGATGCTGGATGTCTTTCGGGAAGCTAGCTTCCGCGTGGCCGCCGAAGCATTCGCGGACCGGCGCTACGAGGCCAATGGCGCATTGCGCTCGCGCAAATTTGAAGACGCGCTGCTACGCAATCCCGCGGAAGCAGGGCAACAAGCGCTGCGCATCGTCGAACGCGGGACGGTGATTGCTCACGGTGGGACGGAGATCGCAGCGAACGCGCAGACCATTTGCATCCACGGCGACACTCCGGGCGCTTCAGCAATCGCGGCTGCGGTAGCAAAAACGCTCAGGCACGCCGGCATCGCGCTCACCCCGCTCTCGAAATTATTGTGCGACGATCCGCGCGGCTAATTCTGCCGCTCGGGACGCTTTCGCAATCGCGCGCTTTCCGACTTCCGCCACAGCCAGTAAACCGGCAGGCCAGATAGAATAATTACCAAGCCCGGCCAGGTGTATTGCGGCTTGTAACGCAACAATTGCACTTCGATGAAGGCAGCAAGCAAGAGGTACATCGCCGGAAGCACCGGGTAACCGAGCACCCGGTAAGGCCGCTCCATATTTGGTCGTCGGAAGCGCAAAAGAAAGAGTCCGACGATCGTCAGTATGTAAAACATGACCACCGCGAAAACCAGAAAATCGAGCAATTGTCCATACGTCCCGGAAAGGCACAGAACGCACGCCCAGATGCACTGAACCCACAGAGCCACCGCAGGAGTGTTGTGCCGGTTCACGCTGGCGACACTTTTGAAAAACAATCCGTCCTTGGCCATCGCGTAGTAAACGCGCGCCCCGGCCAGGATCAATCCGTTATTGCAGCCAAATGTGGAAATCATTACAACGATGGCCACCAATGCCGCGCCGCTTGAGCCGATAATCGCTTCGGCGACCGCCGTGGCCACGCGATCGCCGGCGGCAAATTGCAGGCCTCGCGGCAGCACGGATGTCCCGTTAGGAGTTCCAGCCAGCGGCAATACATTCAAATAGGCGAGGTTGGCCAGAACGTAGAGCACCGTCACGATTCCAGTGCCAAGAATCAGCGCGAGAGGCAGATTCCGCCGTGGGTTCCGCACTTCAGACGCGATGTACGTAACGTTGGTCCACGCGCTGGACGAAAATAGCGCGCCCACCATCGCCAGACCCACCAGCGTCACGAGGTTCACCCACACAGTGTTCTCCCCGGCTTGATATCTGTGCAATCCGGAGAAGCTTACGTTCCGCCAGAAATCGCTGAAGTTGGCATGGCGCGCCGCTTGCGTTGCGAAAGCGAAACCCAGCAGCGTCAATCCGCCCAGCGCCACAATTTTTGCTGTCGTGAAAACATTTTGCACTCGCGCTCCTACGCGCAAGCCGCGTGTGTTCATCCATGTAAGTAAGACGATCGAAGAAATGGCCAGCAGATTCTGCGTGTTCAGCCCAACGTTGTAAGGCCCCAGCGCACCAGACCAAATTTTGTAGGGTCCGAATGTCCCCAGCTTCCAGATCCACGCGGACGACGAGAACCAGGACCACACGACGCCGGTAAAGTTTGCAAGCGCGATGGCTACCGCCGCGATAGTGGCCGTCTGAATCACCAGCAGCGTGGCCCATCCATACAAGAATCCCCACATCGGGCCCAGCGATTCGCGCAGAAAAATGTATTCGCCGCCGGCAAGCGGCATCGCTGCGGCCAACTCTCCGTAGCACAATGCCGCCGCGGTGGTCATCAAACCGCTGACGAACCAGACAATCAGTAGCAGCGCAGGGCTATCAACTTGCCTCGCGATGCCCGCCGAAACAATAAAAATTCCCGAGCCAATCATCGAGCCCGCCACAATCATGCTGGCGTCCAGCAGCCCAAGGCTTTTGATCAGGCCGGCTTCGGCGGCAACGGTCGCCACGATGGGCGGATGGATGGGCTCAGACATAGTCCAGAATTCGCAACACTACACCCGATAAGCGAGTCTCACGCAACTGCAATCTAACCGCGCGAGCGTCGGGACGAGGCGGCGGTTTCAACAAAAGGATGCGAATCGATGAGACTGACACCGATGGTCGCCGGAGGTGTTCTCCACGGAGTCAATGAACGCCGTGGCTCGCGACCCGCGCGTTGACTTTCTGGAAACACTTTCCCCGCCCCGCACAACAAAAGCCGCAACTGGGTGTTTAACTGGATCGCAGGGTTAAGCTTTGATCCTACCCCTGTTAAGGCCATCCCAATTCCACACGAGGTGATACTTCGAATGAAAACTCTTACTAAAATTGCAGTGATCGCTGCGGCGATCGCTTTCCTGCTCCCGTTCACGTCACAGAACGCCCGCGCGCAAGGCAAGCATCCGGCCTACCTGCGTGCCCTGTCAGATCTGCGAGATGCGCGGGCACACCTGGAACGCCCCGATGGAGGTGCACTGCATGCTGAAGAGCGCGCCGCCATAGCAGAAATCGACCACGCCATCGAAGAAATCAAACACGCCGCGATTGAAGATGGCAAGAACATTGGAGATCATCCTCCCGTTGACCCGCACAAACCCTGGGTCGGACGCTTGCATGATGCCCGCGAGCTTCTGGACAAGGCTCATCGCGATATCGAGAAAGAAGAAGATAATCCCGAAGCGCGCGGGCTACGTGACCGCGTGATCGGCCATATTGATCGCGCCCACCATCACGTGGATGAAGCAATTGCCATTGTGGATAGCCACTAAACGCCACTATAAGAGTGTGCAACGAAAAACTTCCTCGGGCTGGCGCAATGCCAGCCCGGGGATTTTTTATTTACGCCATACTTTGCAAATGGGCGGCACCCCCGAATGTGGAAAGCCTGAGCGTCCTCCCCGCTGCTGAATGTCTTCCGCGAAATTCAAAACTGCACGTACATGAACATGCACCAGCCGCGGCCCGATCTCTTACGACCCCCCGCCGCGAGTGAATCCGGCTAAAATAATGTAAAATTGCTGCGGTATCCAGGACCAGAGAACAGCGCTCCAAGTTTCACTCGCGCGCGGAACTCAGCGCGCGCCGCACAAAGGAGATTCACAGTGGCGGATTTAATGAGGACATCAAACCCGGCTCTGAACGCCAGCGCATTTGAAGGCGCGGGCGTCGGCGTGGGCGAAGCCATGACGCTGCAGGGGACCGTCAACAAGACGGGTGTGCTGCTGATTTGCGTGATTGCCACCGCCGCCTGGACCTGGAACATCTACACCCATTCCCAGAATCCCGCGTCCGTGCTGCCGCTGCTCGCGATCGGCGGGATCGGTGGATTCATCGTCGCGCTGGTGACGATTTTCAAAAAGACCTGGTCGCCGGTGACCGCGCCGCTTTACGCCCTGCTCGAAGGCCTGCTGCTGGGCGGCATCTCCGCCATTTATGACGTGCGCTTTCACGGGATCGCGATTCAAGCGGTCAGCCTGACGTTCGGCACGCTCCTGGTCCTCTTGCTGGCCTATCGCTCCGGACTGATTCCCGTCACGGAAAAATTCCGGCTCGGCATAGTCGCGGCCACCGGAGGAATTGCGCTCTTCTACCTGGCGACGATCGTCCTGGGATTCTTCGGCATTCACTTCACCACGATTAACGGTTCCGGTCCGATCGGAATCGCCTTCAGCGCATTTGTGGTGGTTATCGCAGCGCTGAATCTGGTGCTCGATTTTGATTTCATCGAAAGCGGTGTAGCCGCCGGAGCACCGAAGTACATGGAATGGTACGCAGGCTTCGGATTGATGGTCACACTAATCTGGCTGTATCTCGAAATTCTGCGCTTGCTCTCAAAGTTGCGCAGCCGCGATTAATCGCCGCGCTGCGCGGCCGCGCTCCGAACCGCAGTAGTGAAGTGTCTCCGACTCGCCAATGCTCCGCAATATTTTCATAGTTGATGGGTGGCAACAGCCTAACGCGCGCTGAATTTGGAGCTTTCCGCTTGTGGTAGCCCACCTCCGCAAATGTAACGTTTCTACCCCATCCATCTCAAAATGGAAATCGCGATTCCTTCCATCCTCGCCTAAGTAGCTATCCCAAATGGACTTATCCATCGTCCCAGCATGGCCTGGGAACTGCATTGTATCCACTGAATTCTGAGGCGCGCCCGCCAGCTCCAGGGCGATTCGAGGGTGTAAGCGTGAGAGAACGCGTAATTAAACGACAAAGTGGCACCCGGACAACGAACCTCCAG
>Ga0208725_1000352_pt1 | contig 10287 bp, 10 predicted proteins | sample MicForSoSWNH13_O_FD_188004 | JGI IMG/M metagenome (GOLD analysis project Ga0208725, IMG submission 188004) | Forest soil microbial communities from Harvard Forest Long Term Ecological Research site in Petersham, Massachusetts, USA - MetaG HF011... | ecosystem: Environmental > Terrestrial > Soil... | reverse complement strand
CCGCAGATCTTTGCCCCACTTGGCAGACTCTCCTGCACGATCGTGCATAACGCCTAGCGTACCCCTATGTGGAGGCTCAACGCGAGAACAGTATGCAAGATCGTGCATTCGGGCACGATCCCAAGGTTCTCGCCCAGTCCATATGCACGTTCGCGCATCTCCGATCCGCCGACTAGCGGAGCATCTACGTTCGTTTCCCACATTCGCCGAGATCGGGTGCACGACTGAATCGTGAGGGTCCTTGGTTGTCGCAGGCTGCGCGGCTACGCTGAGTGATTGGGACAGTAGCTCATGCCCTGATACCTACCATGGGGGAACGGGTGGGAGTGGGCCGGCTGGCTCCGTAATCAGGCGGTTGCCTGCGGCGCGGCCGATCAGCCAGGCCAGCAACTCGCGCGTCTGGCCGGTCACGGTGACCGTGGCCGGCTGCCCTGGCGGTCCGATCCGGTACTCGGCGCCGTCGTCTGTCGACACCAGCAGAGCTGCAACGCAGTCCGGTCCGGAGAAGCGGTCAGCCACCAAGTCCAGGCACTGGCTGGAGAACTGCTCTGGCCAGTCCGCCGGCTGGTAGCCGAGGCCCAGGTCGACGTGGTGGATCTCCACTTCGGACAGCCGGCGCCAGAGGGTGAACCAGGCCGGGTGTCCGCTGCCGCGCACGCCGGCCACCTGCACTGTCCAGTCCGCGCCCGACAACCGCGCGGCCTCGGCGGCGAACTGCGCAGCGGACTCGGCGATGTCCGCGGCCAGTTCTGCGGCCCTGCGGCCGGCACCGGCCTCGATCCCGTCGTTTCTGGCCTGGACGCTGGGATACTGGGGCGTTTCCACACCAGTCCGCGCCCACACCAGCAGGTTGCGCAGCCCGTCGGCGTTGCGCGCAAGGTGTGTCAGCACGTGGCCGCGGCTCCAGTCAGGCAACTGCGACGGCGCGCGAGCCTGGTCGTCGGTGGTCTCGGCTGCGGTCTGCTCGAGGCGCTTGGTCGCTTCCTCGACGCGCGATCCGAGCTCGGCGGCCAGGGCATCGGGGTCTGCGACGGCGGTGTCCGGGTTCATGCTCCAGAACGTACTCCGCCGTCGTGATCTGACCGGCCCCGAACTCGACCTCCGCAGGAAGCCGGCCGCCTCCCGATCACCCCAGCGTCCCGCCGGAATCGGCCCGCGCATCTCGGCGCTGACGATAGGTGGACTCGCGTCGTGGCCTGGATACCGGGTGGCCGGTGCGGACTCAAGCCCGCCTGGTCCGATCGGCAGGAGTGTCAGACCCTGCTGGCAGGATCGGTTTGTGACGACTGCTGATATCGCCAGCCACCGCACGGCGACGCCCGTTTCTGGCCACAACAGAGCACGCACGGACCGGGCACGCCGGGCGGAGCTCGGCAGCTTCCTCAAGGCACGCCGCGCCAGGCTGCGGCCCGAGGATGTCGGGCTGGCGCCGGGCCTGCGGCGCCGGACCCCGGGCCTGCGGCGCGAGGAAGTCGCCTTGCTGGCCGGGGTTGGCGTCAGCTGGTACACGTGGCTGGAGCAGGGACGGCCGATCAACGCCAGCTGGCAGGTACTCGACGCGGTCGCCCGGACACTGCAGCTCGACGGCGCCGGGCGCTGGCACCTGTACCGGCTCGCCGAGGCCCTGCCGATGCGCTCGATGACCAAGCCCGCCGCAGTGCCCGAATCCGTCTGCGACGTGCTCCGCTCGCTCGATCCGCTTCCGGCCGTGCTGATTAACGCGAGGTTCGACATCATCCAGGCGAACAGTGCCCACGAGGAGATGTTCTGGGAGTGGCACACGCTGCCGTGCGTGCACAAAAACCTGCTCTGGTGCGCGGTCACCGAGCCGCGGGCGCGCGAGCGGTTCCTCAACTACGACGAGGAGATCCCGTACATGATCGCCCGGCTGCGTGCCGCGTACGCACAGCATGTCGGCGACCCCGAGTGGGATGAGGACATCCGCCGCCTGGCCGGCCTGAGCCGAGAATTCGCCGAGTTGTGGGCGCGCCACGAGGTCGCCGGACCCGCGCCACGCATCCTGCGGTTCAGCCACCCAGACGCGGGCCCGATGACGTTCACCCGCGCGGAGCTCGACGTCTCGGGCACGGCGGACCTGCGCATCGCCGTGTACAGCCCGGCGGACGACGACACCAGGGCCCGGCTGCCCCGCACCCGCAGGCCCAGCCAGCCCTAGCTCGCGCCTGGCTAGATCGGGGTGGGCTCGTCGGGACCTGGCTAGATCGGGGCGGACTCGTATTAAGGCTGAGGCACGATGACCAGCCGGTCCGGCTGACCGGGCGAGCCGGACCGCACGGAGAGCTGGCCTTGCTGTTCCAGGTACTGGATGTGGGCGGCGGTCTCGAACAGCGCGGCCCGGCGCATGAACCCGGTGATCTGGTCCCAGCCGCGGGACCAGGTCAGCTTCGTGGTGACGTCCCAGATCGTGGGCTGGCCAGCGGCGGCGACGATGTCGAGCACCTCGCGCGCACGGGCGTCATGATGCTCGATGAGGGCGCCCGCCCGCCCGGCGATCCCGCGGAACCGGTACTCATGTGCGGGCAGGGCCTCGGCGCTGTCGTAGCCGCCCACCGCGCGCAGCGAGTCCAGGTAGCTGGCCAGCGGCGAGTCCATCGAGCCCGGCGTGAGGCCGATGTTCGGTGAGATCCGCGGCAGCAGATGGTCCCCGGTGAGCAGCACGTCGTGGTCGGCGTCGTGCAGGCAGATGTGCCCGGGCGTGTGGCCGGGCGTCCAGACCGCCCGCACCTGCCGGCCGGGCAGGTCCAGGGCTTCGCCGTCGTCCAGCAGCACGTCGGGCTCGGCCAGGCGGAACACGCCGAGCATGTCGGCAAGGTCGGAGTTGAACTCGGCCATCACCTCGGCGGGCGCCCCGCAGCGGGTCAGCCAGGTGTGGGCACCGCCGGACCCGACGGCCTTGCTGATCCGCGACGGAAGGGCCTGCACCTCGGCGCTGTGCATCGCGATCCATGCCCCCGATGCCTCGCTGAGGCGCCGGCTGAGCCCGTGATGGTCGAGGTGCACGTGGGTGACGACGATCCCGGTGACCCGGTCGGCCGGCAGGCCCGCGGCCTCGAACCCGGCCAGCAGGTCCTGCCAGCCGCCCTCGGATTCCCAGCCGGGGTCCACCACCACGGCGCCGGTGTCGGAAAGCAGCAGGTAAGCGAGCGTGTAGCGAAGCGGGTTGTCCGGCATCGTCACCGGCACGGACCATACGCTGGAGCGGACCTGCTCGACCGGCGGCAATTCGCGCGCTCGCCACGCGTCCCGCTGAGCCACCCCGGTCACCGTCACCGGACCTCCGACGGGAGCACTGCGTGCCGGGGCGCCTCGGCTCCCCGTCATTCGCAGCTCCTCCAGGTCCCGACGTTGCGACAGCCAGCATAACCTGGCGGCTGCCAGCATAATACGGACGAACTCCGTCTAGCAATTCGGGGAGCCAGGCGATGCCCTGCTCAGATCACCGGCGCGGCCGTGACCTGGACCGTGGCCCATCCGAGGGCCCGATGATGGGCCGTAACGCTGATGGGACCCGGCTGGCCTGGCTTGGACCTGAGGAAGGCGCCGCCGACGCCCCCGTACGCGCCGAAGTCGAACGGGTTGTCGCCGATGAGCGTCACCGGGCCGGCCGTGGACAGGTGCACCAGACCGGTCGCGGCCGGCCGCTGGTTGCCGTACGCGTCCACAACGCGGAACGTCAGCCGGGTCGCGTCCGTGCCGTTGGCCAGGATTGACGTGTCCTCGGCGGTCAGCACGAGCCGGTCCCGCCTGGTGTCGGCCGACATCCGGACCGAGGTCGCGAGCTTGCCGCGGAGGTAGCCGTCGATGCGCAGCTCGGGCCGGCCCGAGCCGTCGACGAGGAGATCGACGAACACCGGGGGGTAGGCGAGGCTGCCGAAGCGGGCGGTGTCCGGGGTGCCGGTGGCGATGTGGTAGCCGCCGGAGTAGATCTCGAGCCGGTCACAGTTGGTAGCGATCATGGAGTCCGGGCCGGGACCGAACGGCGCGTCCGGGCCGAAGTCCCAGAAAAAGACCGGCATGATCACCGGGTGGGCCGACGGGTCCCGCTGCGAGCGGTAGAACGCAGCGCCGGGCTTGGCCACCCGGAATGTGTCAATGACGCCCGGCGTCTTCAGCGCGTCCCAGATGCGCCTGCCGCCGTGGAGCGACGCGTAGTCGATCGCCGCCCAGCCGAGCAGGCCGGCGTAACGCGGGTCGGACTGGGCGGTGTTGTGCACCTGGGCGTGCATCAGCGCCTGCTCGGCCAGCACCGCCGCGGAATTGGACCAGCGGTAGGTCGGCGACCCGTCCAGCGCGCCGACGGCCTCACTGACCAGGTAGGGCACGCCGGGCATCGGCGGCTCGAGCACTGCGCTGCCGTCGTGGTGCTGGTAGTCGTCGTACGCGAACACGTCCTCGGCCCAGCCATCTAGCGAGTAGGCGTCCATCGACCCCGAGGTCTGCCTGCTGCCGTCAAGCTGGTAAGCGAGCTCGCGGGCCTGGGCGTACAGGACCGGATGGTTCGCGCACTCGTTCGGCCGGGTGGCCCAGACGATCACCGAGGGCCGGCTGCGATCGCGGATCACCATGTCGTGGACGTTCTCCAGGAAGATGGACTGCCAGGCGGCCTCCCCCACGTAATCCCAGCCGGGCGGCTCCTGCCAGACCATGAGGCCGAGCTCGTCGCACGCGTCGAGGAAGTGCGGGGACTGCGGGTAGTGCGAGCAGCGCACCATGTTGCAGTTCAGCTCGTACTTGAGGATCTCCGCGTCCCTGCGCTGCAGCCGCTCGGGCGCGGCCATGCCAATGTAGGGGAAGAGCTGGTGCCGGTTCAGGCCGAAGATCTTGAACGGCCTGCCGTTGAGGTAGAAGCCGTCGAGCTTGAACACCGCCTCCCGGAACCCGGTGGTGACCGTCACCGTGTGGGCCGGCCGGCCCGCCGGGGCGAGCGTCACCACGACCGTGTACAACTTCGGCGTGTCCGGGGACCACAGCGTCACGTCGTGGATGCCGGTGATGCCGAACGTGGCGAAGGTGTTACCGGTGTTAGTGATCGTCACTGATGCCGAGGCGGTGGCCACGACACGGGACCCGTCCCGCAGCTCGGCGCTGATCCGGACCGGGCCCCTTGGCACGACCGCGGCGTCGATAGTGGCCTGGACCTGCACGCTGCGGTCTCGGCTGAGCACGTTGACCGGCTTGATGAACACGTCGGAAAGGAACACCTCCGGCACCACGCGCAGCATCGCGTCACGGTAGATGCCGCCCGGCTGCAGGTAATCCACTGCTAATGCCCCGCCCGGCGCACCCTCCGGGGGAACCTGCAGCCACCGGGAATCCACGATCAGCGCCAGAACGTTATCGTCGCCCCTCAGGTGGCTGGTCAGCTCGGTCGGCCACGGCAGGTACCCGCCCTGGTGGGTGCTGACCGCGGTGCCGTTGATCAGTACGGTGGCGTTCACCATCACGCCGTCGAAGTCGACGAAGACCCGGCCGCGGCCGCCACCGGGCAGCCGCGGCGGGGTGAAGTGCTTGCGGTAGACCCAGACCGCCTCCCAGGACGCCGGGTCCCAGTTGCCCCAGGACAGCGGCGTGACCGTGTGCGGCAGCGTGATCCGGGCGAAGCCCCTGTCGTCGTAGTCGCGGTCCGCGGACTCCGCGACGTAAGGACCGCCGAACAGCCAGCCCTGGTTGAAGTCGTACGTGCCCTGGGCGTCGGCTGCCGCCCCGCTGGCACGGGCCAGCCCAGTGCTGCAGACGGCGGCCACCCCAGCGAGCGCTCCCGCGCGCAGGATCGCCCGCCGTGACGGCAGCGGCGCCGGGAACTCCCCTGGCGCGGCGCGTTCACCGATCACCCCCGGGGCGCGTTCACCGATCACCCCATTGAGGGTAGTGAGTTGCAATGTCCCCGGAGACCAGGACTTGTCTGGTTCACGGGATTTGCCAGGCCGGGCCGGCGATTGCCCAGGCCTGACGCGGGTATCGCTGACCACGTCGAGGAGGATCACCGTGGCAGAGACAACACCGTTCACGATCGGGGCCGAGGCCAGCTGCACCGACGGGGCCTGCGGCGTGGTGAGCCGCGTGATCGTGGACCCCGTCGCGCGCGTCGTCACCCACCTGGTCGTCGAGCCGAAGCACCGGCTCGGGCTGGCCAAGTTGGTGCCGCTCGACCTCGTGGACGCCTCCCCAGGCCAGGTCAGGCTTTGCTGCACCACGACGGAGTTCGAGCAGCTCGACGATGCCGAGGAGACCGAGTTCATCCCCGGCGCGGGCGGCGACTCCGGCTACGCCGAGGAGGAGGCGCTCAGCTGGCCCTACTACGGCCTTGGCCCCGGCATGGCGGGGTTCGGCCCGGAAATGGCCCCGATGGACGTCGTCTACGACACCATCCCGCTTGGCGAGGTCGAGGTGCGCCGCGGCGAGCACGTGCACGCCACCGATGGCGCCATCGGGCGCGTCCAGGGGCTGGTCGTGGACCTGAAATCACGCCACGTGACCCATGTGCTGCTGCAGGAGGGTCACCTGTGGGGCAAGAAAGAGGTGGCCATCCCGATCGGCGCCGTCGCCAGGGTCGAGAAGGACGACGGCATCCACCTCAGCATCACCAAGCAGCAGGTTCAGGACCTGCCGCCGGTGGACATCGAGCACCCGGAAAGCAATATCAGCTAACCCGGGCCGGGCTGACCTCGAGCACGTCGGCGTCGAAGCAGGTCCGGTCGCCGGTGTGGCAGGCGGCCCCGGTCTGGTCCACCTTGACCAGCACCACGTCGCCGTCGCAGTCCAGCGCGACCGACTTCACCCGCTGGGCATGGCCGGACGTCTCGCCCTTGACCCAGTACTCCTGCCGGCTGCGCGACCAGTAGGTGCACCGGCCGGTGGTCAGCGTACGGTGCAGCGCCTCGTCGTCCATCCAGCCCAGCATCAGCACCTCGCCGGTGTCGTGCTGCTGGGCGATGGCCGCTATCAGCCCGTCAGAATTCCGCTTCAGCCGCGCGGCGATCTCCGGGTCGAGCCCGGACTCGCCGGCCCCGACCCTGATGGTCTTGTCACTCGTGCCCATGTCCCTAGTGTCCCTAGCCTGACACGCCCTGTTCACGGACGGCGTGGCCCGCCGCCCGCAGCGACTCCTTCACCTCGCCGATCTTGATCTCGCCGAAGTGGAACACGCTGGCGGCGAGGACCGCGTCGGCGCCTGCGGCGACCGCCGGGGCGAAGTCCCCGACCCGGCCGGCCCCGCCGCTCGCGATGACCGGGACGTGCACGGCTTCCCGCACCGCCCCGATCAGCTCCAGGTCGAACCCGGCCTGGGTGCCATCGGCGTCCATCGAGTTCAGCAGGATCTCGCCGGCGCCGAGCTCGGCCGCCCGGGTCGCCCAGGCGACCGCGTCAAGGCCGGTGCCGCGCCGTCCGCCGTGCGTGGTCACCTCGAACCCGCTGGCCAGGCCGCCTGCCGCGCGGCGCGCGTCCACCGACACCACCACACACTGCGCGCCGAACCGGCCGGCCACCTCGGTGAGCAGCTCCGGCCTGGCGATCGCCGCCGTATTGAGCGACACCTTGTCGGCCCCGGCCCGCAGCAGCGCATCGACGTCGTCCACGCTGCGCACGCCCCCCCCGACGGTCAGCGGGATGAACACCTGATCGGCGGTGCGCGCGACCACGTCCGCCATCGTGTCCCTGTGCTCGGCCGACGCGGTGATGTCCAGGAACACCAGCTCGTCGGCGCCCTCGGCGTCGTAGGCGCCGGCCAGCTGCACCGGGTCGCCCGCGTCGCGCAGGTCGCGGAAGTTCACTCCCTTGACCACCCGGCCTCCGTCCACGTCCAGGCACGGGATGACCCTCACGGCGACCGGCATCAGGGAGCTCCGGTGGCGGCACGCGTCGCGTTCAGGGCCTCCGGCAGGGTGAACGCTCCGGCGTACAGCGCCTTGCCGATGATGGCGCCCTCCACCCCCAGCGGCAGAAGGCCGGCGATGGCCCGCAGATCGGCCAGGCTGGAGACTCCGCCGCTGGCGATCACCGGGCGCTCCGTGCGCGCGCAGACCCCGCGCAGCAGGTCGAGGTTCGGCCCGCGCAGCGTGCCGTCCCTGGTGATGTCGGTGACCACGTAGCGCCGGCAGCCGTCGGCCTCGAGCCGGTCCAGCGCGTCGTCAAGCTCGCCGCCTTCGGCCGTCCAGCCGCGCGCGGCCAGCCGGGTGCCCCGGACGTCGAGACCGACCGCGATCCGGTCGCCGTACGCCGCGATCGCACCGCGGACCCAGTCCGGATCCTCGAGCGCGGCGGTGCCGATGACCACCCGCGCGCACCCGGTGGCCAGGGCGGCGGCCAGCGAGGCGTCGTCGCGGATGCCCCCCGAGATCTCGAACGCGACGTCGACCTGGCCGACGATCGACGCCAGCAACTCGGCGTTGGAGCCGCGGCGGAACGCCGCGTCGAGGTCGACCAGGTGAATCCAGTCGGCCCCGGCTCGCTGCCAGTCCCGGGCGGCGGTCAGCGGATCACCGTAGCTGGTCTCGCTCCCCGCTGCGCCCTGGACCAGCCGGACGGCCTGCCCGCTGGCCACGTCCACGGCCGGCAGCAGAGTGAGGTCGGTCACCGGACCGACTCTAGCCAGTTGGCCAGCAGCGCCGCCCCGGCGTCGCCGGACTTCTCCGGGTGGAACTGAGTCGCGCTCAGCGGCCCGTTCTCCACCGCGGCGATGAACGGCTCCCCGTGCGTGGCCCAGGTGATCAGCGGCGCGGTCATGAGGTGGCTCTCCGGCAGCGGCAACGCCGTGGCCGCGTAGGAGTGCACGAAGTAGAACCTCGTGCCGTCACCGATCCCGGCGAACAGCCGCGACGCTGGCGGCGGGTCGACGGTGTTCCAGCCCATGTGCGGCAGCACCGGGGCGTCCAGGCGCCGTACCATCCCGGGCCACTCACCGCAGCCCTCGGTCCGCTCGCCGTGCTCGACCCCCTCGGCAAAGAGCACCTGCATGCCGACGCAGATACCGAGGACGGGCCGGGATCCGGCCAGCCGCCTGCCGATCACCATGTCGCCGCGGACCTTGCGCAGCCCGGCCATGCAGGCGGCGAACGCACCCACGCCGGGCACCACGAGCCCGTCGGCGTTCAGCGCCGCCTCGAAGTCGGCTGTCACCTCGGCGTCCGCCCCAGCCCGCTGCAGCGCCCGCTGCGCCGAGCGGATGTTGCCGAAGCCATAGTCGAGCACCACGACCCTGTTCCGCACCCGCCCAGGGTAACCGGGCCCGTTAACGCAGCGTGAACCCGAGAGCGGCAGCCGCGTCGGCCGGCGGCCGCCCGGCCCAGAGACTGGCATAGTTGTCGGCCGTCGACAGGGACCTGGCCTCGGCCCGGTCCAGATACAGGCGGCCGCCGAGGTGGTCGGCCTCGTGCTGGACGATCCGGGCCGGCCACCCCCGCAGCACCCGGTCGACGGGCTCGCCGTGCTCGTCGAGCGCCTCGACCCGCACGGCGCGGTTCCGGGCCACGACGGCGGTGAGCCCGGGAACGCTCAGGCATCCCTCGTAGAAGCTCGCCAGGCCGGCCCCGTCCACCGGCGTGATCACGGGATTGACCAGGACGGCGAACGGCAGCGCCGTCCGCTCACGCGCCGCCAGCTCCTCGTCGCTCAGGTGGCCCCAGCGCTCCGGGCTGTCCTGCACGACCGCGAGCTGGATCGGCACCCCGACCTGGGGCGCGGCAAGACCGACACCGGGCGCGGCCTCCATGGTCGCCCGCATCTGCGCGATCAAGCGCCGCAGCTCGGCCGTGCCCAGATCGGCCGGGTCGACTGGTTCTGCGGCGCGGCGCAGCACCGGGTCACCGCAACCGACGATCGGCAGCACATCCTGCGCATTCCCCTCGGTCATGCGGGGGCGCCGAACTCGGTCACACCAATGGCTTTCACACCTGCCGCTAACGTTCTTCGCTACGAGCAGATTCCGCCGATCATGAGCGGCCGGTGCCTCCGCCGGCAGGCATAATCGGTGCGCATGAGGGTTGCCGTGCTGGCCGACATTCACGCGAACCTGCCAGCCCTGGCGGCTGTGCTCGATGAGCCCGACGTGGCATCCGCCGACGCCGTGGTGCTGCTCGGCGACATCGCGCTCGGGCCGATGCCGGCCGAGACGCTCGACCGGCTGGCCGAGCTCGGCGACCGGGCGGCGTGGGTGCACGGCAACTGCGAGCGGGAGATGGTCACCGCGTTCGACGGCGGCGAGGTTCCCGGGCCGAACGGCGCCGATGCCGCGGCGAGCGCCGGCCTGATCGGGCGGGCCCACCGGGA
>Ga0208725_1000350_pt1 | contig 10364 bp, 11 predicted proteins | sample MicForSoSWNH13_O_FD_188004 | JGI IMG/M metagenome (GOLD analysis project Ga0208725, IMG submission 188004) | Forest soil microbial communities from Harvard Forest Long Term Ecological Research site in Petersham, Massachusetts, USA - MetaG HF011... | ecosystem: Environmental > Terrestrial > Soil... | reverse complement strand
ATCGGCCCCAATGCGGTCGTCGTCAAATTCTCCCCGGCCCCGCCGCCAGGTCACTAGCCATCACTTCCGGTTTGCCGGAAGATAAACGCCCGCCGGAAACTAACCGTCGGAAGCCGACCACCAAGTCTCCGCCGAGCGTTTATCTTCCGGCCAAATCTGGCCGCTCGCGCCCGTTCTATCCCGCCAGGGCGTGGATGGTGTCGTGGCGGGAGCGGCCCTGCGCGAGCAGCCGCTGGGCGGTGGTCCAGGTAGCGAGCGGTTCACCCTGCCATATTTCCTCGACGACCCGGTGGACACCGGCCAGGAACTCGTCGCTGGTCTGGCCGTCCGGCGGGGTGCAGGCGGCGAACTCGGCGGCGGCGATCGCGCGCCGGCCGGACGGGGCGCTGGCGTCCAGGGTGTCCAGTGCGGCGTCGCCCCGGCTGCCCGCCATCGGCGCCGCGAACTCGCGGCGGTCCGCTTGCGTGGCGAGCCAGGCGAGGTCCACATCGCCGGACACCAGGTCGGCCACGTAGGCACGGTCGGCGGCGGCGCCGGGGTCGTCGTACAGCTGGCCGAACTGGGCGAGCACCCCCGGCAGGTCGGCGGCGAGGTGGTCGGCCGCGGCCTCGTCGAGCCCCCGGTACCCGGCGGACCACCTGGCCCATGCGGTTACCGCGGACGCCAGGTGCTCGCGCTGCTCGGGCGTGAGCGTGAATGTGTCAGGGACGTGGGAGAGCAGGATGAACGCGAGCTTGCGCGGCCCGACCTGCGCGGGCGGCTCTGCCGGAACCCGGCTGCTGTAGCCGGTGAGCACCTGCGCCCAGAACCGGGTGGCGTCGGCGTCGGCCGCCATGGCCTCGGCGGCCTGCGGGCTGCGCATGAAGTCGGCGACGGCGGCGGCACGGTCGGCCTGGGTGAAGGCGGTGTCCTGGCCGGCGGTGCTTTGGCCGGTGGTGCCGTCCTCGGCGGCGGGGAGGCGGCGGACGCGAGACCTGGCAACCGGCAGGTAGGCCTGGGCGGTCCTGCTCATGCGGGCGGCCGGGGCGATGGCGCTGCGGGTGAGCGCCGGCTCGATCCGGGCGCGCGCCTGCGCGAGGCTGATCTGCTCGGCCCGCCCGAACTCATCCTGCGGGGCGCCGATGACCTCCTCGAGCTTGGCCGTGTCGTCCGCCACGGCGATGGTGACGACGGTGGGGAAGCCGACCAGGTCGGTCTGCACGATGATGCCGTGCTCGGTGTCGCCGTAGCGGTAGGTGACCGCGACCGCCTCGTCGTCACCGAAGACGTCATAGCGGCGCCAGGCCTGCACCGGAACCGGCTTGCCGACCTGGTTCACCCAGTCGGCGGGATAGCGGCCCGCCGCGGTGAGATCGGCCAGCGCGGCGCTCGCTGCCCGCTTCACCGCGGGTGACCCCAGCGCCATGAGCAGCCGGAGCAGCGCCGCGCCCTCGGCGGACCGGTGCTGACGGGCCCCGCTGACCATGGGACCGGAGATGAACGCGTCGGCCTGGGCCGGGTCCATCTCGGCGGTCAGCCGCGGTATCGCCATGGCCGCCGAGGTTTCCAGCTCGGCCTGCAGCGGGTCAGCGGCCGCTATCGCTTCCAGCGGCCCGGCCAGCAGCCGTGCCAGCAGTGCGGCAGCCTCGTCAGTCTCAGTCACCGGCGCAATACTAGCCGGGCATGCCCACCGGCGGCGGGATCAGCGCGGCGGTATCGAGGAATCCGGTGACTATCGCGGCGAGCTCGGGTCCGCTCCACATGTCGGTGTGCACGCGGCCGGGCAGGATCGCCAGCCGTGAGGCGGGCCGGGTTGAGCCGTCCCAGTTGCCGTCGCGCAGGCCGCCGCCGAGCAGCCGGTAGAACTCGGCGATCTCCGTGGCCGGGATCGAGTCAGCGTCGCCGAAGGCGAGCAGCACCGGCATGGTGAACGCGGCGACGTCTGCTGACCAGTCGTAGTCCTGGCGCAGCAGGTCGCCGATCTTGTCCATCAGCACCGGCCAGTCCTGCACCCGCGGCGCGACCTTCACGTACTCCGCGTACATGGGGGACTGCTTGAACGCCTCGGCGAGATGGCTGCCCATGCCGTCGAAGCCGGCCCGGACCTCCGGGTACCAGGCGTCCCGTCTGGGGGCCTGGGAGACAATCACCAGGCGGCGGATCAGAGCCGGGTGCTGGATCGCCAGCCGCAGCGCCACCCCGCCGCCGAGCGAGTAGCCAAGCACGTCGGCCTCGGATAGCCGCAGGTGCCGGATCAGCCCGGCGATGTCGTCGGCCATCGTCTGGTACCGCAGCGGGCGGTCGATGTCGGCCGTGCGGCCGTGCGCCTGCAGGTCGACGGTGATGACCTTGCGGTTCTTGGTGAGTTCGGGCATGGCCGGCTCGAACATGTCGCCAGTGCCGTAGCCGCCATGCAGCATGACCAGCGGCGCGCCGCCTTCGCTGCTGCCGTGCTCGGCGTAGTAGAGGGAGAGTCCGTTCACGTCTGCGTAGCTCATGGCAGTACAACGTAGCGGTCCGGCGAAACTCATCGGGCCCAGCATTGAACCGGACCCGGTTCGCAGCCGTTTACCCAGGTATGACAGGGGAGTCGGATGAGAATGAGCTCGTCATCGTGCCCGCTAGGGCGGGTAACACACGGATTGAGGTGCGGCTGCTGGCGGACGGGACGCGCACGCTACCGGTCTTCTCCAGCGTCGCGCGCATGGTGGATGAACTCGGCCCGGAGCAGGCGTGGGTCTGCCTGCCGATGCGCACCGCCGCCAAGGTGGCGACCCGGGCCCAGGTGGACCGGGTGATGGTGAACCCGATCCTGCGCACGACCCCCTGGCCGGATGGCTGTGGCAGCCACCCGCATGGAACCGGGTGAGCCACTTTCATCCGGGCAACACCACGCCTGCACACCCGTATGAGGGCTTTTGTCCAGTCCGTTTCCCGCCAGCGACCTGGCCGGCGGGACCCTAGCCTGGGACCATGAACTCACGTGCCGTCGGCGCGGCGGCGGTCACCGTCGTGCTCTGGGCCTCCGCGTTTGTCGCCATCCGCAGCGCCGGCGGCCATTTCACCCCCGGTGCGCTGGCGCTCGGCCGGCTGCTCACCGCCTCGGTCGCGCTCGGCGTGATCTGGCGGGCAAGTGGCGGCGGGCTGCCGCCGAAGGCGGCCTGGCCCGGGATTCTCGGCTCCGGCCTGCTGTGGTTCGGGCTGTACATGGTGGTGCTGAACTGGGGTGAGCGGCACGTCGACGCGGGCACCGCCGCGATGCTGGTCAACATCGGGCCGATCCTGATCGCGCTGCTGGGCGGCTGGCTGCTCAGGGAAGGCTTCCCGCGGCCGCTGCTGGCGGGCGTGGCGGTGTCCTTCGCGGGCGCGGTGGTGATAGGGATCTCCACCGCCGGAGGAAGCCGGTCCTCCATCCTGGGGGTGGTGCTGTGCCTGGCCGCGGCCGTGGCCTACGCGTTCGGGGTGGTAGCCCAGAAGCCCGCGCTGCGGCACGCCTCCGCGGTGCAGGTGACCACGTTCGGCTGCTTCATCGGCACGGCGGCCTGCCTGCCCTTCGCCGGCCAGCTGTTCTCCCAGCTGGGCCGCGCCCCGGCCAGCGCGACGCTCTGCGTTCTCTACCTCGGCCTGTTCCCGACCACCCTCGGCTTCACCACCTGGGCCTACGCGCTGGCCCGGACCACGTCCGGCAGGATGGGCGCCACCACCTACGCGGTGCCGGCCATCGTGGTCCTCATGTCGTGGGCCATCCTGGACCAGGTCCCCGCCTCGCTCACCATCGCCGGCGGCGCCCTCTGCCTGGCCGGCGTGGCCGTTTCCCGTCAGCGGCCAGCACGCCAGCAGCCAGCACCCCAGCGACCGGAGATGGCAGCGTGTGCCACCCGAACCCCGGCTGGCGGCGGCTCGGGTGACGCCGGGTCCCTCTAGCCGGGGATGCGGAGCGGGCTGATCAGGGAGTGGATGACATCGTGGCGGGCCAGGCCGTCGACGGTGAGGCGTTCGGCCTGCTGCCAGGTCGCGGGTGGCTCGCCGGTCCAGAGCTCATCGATTACGCGCTCGGCCGCGGCGATGAGCTGCTCCTGGGTTACTCCGGCGGCCGGGGTGCAGCTGGCGAACTCGGCCGCGGCGCAGGCCCGCCGGGTCGCCGGGTCGGCGGCATCCAGGTGCGCGGTCCCGGCTGGCCTGACATCGGGCAGCGGCAGCGCGAGAGTGCGCCTGACCGTGGCCATCCTCAGCACTGCCACGTCGGCGTCGCTGGTCACCAGGTCGGTCACGTAGCCGCGCATGACCGCGTAAGCGGGATCGTCGTAGTCCCGGTCGAAGCTCGCGATGGCCTCGTCGGCCGCGTCGGTGAGCTCGCTGGCCGCGTCGGATATGCCCCGGTGGGCGACCGACCAGCGGGCCCACGCGGTCACCGCCGGCCCGAGGTGAGCGCGCTGTGCCTCGGTTACCGGGTAGAAGCTCGGCACGTGCTCGCCGAGGATCGCCCGCAGCTGGTGCGGGCCGACCTGGCCGGGCGGCTCGTCTGACACCCGGCTGCTGTACGCCGTCAGGATCTGCGCCCAGAACCGGGTCGCCGCCTCGTCGGCCGCGACGGCGGCGGCGGCCTGCGGGCTTGTCATGAACTCGTCCACCGCGGCCTCACGGTCGGCGGCGGTGCAGGTGCGGATAACCGCCGCGTCGGGCACCGGGAGGCGGCGGAGCCGGGACCTGGCGATGGGCAGGTACATCAGGGGGGCCATGGCCTCGGGCGAGTCCCGTTCGGTGTAATCCAGCGCGGGTTCCAGCCGGCGGCGTGCCTCGGCCAGGGTGATTTCCTCCGCCCGGGCGGCTCCGGGGAAGGCAACGAGGTCCGCCACGTCCGTGGTGATGTTGACGTTGAGGACCTCAGGGACGTCCACCACGTCGATGGCGACCGACACGGCGTGCTCGCTGCCTCCGTAGCCATAGATCACGGTGATTACCTGGAGCTCCTCGAAGGCATCAATGTGCCGCGTGGCTCGCAGCGGGGTCGCCTTCCCGGCTTCGGTCACCCAGTCCGCGGGATAGACGCCGTCCGCGGTGAGGTTTCCCAGCTCCTTGCTCGCTGCCCGCTTCACCGCGGGTGAGCCTAGCGACATGATGAGGCGCAGCATGGCCGCGTCCTCCGGCCTCCGGCTCTCGCGGGCCAGCTCGATGAAGGACTCGGCGGCCTCGTTCAGGCTCTCGTCCCCGTCCATCCTGAGCATCATGCAGCAGGCCATCGCCATCTCGGCCTGCAGCAGATCACCCGCCAGCAGGGCCTGCCTGAGCCCGGTTACCAGCTGCTGGACTGCTCCGAGCAGGCCGGCGGACTCCGGATCGGCCGGGGGAGTGCTGCGCTTGGACTTGGTCACCGCGTCATCTTAAGGGCGGAAGACGCGGATCATGCCCACGATGTCATCGCCGCCGGTGACCGGGACGGTGCTGAACTCGTCGGGAACGGAGACGCCAAGCTGGTGCAGCACGCTGACGGTGACCGGGGTACGGGCGCGGGCGGCGCCGTCGTCGATCTTCACCGCGCCGGCCCGGCCGTCGGGCAGCGCGAACGCGTCTACGCCCTCGGCGCCCCCCTTGAGCAGCAGGCCGGGAACGGCCGTCATCAGCCGGGGCTCGTCTCGGGTGGTGCCGCTGGTCCAGACCGGGTAGGCCCGCATGGCATCGGCGACCCGGCGCTCCTCGGTGCCGGGGGCGGCGGTGGTGAGCACCCGAAACGCGCGGGCCAGGCCGGTCAGGGTGATGGCGAGCAGCGGTGCGCCGCAGCCGTCGACGCCCGCGGCCGTCACCGGCTCGCCCGCCAGCTCCTCGACCGTGGCCCGGATGCGCTGCTGGAGCGGGTGGTCCTGGTCCCGGTAATTCCCGGTCGGCCAGCCGTTGCGGACGCAGGTGGCCAGCATCGCGGCGTGCTTGCCCGAGCAGTTCATCCGGATCCGGGACTTGCCTTCGCCCTTCACGATCAGCAGGCGTGCGGTCTGCTCATCCAGTGGCCACGAAGCCGGGCACTGCAGGGCGGACTCGTCAAGGCCGGCGCCGGCCAGGATCTTCCGCACGCCGTCGATGTGGAAATCCTCGCCCGTATGGCTGGCGGCGGCCAGCGCCAGCAGCTCCCCGTCCAGGTCCAGGCCGCACCGCAGCATCGCGGCGGCCTGCATCGGCTTGTTCGAGGAGCGGGTGAAGACCGGCACGTCGATCTGCCCGTTATGTGCCAGGATGCTGCCATCCGCCGCCAGGGCCACCGTCGCGCCACGGTGGACAGACTCGGTAAAGCCGGACCTGACGACCTCGGCCAGGATGGGATTGGCGCGATCGGGGCTGGCTGGCAAGTTGATCATGAACCCAGTCTGCCCTGCGCGGTGATACGCGATACCGGGTACCCTGCCCTCTTATGCGAGCAGTGGTGCAGCGGGTGACCCAGGCCAGTGTGGCGGTATCCGGGCAGGTGGTCGGCGCGATCGACGAGCCCGGCCTGCTCGTCCTGGTGGGCGTCACCCATGATGACACCCCGGAGACGGCGGCCAGGCTGGCCGCCAAGCTCTGGGGCCTGCGCATCCTCGACGGCGAGAAGTCCTGCTCCGACGTCGGGGCGCCGCTGCTGGTGATCAGCCAGTTCACGCTGTACGCCGACCTGGCCAAGGGCCGCCGCCCGTCCTGGTCCGCCGCCGCGCCCGGCCCGGTCGCCGAGCCGCTGGTGACCGCCGTGGTCAGCGAGTTGCGAGCCCTGGGCGCCCGGGTAGAGACGGGCATCTTCGGCGCCGACATGCAGGTGAGCCTGATCAACGACGGCCCCCTCACCATCCTCCTCGATCTCTGAGGCCCGCGCAGCACGTCCCCTTAAGCCGCGGGGCGCGAGGGAGGTGGCTGGGGAGTAGCTGGCGGGGGACGGGAACCTACAGGCCGTTCCGGTATTAGGGGTTCAGGCCTGCTAGGCGGCACTGGGGGCGGGCGCGTACGGCGATCGGGTCGTCCGGGGCAGCGGCGTACTGGGCCTGGCAGAACGACTTCGCCTGCGCGCCGCAGTAATGGATGGTCGCCCCGCCGGTGGAGCTGGGCATGGTCATGTTCACGCATCCGTTGGCGGAGCCGGCGTAGGTGTCGGGCGACAGCGCGGCCCACGCGCCGAGGCCGCCCAGGCCGAGCACAGCAACGATCCCGGCGGCGGCCAGCGTGCGCTTGCGGCGCGGCGACAGCTGCTGTCCGGTGCCCAGGTTCGTCTTGCTGTAGGTGGCCAGGGCTAGTTCTCCTGCTCGGTGGGGCGGAGCACGACCTCGTTGACCGACATATACCACGGGCGGGTGACGATGAAGGCGATGGTCTCGGCGATGTCGGCCGCCGTCATCTTCTGGGTCTGCGCGAACCGCTGCTGGTGCCGCTCCTGGATCTCGGGGCGGTTGTGGCTGACCAGCTCGGTGTCCACCGCGCCCGGTTCGAGTACCGAGACCCGGACGTGCCGCTTGGTGACTTCCTGGCGTACCGCCTCGCTGAACCCGGTGACACCGAACTTGGTGGCGTTGTAGCCGGCGCTGCCGCTGCGCGGGAACCGGCCAGCCACCGAGCTGACGTTCACCAGGTCCGCGGCCTGGCGCTCTCCCTGCGCGGCGGTCAGCAAGTATGGCAGCGCGGCGTGGGTGCAGTACATCAGCCCGAGCAGGTTGAGCTCGATCATCCGCCGCCACTCGTCAAGCGGTGCGTCCAGGGCGGGCCCGAGCAGCATGGTGCCCGCGTTGTTGACCAGCGTGTCCAGCTGGCCGAACTCCGCGACGGTCCGCTCCACGATCGCCCGGGCGTCGGTCTCGCTGGTGACGTCGGCGGTGATCGCCAGCGAGGTCCCGCCGTCGGCGCGGATCTTGCCGGCCAGCTCCTCGATCCGGTCGGTCCGCCGGGCGGCGAGCACGACGGTGGCGCCGAGGCTGGCCAGGACCTCGGCGGTTGCCGCGCCGATGCCGCTCGATGCGCCGGTGATGAGGGCGACCGTGCCGGTAAGGGATGCCATGGGTCTTACTCTACGGGGGGTGTCCCGTGGGTATGAAATGACTCGATTGTCTTCAGGCCCCAGGCCTGGCCCCTGGCGCGCTCGGCCTCGGTCCAGGTGATGGTGCGCCAGTCAGGCGCCAGGATCAGCCGGGCGACCGGGTTGCAGAGCTCGATCCGGTTGCCGCCCGGCTCGTAGACGTACAGGAAGAATGTCTGCTGGATGGCGTGCTTGTGCGGTCCGGTCTCGATGAAGATGCCGTGATCCAGGCAGATGTCGGCCGCGCGGAGGATGTCCTCGCGGGTATCGGGGGTGAACGCGACGTGATGCAGCCGCCCGGCGCTGCCGGTCCAGTCCCTGGTGTACACCAGGTCGTAGCCCTTGTTGGTGAAGTGCAGCCACTGGGCGGAGATCGTCCCGTCATCCAGCTGGATCTGCTCGGTGACCCGGCCGCCCAGCACGTCGCGCACGAAGTCGCCGTTCGGGGCCGTCTCCCTGGCCAGGTAGTTGACGTGATCCAGGCGGCGGACGCAGACGCCGCGGCCCGGGTAGGCCTGGGCCTGGTTCTTCAGCTTCGGGGCCAGCTCGGGCGGCGGCTGATACCACTCGCTTTCCCAGTACAGCTCCAGCTCGTGACCGTCCGGGTCGGTGAACAGGTACGTGGGGCCGATGCCGGGATCGCCGTCCTTCCAGGCGATGCCGAGCCCGCTCTGCTCGATCGCGTGCACCCTGGCCTCCAGCGCGGCCTGGCTGGAGGCGCGCAGGCCGACCCGGCGGATGCCTGAGGTGCTGTAGGCGGTCAGCTTGAGCGTGTGGTGCTCGTAATCGTCCCAGGTGCGCAGGTAGACCGAGTTGCCTTCCCGGCAGACCTCGGTCAGGCCGAGTATGTCGACAAAGAAACGCAGGCTGGCGTCCGGCTCGGGGGTAAGCAGCTCGATGTGGCCCAGGTGCGCGACGTCATGCAGGGGTGGCAGTGTCATAGGTTCTCCCTGGGAAAGACAATCCCGTCGAAGAGCTTGCGGGCGGTGCGGACCACCCCGGAGCGGATCAGGGCGTGGCCGTCGAGTTCGGCCTCGACCTCGGTGTGACCGGACGGGTGCTCGATATCGAACCTGGTCTGGCCGGGGGCGAGCCTGGCCAGGTCGTGTCCGGCGGCGCCTTCGGTGGCGATCGCGGCGGCCACGCTCACCGCGCCGAGCACGCCGATTGCCTCGTGCACGCGGACCGGGATGAACGTGCGGGTGCAGATAGTGCCGCCGTCGGCCGGGGGAGCGACCAGGGTGACCTTGGGGACCGTGGTGGCGCCGACGTCGCCCAGGCCCATCAGCTCGCCCGCCGCCAGCCGCAGGGCCAGGATCCTGGCGGCCAGGCCAGTATCGGCCTCCAGGGCAGCGACGGGCTCGTAGCCGGTGCGGCCGACATCGCTGGCGCGGACGACGACTACCGGCATGCCGGCGTTGACGCAGGTCACCCCGACGCCGTCGATGACGTCGAGGATGCTGCCGGTGGGGAAGACGGTGCTGGTCCCGCTGCTGGGGAAATCGAGGACGACGGTCCCGTCGGGGTGCGGGACGGCGATGGCGATGTCGCCCGAGTTGACCATGTAGATCCGGACCGGCTGGGTGCGGACCAGGCCGCGTTCCAGGGCGAATGGCGCCACCCCAGCCAGCAGGTTGCCGCAGTTCTGCCGGTCGGACACGGTGGCCTCGCCCACGCCGACCTGGAGGAACAGGTAGTCCACGTCGGCATCGCCGCGGGCCGAGCGGGACACCACCGCGACCTTGGACGTCAGCGGATGGGCCCCGCCGATCCCGTCGATCTGCCGCGGGTCGGGGCTGCCCATGATGCGCAGCAGCAGGTCGTCACGCTCGGCCGGTTGGGCTGGCAGGTCGCTGGCCAGGAAGTAGGCGCCCTTGGAGGTGCCGCCGCGCATCAGCATGCAGGGGATGCCGGGGCTAGTCACCGCTGGTCTCACTGCTGCTGGTCCAGGGCACGTAGGTGACGCCGCCGGCGGCGAGCTTCTCGCGCAGGCCGTAGAGGTCCAGGCCGAGGACGCCGCTGGCTAGCTGCTCACGCGACCGCTCCTCCTTGGCTGCCCGTGCCTGGGAGGCGGTGATGGCCCGCTCGACCTCGGCGCGGGGGACGCAGACCACGCCGTCGTCGTCGGCGATGATCGCATCGCCGGGGTAGATGACCTGGCCGCCGACCGCCACCGGCACGTTGACCGCGCCCGGGGTTTCCTTGACCGTGCCCTGGGCGCTGACCGCGCGGGACCAGACCCCGAAGCCCATTGCCCGCAGGTCGGCGACATCGCGGACGCCGGCGTCGATGACCAGGCCGCGGACGCCGCGGGCGACCAGGCTGGTGGCGAGAAGCTCGCCGAACAGGCCGTCCGTGCAGG
>Ga0208725_1000349_pt1 | contig 10373 bp, 10 predicted proteins | sample MicForSoSWNH13_O_FD_188004 | JGI IMG/M metagenome (GOLD analysis project Ga0208725, IMG submission 188004) | Forest soil microbial communities from Harvard Forest Long Term Ecological Research site in Petersham, Massachusetts, USA - MetaG HF011... | ecosystem: Environmental > Terrestrial > Soil... | reverse complement strand
AGCTGCCGAAGACCGCTACCGGCAAGATCCAGAAGTTCGTGCTGCGCGACGGCGCGCCGAATCTGGCGCGCCAGTAGCCTCGCCGCCCCCTCACTCGGCGCGCAGGACCGAGGAGGTGGCGCCCCTGGCGGCCCAGGTGGCTGGGAGCCGGCCGAGCAGCCGGTGCGCGGCGAAGCCGCGGCCGGAGCGAGGAGCGCGCCCGGCGGCGATCGCCGCCGTCGCGCTGAGCCGGCCCGCCCGCAGCGCGGCCGCCACGGCGGCGAGGATAAGTACCGGGGCAGAGATGACAGACGACAAGACACAAAAAGCGATCACGGAACTACGCGGGCTAGTGGGCACGCGCAGTGTGGACGGGGAACTAAACCTGGCCGGGGCGGCTCTCAGTTAGACCGTAGGACGGCAAACGGGCCTCTACCTATACACGGGTAGGGGTCCGTTGCTATGTGTCCGGAGAATCGCTGTCGTCATCCCGATAACTGTCTGTCGCGTCATGGGTTAGCATGTTCCGGATGCCGGCCCGCTGATCCTCTGTTGCGTCTGTGCCGTGAATCATCGCGCGAAAATTCGGTGCTGTCGCCTGTATCTACCCAACGTCGTACCGCAGTGGCGTACTCAGCTTTATCCATCGTCGCTTACTCTTCCCCGCCGACGTTGCCGAGTACGCCACTAATGCCGGGCAGCTTCGCTGATCGGTGCGAGCGCTTCCCGATGGCGTTCTGATTCAACGTCCGGCGCTGCCAGAAGTGCAGTTCGGTGGCTTCGCGCGGCTGCACGGGTCAATGTCGCTTAGTCGCCTGAAATGATCTAGGATTAGCTCGACATTATCAATGCGCGAGAAATCCGCCAGATGATGAAACACGGGCAGTAGGTAAAAAAAGATCATGGTTTACCCTCCTAGACGGTGAACGAATAGCCCTTTGGGCAGAACGTCAAGAGAACTGTTTTGCCAGGGTAGTACGGCGAGTTATCCGAACGGTCCATGACCAGGCCAATCTCGGCCGCGAGTTCGGTCATCGTGGCTAGGCCGTGGTCATCTATTCTGCTGGTATACGGCTCAGCCGTTGCGAAGCGCATCCGGTCAGCGGTCAGCCAGAACCGGGCGTGATCTAGCATAATAGCAGACAGCTTGAACGGCGCTCCGCTGGCACTGACAGGACAGTCGCGGAGCCGCACGCCGCACGGGCAGCGCGGGTTGCCGACGCCAACTTTGTGCAGGCAGGGATTCATCGCCTCGCTTCGTTTGAGGTTCCACCCCTACAGCAGACGCATTCTGTCAAGACGTAGCTTCTCGTTTCCGGCAGCGGGAGAGATCCATGCCGGCACGGTCCCGGTGGTAATCACTTCTCTTAATCCTTTCGCTTGACGGTCTAGCTCGGCTTGTATCACGTCGCGGGCTTGCTGCTCGCTTCGTCTTTTTCTCTCTTGATCTAGGTTGCCGGCGATAATCTTTGCGTCTCGCTCATCACGCTGGCGCTGGACCTTCCTAGGCTGGCACAGAACGTCCAGGCAGCATTGCCGTCAATCGCGTACACCCGCCATGTAATGCCGTTGCCGGGATTCTGGACGCCACAGTACAGGCGAGAATGCTTGCGTTGTACGGGTCACCATTAGCTGCTGACCGAATGGGGCGGCCGGGACAGCCGGATCATCATCCTCGCCACGTTCGACTTCGACCAGCACGTCTACGCCGCGCTTACCGCTGGCGCCAGCGGCTTCCTGCTCAAGGACGTCTCTCCGGAGCAGCTTGTCGCAGCGGTGCGCACGGTCCGCTCGGGCGACGCCCTGCTGGCGCCGTCCATCACCCGCAGGCTGGTCGAGCGGTTCGCGCCGCAGTCCGGCCGGCCGGCTGTGCACCGCGACCTGTCCGGCCTGACCCCGCGGGAACTCGAAGTGCTCCGGCTGCTGGCCCGCGGCCTGAGCAATGCTGAGCTCGCCGAGCAGCTGACGCTCAGCGAGGCCACCATCAAGACCCACGTGACCCGGATCTTGACCAAGCTCCAGATCCGCGACCGGGTGCAGGCGGTGGTCCTGGCCTATGAGACCGGCCTGGTAGGCCCCGGGCGCCGGACCTGACGGGTCTGAGCTCACGTTCGGCTTGTGGTGAACATCAGTTCATGAAATGTTATTCATGAACAGTTATTCACGGCGAACGACGGACGGGGCGTGCTGATGGAACTTGAGGTGTGCGGGCTTACCAAGACGTTCGGGCCGGTGACGGCCGTGCGGGAGGTGTCGTTCAGGGCACCGGCCGGGCAGGTCACCGGGCTGCTCGGGCCAAACGGGTCGGGGAAGACGACCACACTGCGGGTCACGCTGGGGCTGGTCAGGCCCACCGCCGGCACGGTGCTGATCGGCGGTCTCGCTTACCGGAACCTGCCCAGGCCGCGCCGCAGCGTCGGCGCGATGCTGGAGGCGACGGGGTTCCATCCCGGGCGGCGGGCCCGGGACCACCTGCGGGTGCTCGCCGCCGCAGCGGACGTGCCCGACCGCCGGGTGGACGAGGTCCTCGGCCAGGTCGGCCTCGCCGAGGCCGCCGGCCGCCGGGTGCGTGGCTTCTCGCTCGGCATGAAGCAGCGCCTCGGCCTCGCCGCCGCCCTGCTCGGCGACCCGGAAGTGCTGCTGCTCGACGAGCCGGCCAACGGGCTCGACCCGGCGGGCATCGCCTGGCTCCGCGGGCTGCTGCGCGACCTGGCCGACCAGGGCCGGACAATCCTGGTCGCCAGCCACGTGCTCGGCGAGGTGGCGCAGACGGCCAGCCACGTCGTGATCGTGAGCGCCGGCCGGCTCCGGTTCGCCGGGCCGCTGGACGAGCTCGGCGGGACTGGCAACGCGCTCGAGTCCGCTTTCCTGAGGCTGACGGGGGCCCCGGCATGATCCGCAGCGAGTTCCGGAAGATCACGAGCGTACGCAGCCCCTGGCTGCTGCTGGCCGGGGGCCCGCTGATCGTCGTGGCCGGGATCACCGGCCTGATCCAGTCGGGCGGCAACGTGCACAATCCCGCTACGGCGCGCCAGGCGCTCGCGCACGCGGGGCTGGCCGCGATCATCACGCTGCTCTTCGGCATCGTCGCGGTGGCGGGCGAGTACCGGCACGGCTCGATCACCGACACGTTCCTGAGCTGCCCGGACCGGCGCCGGGTGATCACCGCCAAGCTGGCCGTCTACGGCCTGGCCGGCGCCGCCGCCGGCCTGGTGTCGTCGGCCGTCGCCGTCGGCGTCACGGCCGCATGGTGGGCGGCCAAGGGCGGCAGCTTCCAGCTTTCCGGCACGGACACCTGGCTGACTCTGGGCGGTGGCCTTGCCGCCTGCTTCGCATTCGCCGTCATCGGCGTCGGCCTCGGCGCGCTGGTCCGCAACCTGGTCGGCGCCGTGGCGCTGGCGCTGGCGTGGATAGCCCTGGTCGAGGGCATCGCCGGGCAGCTAATCGGGTCCGGGCTGGCGCGCTGGCTGCCCTTCTCCGCCAGCGAGGCGCTTGACCGCACCGACCTTGACGGCGCCACCCGGCTGCTGCCGCAGTGGGGCGGCGGGCTGGTGCTGCTCGGCTACGCCGCGGTGTTCTGCGGCGCCGCGGTCGTCACTACACTCAGGCGCGATGTCACCTAGGAAACCCGCCGCGCTGCGCGACGGCGACGGCCAGGACCTGCGCGCGTACCTGATCGCCACCGCGGCGCGGCTGATCGGCCAGCGGGGCAGCGCCGGGCTGGCCGTCCGCGACATCGCCAGGGAGGCGCAGGTCGCGGACGGCGTGCTGTACAACTACTTCGACGACAAGGACGACCTGCTGGCGCACGCCCTGCTGGCGCACGTCGCCTCGGTCATGACCGCGATGCCGCGGATGCCGGAGCCCGGGACCGGCACCGTGACCGACAGCCTGCGGGGGTTCATAGAGAGTGGCCTGGCGACGCTGACGCAGGTCGCGCCCGCGTTCGCCGGGCTGGTGTCCCAGCCCGCGGTCCTGGCCAGGTTTCATGCCATGGTCGGCGGCGATGCGGCCTTCGGCGCGGACATGCCTGCCGGGGACGAGCGCGCGGCAGGCTCCGGCGACCGTCGCAGCGAAGAGGACGGCCCGCAGCCCGATGGCCCCCGCGGGCTCCCCGACATCCTCCGCAGCTACCTGGCCGCCGAGCAGCGGATCGGCCGCATCGACTCCAGCGCGGACGTCGAGGCGGCGATGACGCTGATCGTGGGCACCATCCACGGTGAGGTCCTGCCGCGGGTGATGTTCGCCCCGCCGGGCAGCCAGGTGACCACTCCCCCGGACCTGCCGGGCCGGATAGCACAGACGATCATGGCCGGCATAGCGCCCCGATTGCCCGGTCCGGCCTAGGCTTCTGCCGAGGGCCACGCAGGCCTGTCGACGTCACGGGGACGGTGGCGCCCATGGCGAGCAGCCGTGCGACGTTAGCACCATCGTCGTTCACTGACTTTGGCACGTTGCTGCGGGTCCTGCGGCACCGGGCCAGGCTGACGCAGCGCCAGCTGGGCATCGCGGTCGGGTACAGCGAGGCGCAGATCAGCCGGCTGGAGCAGGGCCGGCGGCGGCCCGATCCCGCGGTCGTCGCGGCGCTGTTCCTGCCCGCGCTCCGGCTCGGGTCCGAGCCCGAGCTTGCCGCCCGCCTGCATGAGCTGGCGGTCAGTGCGCATGACGGCCCGGTGCCCGGTTACCAGCCTGAACGGGACGCTACCCCCAACGTGGCGCCCGGCGGGGACGCCGCCGACCTGGCCGCCATCCCGTCGCTGCCCAGCCATTACGTCGAGCGCGCCGCTGCGCTCGGGGAGCTGCGCGACCTTCTGGCCTCCGAACGCGCGGTGGTGATGTCCGGGCTGCCCGGGGTGGGCAAGACCAGCCTGGCCGCCGCCCTGGCCAGGGAGCGGGAGGCGGGCGGCGCCATGTGCTGGGTGACCCTGACCGCCGGGGTCACCACGTCGGCCGAGGCCGTTGTCCGGCTGCTCGCCCGGTTCCTGGTCCGGCACGGTCACGACGAGGCCAGGCCCGTCTGCGGCCCGGGGCAGGTGGAGCGGCCGCTCCCCCGCGACGAGCAGCTCTACCTGATCACGAAGGCCATGGGCCGGGCGCGCATGCTGATCTGCCTGGACAACCTGCATCTGCTGCGCGACGAGCCGCAGACCAGGGCGGTGATCGAGCACCTGGCGGGCTCGGCGCCGATGGAATTCCTCGCGGTCAGCCGGGAGGACCTGCCACTGGCGGGTTTCACCGCGTTCCGGCTCGGCGGCCTGGCCCACGGCGAGGCGCACGAGCTTGTCGGCGAGCTGGCCGGCCCGCTGGTGTCCGGGCCACTCGCTGATGCCCTCATCGACCGGACCGGCGGTAGCCCGATGCTGATCCGTCTGGCGCTCGGCCAGCTGCGGCCGGGCGGGCCTGCCGCGGCCGCGGTCGTCGCCCGTCTCGAAGCGGAGCCCGGCGTCGTCGGCTATCTGCTGCAGGCCACGCTGGGCGATCTCAGTGAGCCGAGCCGGAGGCTGATCTCGCTCGTCGCGGTGTTCCGTCACCCGGTCGACCTGCTGGACGAGCGGCTGATCGACGCCAGCGAGTCGCTCGGCGGCAGCTATGACGTGCTGGGCGGGCTGGACGAACTGCGCCGCAGGCAGCTGGTCGACCACCCCGCCCGGGCCGACCTGCATCCGCTGGTTCGTGACTACTGCTACGCCACCCTGCTCGGCGCGGCTGCGGGCCGCAGGCAGCTGCACCGGCTGGCCGCAGCGCACTGTGAGCGGGTGCTGAACGAACCGCTCGAAGCCTGCTGGCATTACCTGCGGGCGGGCGACCGTGCCGAGGCAGCCGGCCTCCTCGCGGCCAGAGCCGCGGACATTGTGGCCAGTGGCCGCTCCGGTCCCGCCGCCGATCTCGCCGCAGAGCTGCTCGCAGCGGGCGTGCTGACCGGCGACACCGAACGTCTGCTGCTGATCACCCGGGGCGATCTGCTGCTGCATACCGAGCGGGCCGGGGAAGCCGAGGAGGCTTATCGCCAGGCGCTGGCCCGCCCCGCTCCCGTGGTGGTGCGGGCCGAGGCTGCCTGGCGGCTGGCGCAGAGCCTGCTGCAGCGCGGCAAGGTACCCGAGGCCCTCGAGCTCTGCCGGGATACGGCCGCCGGGCTGACCGCTGACGAGGAGGTGCTGCGGGCGCAGCTCGGCGTGGTGCGCAGCCGCGCCCACCTGATGCTGTCCGAGTTCGGCCAGGCCACCGCCGTCGCCGACGAAGCCTGCGCGGCCGCGGATCGATTCGCCGACCTGGCACCGGACGTCGCGGGGGCCGTGCGGGCCCGGGCGTACTGGGTTCTCGGCGTCGTGGCCCGGCTGCGCGGCAGGCCGGACGAGGCAACCAGCTGGCTGCGCCGGGCCGCCGCGGCCGCGCGCGGCGCCGGGCTCCGCGAGGTGGCCAGTCGCGCGCTATTCAACCAGGCCGCGATCGCCCTGGAACTCGGCGGAATCGGCCAGGCCGAGCAGCTGCTCGGGGAAGCGCTGGCCGAGGCCCGGCAGATCGGGGACGGCTACGGCATCGGGCGCATCCTGCACGCGCTGGGGACGGCCCGGCTCGCGGCCGGGAAACCGGATGAGGCGATGCAGCTCTTCGGCGAGGCCCACCGTCTTAAGGCGCGGATGGGCGACCCGCTGGGCGCGGCGAACTCCGAGCACTCGCTCGCGCTCGTCTTGCTGTCCCAAGGCCGTGCCGAGGACGCTCGGGCCCTGCTCGCGAAGGTGCTCGGCTCGACCGAGCAACTCGGGGAGCGCTGGGCCCGCGCGCACCACCTTGACTCCCTGGCCATGGTGGACATGGTCGACGGTGACCAGCGCAGCGCCCAGCGCCACCTGGCGGACGCCGCCGCGATCGCGGCCGAGGTGGACAACCCGAGTCTGCGCGCTTCCGTCAGCATCCACCGGGCACTGGCGCTGCTCGCCTCCGGCGATCTTACGGCCGCGGCCGTCGCCGCAGCCGACTGCGCGCAGCAGGTCGCGGGCGCCGAAGCCGGGCTGCACGTGACCGTCAGCATCGAGCACGCCGCGCTGGCCGCCTGCTTGGCGCTGGCCTCGGGCGACCGGGCAGCCGCCGCGGCCTCCGCGGCCGACATGGCCAGCCGCGCCAGCAAGGCCGGGAATGTCCGCTACGGCGAGGCTGCGCGGCGAATCTCGGCGGCGATCACATCAGCGGCCGACGGCGCGGCGCCGTCCCTGGCCGCGCTTCCCCGGCTGCTCTGGGTCTCCGGCGGCCGGTGAACGGCCCGCCGGGCACGCAAGGCGAGTGGCAAGCGCGGCTGGCAAGAAAGGTCATATCGGCTCAGGCCCGCCTGCGTAATAAGGGTGAGTAACCGCACAGCGGAAGGACTCCCCATGCTCGTCCATGCCACCGAGGCACTGTCGTGCGCCTGGATCGCCGTGATCGCGCTCACCGCACTGTGCACCCGGCCATGGCGGCCCGCTCCCGGGCGGCCCTCGCTCACGCCGCGCGATGAGCCGCCGGCCGTGGTGAGCTTGCTGGCGGGCCGGCTCGACCGCGACGGCTACCCCGCCACCCTGCTCGATCTCGCGGCCCGCGGCTGGATTGGGCTGGACGAGGCCGAGCCCAGCCGGGTCATGTGCCGGCCGGCCGCCGGGCGGCCGGATGATCCCGGCCTCACCGCGTACGAGCGCGGGGCGCTCGCCCACCTGGAGTTTCGTGCCGCCGGGATGGGCGCGGTGCCCGGCACGGCGCTCGACAGCGGCTTCGAGGCCGGAGACGAGGAGTTCCGCAAGCTGTTCCGCGATGAGGTGCGGGCCGATGCCCGGGGCCGCGGGCTGCTGCGCAGCCGGATCGGGCGTGGCACGCTCGCGCTGCTCGAGGTTGCCGGTATTGGCTGCATGGTGCTCGCGGATACGGCGACCGTCCAGCACCACGCGACAGGCATTATCTTCATGGTGACGGTCGGCTACCTCGTTGTCCTGCAGGCGCCGTGGGCGCTCTACCGGCTCACCAGGCTCACCCGGCCGGGCCGGGCGGCGCTCGCCGAATGGCTCGGCTACCGCGTGGCGCTGATCGGCAGCAGGTCCGGGCGGACGGCGGGGACCGCGATGCTCGCCGGGGCCGGCGACCGCCGGATCGCGTACGCGGCGGCGCTGGGCGCCGCTCCCGATGCGGTGGCGACGTTCTCCTCATCCGCCGACCGCGACCACGCCTGGTCGTCGTTTGGCGGCAGCTGGCACCGCGTCCTGCTCGGCAGCCCGCACGCTAAGTACGCACCGGGCTGGCTTGCGCTAGCCGGGATCACCGCGTACGGCTGCATGTATGGCGGGATAGTCCTGGCGGTCTTGACAACTTCCGGGCCGCTGTGGGCGGCGGGCATTGCGGTGATCCCGGGTTCCAGCTGGTGGGCCCCGGCGATCTGGGTCTACGGCAGCGCGGCGCGGGCGTCGCGGCTGCCGCGGTTCGCCGAGTTCGACGGCCAGGTGCTGAAGCGGTGGACCCAATCCGACGGGGACAACGGCATCGACCACTGCATCGCGATCGACGACGGCGTGAGCCAGCGGGCGTGGACGCTGGTCGTCGGCAGCCAGACCTATGCGGACGCCAGGGCGGGGACGCTGGTGCACGTCCAGGTGGACCCGCGGCGTAACCAGCTGATCACCATCGCACCAGCGGTCGCGCCAGCGCGCTGGTGACCGGCGCCCCGGTGGCCGTTACCCGGCCAGGCGGGTGCCGAAGAACGTGAAGATCTTGGCCCAGCCGTCCATCGCGGCCTCCGGCCGGTACATCGGGGTGTGGTAGTAGAAGAAGCCGTGCCCGGCGCCGTCGTATCGGTGGAACTCGTACTCCTTGCCCAGCCGCTTGAGCTCCTCCTCGTGCAGGTTCACCTGCTCCGGCGTGGGGTGGGAATCGTCGTTGCCGAACAGCCCGAGCAGCGGCGCCGTCAGGTCGGCGGTGTAGTCGATCGGCGCCACCGGGCGAGCCGGCGACAGGTCCTGCTGCGACATGACCACGCCCCCGCCCCACAGGTCGACGACCGCGTCGAACCCGCTGACCCGGGATGCGGTCAGCAGCGCGTGCCGGCCACCAGAGCAGCTGCCGATGATGCCGACCTTGCCGTTGCTTCCCGGCTGCGCCTTGAGCCAGCCGAGCGCGGCCCCGCAGTCGGCCACCACGCTGTCGTCGGGCACCCCGCCCTCGCTGCGGACCTTGGCGGTGATGTCGTCGGGGGTCCCGTGGCCGAAACGGCAGTACAGATCCGGGCAGATCACGAGGAAACCATGCCGTGCCAGCCGCTCGGAGAACTCCCGGTAGAACTCATCCCAGCCAGGCATGTGGTGCACCGCAACGACGCCGCCCACCGGCTCATCCCCGGCCGGCCTGGCGACGTACGCGTGGATCTCGTCCCCGTTCCCCCCGGGATAGGCGATCACCTCTGCCGTGATCCCGGTCCTGGCGTCGGTCCTGAACGAGTTCCACATATTCGGCATGGGCGATCCTTCGCTCGGCGGGAAACGCTCCAACCGTAGCCAAACGGCCGGGGCCGGACCACAAACAGCGCCAGACTGGCGCATCCGATTGCATCGCCGCGGTGATAGACCATAGCCAAGATGTCCCATGACCCAGGAGGTCGGTGTGGCAAAACATCCCCTGATCGGTTATTTCGTCTGGGCGGTACTGTTCGGCGCCCTGTTCGCGTGGGAGGGCCTGGCCCTGACGTACAGGTTCGGCGACGTGCCGACGCTCAGCGCCACGTTCCGCGCCATCATGCGCTACCCGTTCGGCCGGTGGGCGCTGTTCGCCCTGTGGCTGTGGTTCGGCTGGCACATCTTCGTCCGGGGCTGGCACTTCCTGCTCCGGGCATGATGGCGGGCTGACGTGTCATCCTCGCTGATCCGCCAGGATCTCGTGCCCATGGTCGTCGGCTACGTGCTGATCATGGGCACTCTGGCCATCGGCCTGCGCATCGTGCAGCGCTCCGGCAAGGCCGGGGCGGCCGGCGCTGCTGCCATCACCGACGGGGGCCGGTCCGCTGGACCGCCGAAACCGGCACCCGTCGCCGCGCCGGTGCCGGCGACGGCAGCGGCGGCCGCCGCGCCAGCGGTGCCGGCGGCTGCGTCGCTGACCCCGGATGCGGGCCCGGTGACCGCCCGGGCGCGGCTTCGCTCGATGGTGCGTCCGCAGCCCGGCTGGCGGCGGCTCGTGATCCACTACCTGGGAACCGCCGTAGGCGGCTACCTGCTGCTGATGGTCGTGATCATCGGCTACTACTTCGGCATCGCGCCGGTCGCAGGCAACTTCGTGCACAGCGCGTTCAGCGGCTGCGCGTTGCTGATCGGCCTCAGCGCCCCCGTGTTCTTCGGCCTGTCGTGGCTCGTGGAGCGCAAGGGCTGGCGGATCTGACGGCCGCCAGCCTC
>Ga0208725_1000348_pt1 | contig 10378 bp, 9 predicted proteins | sample MicForSoSWNH13_O_FD_188004 | JGI IMG/M metagenome (GOLD analysis project Ga0208725, IMG submission 188004) | Forest soil microbial communities from Harvard Forest Long Term Ecological Research site in Petersham, Massachusetts, USA - MetaG HF011... | ecosystem: Environmental > Terrestrial > Soil >... | reverse complement strand
GCCGCCGCAGGGTGGCGGCGGTTACGTGTCGTGTACCACCAAGGCGTTCCAGGTGTTTTTCCCGACGATGCCGTCGGCCACCAGGCTGTGCTTCTTCTGGAAGAGAATGACGGCCAACTCGGTCAGCGGGCCGAACACGCCGTCTACGGCGACGAAGTGGAGACCGTACACGTAGCGAAGCTGCGCCTGCACCGCCGCGACGGCGTCGCCCGTCGAGCCCCGCCAGACCGGGATGATCAGTGCCTGCCAGGTCTTGGCGCCGACTTTGCCGCTGGGGGAGAGGCCGTTGCTCTTCTGGAACAGCTCGGCCGCGAACCTGGTTAGCACGCCGAAGTTGCCGTCTACCGCGAGCTTGTGGCCGTGCTCGTCAAGCAGGTACTGGACCGTTTCCACACGCGGGCCGGAATCCCCGAATTTGACGACCGGCCAGATAAGCGCCGGCTGCTTCGCGGGCGCGGCGGCGCTGTGTGCCGATACCGCCGCGTCGGCCGTCAGCGCAGGGGCCGCCACCATCGTGATAGCCATTCCTGTGCCAGCTGCGCCGATTGCAATTCGGCGTAGGGCATTTCGCATGTTTCCCCCTTTGCGTGACGTTCGCTCACGAGCCAAGCTGGACGTTGGCCGCCATTCCGCTCGGCGGAGAGATCTGCCCCTGGTCCAGGACGGTCACCACCGCCTGGTAGCCCATGCCCTGCGATGTCGCTACCGGCGTGGTAAGCAGTTCCTGGACCCGGCCGGAAATGCCGCTGAGGCCCGCGGCGGGCACGTCGACGCTGACGACCTGACCGGTCTTGATGTCCCCGATCGAGCTCTCCGGAATCAGAACGCTGACCTGCCAGCTGCCCGAGGTGCGCAGCGCGACGACCGGCAGGTAAGCGCCGGAATCCGATCCGTCCGCGGTGTCGCTGGACTGTGGCCCCTCGGGGAGCAGGGAAAACAGCGGCCGCTGCGTGCCCTCGGTCTCTGCGGCGTAGTCGCGGATGCCGTCCGAGTCGGCGGTCTCGCCCGGCTGGCCGTTGACGGCTATCACGGTCCCAGTGGACGGCGCGACGATCCGGGTGCCTGCCGCATCGGCGCGGGCACTGGCCAGCTCGCCCTTGTCCCTGGCCAGCTGAGCGCGCGCGGCGTCTGCGGCGGCGACCGTGCCACCGGAAATCGCGGCAGCGAGCTCGCTCTTGTCGGCCGCGATCGCCGCCCGGTCGGCCGCAAGGACCGCGGCTGCAGCCGGCGCGATCTCGGTGGCGAGCAGCTGTCCCTTGCTGACCCGCTGGCCGATGGCGGCGGTAATGGTCGCCAGCTGCCCGGAGCTGGAGAAGTTCAGGTAGACGATGCCGCTGTCGGTCACCGTGCCGGAGAGCGAACTGCCGTCGGCGGCGGCAATCCGTGGCACGTACCACACCGCGCCGAAGACGCAAGCGCCCGCGATCAGCGCCGCCGCGACCCGCTGCGGACGGGTGATGTGCCGGCGAGTTCCCTCTGCGCCCTGCCGTGGCCGGCCGGCCCGCGAACTGGCGGCGTAGCCGTTCAACGGCAGGGATGCGCGGTCGGCCGGCGCCTTGTCGTCGGCTTGAACCGGTGACGGATTCAACTCAGCCCGCTTTCGACAATCAACTACCCATTTATGTGGCGACACCGGCCAGCCGGGAACGCCCCAGGCAGCCATGCCCGGCATGCCGGCGACCGCCGGATGCGTTCACGAACCGGGCAATAGCGGATACCGGTTGCGGGCGCACAACTATACGCACTCGGTCATTCCCTGGCTGCCTGGCCAGTGTCCTTTCTACACGACGGATTCGCATCACACAGTGATGATACGCGAATCAGCAATAAGGTTCATGAGGCGACGGGCCGAAGGTGGCAATATTAGGCAACATGGCCACAATCCTGATTACCCCGGTGATCTCGCTGACCGCAGATCACGCTAAGCCAATTCTGGTAGGTTCTTCGCTGATTCATGGGGAGCCCGCGCTATCGCGCGGCTGGCAGCAATAGCGGGCAAAACGCCGATAGCGGCTGAAGGCGCGGTGATCAGTTAATGGATTCCTCGCTGCTTGCGGCGACGATCGGCTTGCTCGCGGTGCTGGCCGGCGCGTGCCTCCTGCCGGTCTACGCGGACAGCACCGATGACCTCGGTGACGGCATGTCCTCGGTGATCATCCCGAAGTACGTGCCGACGACCCGCTTCCGCCCGCGCACCTGGGCTTTTCTGGGCATCGCCGCCGTCGGCGGCCTGGCGTTCCTCGGCTGGCAGCGGCCGTCGGTCCCGGTGCTTTACACCGGCGCGGTGCGCGACGTGGCGGTGGCGATAACAAGGGACCCGGCAACGGTCAACGGATATGTCGCGCGCCTTCACCCGGCAACCCTGCTCCTCGCCGTCGCCTACATCGTGGGCATCTCACTGGTGGTGCGCGCCGGTCTGGCCCGGCGCCTGGTGATGCTGGCTCACGCAGTCCTCTACGTGGCCATGTCCGTGCTCACCCAGGCGCTGATGATCACCGTAGGAGTCGCCACCGGGCTGCCGGTCGGGCCCTTTGGCATCGAGGCCACCCTCGCGAACCTGCTCATCGGCGGGCTGGTCATCATGCGCCTGACGTTCACCAGCTTTGCGCTGCCCAGGGCGACGGTGCTGCCGATCACGCGGCGGCGCTGGCCGTGGGACAGCATCGTGACCTGGTGCGCGCTGCTGTCTGCCTTGGCGCTGCTCGTGGTGATGTATGCGCTCCTGTCCGAGCCGTCCAATCTCACGACTACGTGGCAGGTGTTCTTGCCGCTCTACGCGGTGTGCCTGCTGCTGGCGATCATGCTCGTCCCGCTATGGCTGCTGTGGTGGGCGAGCCGGAGGCTCCCCGAGCCCGGCGACGACCGGCCCAGCATCGACGTCATCATCCCCGCCTACAACGAGCAGGAAAACATGGCCCGCCTGCTGCACTCGATCGATGTCGCTGCCGAGCGTTACGGCGGGACGGTGCTGGTGGTCGTCTCCAATGACGGCTCGATCGACCGCACCGAGCAGATCGCGCAGGCAGAGATCGCGCGGCTTCGCTTCGCCACGGGCAGGGTGCTGACCGGGCCGAACGGCGGCCAGTCCGCCGCGCTGAACCGGGCGCTGTCGGTCACCACCTCGGATATCTGCATCCGGATCGACGCGGACTCCGTGCTGGGGCCGGACGCGCTCGTTTACTCGATCCCGTGGTTCCGGGATCCGGAGATCGGCATGGTCGGCGCGATGGAGGAGCCGAGGACGGACACGGTGACCTGGTTCCAGCGCCTGCGCACGCTCGAGGCGCTGTTCCAGTTCCGGTTCGCCCGTCTGGCGCAGAGCGTGGTCGACGGCGTGGTCGTCATTCCGGGCCCGTTCACGGTGTTCCGGCGGGCACCTGCTGCCCTGGCTGGCGGGTTCCCGGTCCGGATGAACGGTGAGGACACCGACCTGACCATGCAGTTCGGGCGGATCGGCTACCGCTCCGTCGTCGATCCGCGGATCCGGTGCTACGAAGACGTGCCGCGCCGGGCCGCCGAGTTCGTCGAGCAGCGCACCCGCTGGGCCCGGGCGGGCTTTCACGTCTATGCCCGCCACGTGCCGCTGCGCAGCGGCTCGGCAGGCCCGCGCGTGTGGTTCTGGACGATGCGGCGGGGATTCTCCTGGTTCTCCCTGCAGACCGGCCTGGTGGCCCCGATCTTCATGCTGGAGCTTGCGCTGACCCACCCCACCTACCGGCAGAACATCGCGACGTTCGCGAGCATCTACATCGCGGCGGGCGCAGTTCCCGTGCTGATCAGCGTGCCGTTCGCGATCAAGCAGCGGCAGTGGCGCAGCCTGTGCTGGATCCCCACCTGGTTCGCCTATGCGTTCCTGCGCCGGCTGGCCACCCTGGAGGCGACGATCACGCTTCCGGTACGGCCGTTCCCGGCGCCCGCGCCCGCGCGCATCCCGCTGCCGCGGCGCGCCCCGTCGGCCGTCGGCCCCGCCCGCCGGGCGAGGCGGCTGCGGCACGCGGCGGCCAGGGGGAACCTGGCCGTCCGGGATACCGACTGAACCGGCGCCGCCCGGCGCGATCCAGACGTTGCGGCATCAGGCGGCGGGCTAACAAGATGAGGGCATGACGGATGAACGCCCCTCGGATCCTGCTGCCCCTGGCCATCGCGCGGTACCCGAGTTGCGGGCCTCGCACGCCGACCGGGACCGGGTGGTCGAGATCCTGCGCGTGGCCGCGGGCGACGGCCGGCTCACGGCGGACGAACTGGACGAGCGGCTCGAGGCCGCCCTGTCCGCCCGCACTCACAGCGAGCTGGCCGCGCTCACCGCGGACCTGCCGGCCGCAGGCGGCGGCGAGCAGCCGAAGGATCTGGTCCGGATCACCCAGCGCTTCGGCGATGCGGCGCGAACCGGGCGCTGGGTGGTGCCGCGGCGGATGGAGATCCGGTCAACTGCGGGCGGCGTGAAGCTGGACTTCACCGAGGCCGTGATCACTCATGACACTCTGCGCATCGACGTGGAACTCGGCTTCGGCGGCGACCTGCTCCTGGTGACCAGGCCCGGCGTTGTGGTTGATGCCGATGACCTGGAGGTCAGCCTCGGCGACGTCAAGCTCAGGGCCGGAGCCGACCCGCATGCCCCGGTGATCCTCCGGGTGAAGCTGGCCGGCCGGATCCGCGGCGGCGACGTCGTGGCGCGGCCGCGGCGGCGGACGTTCTGGCAGTGGCTGCGCCGCAGGCCCCTCCGGTACCCGGCGCTGACCGGCTGACCCGGGCGCCACGACACGGTTTGACCTAGAGCGCTCTCCAGCATCCAGACTCGTGCACAGCGCCCGGGCGGGCCGGGCGGCTGGAGAGGAACCCCCGGATGAAATACCGCGCGATCGGCACGGACCCGAAGACCCGCCGCGAGGTGAGCGTGCTCAGCCTGGGCACGATGCACTTCGGCACGGCGACGGACGAGGCGACCTCGTTCGCGATCCTCGACCGCTATGTGGAGGCCGGCGGCACCTTCATCGACACCGCCGACAACTACGCGTTCTGGACCGGCACCCAGGGCGGGGAGAGCGAGGAACTGCTGGGCCGCTGGCGGCGCAGCCGCGGCGCCGGCGAGGAGATCGTGATCGCGACCAAGCTCGGCGCCCGGCCGCTGGCCCCGGGCACCAGCTTCACCGACAACGCCGAAGGATTGTCGGCCAGGGTGATCCGCGAGTCCTCCGAACGCAGCCGGGACCGGCTCGGCGTGGCCCGGCTGGACTTGCTGTACGCGCACATCGAGGATCCGAAGGTGCCGCTGGCCGAGACCGTAGCGGCCTTCGCCGCGCTGGTGGCCGAGGGCACCGTGGGCCTGCTGGGCGTGAGCAACCACTGGGCCTGGCGGGTGGAACGGGCCCGCGGCCTGGCCGCCGCGACCGGACTGCCGGGTTATGAGGTGCTGCAGTACCAGCACAGCTACCTGCGGCCGCGCACCGACCTGCCGGGCGGTCGCTCCCCGGACGGCATGCCGGGCATGCTGGGCGGCGACCTGCTCAGCTACCTGCGGGCCGAACCGCAGCTCACGATCGTCGCCTACTCGCCGCTGCTGAAGGGCGGCTACGTGCGCGAGGACAAGCTGGATGCCGCCGAGTTCGCCGAGTTCGACCATCCGGGTACACCTATCCGGCTGGCGGCGCTGCGGGAGGTGGCCAGGGACGCCGGCGCGACGGTCAACCAGGTGGTGCTGGCCTGGCTGATCGGCGCGGAGGTTCCGATGATCCCGCTGGTCGGCGCTTCCTCGGTAGCACAACTGGAGGAGAGCCTGGCCGCGGTGGACCTGGAGCTGACCGCGGAGCAGCGCACGAGGCTCGACGCGGCCCAATGACCGGGGCACCAGGCGCCCGCACGAGCCGGGCGTGCGAGAGTCGGCACGTGGAGACTGCAACGCAGATACTGCACCGGCTGACGTCCTATGAACCCGGCCGGGCCTGGGACGCACCCGCGGATGATCCTCGGGTGGTGCAGGATCTTGAGGCCAACGACCCGGCCCGGCGGCCGTGGTTCTTCAAGCGCTACGCGCAGCAGCTGCCCCGGCTATCGCTGCCCCGGGATCTGCCAGCGACAACAGCACCGGCCATCGCGGTGCTAGCCGGCGCTGCCGGCGTTCCGCGCACGGAGCTGGACCTGGCGCAGCTTTCCCGGCTGCTGCATCTGTCCGCCGGAGTGGTGCGCACCATAGAGCAGCCCTACGGGACCCACCCGTTTCGCGCCGCAGGGTCGGCAGGCGGCCGTTTCCCGCTGGAGTTGTACGTGGCGGTGCCTGAGGGCCTGCCGCTGCCTGCAGGCGTGCACTGGTACAGCCCGCTGGAACACGCGCTCGCGCAGGTCGGGCCCCCGCCGCGCGCGGGTGCGCCGGCGGTGATCGTCACCGGCGTGCCGTGGCGCACCGGCTGGCGTTATCGCGAGCGCGGCTACCGGCACATGTACTGGGATACCGGCACGATGCTGGCCCAGTTGCTGGCGCTCGCCGGCTCCGCCGGTCTCACCGCTGCGCTGTATAGCCGCTTCCCCGACGCGGCGGTCGCCGCGCTCACCGGGGCGGACCAGGTGCACGAGCTGCCGGTCGCGGTGGTAGGCCTCGGTGAGGGCCCCCCTGCGCTCGAAGCAACCGGCCCCGCGGTCGCTGGGGAGGTCGACGCCGCGCCTGTCGAGTTCCCCCTCGTGACCAGCGCGCAGCGAGCCGGGGAGCACGACCGGCTCGGGACGCCGTGGGACCGGGGCGCCCCAGTGGATGTCCCGGTCCTCGCCCCGGGGCCGCTCGACAGCGTGGTCCTGGCGCGCGGCTCGCAGCGGCGCATGGACAGCACACGCGGCCTGCCGGAGAGCCTCCTGCGCACGTCTATGCACGTCGCCCTTCGCGGCATCAGCCTGCCCCACCGAGTCGTGGTGCATGATGTCGAGGGCCTCGCGCCCGGCGTTTACCGCTGGCCCGACCTGACCGCGCCAGCGCGCGCAGCCGCGCTCCGGGATGAGTTGCACCGGGTGTGCCTGCGCCAGGCCCTCGCACGCGACGCCGCGTTCGTCGTCATCGCCGCAGCCGACATGAGCGGAGTCGGCGACCGGGACTACCGCGAGGCGCAGCTCGCGGCAGGCCTGGCCGAGGGCCGGCTGCACCTGGCCGCTTACGCGCTCGGCGCCAGCGCGTCCGGCATGACCTTCATCGACAGCGAAGTGCCGTCGCTGCTCGGCGAACCGCTGAGCGCCCTGCTTTTCACCTGCGTCGGCGTGCCACAGTACGCGTCAGCGGCCGGCGGCCCGCCCGGCGCGCCGACCCCGGTGCGCATGGTGAGATCGCGGTGATGTAACCGCCATCGACTGCCGGGCCGGCCGTCTGGTGGGTGACCATTGTCTTTGCCTGGTGCGCCGTTCATCGGCGGATATCCCGGCTTGACGCAACGGACAGTATCTGAATAATATCCGTTCGTAATTGGATTCCCGCGCGGGACAATCAGGATGGCGGTCCAAGCGGCCATCGACCCGTGCTGCGATAAAAGACCATACGTCTAGACGACATGGGGGGCAGTTGCCATCCCTGTTGGCTGCACTCCGCCCGAAGCCGCCAGCCGGCGCTATGGAATGCAGATAAGACCTTTGCAGAATTGGGGCCTGTGGCGGTAGTTCATCGCCGAGCGGGCCTTGCCGCCGATCATCCTGGGGAAGGGCGTCAGTTACTCCTTCACCACGGTCATCAAGAACACCGGAATCTCCAGCGCGCCTGGGCCCTGCGCGGACACTGGGTTGCTGCGACTGGTCCGCCGATTGGTTCCAGCAGGTCAGGCGCATCGTACTGGGGAGCGAGTCCGTACTCTTCGCGGGGAAGCCGATGAACAGGCCGGTTTACATCAACATCCGTGACGACCTCAGGGCCCGGCTCGTGGCCGGAGAATGGGCTGCCGGAGAGCGGCTGCCAGCCGAAGCCGACCTCGCCGCAAATTACGGCGTGGCGCGCATGACGATCCGGCAGGCAATTGGGGTCCTCGCTTCCGAGGGAGCCGTCGTCCGGCGGCAGGGTGTCGGCACCTTTGCCGTCGACCGCCGCCCGGTGCGGAGCACAAACAAACTGCTCAGCTTCGCCGAGGAAATGTACCAACAAGGGCACCAGCTCCAGGCAAAACTCATCAGGGCAGCGGTCGAGCAGCCGCCGCCGGCTGCCCGTGAGGCCCTGCAACTTCCCCGGTGCGCAGCCGCCGTGCTGATACGGCGGGTCCGGCTGGTGGATAGCTGCCCGATCATCGTGCAGAATTCCTGGCTGCCGAATGCGCGTTTCGCCGGTCTCGCGGCCGACCCCCTGCTAGAAGGTTCTCAGTACGCCATGCTGGAGGCGAACTACGGAGTGTCCATTGCCCGCGCGACGCAGGTGTTCAGCGTCGGCGTGGCCGATCAGCGGGACGCTGCCGAGATCGGCCTGCATGCTGGTGCGCCGGTGCTGGTTATCACCCGGACCGCGTACGACGCCTCGAGCCGCGCGGTGGAATTCTCGGTGAGCGTCACCCGCTCCGGCTATCTCGTTGAGACGCTGATGGAAGGCCGGCCGCACACCGAGTCGCCGGAACAGCGCGTTCGTGCGCCAGCGCCCTGACGGCACAGTGACTCCCTGACCGCCTGGTTCAGCCTTCCCCGGTGCCGCATCGCGCCCGGGGCATCCGATGGTGCCGTCTTCATATGATATGATATTCATATCATATGGGTAACGTAACATCGCCACAACCCAAACCATCACAGGAGGGCCGGGATCATGAAGCTCACCGTCTTCGGTGCCACAGGCGGCACGGGAACATGCCTCACCGCGCAGGCGCTCGCCGCCGGCCATTCGGTCACAGCGGTCGTCCGCGACCCGGCCCGCCTGGCCGTCCCCGCCCACCCCCGGCTGGACGTCGTCACCGCCGACGTCCTGGACCCAGCCTCGATCACCCCGGCCGTGGACGGCGCGGACGCCGTGCTTACCGCCGTGGCCCCGCCAGGTACCGGCCCGTCCACGCTCCGCCAGGACAGCACCCGCAGCATCATCGAGGCCATGCAGAAAACCGGCGTCCGCCGGCTACTCGCGGTCAGCGGCTCCATCGTCGCCGATCAAGGCGAAAGCCCTTACCTGCGCTACCTGCTCAAGCCCCTGGTCCGGCGCACGTTCCTCCGCCACGTCTGCGCCGACTTCCGCGGCGCCGAGGACGAGATCCACGCCAGCGACCTGGACTGGACGATCTTCCGCCCGCCCTCGCTCACCGGCAAGCCCGCCAGGGGAAGCTACCGCACCGCGACCGACCGCAGCCTGCCACACTGCTTCAGCATTTCCCGCGCCGACCTCGCCGCCTGCATGCTCATGCTGCTCGACGATCCCGCGGCCGTGCACAGGCACGTCTGCATCGCCAGCTGATACCGCCGGCCGAGCGGGTTACCCCAGCCGGCCCAGCCGCGGTAGCGGCGCCAGGTCGCGCACCCCGAGTTCGTCGGCCCTGGCCAGCATGTCGGCCGGGTCGGCGTACACCCGGTAGGCGCCGGCCCGCTCCAGCTCCTCGCGGCCGTATCCGCCCGACATCAGGCCGATGCCGAGCGCGCCAGCCCGCCGGGCCGCCAGCAGGTCCCAGACGCTGTCCCCGACCACCCAGGCGTGCAGCGGATCCACCCCGAGCAAGGCCGCGGCCGCCAGGAACAGGTCCGGGTCCGGCTTGGCGTGCCTGACCAGATCCCGGGTGATCATCGGGGCGTCATCGGCCAGGCCCAGCATGCCGAGAGCATGAGCCGCGGTGGCCCGGTACCCGCTGGTGGCGATCGCCCACTGCACGCCCTTCTCAGTAAGCGCCGTCAGCAGCTCGGCCGCGCCCGGCAGCGGCCGCACGGAATCGGCCTGCGCCAGGTACTCCTCGGCGTGTGTCTGCTGCAGCATCGCGATGTCCTCGTCGGACAGCGTCCGGCCGGTCTCCCGCAGCAGCGCTGACACGAACAGCCCGCCGCTCATCCCGATCCGCCGGTGGATCCGCCACACCGACAGGTCGATGTCTAGCCGCGACAGCGCAGCCCGCCAGGCGATCACGTGCTGGTACACGCTGTCGATCAGCGTGCCGTCCAGGTCGAACAGGAAGGCCGGGGTTGGGGGCTCCGGATAGCTTGCCGGTCCAGTCATGCCACGAACCTTAGTGCAGCGCGTGCCTGGGGACCGCTCGCCAACCGGTAGCTTCGTCCGGGTGGACCGCACGCCGTACCGGTTCGAGCCGGCGACGCCCGGCACCGCCGATGACCTGGAGCGATTCTCTGGCGCTCACGGGAAGTTCCGCTACTGCTCATGCCAGCGCTGGCGGCTGCCGTCAGCGCAATACCGGGACGCTGGCCGCGACGGCCGGGCAGCTGCGCTCGACGCGGCCGTCCGGACGGG
>Ga0208725_1000347_pt1 | contig 10388 bp, 6 predicted proteins | sample MicForSoSWNH13_O_FD_188004 | JGI IMG/M metagenome (GOLD analysis project Ga0208725, IMG submission 188004) | Forest soil microbial communities from Harvard Forest Long Term Ecological Research site in Petersham, Massachusetts, USA - MetaG HF011... | ecosystem: Environmental > Terrestrial > Soil >... | reverse complement strand
AAGGTGAGGTCATGCTCGTTGACCCAGGTCATGCCTTCACCCTTGCCGCAGAACCCGGCATCCTCGAGAGTCATCAGCACGGTGATGGTGTAGCAGTCGTAGATCGATACCATGTCGACGTCGCCCCGACCGATGCCAGCCATCCGGAACGCCGTCTCGGCGGCGCCGGAAATCGGCGATCGCAGCAGGTCCTCGGCGTACGTCGGAGTCTTGTACGCCACCCTCTCCCCGCATCCTTTGATCCAGACTGGCCGGTTGCGCGACTTCCTGGCGATGTCCGCGTTAGCGACGACCACAGCAGCCCCGCCGTGAACCCGCATGACAATCTCGAGGAGATGCAGGGGATCGGCGACCATTGGGCTGTTCATGACGTCATCGATGGTGATGGGCTGACCGTAGAAGACCGCGTCGGGATTGGCGCACGCGTTCGTCCGCTGATCGGCTGCGATCTTGGCCATTGCCCTGGCGTCGTAGCCGAACTCGGCCGCGTAACGGCGGGCTATCTGGGCATACGGCGCGTTCTGCCCTAGATTCCCGTACGGGATCTCGAACTCCGCCTGGGGCGATCCAAACAGCGGGCTTGATGCGCCGAACGAACCGCCGCGAGCCTGTGGCCGCGCGTTGGCCGGGCCGGAGCCGGGCGGGCGCGGACTGTTCATCGAGCCAGGAACGGCGGCGATCGCAACGTTGCACAGACCGAGTTCGATCGCAGCGGCGGCCCGCCACACCATGCCAGCTGAGCTAGCGCCACCGAGATCAACGATCTCGGCGAAGTTGACTTCGATGCCGAGATATTCCGCGAGTGTTGCCGTTGCGAACCGCGCGGACTCGTTCACTCCATTGCACAGAAGACCGTCGACGTCGCGCGCATTGAGGTTGGCGTCATCGAGGGCGTTCTTCGTCAGCATGGCAAATTGCTCGATCGAGAACGCAGGCGATCGTGTCGCCTTGCGTTGCGCCGCGAGTTCGACAAAGCCGACGATCGCCGCCTCGCCCCTGAGACCCATCAGACGGCTCCTTCCGGCCGGCCGGGGATACTGACAGCTGCCGTTACCGGCAGGCGCAGCTGATCGCGCGCCATTAGCGTCGGAGCTCTGACTGGCGCCCGCTCGTCCGCGCTCGACCCAGAGAGGGGGGCGCAGCTGCCATCGGAATCTCCCGTCACCTAGCCATTCGTGGACGCGCGATCGCCATAGCGGTCCGCGACTGGGTCCGAGCCGAGCAGATGTAATATACCGTCTGACTAGTATACTTCGAAGCCCTGGGCGCTGGTGGATCGCCCGCCTGCGGTCTTCAGATGAGCAGTCGGATGGAGGGCACGGTCTTGGTCGATCCGACAAGCCAGTTCATCGAGTCCCTGCGCGATTTCCTGCGCAAAGAGTCGCCGCCGTCCGCGGTGCACGCCTGGGACGAGGCACGGGAACCGCCGCTGGACCTGCTGCGCCAGCTTGGCAGTCTCGGCTACCTGACTATCGGTCTCCCGGCCGAGTGGGGCGGCGAAAACGAGAGCGAGAACGACACGTTCGCACTAGTGCGCATGATGGAGGAGATCGGCTACCACAATCTCGCACTCGGCCATCTGGTCGGCCGTACGATCTACGCCGAGCAGCTGCTCCTCCACTTCGGCACCGCCGCGCAGCAGGCCGCCTGGATTCCCGGTCTGCGTGAGGGCCGTTTCATCTTCAGCGTGGGCATCTCCGAACCACAGGCCGGCTCCGATGCTGCGTCTCTCGCGCTCAAAGCGACCCTCGATGGCGACGGCTACCGGCTCGACGGCCAGAAAATCTTCTCCTCGAGCATGGGTTATGCGGACGTTGCTATGGTCGCAGCCCGGACTGGCTCGCCGGAATCTGGGCGGGACGGGATCACGACATTCCTCGTTGACCCCAAATCCGACGGTATCGAATGCCGGAAGCTCCAGACAGTAGGGGACTGGGGCGTCGGCACGTACGAGGTGTTCTACGACAACTTCCGCGTTCCGTCGGCCAGCCTGTTCGGCGAGCTGAACGGTGGCTGGAACATTGTCACGAGCCACCTCGTCCGCGAGCGAATCGTCATGGCGGCCCGAGCCGTTGGCGCGACCAAGCGGGTGCTCGATGTCGTCGCGAAGTACGTGAGCGAGCGGCATCAGTTCGGGCATCCGCTCGCCGACTTCCAGGTGGTGGGGCACAAACTCGCCGACATCGCCATCGAGCACTACGTCGCCCAGTCCGGGCTGTACCGGCTGGCTCAGGAGGGCAGCCCGTCGCGTACCGACGCTTCGATGGTCAAGACGTTCGCGTCCGAGCTCTATTGCCGCGCGGCTATCGAGGCGATGCAGCTGAGCGGCGGCTACGGGTACACGCATGAGTTCGAGGTGCAGCGGCACTTCCGGGACTCGCGGATCTACCCGGTGGGCGGAGGTTCGTCGGAGGTAATGCGTGACATCGTTGCCCGGCATGTGCTCCGCCCCTATCGCACCCCCGCGGAGCGACGAGCGCCTGACCGGAGGACTGCCGGTGACCATTCCGGCGAATAGCCAGGAATCAGCTGGCTTTGCTGACCTCGTCGCGGCCCGATGGGCCGACGGATTCGCGGCCACGATCTACGTGGACGGCCGGTTCGCACCGGCGAACGGCCGCGAAACGATCGAGGTGGTCAACCCGGCGAATGCCCGAACTATCGCGACGATCGCGGCAGGCGACGAGCACGATGTCACGCTCGCGGTCGAGGCTGCCCGAGCCGCCAGAACAGCGCCGGGCATGGCCGGGTCGACCGGGGCCGAGCGGGCCGTCTGGCTGCGCCGGCTCGCCGAGCTGCTCGAGGAAAACGCGGACGAACTGGCCTCGCTGCTCACCGCGGAGAACGGTCTGACCCTGGCCTCATCGCGGATCTCGGTCACCAAATCAGCTGGGGCGTACCGCTACTTCGCCGGGCTGGCCGCGACTCTCGTCAGCGAGGAACGGCGCGGGTCGGGCGGCGCGCACGCCATCGTGCGACGGGAACCGGTCGGCGTTGCCGCGTTGATCGTGCCGTGGAATGGCCCGCAATCGCTGCTGTCGTGGAAGCTGGCGCCAGCGGTCGCAGCCGGTTGCACTGTGGTGATCAAGCCCTCGCCTGAGACCACGCTTGACGGGTTCTTCCTCATGGAACTCGTCAGTCGGTCCGGCATCCCGGCGGGGGTCGTAAACCTGGTTCCTGGCGGTGCCACCACCGGGCAACTACTGGTGTCGCACCCAGGCGTCGACAAGGTTGCCTTCACCGGCTCGACCGGCGCGGGCCGCGCCATCGCGATCGAGTGCGCCCGGCGGATGATTCCGGCGACGCTCGAGCTGGGCGGTAAGTCCGCGGCGATTATCCTCGATGACGCAGACATCGACTCGTTTGCCGGCCAGGTGGTCGCCGTCTGCTCACCCAATGCCGGTCAGGTCTGCCGGGCTTGCACGCGGGTACTGGTGCCGCAAGCGATGTACGAACGGGCCGTCGAGGTTGTCACGGCGGCGATGGAGGGGGTAGTCGTCGGTGATCCTACCGACCCCGAGAGCGGCTTCGGGCCCCTGGTATCGGCCCGGCAGCGCGACCGGGTCGAGGAGTTCGTCCGGATCGGAGTGGCTGAGGGCGCCACGCTGGTCACCGGCGGTCGGCGGCTGGACGAGCTCGGCCCCGGTTATTACTACGCGCCGACGGTCTTCCGAGACGTCACGAATGACATGCGCATCGCTCGCGAGGAGATATTCGGTCCGGTGCTCGTCATCATGGCCTACGACGATGACGACGAGGCGGTCCGGATCGCGAACGACTCGGACTTCGGTCTGGGCGGATTCATCTACACCACCGACCTCGAGCGGGGCACGGAGCTGGCGCGCCGGATCGAGTCGGGCTCGGTTGGCGTCAACTACGCGGCGATGACGATGGAAGCCCCCTTCGGGGGATACAAGCAGAGCGGGCTGGGCAAGGAACTCGGCCCGGAGGGCCTCGATGTGTATCTGAACATCAAGACGATCTACCGCCCCGGAGCGTGAACGACGCCTGACTCCGTCACGATCACCGATTGGGTCCCCTGTCCATCGGATACGGCTGCCAGCGTTCCAGGGTGGCCCGGGGCAGGACAGTGGGGTTAACGCAGCTCATCGGCCACCGTCCCCGCAGCACGAGTGAAACCTCGCGGGCGGCCCGCCGCCGGGTCTCGGGCCGCATCCGGCTGCTAGCGGAGGCGATGTGCGGGGTCAGAACGACGTTGTCCATGGCCAGCAGCGGATTGTCCGGCTCAGGCGGTTCGTGCTCCGTTACATCCAGCCCGGCAGCGGCGATGACGCCGTTGCGCAAGGCCTCGATCAGGGCCGCCTCGTCAACGATCGGCCCGCGAGCCGTATTTATGACGATGGCGCTGGGCTTCATTCGCGCCAGCGCCACGGCGTCGAGGACGTGCTCCGTCTCGGCGTTGAGGGGCGCGTGAATAGAGAGGAAGTCGCTGCGCTCGAGTAGTTCGTGATAGCTGACCGGTTCGACCCCTTCGGCGATGATTTTCAGTTCGCTCACGTAAGGGTCATAGGTGATCACGTGCAATCCGAACGCCTTGGCCCGGCGCGCGGTCGCCCGGGCGACATTACCGAAGGCGAGCAGCCCGAGCGTCTGGCCCAGCAACCTGCGCCGACTGCTGACAATCGGCCGCGCCTGGTACCACTCCCCGCGGCGGGCCATGCCAGCCATCACCGGCGTCATGCGTGCCGCATCGAGCAGCAGCATCATCGCGTGGTCGGCTACTTCATCGATCGCGACGTCAGGGACATTCGTCACGACGATGCCGGCTGCGGTGGCGGCCTCGACGTTCACCATGTCCACTCCAACGCTGCCCACCCCGATCACCACGCACCGCTTCATGGCGGCGATGACCTCGTGATCGATCCGCAGGCCCCAGGACGTCATGACACCGTCTACTGTGCTGACACCTTCGGCGAACTCCGCCGTTGTGTCGGCCCGTATCTCGACGATGTCCGCGACGGCCTCCAGGACCTCCGACTCCACCGGCCATCGCTGCTCGATTGTCTGGTCATCCACCTGCCTGGGCAGGCGGATTCCGACGGTCGGTCTGGTCATCGGAATACGTGTCCTTCCGCGCGGTGATCGGGGGTGAGCGTCATAAGCGCATCGACAACCAAGGGACCGGCGCCGTTGACAATGACTGGATTGAGATCGATCTCGGTGATCTCGGGCAGTTCCGCTGCGAGCTGACCAAGCGAGACCAGGAGGCTCGCGACCGCGTCGGCTGCGGTTGCGCGCAGGCCCCGTTCGCTGCGCAGCAGTCGGCCCTGGCTGATCTCGGCCACGGCACTCAGCGCATCGCGGTGTGACAGCGGCGCCTGCCGCAGGGCCGTTTCCTTCAGAATCTCAACCAGCACGCCGCCCAGGCCGACGGCGACGATCGGTCCGAACTGGACGTCCCGCTTCAGGCCGCAGACAAGCTCAAGCCCCGGCGCAGCCATCTTCTGCACCAGCACTCCCAGTATCCGCACGTCGGTACTCGAAGCCTTGACCTCGGTGAGGATGGACTCGTACGCCGTCGCCAGGCCGGCTTCGTCGCGGATTCCGAGCCGTACACCGCCGACATCTGACTTGTGCAGCACATCGGGCGAGACCACTTTGAGGGCGAGCGGGAACCCCAGGTGGCGCGCGGCTTCGCGCGCCGCATTGAGGTCGGTGACCGTCATTGCCGACGCGAGCGGAATTCCGTATGCAGCAAGTACTGCCGTCGCCTCAGAATCCAGGAGTGCCGCGCCGCCGGCCGCATGCTGAAGTACAGTGCGGGCCAGCACCGCGCGCTCGCTATCTCCCGCAGGGAAGTGAGCCGACGATGGTTGCCAGGCCGAATAGCTGACGAGTGCTCCGGCCGCCCGCATAGCTGCGACGGGGTCGTCGTACACCGCTATTCCGAGCGGAGCCAGTGCGCTCACCCAGGGACGGCTGTGGGCCCAGGCGACCAGCGGCTTCTCCGTTGCTGTCGCCAGCTCCGTCAGCGCGGACAGCCGGCCTGGCTCGACGGTGTCCGGCAGGCCGGCGACCGCAACGAGGTCGACGTCCTGGCTTGCGGCTACGGTGCGCAGAACACCCGCGAAGAAGGCGGGATCGTTGACGACCTGGCCGGTACAGTCCACCGGATTGACGGGCGAGCCGAACGGCGGCAGCAGCGCGGCGAGTGATTCCTGATCTTTCGCCGGCAATGGGGGAGTCTCCAGGCCAGCAGCTTCGGCGGCGTCTGACATCAGGACGCCGACCCCTCCGCTCGTAGTCACGATGCCGACCCGAGGTCCTCGGGCCCGCCTGCGCGCCATCAGCAGTCGTGACCAGGTGATGATGTCCGTGCTGGAACGCGGCCGCAATATGCCGTGCTGCCGGAACACGGCGTCGATGACATCGTCGGCACCGACCACTGAGCCGGTGTGGCTCAGCGCCGCACGGGCGCCCGCCGCGGAACTCCCGGCTTTGAGGAAGAGGAACGGCTTGTCGAGTTCGCGGGCTCGGCGGGCGACATCGAGGAGCCGGGCCGGCTCTCTGATCGCCTCCGCGAATCCGACCAGGACGTCGACTTCGGGTCGCTGCAGGAGCCAGGCCAGCGCGTCGGTCACGTCCACGTCGCATTCGTTTCCGGTGCTGAGGACGTGCGCTATCGGCAGGTCGACACTTCGGGCGAACTTGAAGAGGGTCAGGCCGTAGGCACCGCTCTGGCTGGCCAGTCCAATCGACCCGTCGGCAGCGGGCAGGCCGGGCAGTGAGCCGAATGTCGTGACCGCGCCGTCAGGAAGATTGATCTGGCCGATGCAGTTCGGCCCGCAGATCCGCATGCCGGCTGCCTGGCCGGCCGCGACCAGATCGCGCTGCCATCGGGCGCCCTCGCTACTGGCCTCGGCAAACCCTGACGTGAACACCAGCAGGCTGCGCACGCCGAAGTCGGCGCATTCCCGCGCGATCCCGACGACGTCCCGAGCCGGGACGGCGATCACGACGAGATCGGGAGGCGACTCAAGATCGGTGACCCGGGACACGGCTGGCAATCCCTGGACGACCGCCCGACTCTGGCTGATGGGAAGGATGCGCCCCTGAAATCTCTCCTTCAGGTAGGCGATGGGACGGCCGCCGATGCGCTTGGGGTCGTCAGAAGCGCCGACAACAGCCACGGACCTAGGTGCGAACAGTGCGTCGAGTGGACTCCGGCCGCCGCCATCCATCTGATGTGCCGCGCCCGCAGGTGCTGGCCCGTCCGAGCTCTGAGTCAATCCGGTAGGACCTCCTGCTATGTTTGAATCCTGACCGGACAGTTTACCAGTGGTGCGATCGGCAACCTAGACACGAGCGCTCAGGCGCTCAGAGCCGTACGGCGCTCGCCTGACCGGCGCTGGTCGCGAGGTCGCGGTGGCCTCTGCCACGGCCGGAGACCCGCGTGGCTGGCATAGGAGGACCCGAATGACGAGGCTGATCCCGGTGTCCGCGACTGAGCGAGTGTCGGCTCATCTCGGGTGGAGCGCGTCGACTTCCCTGGGCGACGTCATCATGCAGATCCTCGTGGCCGAGGGTGTCAAGTTCCTGAGCTGTTACCCGACGACGCCGTTGATCGAGGCCGCGGCCCGGAATGAGCTGCGCACAATCGTCTGCCGGCAAGAACGCATCGGCGTTGGGATAGCCGATGGCTACAGCAGAATGACCAGAGGGGAACCTCCGGGAGTATTTGCCATGCAGTGGGGGCCGGGCGTCGAGAACGCCTATTCCGGTATCGCGACGGCATATTCCGACGCTAGCCCGGTGCTAATCCTGCCCCTTGGCTATCCGGATGACCGGCTGGACGCACCCAGGTTCTATCAGGCCAGCCACCTCCGTTCCGTCGCCAAGTCCGTGGAGCGGATCAGGCACGGTGGTGATGTGGGTGCCGTGATGCGGCGGGCGTTCTCGCGGTTGCGAAATGGGCGTGGCGGGCCGGTCGTGGTCGAGGTTCCCTCGCATCTCGTCAACGAGGCCATCGGCGCTCCGGGCGAGTGTTCATCGCCGGTACCGGCGCGGCCGGCCGGGGATCCCTCGGCGATTACCGCTGCCGCCGCGCGGCTGCTGGGGGCACGGCGGCCGGTCATAATCGCGGGCCAGGGCGTCCTGTACTCGGGTGCCTCCCGGCAGCTGGTAGCTCTCGCCGAGTTCCTGGATGCGCCCGTAGCGACCACGCTCCAGGGCAAGGGTGCATTCCCAGAAAGTCACCCGCTATCCCTCGGATCAGGTGGTCTCACCGTTCCCGGAGCGCTTCGAGCCTTCGTCGGCGAGGCTGACGTCATTCTTGGTGTAGGAACCAGCTTCACCGCTCACCCCATTGCGGTGAATCCGCTGCCGATGCCCGCTGCCGATGGTGTGTACATCATCCATGTCACGATCGATGATGGCGACCTTGACAAGGACGTCGGCGCGGACTGCCCGATCCTCGGCGATGCCGGCCTCGTACTGGCCGGACTGCTGGCGGAGGTGAGCGCAATGAATGGCGGTGCGGGCCGCCGCGTGGGTACGGCCGGTGAGGTCGCCGCCAAGCGGGCGGCCTGGATGAAGACGTGGTCGCCGTACCTGCAGTCGGATGAGATCCCGATCAATCCGTACCGGCTGGTGGGAGCACTGAGCAGGGTCCTGGATCCGGCCGCTTCAGTCATTACTCATGACTCGGGGAGCGCGCGTGGCCAGATGACGCCTTTCCTCCAGACAGATGTGCCTGGCGGATACCTGAGCTGGGGCAAGTCCCACGGTCTCGGCACCGGACTCGGCCTGATCATCGGCGCCAAGCTGGCCCGGCCGGAGGCGGTGTGCGTGAACGTGATGGGTGACGCTGCGTTCGGAATGGTCGGGCTGGACTTCGAGACGGCAGTCAGGAACACGATTCCGATCATGACGGTCGTGCTCAATAACGGCACGATGGCCATTGAATCCGAGTCGATGGCCACGTCGCATGAGCGCTTCCGCAGCCGCGACATCGGAGGGAACTACGCCGATCTGGCGGCCGCCATGGGAGGATGGTCCATCCGCGTAGAGCGGCCAGGGGATCTCGAGGCGGCCCTGCGCGGCGCGATCGCCGCGAACGCCGACGGTCAACCGGCCCTGGTCGACGTCGTGACCTCGCCGGTCAGAACCCCGTTCTCGCGGGGGTGACGTGGTTGCTGGCGGCTTGTCCGGTGAGCCAGGTCATCCTGTCGCGCGCACCCGGATCTTGACAGCACCCATGCCCGTCGACATAGTATACTGAATATTCAGGTTCTATTTCTCGTATGAGAAGTCGGCGCGATCATGTTGCTTGCAGTAGCTCCGCCGAGTGAAGAGGCGACCCTCGGTTCGAATCCGATGGTCGGCCCATCGCCCAAGGTGCCTTCTGGCAGTTCAGCCGGTCTTCTAGAGCACAGCCCGCAAGCCTTTCTGGTAAGAAACGCTCCGGACCGCCGTACTAACGTGCACTACCACCCGGTCGACCAGTTCCAGGTCTTCGTTAACGGCAGCGGGCGAATCGGCCGGCATGCCATCCAGTCTCAGTTCATCCATTACGTTGATCATTATCAGCCGTATGGACCGATCATCGCTGGATCCGAGGGGCTCTCGTACCTGACCCTGCGGGCCTGGAGCGACTGCGGCATCTGGTACTTGCCGGAGTCGAAAGGCGCGCTGGCGGCTGCGGCGGCAGATCGGTCATCCCAGAAGCGGAATCTGTCGTTCGACCTCGGCGGCGTGACTTTCTCAAGTCAGTGGAACTGGCTGGCGGATGAAGATGACGGGTTGCGGATCGGGGTATGCGAGGTCGGGCCCGGCTCCGTTGTCTCTCTGCCGACGATCAGCGGGGATGGGGCGTGGGTGCTCGTTGTGACGGGCGCCATCTCCGTGAGCGACGTAGCGCTGAGCTCGGGGTCCGCAATCTATCTCGGCATCAGGGAGGACGCGCCCATTGTCTCCGTTCCACCCGGCGGCGGCGCGGCCGGCCTCGCACTCCTGCAATTCCCGAAGGTTGGCTCGATATAGATGACCGAGCTGACCCCAGCGCTGCTCGCCGGATTGCAGAGCATCGACACGCCGACGGCATGCAACGCCCTCGAAGTCCTTGTTCCGTCGCGGCGGGGCTATGGCTACACAGTGGAGTCGCTGGTCTGCACCAGGCCGGAGCTGAAGCCGATGGTCGGGCTGGCCCGGACGGCCACGATTCGCAGTGTCCACCCGAGTGATCTGCCGCGTGATGAGGCGCTGGCGCTCCTGGACGCCTATTACACCTATGTGGACGACGGCCCCAAGCCCAGCGTGATCGTCATGTCAGATATCGATGAGCATAAGGGGTACGGCTCATTCTGGGGAGAGGTCAACAGCGCCATTCATGCAGGCTTCGGGTGCGTGGGGCTGGTGACCGACGGAGC
>Ga0208725_1000345_pt1 | contig 10415 bp, 10 predicted proteins | sample MicForSoSWNH13_O_FD_188004 | JGI IMG/M metagenome (GOLD analysis project Ga0208725, IMG submission 188004) | Forest soil microbial communities from Harvard Forest Long Term Ecological Research site in Petersham, Massachusetts, USA - MetaG HF011... | ecosystem: Environmental > Terrestrial > Soil... | reverse complement strand
CCGCCATGGACGCCGACTCGAGGATGATGGCGGCCGGGATCCATAGCCAGTGCAGATGACCCAGCACCGCGAACGAAGCGGCCACCGCGGCCCGCTCGGTCACCCCGGCGGCCGCCAGCGCCGCCACCGCGACCGCCGTGGCCGCGATGCGGGTCACGCGCCTGCCCCTCCGGGACTCAGGGGCTGCCGTGGTGGCGGGGGCTGCCGCGGCGCCGGACGTCCCCGCGGTGCCGGCGCGGTATCGCCGGGCTGGCCGTAGCCCGGTCCGGCGCCTGCCGGCGAGTGCGGATCTGGCCACTGTCATGTCTGCCTGTCTGAGGCCGTGCGGCCCCAAGTGGGCCGGGCGGCCCTGCTGGAGGCCCGCGTGGCGCGGGATGCTGGGCGATTCACTGCTGCGATGGATATGGCCGGAGGCCCGGGCATGGCCGCGCCGCCCCCTGGTCGCTGGCCTCCGCCCGAAGGTTCGGAGGCCAGCGGATCGGGTCAGCTGGCGTTGTCAGTAACTGATGCCGCCGGAGGGGGCGGCGGGGGCCGTTCCCGAAGTGGAGGACGTGCTTATCGCGGCCAGGCCGGGGGTGGCCACGAAGAAGTCCTCGACGCCCTGGCCGGTCACTTGGCCGGCGTGGTCGTCAGCGAAGGTGTACAGCGGGTGGCCGTTGTAAGTGACCTGGTCGCCGTGGGAGTCCATGAGCACGGTGACCTTGCCCCTCAGTCCGGCGGCGGCGGGTGCGGCCGAGGTCAGCGGTGGCCATAGCTGGGCCAGGGCGCCGGTGACGAGTGAATTGGCTGCGGTGTCGGGCTTGTAGAAGTACAGCGGCAGGCCGTGGCCGTTGACCAGGATGGTCTCGGTCTTGCCGCCGACGGTGACTGATGCGGTGCGCACGGCCGCTGCGCCGCTGTGGCTGGCCGAGGGGGAGCTGGCCGCCGAGGCCGCGGTGATGCCGCCCGCGGCGGCCACGGCGGCCAGGGCGATGCCGGAGATGATGATCTTGGGGTGTCGCATGGTTCACTCCTGTTGGTATTGACTGTCTACACTACTAACACGGATAGTAGAGGCGCGCGGTTCACCCGCCCGGCGGGATCTTCCGGCGGCTGAGTACGGGCAGCCGCGAGGTCTGCCGCCGGCCCAGGGCGGTCGCGCGCGCTCGGCCCGGTCGCGGCCCGCGGTGGGATCGGGCGCCCTGGTGCGGCGTGCCGCGGATGGTGGCCGCAGGGCCCTGACCGGCGCCCTGCGGACGTGCTCCGTCCGGCGGCGGGGCGGCCTGTACGGCATCCGCTGCATCCTGGTCGGCCCGGGTGTGCAGCGGGATTTCCTTGAGGATCAGCGCGAGCAGGAACGCCGCGGCCAGCAGCGGGATCAGGTAGGCGTAGATGGGCGGGAGCGCGGTGGCGAACGATGTGGCGATGATGTGCCTCAGCGGGACGGCCAGGTGCGCGAGGCCCTGCGGCGTGATCGCGCTGACCTGCGCCGCGCTGAGGTGGCCGGCCCCTGACGCCGGCAGGTGGGCGGCGAGCTGGCCGTCCAGCCGGTGGATGAACAGCGCCCCGACCAGGGCCACTCCTACGCTGCTGCCGACCTGCCGGGCGAAGTTCACCGATGAGGTTGCCGCGCCCAGGTCGCGATGCGCCGCGGTGTTCTGCACGATGAGGACCATGACCTGCAGGAACAGGCCGATGCCCAGGCCAAGCACCAGCAGGTACAGGCTGGAAGCCAGGTGCGAGGTCCGCACGCCCAGGGTGGACAGCAGGTACAGGCCGGCGGCGGCCAGCGCCGTCCCGGCTACGGGGAAGGCCTTATAGTGGCCCGTCCTGGCGATGAGCCTGCCGGAGGTGATGGAGGTGACCAGGAGCCCGCCGATCAGCGGCAAGAGCAGCAGCCCGGAGCCGGTCGCGCTAACGCCTGTGACGATCTGCAGGTAGGTCGGCAGGTAGGCGATCGCGCCGAACATGCCGATCCCGACGATCAGCGAGATCGCACACGCGATGCGGAAGCTCTGGCTACGGAACAGCCGGAGCGGGATGACCGGGTCGGCCGCGTACCGGGCCGAGGCCAGCCAGGCCGCTCCCAGCGCCAGCGTGGCCGCGCCCAGCCCGATGATCACCGGCGATGTCCAAGGATAAGTGGTGCCGCCCCAGCTGGTGAGCAGCACCACGCTAATCACGGAGCCGCCGAGCAGGGCCATACCCCGGTAGTCGATGCTGGGCCGCCCCAGCGGCTTGGGCAGCCGCAGCACGACGCTGGTGACGATGAGCGCGACGGCGCCGATCGGCAGGTTGATGTAGAAGATCCACCGCCAGGACAGGTTGTCCACGAAGAACCCGCCGAGCAGCGGCCCGACCACCGAGGCCAGCCCGAAGACCGCTCCGATCAGTCCCTGGTACCTGCCCCGCTCCCGCGGGGTGACCACGTCTCCGATGATCGCCTGCGCGCCGATGATCAGGCCGCCTGCGCCCACCCCTTGCACCGCGCGGAACGCGATCAGCTGGTCCATCGAGTGCGCCAGGCCTGATGCCGCCGAGCCGAGGAGGAAGACCACGATCGCGAACTGGAACACCGGCTTGCGGCCGAACAGGTCGCCGATCTTCCCGTAGATGGGCATGACGACGGCGACAGCCAGCAGGTAGGCGGTGACCACATAGCCGATGTGGTTCAGCCCGTGCAGGTCGCCGGTGATGGTCGGCAACGCGGTGGCGACGATCGTCTGGTCGAGCGCGGCGAGCAGCATGCCCAGCATCAGGGCGGAGAAGATCAGCCGCACCTGACGGCGCCCGGGACTGGCTGCCCCGGAATCCGCGGCGCCGGGCGCAGACCGCCCGGCGGGCCGCGGTGACCGGGACATGACCGATCCCACTGCGCGCGCCTTACGGAGCCGGCCTGCGGATGTCCTCCAGCTCTTGGTCATGACTGGCTGCTTATCGCGGGTGCGGGAGCGGGCGTGGATCCGGCCGGGAGGGACGCGGGCCTGCCGGCCGGGAGGGACGCAGGCGTGCGGGTTCGCAGGGGAGTGGGGCTGGCGGCCTGGGCAAGGGCGCGGACCTGGTCGCCGCTGACGGTTTCCTGCTCGAGCAGCGCAGCGGTGAGCTGGTTGAGGGCCTCTTTGTGCTCGGTGAGCAGGTCGCGGGCCCGGGTTTCCGCGCTGGTCAGCAGAGCGGCGACTTCCTGGTCGACGAGCCACTGGGTGTGCTCGGAGTAACCGCGCTGGCCGAGGGCGGGGTGCCCGCCGGGCGGCCGGGTGTAGCTGACCGGTCCGAGCTTGTCGCTGAGGCCGTACTCGCGGACCATCTGGGTGGCCAGGGCGGTGGCGGAGGCCAGGTCGTCGGCGGCGCCGGTGGAGGCCTCACCGCGGATAAGACGCTCTGCGGCCCGGCCGCCGAGGCGGACGGCGAGGGTGTCGGCCAGGTACCTCTCGCCATACAGCCGCCGGTCGTCGGCGGGCAGCGTCTCGGTGTAGCCGAGGGCCTGCCCGGCGCCCAGGACGGTGACCCGGGTGACCGGGTCGGCGTGCGGGGACAAGGCGGCGACCAGGGCGTGGCCAGCCTCGTGGACCGCGACGGTGGCGAGCTCGCCGGGGGCCAGCGGGCTGGTGTGCCGGGTCCCGAGCAGCACCCGGTCGCGGGCGCTGGCGAAGTCGGCGGCGGTGAGCATGGTGCGGCCGGCCCGTACCGCGGTGACAGCGGCCTCGTTGATCAGGTTGGCCAGGTCCGCGCCGGAGAATCCGGGGGTGCCGGCAGCGACTTGGTCGAAGTCGCTGTCTGCGCTGAGGGTCTTGCCGCGGGCGTGAGTGGCCAGGATGGCGCGCCGCTCGGCCCGGTTGGGCAGCGGGACGACGACCTCGCGGTCGAACCGGCCGGGCCGGCGCAGCGCGGGGTCCAGGGCGTCCGGGCGGTTGGTGGCGGCCAGAACTACGACCCCGCCGGAGTCCTCGAAGCCGTCCATCTCGGCGAGCAGCTGGTTCAGGGTCTGCTCCCGCTCGTCACTGCCGGCGAAGCCGCCGTGGTCGCGGCGGGCGCCCAGAGCGTCGATCTCGTCGATGAATACGATCGCCGGCCCGCGGGTGCGGGCCTGCTCGAACAGGTCCCGGACCCGGGCCGCGCCGACACCGACGAACATCTCAACGAAGCCCGAGCCAGAGACCGAGAAGAAGGGGACGTGGGCCTCGCCGGCGACCGCGCGGGCCAGCAGGGTCTTGCCGGTGCCGGGTGGCCCGGCCATCAGCACGCCACGCGGCCCCCGCGCCCCGGCCCGGTGATAGCGGCCGGGATCGCGCAGGTAGTCCACGACCTCGCCGATCTCCGTCTTCACCGCGGTATAGCCGGCCACGTCGGTGAACCGGGTGGCCGGCCGCTCGGCGTCGATGACCCGCGCCTTCACCTTCGTCACGCCGCCCAGCCCGCCCAGACCACCGGCGCCGCCGGCCTGCCGGCGGGCGCTGCGGATGACGAAATAGAGCACGCCGCCGATCAGCAGCAGCGGCAGCAGCCCGATCAGCACCGACAGCAGCGGAGAGGACGTGGCGGCGGCGGTGGCGGTGACCTGGACATGGTGGGCGGCCAGGTCACCGGCGAGGCCGTTGCCGCCGAGCGCGACCGGGATGGTGGTCGTGAACGGCTGTCCGCTGGCCAGGCTGCCGGTGACCTGGCCCGCCGGGCCGACGGTCACCGCGCGAACCGTCCCCGCGCCGACATCGGCCACGAACCGCGTATAGCTCAGCGCCGTACCCGGCGCTGCGCCGTGCGGCAGGACCAGCAGCGACAGAAAACCGGCCGTGAGAGTCACCGGAAGCAGCAACCGCCGCCACGGGGCCGCAGTTGCCTGGCCAGGCGGGCCGGGCTGGGACGTACGCATCGTGGTGCTCCTTCCAGGTGCCCGGCGGCACGCCGGGCACGGTCTAACGGGAATCTGGCGGCCAGCGCATGATCATCAGGCGTGGCTGTGCTCGGGCACGCGCCGCACGGCGGGCCGGGCGCTCGCAGCCAGGTGTGCGGTATGGATCCGGGCCTGCCACGCGCCGGCCGCGACGAGCAGGGCAAGCAGGATGATCACCGACTCCACGCTGAGCGCGGCAATGCCGAGCGGACAGTGCCAGTTACCGACATCGCCGTGATCGCCAAGGAAGCCCCCGCGCAGCGCGCGGGTCAGCACGTATCCGCCCATGGCCGAGACCGCCACAGCGGCGGTGGCGGTCCAGGCCAGCCAATGCGGCCGGGCGATCAGCACCCCGCCGATCAGGACCGCCGCAGAGATGATGCCGAGATACCCGATACCGACCAGCGGGGTCGGGCCCAGCGTGCCTGGCAGATCGACCACGTGGATCACCGCCAGCGCGGCCAGCGCCAGCGTGCCCACCGCGCGGGCGGCTACCGCCGCACTCTGATCCGGCTGCCACCGGGCGATGCGCTCAATCATTGCTGTCCTCCTGTTGTCGGCCGTCCCCTTCGGGCCTGGTGCCTCGAATGGGCGGTAGTGGCGTGTTCAACTACTAACACGCATAGGAGAGTCGGTCGGTTCAGCGGGACTGAATCGGCGAGTGCGACTTGGATCACACCCGGCTCGAGGCGACTAGCGTCACCCGGCACCCGAGATCACGTCGTGAGTCCGAATCCCGCCGCAGGCCACGGCGATGCTCAGCGTCCACGGCATCCATGGCGCGGCCCGGCGCGAAGCTCGCGGCCGCCGTGGACTATTCGCCTGGCCACTGCAGCGGGCACCGCGGCGCAGCGGGGCCCGATCCAGGCTTATGGGCACGAAGCAGCGCATCCGTCCGCACCCTCCGGGCGGCGGTCGCAGGCGGCGGCCCGCACGGGGCGGGCCAATCATGACGCCCAGCCGGTCACATGTCCGGTTCGAGCGAAGATGAGCACGTCATCACGATGCGGCGGCTAAGTGCGGGGATCCACTGGCTGGTTACCCATCTGGAGTCGATGACCCAGCTGCTGGTGATCACGGCCCCCGGCCGGTCGCCCGGCCGCGGGTCGCCGATCTGCAGATCGAGCTGGCAGGCCAGTTCATGCTCAGCGTTCTTGATCTGCAGGCGGCCGACGGCCCGCCACCCAGCCGGGACCCAGACCAGCCGCTCAGATCGGAAGCTGACCTCCGGGAAGGACCCGGCGTCCAGGAAGCCGGGCCCGGCCAGCAGCCGGTCCAGTACCGCTGACCCGGTGCTGACCGCGCTCGTCCTGGCGATCAGCCGCGCTGTTGAATCCTCGATCGGCTCGGTGATCAGCACCCCGCCGGTCAGGGGAAGGCGTCCTCGCACGGGCCGGCCCGCGAGCCACGCAGTAAACGACGCATGTGACTGTGCCGGATCGAGCCGCCAGCGGCCAGCGGCCAGCGGCGGTTGGCCGCCGGGTCTGGGCTGAACGCCGGGCGTCGCCGTGGTCACGGGCGTCTCCTTCGCTTGGCGAGTGAGCCAGCCGGCGGCTCCGCGGCCCGGAGTCGTGCCCGCGGGCCCGGCCGCTCCTACGGTTCTGCTCATTACTAATACGGGTAGTAGCCTGGATTGGTTCAGCCGCGAAAGTTGCTAGGTGCACGGAGGATCCAGGGTCGCGGCGCAGGCGAGTCACGCCGCGATCGCCTGGTGCTGCGCCCGCCATGCGGCCTCGGCTTGTCCCATTGGCGTGGAAGGCGGGCCCTGGGCGAAGGGCCAGATCTCCTCGGCGATGGCGCACCAGTCGGCGGTCGCGGACAGTTCGCCGAGTACCGCGAACAGCCCTAGGTTGATGCGCTGGAGGATCACGCATGACTGCGGGACGCTGATGTAACCGGCTACCGGGCTGTCCAGGTCGAAGAACCGGCGCACGACGGAGGAGGCGTAGTCGCCGGTGATGGTCAGGGGCCCTGGTTCGCGGATGGTGTCGTAGAAGACCGCCACCTGCTCGGTGATCGCCGAGGTGCTGAGCGGCGCGCAGCGGCGCAGGCCGCCGGGCCTGGGCGTCCGCCGGATGGCCCTGCCGCCCAGCGGGCGCGCTGGGCCGTCCGTTCTGACGATGGATCCTCATACCTGGCAACACGAGACTGCCCCGAATGCTGTTCATTGCCGGCTGCCGGGCCGACGCTGCCGCCGGCCGTCGCAGCGAAACAGGACCGGCAGGACGGCGGGTGCAACCGGGCATGGCGGGCCAGGAGTCGTGCTGGCCCGCTAGGCAGTCGGGAGCCGGCCTAGCGCGAGTGCGAGTACGGCTGGGGCCAGCGCCAGCAGTACCGGCGTCAGGGCGAGCACTGCGGCGGTGGTGCGGAGCAGCTGCCGGCGGCCGCGGCCCAATGGCTCGGCAGGGCCGAGCAGACGGTGTATGCGCTGCACAGCGTCGGTGGCAGCCGCGGCGAGAGCCGGAGCGGGATTGCCGGCCGTGGCGAGAACGACCAGGGCGGTGGCGAGCGACCGCGGGTCGCTGGCCCGTGTCGCCGCATCGTCGGCGTGCATCTCAGCCAGCCGCGCTACCTGCGCCTCCGCGTCCCGCATCAGCGGCAGGAACGGAAGTACCTGGCGGCCGATCCGCGCCATGGCGATCAGCCCGTGGTGGTGGCTGGTCAGGTGGGCTCGCTCGTGCGCCAGGACCGCGTCCAGCTGGGCCGGATCGAGCACCTGCACCGCGCCAGTGGTCAGGATCACGGTCGGATACCGGCCGGCGACGCAGTAAGCGGTCGGCTCGGAATGTTCCACCAGCACGGCCCCCAGGGCTGGCTCGGCATGGCCGACCAGCCGCGCGGTCTCCGCGTGCTGCAGCGCCTGGCGCCCGGCGGCGCGCAGGTGAGCCAGCGCGGTGAGCGCGGTGCGGGCCGCGACAGCGCCCGCCAGGGTGAGGCCGAGCCCGGCCACGGTGGCACCGCCCGGCGTTCCGTAGGTGGCGCGGAGCCGCAGCACGCAGGCTCCTATGAGGTGACTCAGCCCCCCGCTGATGGCCGGGGCATGTACCGCCAGCGTCAGGCCGGCCAGCCCGAGGGCGGCAACGACCGACCATACGGCGGCCAGGTAGGTGACAATGGCCAGCAGCGGCGCCCGGGCGGTCCAGCTGGCCCGGCCCAGCAGCCTGGAGCCTAGCGTGCCGATGAGGGCCGCGTACGCAACCAGCACCGCGGCAATGGTCACCGGGCCTCGCCTGCCTCAGGCTCGCGGCTCGCCTGGTCGAGCGCCGCGCGCAGCAGCGCAGCGTCGTGCGGGCTCATCTGGAGCGCGAAATGGGTGAGCGCCTTGCGCCGGTCCGCGCTGGTGGCCAGCGCGTCGTTCATCAGCGCCGCGGTGTAGCCGGACCGGGAACCGGTGGGCTCGTAGCGCCACGCCCGGCCGTCCCGCTCCCGCCGCAGCCACCCCTTGCGGTACAGGTTGTCCATCACCGTCATCACGGTGGTATACGCGGGTGCCCGGTCTTCGTGCAGGTCATCAACCATCTCGCGGACCAGCGCCGGCCGGCCCAGCTCCCACAACCGGTCCATGATCACAGCTTCTAGCTCACCGAATCGTCGCATCCCTCACTCCCGGACGCCATCGTGGCGGCACTTCCGCCGCCACCTACTATCACGCATAGAGTAAGCCAGCGGTTCAAGCGGCATGCAGATTCTTTCGGCCAGCAGCCTCGGCCGGCTCAGCCGGTTGCCTCCACAACTTTGCGGCGACTTACCCTGCTCAGGACCGGCCGTGCCCGTTCCGGGAAGCCGCTCGCCGGTGCTGGAGTGCCGATGGCGCGGCCCGGTTGAACGGACTATCTCTACTATGCGTGATAGTAGGTATGTCTGCTATCACGAATGCTCCCTGCGGCCAGCTGCCCTGCGACGCCGATGCCGCGATCCGCGAGCTGTACTCGTGTCACGCCAAGGTCCTGCATGGCTACGTCGAGCGGTTCTGCCCCGACCGGGCGAGCGCGGATGACATTGTGCAGGAAACCTTCATCCGCGCCTGGCGTCACCTGCCCCAGCTGAGCGCCGACGACCGGCCAATCAGGCCGTGGCTGTTCCGGGTCGCCCGTAACTTGCTGATCGACGCTGACCGGGCCGCACGGTCACGGCCGATGGCTATCCAGGCGCAGCCGGCCGAGGAGGCCGGGACCGACTCCGGGCTGGACCAGGTCCTGGACCGGCAACTCGTTTCCGCCGCGCTCGAGCACCTGTCGCCCGCGCACCGCACCGTGCTGGTGGAAACCTTCTACCACGGGGGCAGCCTGGCCACCGTGGCCCACCAGCTCGGCATACCGCACGGCACGGCAAGATCACGGCTGCACTACGCACTGCACGCGCTGCGCCAGCAGCTGCAAGTGGACGACGAGATCGCGTGCTGATGAACCGCCGCCTGCCCGTGGGCAGCCCGGCCGCCGGCGCCGACAGCCGGACGACATTGCCTGCTGCAGTCAGCCGGCCCGCCCGGCGCCTGATCGCCGTGATGCTGGTCGCAGCGGCGGCCCTGGACCTGACCCGATGCGGCCTCGTCATGGTGGCCGTCCGGCACACCGCGTCGGCGGCCGGGCTGGTCGTGATCGGCCTGGCCGCAGCAGCGCTGAGCGTCCGAACCGCGCGCGGGTGCCAGGGCGGCCAGCGCTGGGCGGTCTGGGCAGCATTGCTGACCGGCGCCGCGTCGGCGCCGCAGGCGGCCGTGTCCGGCTTCTCCACCCCGTATACGATCCCCGACACGGCCACCGCGGTCCTTGGGGTACTGCTGGCCGCGGCTGTCCTGGCCACGGTCGGCCGGACCGGGGTGCCGGAAGACGACACCCAGAGCCCCTGCGTCATAACCGGGGACTACCCGATGATCCGCGATGCAGCCGCGCCCGCACCAGCCCACGAGGCGCAGGGCACCGCCGCGGATGCCGGGCCTGCGACGGACGGTGCGGCACCCGGAGCGCGCCGGCGGCTGTAGGTCTGTCTGCTCGGTAACGGAGGTTCGCGATACTCGTCGTGGCGGCCAGACGGATCGGCCTCCCGGCCGGAGGTCAGAACCCTCGGAGGCGGCGTCAGCACATTCTCGCGTTCTCGCAGTCCGATGTGGTCGTGCGGCACGAGCCCGGAAGCTTCCAGGCCGCGTCCTGCCGTCCAGAGTTCTCGGGGACAGAGCCCTGCTCACGGGTGAGGGACCCGAAATTGATGGCAGACCCGTGGCACTGGCTTCGCGACCAGTCCGGTGGCCTGGATGGAGGCCCGGGCGCCGCAGCATCCAAAAAAGAACGTCTCCTATGCCAGGAGTCCTGGGGCACGCTGCGATGCCGTATAGGTGTCATGCGTCGCGGGATTTCAAAGCAAGTGCGCCGAGGAGGAGGGCGCCGGCGGTCCACAGGGCGACGACGCCGAGACCCTGCCAGGGGGTGAGCGCCAGGTCCTTCAGCCCAGTCGCGGCCAGGGCGTCCTGGCCGGCGGGCAGGGGGCCGATCTGGTCCAGGTGCCGGGCGAGGGGCGGGTTGGAGATGACGGCCGCGGCGATCGGGAACAGGTA
>Ga0208725_1000344_pt1 | contig 10438 bp, 11 predicted proteins | sample MicForSoSWNH13_O_FD_188004 | JGI IMG/M metagenome (GOLD analysis project Ga0208725, IMG submission 188004) | Forest soil microbial communities from Harvard Forest Long Term Ecological Research site in Petersham, Massachusetts, USA - MetaG HF011... | ecosystem: Environmental > Terrestrial > Soil... | reverse complement strand
TCGCGGCCGCCATGCTGGGCGACCCGCCGGTGCTGATGTTCGACGAGCCGTTCAACGGCATGGACCCGGAAGGCATCATCTGGATGCGCGGGTACCTGCGCTCACTGGCGGCGCAGGGCCGGGCCGTGCTGGTGTCCAGCCACCTGATGAGCGAGCTCCAGGACTGCGCCGATCACGTGATCGTGGCCGGCCGCGGCAAGGTCATCGCCGATACCAGCGTGGCCGAGGTGATAGCGGCCGTATCCGGCGACCGGGTGATGCTGCGGACCGGGTCGCCTTCGGCGGCGATGACGGTCCTGACCCGGGCCGGCGCCACCGTCGCCCCGGCCGGCCGTGACACGCTGGTGGTCACTGGCCTGGCATCCGAGCAGGTCGTCGCCCGGCTGAGCGAGTCCGGGGTCGGGTTCTCCGAGATCTCGGTGCACCGGGCCACGCTGGAGGAGGCCTACCTGGAACTGACCAGGGACGCGGTCGAGTTCCGGGCCCAGCCCGCACGGCCAGTACAGCCCGCGAAGGAGGCAGTCCGATGACCGCGACCATGACCCCCTACCGCCCGCCCCAGCAGGCCGGGCGCGATGGCTTCGCGCAGCTGCTGCACGCCGAGTGGACCAAGTTCCGCACCCTGCGCGGCTGGGTGATCACCATGATCATCGGGGCGGTGCTGATCGCGGTGGTCGGGGTGCTCCTGCCCCGGGGTGACACCCAGTGCGGTACGGCGAGCGGCGTCGCGTGCCTGGCGCAGGTTCCGACCGGGCCAGGCGGCGAGGCGGTCAACGACAGCTACTACCTCGCCGCCCAGCCGCTGGCCGGCGACGGGAGCATCACCGTCCAGGTGACGTCGCTGACCGGCATGATCTCTGCCAGCGACGGCGGTTTCCATACCCCCAACAGCCCCCCGCCTGGCACCTTGAGCCCGGACCTGGTGCCGTGGGCCAAGGCCGGGATCATCATCACAGAAGGCACCAGGCCAGGATCGGCTTACGCGGCGATGATGGTCACCGGCAGCCACGGCGTCCGCATGCAGTATGACTACACCGGTGACGTAGCCGGCCTGCCCCAGGCGGCGTCTGCGCGCTGGCTGCGGCTGATCCGCTCGGGCGACGTGATCACCGGGTACGACTCGGCCGACGGCAAGGGATGGACCGAGGTCGGCTCGGTACGCCTGGCCGGGCTCACCGGTACCGTGCAGGCGGGCATGTTCGCCGCCTCGCCGCTGGATTTCACGCCGAACTTCCCGGCCTACGGCGAATCGGGCGGCAGCACGTCCGCCACCGTGGCCACCGGTACCTTCGACGACGTCGACCTGCGCGGCGGCGCGGCGGGCGCCCGGTGGGCCGGCCAGGCAGTGGGCGCCACCGGCGCCAACTACGCCGGACCGCGGATCGGCCTCCGCCAGGCTGGCGGCCGGTTCACGGTCACCGGCTCCGGCGACATCGGGCCGGTCGTCGCGGGCATGGTGAACAGCAGCTACGACACCGGCACCCTGGCCGACCACCTGTTCGGGGTCTTCATCGGGCTGCTCATCATGATCGTCATCGCGGCCATGTTCATGACGGTGGAGTACCGGCGCGGCCTCATCCGCATCACGCTGGCCGCCAGCCCGCGGCGCGGCCGGCTGCTGGCCGCCAAGGCAGTGGTGATCGGCCTGACGACGTTCGTGCTCGGGTCGGCCGCCGTGGCGGTGGCCGTCATCGCCGGCAGCCGGATCGCGCATAACAGCGGGACATACGTGCTGGCGACCGGCTGGCCGGTGCAGGCCCAGGTCATCCTGGGAACCGGTGCGATGCTCGCGGTGGCGTCGGTGCTGGCGCTGTCCATCGGCACGATGCTGCGCCGCAGCGTCGTCGCCGTCGCCGCCGTAGTCGTGGCGATCGTGCTGCCGTACATCCTCGGCGTCAGCGGGGTGCTGCCGGCCAGCGCGGCCGAGTGGATCCTGCGGGTGACTCCGGCCGCCGGGTTCGCCATCGAGCAGAGCGTCCCGCAGTACCTGCAGGTCATCGGCCACTACGGGCCACCCGACTACTACCCGCTGACGCCATGGGCCGGCCTGGCGGTGCTCTGCGCCTATGCTGCGGCGGCCCTCGGCCTGGCGGCCTGCCTGCTGCGAAGGAGGGACGCGTGATGCGGGTCATCGGAAGGAACCAGCTGCGGGCCGAGTGGACCAAGCTGACGACCGAGCCAGGAACGGCCTGGATCCTTGCCTTCCTCTGCCTGCTGACCGTCGCGGTCGGAGCCGCGACCGCGGCGGTCACCAGGTGCGGCGCCGGGACCGGGTGCACGGTCGACCCCACCAGGGTGAGCCTGACCGGGATCGAGGTCGGCCAGGCGGTCGTCGCGGTGCTGGCCGTGCTGGTGATCAGTAGTGAGTACAGCACCGGCATGATCCGCACCACCTTCACCGCCATGCCCAGGCGCTGGACGGTGCTGGCCGCCAAGGCAGCGGTGCTGACCGGCGTCGTCCTCGCGGTCGCGGTGGTCACGGTGGCCGCCAGCCTGCTGGCCGGCCGGCTGCTCCTGACCGGCAACGGCATCACCGCCGCGCATGGTTTCGCCGTCGTGTCGCTGACCCACGGGCCGACCCTGCGCGCCGCTGCGGGCTCGGTGCTCTACCTGGCGCTCGTCGGCCTGCTCACCCTGGGTATCGCCACGATCGTGCGTGACTCGGCCGCCGCTACCGGCGCGGTGCTCGGCATACTCTATGTCCCGCCGGTCGTCGCCCTGTTCCTCGGCAGCGACCCAGCCTGGCAGCGCTGGGTCGAGCGGTACACCCCGACGAACGCGGGCCTGACCATCCTGAACACCACCGGATTGCGCGGGGAGGTCATCGGCCCGTGGGCCGGCCTCGGAGTGCTGGCCGCCTGGGCCGCGGCGGCGCTCCTGGCCGCGGCCGTGCTCCTGCGTCGCCGCGACGCCTGAATTACCGCACACAACCTCTAACCAGGAACGGATTGTTGAGCCGTTCGTCCTACTGTGACCGCCCGGCCAGATGATTGTGGCAGCCACCCGCATAGAACCGGGTGGTTGCCACTCTCATCCGGGCCAACACAGGTTCGGCGATCGGGTTGAAGGGTCGCCGCATCTCGGGCCACACTGTCAGGCGTGGATAGCAGAGCCCGGTATCGGCAGCGCCAGTACGCTTACGCCCGCCGGATCCGTGCTCGCAACACTTACCGAGGAAGCCGGACGCGCGGGTGGCCGGCGGTCCGCCGGGGTGCGGTGATCCTGGCCATCGGCGCTGCCGCTGCCGTCGTGCTGTTCTTCGCCGCGCGGCACGAGACCGGTCTCCTCGTGATCTGCTTCGCGCCAGTCCTTTACGGCCTGCTGGATATTGCCCGCGGGCTGGCCACCGTAAAGACTGCTCGCCAGCTGGAGGCTCTGCGGAGGCCGCTCAGCGAGCGGAAGCCCTGGCTGTTCGCGCAGCCGCCGTCCGGCATGGACCCCGGCTGGTACCCGGATCCGACCAACGCCGTGGTTCAGCGCTGGTACGACGGAGACAACTGGACAGAAGACACCAGAACCGCTCCCGCCAGTGCCTGAGGGGGACCTATCGCCTCGCGCAGCTGATGCAGGTCGTTGCCGTCGGGCGGGCCGCCAGCCGGTCCTCGCCGATCGGCTGCCCGCAGCGCTCGCAGGTGCCGTAGTCGCCACGCTCAATCCGGTCCAGTGCCGCGTCGACTGCCGTTAGCCGCTCGCGCGCCTGGCTCAGCAGGGCGGCGGCATGCTCACGCTCGAACGCGAGCGTCGCGCCCTCGGGATCGTGTTCGTCGTCGGTACCGGCCGAGCTGGCGGCTTCGGCGATGTCGGCGAAGTCGCGCTCCAGCGCCTGTATCCGCGCCTGCGTGCGTGCCCGTTCCGTGAGCAGCAGTTCCCGTGAGGTCGCCATATCCCAGACCGTACCTGTACGACTGAGCTAGTTCAGAGGTAGTGGCCAGGGATCCTGGAGTCCCAGTGCCGACACTTGAAGCATGAACGGTGACAGGCTTGAGGACGCGATGGCGGCCAGGAAGCGGGGCCGGACCAGGGTCCGCGCCGCGACAACCGGGGTTGGCGTGGCCAGTGTGGCGGTAGCGGGCGCGGTGGCATTCGCCCTGCCGGGATCCACGCACTCCAGCGACACCGCAAATTCCACTGGCACATCCGCTTCCACTGGCACATCCGCGGCACCCGCCACGTCCAGCTCCTCAAACGACAGTTCGGGCAGTTCAGGTTCCAGCTCCTCAAGCGGCAGCTCCAGCTCCAGCGGTTCGAGCAGCTCCAGTGCCTCCGCTCCCACCTCGAGCTCAGGATCCGCCCAGGCCACCTCTGGCGGGTCATGATGCCTGCCACCGCCGAGCGGCTCACCGCGGCCGCATCCTGGAAGGCACTCGGCACGACGGCGCGTCTGGTGGTGACCGACCCCGCCCAGCTGGGCATCGCCCGCGACATGCTGGCCGCCGACCTCGACGCCGTGGACCGCGCCTGCAGCCGGTTCCGCCCCGACTCAGAGATACGTACCCTGGGCGGGACCAGCGTTACCCTGAGCCCGCTGCTCGCTGAAGCCGTCGCCGTAGCCATCAGAGCCGCCCAGCTGACCGACGGCGACGTAGATCCCACGGTGGGCGCCGCGATGAACGCCATCGGCTATGACCGTGACTTCTCCCAGGTCCGCCCGGACGGGCCGCCACTGCGGCTCACCGCCAGGAGCGTCCCCGGCTGGCAGCAGCTGCACCTGGACAGAACCCAGCTCACCATGCCGGCCGGAGTCGAACTCGACCTCGGCGCTACCGCCAAGGCATGGGCCGCCGATCGCGGCGCTACCGCGATCGCTGCCACCCTGGGCTGCGGCGTCCTGGTCAGCCTGGGCGGCGACATCGCGGTGGCCGGCCCCACGCCGGAAACCGGGTGGTGCGTCAGGGTGCAGGACGTCACCGGTGACCCAGCCGACCCGGCCGAAGGTCCCCACGCACTCGTCGCGATCCGCGATGGCGGTCTGGCCACGTCGAGCACCAAGGCCCGCCGCTGGCGTCGCGGCGGCGACGTACTGCATCACATCCTCGACCCGCGCACCGGCCTGCCCGCCCCGCCGGTATGGCGCACCGTCTCGGTGGCGGCCGGAACCTGCGCGGACGCGAACGCGGCCAGCACCGCGGCGATCATCCGCGGCCGCGCCGCGATGCCCTGGCTGGCGAGCCGCCGGCTGCCCGCCCGGCTGGTAGACGCCAGGGGCGCCGTCTTCACCGTGGCGGGCTGGCCGAGCGCGAGCGCCGAGGAGCACCGCGGATGACCGGCAGCACCGTCTTCTGGTACGCCAGCCGCGCGACCGGCGTCGTCGCGCTGCTCCTGCTTACCGCTGTCTTCGTCCTCGGCATCCTGGTCAACCGCCGGGGCCGCCTACCCGGCCTGCCTGGGTTCGCCGTGACGAACCTGCACCGCAACATCTCGCTGCTGGCCGTCGCCGCGATCGCGGTGCACGTCGCCGCGGCGGTCCTCGACACCTACGTCCACATCCCGCTGCTCGCGGCGGTGGTCCCGTTCACCTCCGGCTACGAGCGGCTCTGGCTCGGGCTCGGTGCGGTCTCCCTCGACCTGATGCTGGCGATCATCGTGACGAGCGTGCTCCGCGGCCGCCTGAATCCGGTGCTCTGGCGGGTGATTCATCTCACGGCCTACGCCTGCTGGCCGGTGGCGTTCGTGCATAGCGTGTACGCCAGCAAGGACCTGCAGCACGGTCCGCTGCTGTACCTGGCGCTCGCCTGCGCGGCGATGATCGTCGCGGCGGTGGCTTACCGGCTGGCGGCTGCTTCCAGGCAGGTGCCGCGAGCGGCGAGAGTCGGTATGCTTCTGAAAGATCAACCTGCCAAGGGGCTAGTCGAGCAGGGTCAGATCGCGGGGGGTCCAGTTATGCGGGGACCGCGGCGATGACCAGTGCAGCGACCAGACCGGTGTCGGCGGCAGGCGGGGCAGCCCGGCCAGCTTCCGGACTGCCCCGCCTGCTGCCGCCCGGCCCGCAGGCACCGAACCTGAACGCGCATCTCGCCCGTCACGGCCGTGCACCGCACGTCACCAGCGAGTTCATCGCCGCCGTGGAGGCAGCGGGCCTTACCGGCCGGGGCGGCGCCGCGTTCCCCACCCACCGCAAGCTCGCCGTCGTTGCCGCCCAGCGCGGCGCCAGCAAGCTGGTCGTGGCGAACGCGGCGGAAAGCGAGCCCGCCAGCCACAAGGACAAGACCCTTCTGCAGCAGGCACCGCACCTGGTGCTGGACGGCCTGCAGCTGGCCGCCGAAGCGGTCGGCGCCAGCCAGGTCCGCCTCTACCTGCATCACACCAGCGCGGCCATCGGTACAGCCATCGCCGAACGCAAAGCGGCGGGCATCGACCAGCACGAGATCCTGGTGTCAATGGCCCCGCCCCGGTTCCTCGCCGGTCAGGAGACCGCGCTGGTCAATCGCATTCAGGGTGGCCCGGCGCTGCCTACCTACGGCTTTCCCCGGGTCGCGGAAAACGGCATCCTGGTGCAGAACGCGGAGACTCTCGCGCACCTGGCGCTGATAGCCAGGTACGGTCCCGGCTGGTTCCGCGCGGTCGGTACCGAGAACGAGCCGGGCACCATGCTCGCCACGATTCTCAGTCCTGGTGGCCGGCCCCTGGTGACCGAGCTGCCCATCGGTGTCCCGCTCCGCGCCATCGTTGACGCTGCGAGTACCTCCGCGGTGCTCGTCGGCGGCTACCACGGCACCTGGCTGCCGGTGACCAAGCTCGGCAGCCTCACCCTCGACAACACGACGCTGAACCGGCACGGCGCCGCTCTTGGCGCCGGCGTCATCGCGGCCCTGCCGCATGGCAGCTGCGGCCTCAAGGAGGCCGCCCGGGTAGTCCGCTACCTGGCCGCGGAGTCCGCCGGCCAGTGCGGTCCCTGCCTGAATGGCCTGCCGAGAATCGCCACCGCGATGGCGGAGGCAGCTGGCGCGAGGCCACGACAGCAGACGATCGACAGCATCACCCGCTGGGCTACCGCGGTATCCGGGCGCGGCGCCTGCCATCACCCCGACGGCACCGTCCGCTTCGTCCGCAGCGCCCTCACGACCTTCGCGGCCGAGCTCCGTAGCCACAGGAACAACCAGTGCACCGCCACGACCAGCCAGCCCTTCCTGCCGGTGCCGGACGTGTGGACGATGCCGACGACCGAGGAGGCGTGGCGGTGACCAGCACCCTGCGGGTGAACCCGATCGCGTGCGGCGGCCACGGCGCCTGCGCCGAGCTGCTGCCCGAGCTCATCGAGCTGGACGAGTGGGGTTACCCGATCGTGGACCCGCAGCCGATCCCGCCCCAGCTCATCAAGGAAGCCCGCCGGGCGGTCGCCACCTGCCCGGTCCTGGCCCTGAAGCTAATACAGCAGTTAAGGCAGCTCAGAGCACGTCGTGACCGGGATGCGGTTCGGCCGGGATTGTCCCTAGCCGCCCCGTCTGGTAATCATCAAACGCCTGCTGGAGCTCGGCGCGAGTGTTCATGACAAAGGGCCCGTACGCCGCCACCGGCTCCCGGATCGGCTGCCCGCCAAGCAGCAGCACGTCCATCTCGGTCTCAGCGGCGAACGTCAGTCCGTCCCCGGCGCCGAACACCGCCAGCTGCCCCATCTGAACCGGCCGCTTGTCCAGCCCGACCGATCCCGATCCGGCCAGCACGTAGGCCAGCGCGTTGAAGTCCGCCCGCCACGGCACTCGTACCTGCGCGCCCGGTGACACGGTGGCGTGCACGACGGTGATCGGCGTGTGGGTGATGCCAGGCCCCGGGTGGTCGCCGAGCGTCCCCGCGATCACCCGCAGCAGCGCCCCGCCATCCGCGGAGGAAACCAGCGCGACCTGTCCGGCCCGGATGTCCTGGTAGCGCGGCGCCGTCATCTTCAGCGCGGCGGGCAGGTTCACCCACAGCTGCACGCCGTGGAAAAGCCCTCCGCTGACCACGAGCTCCTCGGGCGGAGCCTCGATGTGCAGCAGCCCGGACCCCGCGGTCATCCACTGGGTGTCGCCATTGGTGATCAGCCCGCCGCCGCCGGTGGAGTCCTGGTGCCGGAAGATCCCGTCGATGATGTAGGTGACGGTCTCGAATCCCCGGTGCGGGTGCCACGGCGTGCCCTTAGGCTCGCCCGGCGCGTAGTCGACCTCGCCCATCTGGTCCATGTGCACGAACGGGTCGAGCCGCTTGAGGTCCACCCCGGCAAACGCCCGCCGCACGGGGAACCCCTCGCCCTCGAACCCCGACGGCGCGCTGGTCACGGAGATGACCGCCCGCTCGACCGCAGTGATGTCCGGCTCCGCAACGCGTGGCAGGACCAGGATGTCCTCGACGGTAACCGCAGGCATGGATACCTCCCCTATGTTCCAATGGTACCCACGCAAACATGATTGAAAAGTAAATTATTTCATAACGCCCGCCCCCGCCCAGCGTGCACCCGAGGCCCGTCCCGCGTGCACCCGCGCCCCGCCCCGCGTGCACCCGCGCCCCGCCAAATGCGCACTAAGTCCCTCTACATCCGCTTTATCCTTTTTGCGTATGCAGTTATGACGGAAGATTTACGCCTCACGGAAGAAAAACGTCCGAAAACGACCACTTATCTTCCGTTGGGCGTGAATCTTCCATGAAAACCTGCTCGTATGGCCAGCCGGGGTGGCCAGGCGAGTCATAACGTGGCTCTTCTTTCACTTCCGCATCAGCCAAACCCCGTCGGTCGGCTTGCTGCGGCCGTGATCGACCTCTTTAGGGGGAAACCGCAGCGGCGTTAGTCAGGTCGATGACCGTCTCGACGGAGTTCCCGCCGACGTCAAACAGCCCGATTTGGGCGCAGAGCTGCCAGGGGCGGGCCGCCGAGCCTTCAGTCCGGCAGTCGCCGTAGCCGGATCCATGCGCGGCAAGGTGCCAGCCGTGCAACTGGTCCAGGCGGTTCCGCACCAGCGTCAGCGTGGCTTGCTCCGAGAGCCCGCCCGCACCGCGCACGTCGAGCTGGCGAAGGCAACCCGCGGTGCAGACCGTGGTGTCTGATGTGACGACAAGCCCGGGGCCGAGCGGCAGCACGCTCGAATCCGCAGGCGCCGACGCCGGCGCGTACCCGAGCGCCGACTGCACCGCGGACTTGCCCTGGTGACGGCTGGAGTAGCCGGCCAGCAGGAAAACCAGGGTGCCGAGCACATACACGACGACCAGCGAGGCGGCCGTCCATCCCTTCCAGCCCCGCCAGGGCCGGAAGGACCCGCGGGACTCGATGACGACGCCGATCACGATCGCGGCCAGCGACAGCACCGCCGGGACCGCCAGCAGTGCCACCGTCAGGCCGCTCGGGCTCACGGCGAAAAGGATGAACAGCGGCAGCTCGGCGAGCAGGCACGCCGCGATGACCGCGCCCACGACCGTGCGCAGCCGCCGCGTCCTGGCGACCAGCCCCCAGCAGGTCAGCGGCAGGGTGAAGAACACGATCGCAAGGAACAGGCCAATCACGTCCACGGGTGAATCCTGGCATACCGGACGTAACCGCGAGGCCTAGTCCGCGCGGACGTCCTCACCGTCAAAATTTAGACGGAAGTTCGACGCTCAACGGAAGATACGTGGTGATTTCCGCCTGAAGCTGACCTCGCGGTGCTCGCCGTGTCTCTACAGCCCCCTGCGTCACGCAGCCTGGCGGGCCGGGCATGCCATGATTACATAGTTACAGTCACTGGACGGGATGGAGGGACTGGGCATGAGCGACGAAACCGCGGCCGGCCGGGGCAAGCTGGCACGGGTGATCGCGACGCGGGGCGGGCTGGCGGCACCGGAGGCGCCGTTCGTCATTGAGCATCGCGAAGCGCTGATCTACATGCTGTGCGAGGCGGCGGAGCTCGAGCACGGCATCATGTGCCAGTACCTGTTCGCCGCGTTCTCGCTGAAGCAGAGCACGGCCGAGGGGCTGACCGAGGCCGAGCTCGAGGCGGTGACCCGGTGGCGCAAGCAGATCTCCCACGTGGCCACCCAGGAGATGCTGCATCTCGCGCTAGTGCACAACATCATGACCGCGATCGGCGGTGCGCCGCACCTGGCCAGGATGAACCTGCCCGCCCAGGCGAACCACTACCCGGCGGGGGTTCAGCTTGCGCTGCTGCCATTCGGCGAGCAGGCGCTGCAGCACTTCATGTTCCTGGAGCGCCCGGAGGGCATGGACATCGAGGACGCGCCTGGCATGGTGGCGGTCGGCCGGGCCGAGCCGCTGATGGCCGAGGGTGACATCGTGCCCCGGCTGCAGGACTTCGCCACCGTCGGCCACCTGTACCGCTCCATCGAGGCTGGCCTGGCCGGCCTGGCGGACAAGCTCGGCGAGCAGTGGCTGTTCATCGGGCCGCCGCGGGCGCAGGCTACCTCAGCGAACTTTCGCTGGCCCGAGCTGATCCCGGTGACCGACCTGGCGTCTGCGTGCCGTGCGGTCGGCGAGATT
>Ga0208725_1000343_pt1 | contig 10440 bp, 12 predicted proteins | sample MicForSoSWNH13_O_FD_188004 | JGI IMG/M metagenome (GOLD analysis project Ga0208725, IMG submission 188004) | Forest soil microbial communities from Harvard Forest Long Term Ecological Research site in Petersham, Massachusetts, USA - MetaG HF011... | ecosystem: Environmental > Terrestrial > Soil... | reverse complement strand
CGAGCCCTCGTCGGAGACGCCGATGCACCTGGCGGTGTACGCCGCGGCGCCTGCCGGGGCCGTGGTGCACACCCACTCGCCGGAGGTCATCGCGCTGTCAGCGGTCTGCGACGAGCTGCCGGCCATCCACTACGCGATCACCGGGCTCGGCGGGCCGGTGCGCGTGGCCGGGTACACGAGGTTCGGCTCCGAGGGCCTGGCCGAGGCAGCGACCGCGGCGCTGGACGGCCGCAGCGCCGCGATCCTGCAGAACCACGGCGCGATCACCTACGGCGCCAGCCTCGGCGAGGCCTACGACCGGGCGCTGCTGCTGGAGTGGCTGGCGCAGGTGCACCGGCTGGCGTGCTCGCGCGGCGAGCCGCGGATCCTGACCGAAGCGGAGCTCGCCGAAGTGACGGCCGAAATACGGCGCCGAAGGTATGGCGAGGCACGTCAGCGTAGCGACGGGCCCTAAACCTGGAGGGGTTCGCATGTCCAGTCCAGCAGCCGAACCAGCCGGCTCCGCCCACAGCGGCGCGCCGGACACTGTGGTGGCCGTTTCGGCCGACTCGGAGGAGGCGATCCTCGAGCGGGCTGGCTACAAGCCGGAACTCCGGCGGTCGCTGCGCTTCTTCTCGATGTTCGCGATCGCGTTCTCGATCATCTCGATCACGACCGGCATCTTCCTGAACTACGGGTTCGGCCTCGCGTACTGGGGGCCGGCGTCGATCTGGACCTGGCCGATCGTCGGGGTCGGCAACCTGATGATCGCGCTCGTGGTCGCCGAGCTCGGCACCCGCATCCCGCTGGCCGGGTACGCCTACCAGTGGAGCGCGCGCCTGGTGAACTCGACGTACGGGTGGTTCGTCGGCTTCGCCGGGCTGCTCTACATGGCGGTCGGCGGCGGCGCCATCATGCTGGGCGTCGCGGCGCCGCTGCTGATCAGCGAGTTCACCTCGGCCACGCCGAGCCCGCACCTGGTGCTCACGGTGGCAATCCTGCTGATGCTGCTGCCCGTGGTGATCAACATCATCAGCATCCAGGTGGCCGCGCGGGTCAACAACGTCGCGGTGTTCACCGAGATCATCGGCACCGTGGTCTTCGGGGTGCTGCTGTTCATTCTGTGGGGCGTGAAGTCCAAGCCGTCGCCCTACGGCTTCGGCATCCTGGGCAACACGACGTCGGTGTACCACAACCCGACGATCTACGCGTTCGCGCTGGCCGGCCTCATCGGCGTGTTCACCCTGGTCGGGTTCGAGCTCGCCGCCGACATGTCCGAGGACGCGGTCAACCCGCGGCGCAGCGTGCCGCGCGGGGTGATCTGGGCCGTGGCAGGCTCGGCGGTCCTCGGCATGATCGCGCTGATCGGCTTCACCGTGGCGATTCCCAACCTGAAGGCCGTCGAGGCGTCGCCGCTGCCGCTGCTGACCATCGCCGGCTACTGGCTGCCGTCCTGGCTGGTGAAGGTGTTCGTGGCGTTCGTCGTCTTCTCGATGTTCGCGATCCTGGTGGTCGGTGCCGGTGCCCAGGCCCGGCTGGCCTACTCGATGTCGCGGGACAACATGCTCCCGTTCTCCGGGAGCCTGCGGAAGGTCAACCCGCGCACCCAGACGCCGATCATCGCGCTGCTGGTGTTTGCGGTCGTCGACGTCGGCGTCATGATCTACGGGTACAAGCAGCCAAGCGCGTTCGCCACGCTGGTCGGTGCGACCGCGATCATCCCGTACATCATCTACTTCCTGATCACGCTGGCCTACGCGGTGAAGCGGCGCGCGCTGGACAGCATCCCGGGCGTGTTCTCGCTGGGCCGCTGGGCCTGGCCGGTCATCGGCTTCGTGCTCGTGTACAGCGCGCTGATCATGTTCGTACTGGCCGTGCCCGCGCCGTTCCACGCCGCTGACAAGGTCGTCGGCTACGGCTTCGGCCTGGCGCTGCTCTGGTACGTGGCCGTCCTGGCCTGGCGGCTGCGGCGCGGCGACGCCGGGGTGAAGCCGATCGAGTCCCTGACCGACGGCGACGCCGGCGGTCGCTAACGGCCTCCCGGGCTACAGGCAGAGCGTGATGCCGAGCACGTCGACGCAACTGCCCGAGCCGCCCGACTGCTGAGCCGGGCTTGGCGACGGGCTCGGTGACGGGCTCGGCGCTGCGCCCTGGGACGGCTGCGGCGACGGACTCGAGGTCGAGACAGAGGTAGGCACAGAGGTCGGCACCGGGGCAGGCGTCCCCGACGCCTCGGGCGCCGGGCCGCCGGCCGAGGTCGTGGTGGTCTTCCCCGGCTTCCCCGGCTTTTGCGCCGTTCCCGGCCGCGCGGGCGAGGAGCCGTTCCCCGGCTGCCGGCCGGCACTTGGCCCGCGGCCAGTCGCCGACTGGCTGCTGGCCGGCCCGGCGCCGGTCAGCGGTGGCCGGCCTGGCCCCGCCGCCGCTGGCTGATACACCCCGCCGTGCTGGACCGAGATGGTCGTCAGCGTTGCCGCCGTGATCAGCAGGGCCGCTCCGGCCAAGGCCACCGTCATCATCCGGTAGCTCCAGCGGCCCTCTGGAGCCTGTCGCAGACCCGCGCAGAGGGCCAGGGCGGGGAGCAGCACGGGGCTGTGCTCCGGCCGCCATCCGGCCGCCGGGGCCGCGCGCAGCGCCTCCCGGATCGCGGCAAGCCGCTGGCGGGCGGACAGCTCCCCGGACACATACACGACGATGCGGCCGTCCTCGCGCAACGCGACCGCCCGCGCCCCGGACGGCAGCCGCCCGCGCTTGATATGGATCATGAAGTCAGCCTCCTGCCCGGGTGATCGTCACATCAGGCCCGTGTTCTGGCCGGTCATGCGCTGCCGGATGAAGTTCCAGATCGCACCGGCGTCGCCGGCGTCCTCGCCCAGCACCACGATCACCTTCTCGCCGCCCGCATCGAGAACGACCGCGGGGTCGCCCCCGCCGCGGCAGCGTGCAGCGGTCCGGAGCGACGGCGGCATGGCGGGCGGGGCGCCCGCGGGGGGCAGATACGCCGCGAGGTCAACTTCGTCGGGCTGGCCGGTTCCCATCCGCCTCCCCAGTCTGACAAAGGACGATGTCATTCCCGATGCCGGTAGATTACCGGCTCACGGCTCCGCTGCAACCGTTTGTGCGGAAAAAATCGGAAGGTTTGCGGTCCAAGCTTCGGCGCATTGCGGAAATAATCGGAAGGTATGGTCACCTGGGGGCCGCGGCGGGCTGGGCGGGGGTCCCCGTGATCCAGGAGGCTCGGGTGCAGATAGCGCACCTCAAGCTCCTAGATTTTCGTGGCGCTCGGTAACGGTCCGCGGCCGCCCAGCCCAGTTCGGCCCTGGCGGCCCGGCCGCCGCGGCGCGGAACGGGGCTCGGCCAGCCGGTCCGGGCGCAGCCCGAAGAAGATGCCGAGCATTGCCACCAGGTCCACGATGGCGATAAGCCCGCCGATGTAGGGCCCCGGCCCGCCGAGCCAGGCGAGGTAACCGCAGAACGACAGCACCACGATCAGCGCGCCGAGCGCCCTGGGGCGCCCGGCCTGGGCCAGCCGTTCCGGAATCTCGTACGGCGCCCGGTCGACGTAATTGGCGGTCGCCGCCTTCTCCTGCGCGATCTTGAGCCACAGGTCGTAAAGCTCCGGTGCCTGGTCGCGCAAGGTGATGGCCTGCTCAAGGGACGGGACCTCGGTCCGCACCGGGGATCGCGGGAGCGATCCCGCGAGCGGGTCGGACGGTCCGGTCTGGGGGAGGGGATCGCTATCGGTCACCCGGTAAGATCACACCCGCCTTTTTCGGGGCCCGCGCTGTCGGCTCGGGGCGAATCGCCGTGCGGGCCGGCTTGCGCTGTGCCGTCATCGAGGCCAGTTCGCGATGAGCCGCCATGATCGTGTCCATGGCGGCGGCGAACGGGTCGGGCCGTGAGCCTGGGTCAGGAGGCTCCGGCAGGCTGCAGCGAGCCAGCCGCAGCACCGCGGCGCCGGTCACGTCGAAGATCGCCGAGATGCCCAAGCGAAAGGCGAGGACCCGGCGAGCAGACCCGACCGACCGCATGGATGGACTTTTCCCCGGTTCGCCCCGGTCCGAAACCCCGGGCCGGGGCGAACGTCAGCGCAGGTCAAGCCGGGTCTTCGGCCCCTTCAGCCGTCTTCCAGGCGGCGCTTTCCTTGTAGGTGTAGGGGTTGTCGAGCACCTGCGTCTCCGGGATTTCCGGGTGCATGCCTTCGGTCCAGGCGTCGGGCCCGAGCACGCCCTGGAGATACTCGACCGTCTGGCCCACCGCCTCCTTGGCCTTGGCCAGGTCGACGCCGACGAGCTGGTGCGCGTGCTTGACCACCCGGCCATTGACCATGACCGTGTGCACGTCACCGCGCTGGGCCTGGAAGACCACATGGCCATAGGGGTTGAGCACCGGGAACATGGCCGGCGAGGCGTCGTTCTTGATCAGCACCAGGTCCGCGTGCTTGCCCGGTTCCAGGCTGCCGACCACCGCGTCGAGGCCGAGCGCCCGGGCCCCGCCCCGGGTGGCCCAGTCGACGACCTGCTCGGCCCGCAGGTAGTGGTTGGTCACGGTGTCCTGCCGGCCGTGCGCCTCCAGGTGCTCGCGGGCCCGGTCGGCGCTGAGCGTGGCGCGCATCGCCGAGAACAGGTCACCGCTCCACCACACGCTGGTGTCCATGGACAGCGAGACCGGGATGCCGTGCTCCCGCAGCGCCCAGGTCGGCGGGTAGCCCTGGCCCGCGTTCTGCTCGCTTTCGGTGGACACCGAAACACTGCCGCCGGTGGCCGCGATCCGCTGGTAGGAGTCCGGGCTCAGCGACGCCGCGTGCACGTAGATGCTGGACGGCGTCATGAACCCGTTCTCGTACATCATCCGGATGCTGTCGTCCTTGGTCACGCCCCAGACCCCGGCGTGCGTGGTGACCGGCACGCCGAGATCCCTGGCCACCTCGAACGCCGCCTTCTCCGGGAACTCAGGGTCCCCGGTGACGTCGAACGCGATCTGGAAGCCGAGCATGTCGCCCTTGCCGTCGAACCGGCGCCGGTAGAAGTCGCGGAACTCGGGCGCGGCCGTCCACTCCCACGGGCCCTGGTGGATGTTGCCGTAGGCGAGCACGAACCGCCCGGGGACCTCCTCCAGGGCGTCGGTGGCCGCGTCCGCGTGCTCGGTGGTCTGCAGCCCGTGCGACCAGTCGACCGTGGTGGTGACCCCGGCGTCGACCGACTCGATCGCGGACAGCAGGTTGCCCGCGTAGATGTCCTGCGGCCGGAACGACTTGCCCCAGTTGAGGTAGTTCCAGACGAAGTACTGGGTGAGGGTCCAGTCCGCGCCGTAGCCGCGCATCGCGGTCTGCCACATGTGCCGGTGCGTATCGATCATGCCGGGCATCAGGATGCCGCCGGACGCGTCGATCTCGGCCGCGTCATCGGGCGCGTCCAGGCCGGTGCCCACGGCCGCGATCCGGTCGCCGGCGACCAGCACGTCGGCGCCGTGCAGGACGGTATGGGCGCCGTCCATAGTCAGGACGGTGGCGTTGCGGAACACCACAGGCCGGCCCAGGGCGAGGTCTTCGGCTGCTGCGGTCATGGGCACCTCCGGTGGGCGTTTATCCCGGCTAAGGGGGTCTTGGCTTAGAGTAGGCCCGTGGCGGCCCCGGAGAGCTCGGAAGCTCAGCCCGGCGGGTCCGAGGTGGCTGGGCCCCTGTCTGGGCTGCTGGTGGCCGATTTCTCCCGGGTCCTGGCCGGGCCGTACTGCACGATGCTGCTCGCCGACTTGGGCGCCGACGTGATAAAGGTCGAGAGCCGGGGCGGCGACGACACCAGGAACTGGGCCCCGCCGGTGCGGGACGGCGTGTCCACCTACTTCCTCGCGATCAACCGGAACAAGCGTTCGGTCGCGCTCGACCTGCGCGACGACGCCGACCGGGCCGCAGCCGTCGAGCTGGCCCGTCGCGCGGACGTCATGGTGGAGAACTTCAAGCCCGGCGGGCTGGCCCGGTTCGGGCTCGACTACGCGTCGGTCAGCGCAGGCAATCCCAAGATCATCTACGCGTCCATCAGCGGGTTCGGCGCCGCCGGCGGCAAAGACATCCCCGGCTACGACCTCGTGGTCCAGGCCATGTCCGGGCTGATGAGCCTCACCGGAGACCCGGACGGGCCGCCGTACCGGGCCGGGATCTCCGCGTTCGACGTGATGGCGGGCCTGCACACCGCCATCGGGATCCTGGCCGCCCTGCACCACCGCTCCGCGACCGGCCAGGGCCAGCACGTGCAGGCCAACCTGATGTCCTCCGCCTTGTCCGGGATGGTGAACCAGACCAGCGCCTACGCGGCCGGCGGGGTGGTCCCGTTCCGCATGGGCAACTCCCATCCCAGCCTGTTCCCGTACGAGCCGCTGCCCACCGGCGATGGGGACATGATCATCACAGCGGGCAACGACACGCAGTTCCGCAAGCTGTGCGACGTGCTCGGCGTGCCCGAGCTGGCCGAGGACCCCCGGTTCGCGAAGGCCCTCGAGCGCAACGCCAACCGGGAGCTGCTGCGCCCGCTGCTCGTCGAGCGGCTCAAGCAGCGCCGCGCGGCCGAGTGGTTCGGTGAGCTGATCGCAGCCGGCGTGCCGTGCGGCCCGATCAACACGGTCGACGGGGGCATCGCCTTTGCCGAGGAGATCGGGCTCGAGCCGGTTGTGATCGCCGGCCAGGGTGAGGCGGGGATGCCGACGATCAGGAACCCGCTGCGGTTCTCGGTCACACCGCCGCGGTATGAGCTCCCGCCGCCGCGGCTCGACGAGCACGGCGAGGAGATCCGCCGCTGGCTGGCCGCCTCGCCCGACGAGGAAGAGAGCAGATGACGGAGCCAGTTCCGCGCTTCCCGACCTCGCTGGGCACCTCCGACGCCGACACGATCACACTTCTCGGCCAGGACCTGGCGGCCGACCTCATGGGCAAGGTCTCATTCGGCGAGCTCGCGCTGTGGCTGGTCACGCAGCGCCGGCCCACCCAGGGTCAGGTCGCGGTGTTCGAGGCGGTGCTGGTGGCGCTGGCCGACCACGGCTTCACACCGACCGCGATCGCGGCCCGGCTGACCTACCTGAGCGCACCGGACTCGGTGCAGGGAGCGCTCGCGGCCGGCCTGCTCGGCGGCGGGTCCCGGTTCCTCGGCGTGACCGAGGACACCGGCCGGTTCCTTGCCGACGCGCTGGCCGAGGCGGGGGAACCTGTTCCGGCCGACGACGCTGGCTGGGACGCGGTCGCGCTGGCCGCGGTGCGGCGGGCCCGCGAGGAGGGGCGGCTGATTCCCGGGCTCGGCCATCCGGTGCACAAGGTCACCGACCCGCGCACGCCGGTGCTGATCCGGATCGCCGATTCCCATGGCCTGCGCGGCCCGCACCTGCGGCTGTTCGAGGCGGTCGGCCGGGTGCACCCGCAGGTGCTCGGGCGCACCCTGCCGCTGAACGGGGCCGGCACCTCGGGCGCGGCTCTCGCTGACCTTGGCCTGCCGGTCGGGCTGCTGCGCGGGTTCGCGCTGCTGGCCAGGACCGCCGGGCTGCTCGGCCAGCTCGCCGAGGAACAGCGCAACCCGATCGGCATGGACATCTACCTTGCCGTCGACCGTAATGCCGACTATCAACCCCCGAAGCAGTAAAACGGAGCCGCAATGGCGACCATCGCAGCGGTCATCGCGTCCACCCACCACCCGTTTTACCTCCGCGCGTCCACGGCGGCCGGCGAAGACCGGCCGCCGTTCGCCGACGAGTGGGTGGCCAAGATCGAAGCCTTCCGGGAGACCCTGACCCGGGCCCGGCCGGACGTGCTGGTCATGGTCGGCAGCGACCACTTCCACCAGCTCTGGCTGGACAACATGCCGCAGTTCCTGATCGGCAAGGCGCCGTTCTACGACGCCAACTATTACAACGAGGAGCGGGAGTTCGGCCTGCCCCGGATGGGCCTGCGCGGTGACGAGGAGCTGTCGGCCTACCTGCTCCGCGGCGGGATCGACGCGGGATTCGACCTGGCGTTCAGCAACGAGCTGCGGGTCGACCACAGCATCACCTGCCCGATCATCACCCTGCGCCCGCAGGCCGACCTGCCGATCGTGCCGGTGTACACGAACATTTTCGCCCCGCCGATGCCGCAGCCGAAGCGGTTCGTGGAGCTCGGCCAGGCGATCCGCGCCCTGGTTGAGGCCTGGCCGAGCGACAAGCGGGTGGCGATCATCGGCACCGGCCACCTGTCGCTCGAGCTCGGCGGGCCCCGCCAGTTCGGCCCGCACGGCCCGGATCCCGAGTTCGACCGCAAGGCCGTGGAGTGGATCGCCGCCGCTGACCTCAAATCGGCGCTGGCCGAGGTCAGCCTGGACAGCCTCTGGCTGCCGGGCAACGCCACCCACGGCTTCATGGACTTCATGCTGATGATGGGCGTGGCCGGGGAGAACGTCCGGGCCGACTACGCCGACTCGCTCGACCTGTTCCACACGATGGAGGCCTACTTCACCTGGTATCCGGAGGGCTCCTCATGAGCAAGTACCTGGTCGACAAGTTCCTCTACACGATCGACCGCGACCCGGAGCTGGTCGAGCGCTACCGCAACGACCCGCGCGGCACGGTGGACTGGTGGGAGGCCGAGCGGGCGAACCTGATCCTGAACATCCCCGAGCGCACCACCTGGCTGGCTTTTACCGAGGCCGAGCGCGAGGCTCTTGGCGGGCACGACTACGTCGCGCTGTTCGAGCTCGGTGCGCACAACTTCCTGCTGCTGACGCTGTTCATCGCGATGTTCGAGCGCGACTACGCCGAGCCGCTGGCGTTCCAGCGGGAATTCGCGGCGCGGCTCGGTCACTGGAGCGTGCCGTACCCAGATATTTCGACCTGAACGTGACGCCGCGGGGCTGGCCACGCCGCCCCCGGGACTATCGTTCGGTAATCAAATTGGGAGCGGCGGCCGGAGCATGTATCTTCTGGCCGACGCCTAACGTTATCTACCCCAGGGGGCACTGGCAGGCATGCGCTGGTCACAGCTCCACATTCCCACCCTGCGCGAGGATCCGGCCGACGCCGACGCGGCGAGCCACCGGCTGCTGCTGCGCGCCGGGTTCATCCGCCAGCTCATGGCCGGTCACTACAGCATGCTGCCGCTCGGCATCCGGGTCCGGACCAAGGTCATCGACGTGATCCGGGAGGAGATGAACCGGATCGGCGGGCAGGAGTTCCTGCTGCCGTGCATGCAGCCGGCCTGGATCTGGGAGAAGAGCGGGCGGCTCGAGGTCATGGGCGAGGAGATGTTCCGGCTCACCGACCGCAAGGGCGCCGAGGTGGTCCTCGGCATGACCCACGAGGAGATCTTCGCCTACGTCGCGACCGAGCTGTCCTCCTATCGCGAGCTGCCGCAGATCTGGTACCACTTCCAGACCAAGTTCCGGGACGAGCCGCGGCCGAAGAGCGGGCTGCTGCGGGTGCGGGAGTTCACGATGAAGGACTCCTACAGCTTCGACGTCGATGAGGCCGGGCTTGACGTTTCGTTCCTGGCGCACCGCGGTGCGTACGAGCGGATCTTCGCCAGGCTCGGCATCCCGGTCATCGCGGTCGAGGCGTCCAGCGGGAACATGGGCGGCAGCGACTCGGTCGAGTTCATGTGCCCGTCGGACGCGGGCGAGGACTACGTCGCGTACTGCCCGGGCTGCGGCTACGCCGCGAACCTGGAGAAGGCGACCTCGGCCCTGCCGCCGATCGAGGACGCGGCCGGGCCGGCCGCCCCCGAGCGGCTGCCCACCCCGGGCGTGCGCACGATCGACGACCTGGCCACGCAGCACGGGAAGCAGGCCGACCGGCAGATCAAGACGCTCGTGTACGTGATCGACGGGCAGCCCACGCTGGTGCTGCTGCGCGGAGATCACCCGCTGGCCGAGCAGAAGCTCGCGGACGGTACCGGCGCCGTGAGCATCCGGCCCGCCCAGGCCGACGAGATCCGGGACGCGCTTGGCGCGTCGCCCGGCAGCCTCGGCGCGGTGGGCGTGACCAGCCTGCCGGTGATCGCGGACCTGGCGCTGCGCGGCAGGCGGGACATGACCACCGGGGCCAACGTCGATGGCGTGCACCTGACCGGCGTGGACGTTGAGCGCGACATCACGGTAGGCCGCTGGATGGACCTGCGTGAGGTCAAGGCCGGCGAGCCCTGCCCGGGGTGCGGTGAGCCGCTGGAGGTCATCAAGTCGATCGAGGTCGGGCACATCTTCAAGCTCGGGCGCAAGTACACGACCACGTTCGGGGTGACCGTGCTCGGCCCGGACGGCAAGAGCATCGTCCCGATCATGGGCAGCTACGGGATCGGGGTGGAACGGGCGATGGCGGTCATCGCCGAGGTGCACCACGATGACAAGGGCCTTGACTGGCCGGTGACCGTGGCGCCGGCCGAGGTGGACGTGGTCGTGCTGACGCCGAAGGACACGGCGACCCGGGACGCGGCCGAGGCGCTCTATGCCGAACTGCAGG
>Ga0208725_1000342_pt1 | contig 10453 bp, 8 predicted proteins | sample MicForSoSWNH13_O_FD_188004 | JGI IMG/M metagenome (GOLD analysis project Ga0208725, IMG submission 188004) | Forest soil microbial communities from Harvard Forest Long Term Ecological Research site in Petersham, Massachusetts, USA - MetaG HF011... | ecosystem: Environmental > Terrestrial > Soil >... | reverse complement strand
TCTACCGGGAAACCCGGAGCCGCCTGGCCGAGGAGCAGGGAACCGAGCCGGGTCCGGCACTGGCCGAACTCCACCAGCGGATCCTGCGCCGCGACCCCGAGCTTTCGGTCCGGCCCGCCAGCCGGCGCCCCGGATTGGTACCGCAGCCGGACACCCTTCCGCCCGAGACGGTGGAGTTCGTGGGACGCGGCCAGGAACTAGCGCTGCTGACCGGCGAGCACGTCGGGGCCCCCCAGGTCAGCGTCATCGAGGGCATGCCCGGCGTGGGCAAGACCGCGCTCGCCGTGCACGCTGCCCGCGCCGTCGCCCCGCAGTACCCGGACGGGATGTTCTACCTCAACTTCCACACGCACGACCCCGGATGCCCGTCGCTCGACTCGGCCGAGGCGCTGCACCGCCTGCTCCAGATGCTGAATGTGCCGGCCGCGCAGATTCCCGACCCGATCCGCAAGCGCGCCGCACTGTGGCGCGCCGAGCTGAGCCGAAGGCGCGCCGTGGTCATTCTCGACGACGCCGCCACCAGCGATCAGATCCGCCCGCTGCTGCCCGAGGCGGGGGGATGCCTGATCTTGATCACCGCCCGGTACGCGCTGCCCGACCTCGGGGGCGCAAACGTGGTTACCCTCGACGCGCTGCCCACGGACGACGCGGTCACACTGTTCGCCCAGGTCGCAAGCCCGGGGATGGTCCGAAACCAGGACGAGGCGGCCACAGCCGTCGAGCTCCTCGGGCGCCTCCCCCTCGCGATCCAGCTGACCGCCGCCGGACTGGCCCGGGGCTTTCCGTTCCGGCTGTCCGACCTGGCCGGGGAACTGGCCCAGCCTGACCCGGGCCTGGACGGCGGCGGCGCGAACCCCGAGGTGACGTCGGCCTTTGACCTGTCGTACCGTGCGCTGCACCCCGACCACCAGCAGTTCTTCCGGCGGCTGGGCCTGAACCCGTGCCCTCTGGTCAGCCTGCACGCGGCGGCCGCCCTGGGCGGCTGCACACTCACCGAAGCAGAGAAAGCCTGCACCGCCCTGCTTGATCACCACCTGCTGGCGCAGGACCGGGCCGGCCAGTTCCGCTTCCACGACCTCATCCGCGGCTTCGCGGCCGCTCGCGCGGCGCACGATGATCCTTCGCCCGAGCGGCGAGAGGCCGTCGACAGGCTCCTGGACTACTACCTGTACTCGGCCGACAAGGCTGACCGGGTCCTTCATCCCTTCCGGCACCGGATGCCGGCGTCGGTCGCCCATCCCCCGGTCGACAGCCCGGCGCTCGGCACGCCAGAGGCCGCGGCCCGCTGGCTCGAGTCGGAGTGGCGTAACATCCTGCAGGCTGCGCGGCACGCGGGCGAGCACGAATGCCAGCAGCAGTGCGCCGATCTCACTCACGTCCTGGCGGGCTTCGTGGAGATCCGGGCCTACTGGCACGAGGCGATCGAGGCCCACACGCTGGCGCTGCAGTCCTGCCGTGAGCTCGCCGACCCGGCCAGGATCGCGCGGGCGTCGCTCGAGCTCAGCGTCGTGCAGCAGCAGACCGGCCAGCACGCCGCCGCCCTTGAACTGGCCGGGGATGCCGTGGTGATCTACCGGTCGCTCGGCGACGGGTGCGGCCAGGCCGAAGCCCTGGACCAGATTGGCCTGGCTAACCAGCGCGCTGCCCGTTCCCGCGAGGCCCTCGCCTATTTCCAGGAAGCGCAGACTCTGTACGCCGAGGCCGGGGACCGGCATGGCGTGGCCGATACGCTGAGCCATTCCGGAATCGCCTGCTGGCACCTCGGGCGCTACCCGGACGCAATGGAGCAGCTGCTTGACGCACTTTGGAAGTACCGTGAGGTCGGCGACCGGCGCGGCGAGGCGAAGAGCCTCAACAACCTGGGAAAGATGCACGTGTACGCCGGCCAGCATCGAGACGCGCTCGATAACTACCACAAGGCGCTGGAGATATTTAACGAAATAGGCGGCGCTCAGAGCCAGGCGATCCTGTATCACAGCATAGGCAGTGTGTACCGTTATAAAGGCAGTTACGAAGAGGCTCTCGCTGCCTGCCGACGGGCACTGGCCATATATCACAGTATCGGCGATCTCCCTGATGAAGCCGACGTGCTCATTGACATCGGCGCCATTTACCAAGGCGCAGGATGCTATTACGAGGCGCTGATTCATCACGAGAAGGCCGGGATGATCGCCGCGGAGATCGGGAACCTGTCCCAGCAGGTGATGGCGCTGCGCGGGATAGCCGACGTGCACCGCGGGTCTGGCCAGTACGGCGAGGCGCTTGAGTGTTATCAGACTGCTCTGCGGCTGGCACGGGAGATCGGCGACCCATACGAAGAGGCCAAGCTCCTCGAGGGAATGGCGGAAACGACGCTCAGCACGCAAGGACCCCTCGCTGCCCGGATCGTTTTCCGGCAGGCACTTGACATCTTCGAACGGCTCGGCGTGCCGGAAGCTGAGTCCGCGCGGATGCGCCTGGACGCCACGGACCCGGCGTTTGGGCGCCGCACCTCGTAGCCCTCGCTGCGGGTGGGTAGCCGCGCCGTGAACAATGCCGTTTTGCCCCGTTGACCTGGGCCGCAGGGCACGCGTCAAGGAGATTGCAATATAAGCGTCCGGGTTGGCGGCGCACCCTGGTGCCACGGTTCCGGCCAGGGAACCGGTCCAGCCAGCACCGGAGGGCGCCATGTCATACGGGATCAGAATGCGCGCAGTGCTCCGCTGCCTGGCGAGGTCTCCGTGGCACTGAACCAGCGCCATACCCTGCAGGATTCCCGCTGGCCTCCGCGCCGGAGCGAGTCGCGCAGCCGCGCCCGCGGCCAGGGGCAGGCCGGCCCGCCCGCCGCACCCCCGCCGCCGCGGACCTGCCCGGTGACCGCCGCCGAACCCGTGACCGCCTTCGACGGCGAACTGGACGCGCTTCCCACGCGGTGGCCCCTGGCGGGCGACGACCCGTCCGCCGTTGACGCCCTGCACGCCAGCGCCCGGCAGTTCATCACGCTGTTCCACACCGAGAACCAGGCGGGTCCGCCCGACCGGCGGCTCTGGCAGGTCCGCCGCGAGATCGAGGCGACCGGGACGTACTGGCACACGCCGGAGGAACTGGCCTTCGGCGCCCGCGTCGCCTGGCGGAACAGCGCTCGGTGCATCGGCCGTCTGTACTGGCATAGCCTCCAGGTGCGCGACCGCCGCGAGGTCACGGCCGCGGCAGACATCGCCGCCGAGTCCATCGAGCACCTGCGTGAGGCGACGAATGGCGGCCGAATCCGGCCGATGATCACGGTATTCGCGCCGGACCAGCCGTACTGGCCAGGCCCGCGCATCCTCAACTCCCAGCTGGTGCGGTACGCGGGTCACGAGACCGCCGGTGACGCCGTCTTGGGGGACCCGGCGAACGTGGACGTCACCCGCCTTGCCCGTCATCTCGGCTGGTCCGGCGGCAGGCCGGCCGGCCGCTTCGACGTTCTCCCGCTGATCGTGGAGGAAGCTGGCGGCTTTCCCACGCTGCACGAACTGCCCGCCGACGCGGTGCTCGAGGTGATGCTGCGGCATCCGGATTTCGCCTGGTTCGCCGACCTCGGCCTGCGGTGGTACGCCGTGCCTGTGATCAGCGACATGTACCTGGACGTCGGCGGCGTGCGGTACCCGGCCGTGCCCTTCAACGGCTGGTACATGTGCACCGAGATCGGATCCCGGGACCTCGGCGACGCTGGCCGCTACGACCAGCTTCCGGTGATCGCCGGGCACATGGGCCTGGCCACGGACCGGGACCAGACGCTGTGGAAAGACAAGGCCATGACCGAGCTCAACCTCGCGGTGCTGCATTCGTTCAGCAGATCCGGGGTGACGATTTCCGATCATCACACCGAGTCGGTGCGCTTTCTCCAGCACATGCAGCGCGAAGAGCGGCACGGCCGGGCGTGCCCGGCGGACTGGACCTGGATCGTGCCGCCCGCCGCGTCGTCCGCGACGCCGGTGTTTCACCGGTATTACCAGAATTTCGATCAGACGCCGAACTTCTACCGCCACCCGGCACCCGCCCGGCTCATCGATTTACCCAGCCGGGCTGCGGCGGGCGGCGCGGTTTTCCCCGCGCGCCTGCATCGGCCGCCATCAGTAGCCGATGCTGCGCTGATCGGCGTGCCCCAGGGCCGGTTCATGGAATGAGTCGGGTTCCCGCTGCGGGCCCGCATCCTTGCGCTCCCACTCCTCGATGCCGCGCAGCACGCTCTCGGTATATGCGCGCAGGTGCGCCCGGTAGACGCTGCTGTAGGTGCGCAGGTATGCCAGTTCAGCCTGGAGGGCCCGCCGTTCGGTATCGGTCTGCGGCGGCGCGACGTTCAGTGCCGATACCGCCGCCTCGCGAGCCCTGGTGTGGGCCTCCTCCAGGATCATGTCCGAGTTCTGCTGCGCGTCGCGCATGATGTCGTCCCGGCGCCGCCTCGCCTCCTCGGTCACCCGGCTGCTGTAGGCCTGGGCGTCGGCCACGTAGCGGTCGGCGGTGACTTGCGCGGTCGACAGGATCTGCACCGCGTGCACGTGCGCGTCGGCCTCGCCGAACAGCACCGCCTGCGGACCGCCGTCGTTCTCCCCGGCCAGAATCCGCCGGCGCAGCCGCTGCACGTCCTGCCACAGCGAGGCGCGCTCGTTGACCAGGTGCACGAACTCCGCGTGGACCTTGCGCAGGAACCCGTTGACGGCCGCCTCCTCGTAGCCGCGCCGTCCCAGCCGCGACATCGGGAACGTCACGCTCTGCAGCTCATCCGGGCTCAGCCTGCGCTGCTCATCGAACCATGCTGTTGTCAAGGTTCACTCCACCCGAAGTCCTCGATGTGTATGTCGTCCTGCGCCATGCCCGCCGAAGTCAGGCGGGCGAGGGTTTCCTGCACCATGTCGGTCGGGCCGGCCACGTAGGCGTCGTGCCCGTACCAGTCGCCGTGCCGGGCCACCACGTCCGGGAGGCTGCCGGTCTCGCCGGCGAACCCGGAGCCGGCGGCCGAAAGGACCGGCGTGACGGTCAGCCAGGGGTGCTGGGCGGCCGCCTTATCCAGGCTTTCCAGGTCGTACAGCCCGTCCGCGGCCCGGGCACCGAAGAACAGGCGCACCCGCGGCGGCCGCGGGAACGCCGTCACCTGTTCGAGGATCGCCTTCAGCGGGGCCAGCCCGGTGCTCCCTGCCACGAGCAGGAGGTCCCGGCCGGACGCGGGCTCGCGCAGCGTCAGGGCGCCGACGGGAGGCCCCAGCCGCAGCTCGGTGTCGGCGATCTCGTCGCTCGTCAGCGCCATGCTCACCGCGCCGCCGTCGACCAGCCGGATATGGAAGTCCAGCAGCCCGTCGGGACGCGGCGCGTTCGCCATGGAGTAGTAGCGCCACAGCTTCGGGCGGTTCGGGCACTCGATCGCCACGGACTGCCCCGGCAGGTAGTCCATGTGCGGCTCCGGCCGCACGGACAGCACCGAGACATCGAACGCCCTCCGCTCTTGGGCCACGACCGTGCCGCGCCAGAAGGCCGGCCGCAGCTGCTCGTCCGCGCGAGCCGCCGTGATCATCACCGAGCCGATAAGGTCGTAGGCCGCCTTCCAGTCGGCCGCCAGCTCCGGCGTCCAGGCCGGGCCGGAGAAGTGCTCCAGGGTCGCCAGCAGGCTGGCGCCCACGGCATCGTAGTGCTCGGCGACGGCGCCGAACTTGCGGTGATCACGGCCAAGCCCCTGCAAGAACGCGGTCAGATCATCGACGCTGTCGACTTGCGAAACGATCTTCACGAGAGCGTCGACAAGGTGGCTGCGCTGCGTCGCCATCGAGACCGGGAACAGGTCCCGCACCTCGGGATGCTTGATGAACAGATCGGAGTAGAAGAACAGCGGCAGCTCGTCGCCGTGCATCGCGACATGGGCGAAGCTCTCCCGCAGCCGGACGACGTCCAACAGTCCCGCCTTTCTCCCCCGTCGCCGCCCGGCTGGCCGACTGTGACCCGCTGGCCTCCGGCCACCGGGAGCCGGTCGTGCCGTACTGCAAGCAATTGCAGGAAAATATTCATGCAACTTGCACGCGGAGACATCGGTCAGCTGACGGATATTTAAAGCCGATTCGCTGCCGTGACCGGCCGCCGGAGGCGGTCACATGCGCCGGGCGCCGGGCGGGTCAGCTGGCGGCGAGGCTGGCGTGGTGGCCGAGGTCCGTGGCCAGCGGCGCGGACGAGACCGTGGTCAGCGCGTCGCGGATTGCCGTGCCCAGGGCCCTGGCCACCGGCGGCGGAAAGGCGTTGCCGACCTGGCGGTAGGCAGCGGTCTTGCGGCCGGAGAACGTCCAGGTGTCCGGGAAACCCTGGATCCGGGCGACCATGCGGGTGGTCAGCTTGGGCAGGGCGTCCACCGGGACGTCGGGCCCGGGCGGCTCGTTGGCGACGCCGATGCCGTCCACTCCCAGCAGCTTCCACGCCTCCCGCGCCCGGGTCGGGCCCAGGTCTGGGCCGCCGTGCTTCTTGCTGCCGCCGACGATCGTCGGCGCGATGCCCCGGGCCCGGTCCCGCCAGCCGTCCGCTCCCGGCCAGCCGCCCGCGCTCATCAGGTCGTGCAGCGTCTCGCCGACGGTCGGCGGCGGGCTCGCCGACGGCTGCGGCCACCCGAACCGGGCCGCCCAGGGGTCCTGCATGGCCACGAGCACGAACCGGGGCCGCAGCTGCGGAACCCCGTGGTCGCTGGCCTGCACGAGATCCCACCAGGTCTGGTAGCCGAGCCCGTGCAGGCACTCGAGCACCTGAGCCCGGTAGCCGTCGAAGCGGTGGGTGGCCAGCCCCTTCACGTTCTCCAGCAGCACCGCGCGCGGGCCAGTCTCCTCGATCAGGCGGAGCGCCTGCGGGAACAGGTCCCGGTCGTCCTCCTGGCCGAGCCGCTTCCCGGCAATGGAGAACGGCGGGCAGGGCACCCCACCGGAGAGCAGGTCGATACCGGTGAAGGCGCGCCCGTCCAGGCTGTGGACGTCGCCCTCGATGATCTTCCACTCGGAACCGCGGTTGACCCGGAGCGTCTCGCAGGCATCCGGGTCGATCTCGACCGCCGCCTCGTGCGCGAAGCCGGCCTGCTCCAGGCCGAGAGACTGACCGCCGGCGCCAGCGCAGATCTCCAGGCAGGTCAGTTCGCCCACGGTTCCTCCAGCACTCGCATCAGGTTGATTGTGCCCGCAGGCACCGACAATCGGTGTATCCCACGCCGGTACGCGGTCACCATGAGGCCAGGGTCTGGGCCAGGAACTCGTAGCTGAGCAGGCGCCGCTGGCCGACCACTTCCCGCCAGGCGTCCTGCTGCTCGGCGTTGGCGTTCTCGGTCACGCTCGCGTCGACCGCGTCGAACGCGACGTGGTAGACCGCGTCTACCTCGCCGGTTCCCCGCGCGATCGAGGCCAGGCGGCTCGGCAGCGGCTCCGCCGTCACGGTCACCAGGTGCGGCTGCCGGCCGCGGCGGTGGCGGATCATCTGCAGGCACTCGTGCCGGATGTTCTGCACCCGGTCGGACCGGATCGTCCACTTGCACGAAATCGCCGCGTGCAGCGGCGGCAGCCCGGAAGCCGTCGTCACCTCCCCCAGCGCGACGGTCACGTCCGGCTTGATGAGGTAGTCCATGCCCACGGTGATGCGCAGCTCCGGGTTGGCGCGCACCAGCTCGGCGACCTTGCTGAGATGGGCGTACTGGTCAAACTGGGTGATGATCGCCCCGCGCGCGACCAGCCAGGCCCGGTCCGCGTGCGCGCGGGGAAGGTGATCGGCGAGGTCATCGCGGACCGCGAGCTCCAGCGGCCCGCCCGGGTCCTTCGGGACGGCGGAGGGGACTCCGCTGGCCACGCCGAGGAATTCGAGCATCCCGGCGCCGATCCGGATGGACTCGGCGTTGTCGACGTCCGCGAAGTTCGGCACCAGCGGCCAGCCGAGCTTGTTCTTGCTGCTCGGCTTCCAGCCCAGCAGGGCGCGGGCGAACGGAGCGGTCACGGGCGCCTCCACTGGCGGCTGACGGACGACAGCGATTCTGGCACCGATCCGGCAGGTGCCAGGATGTAACCGTGGGCCGGACCAGCACAGAGGGGCATTATTGTGACCGATATCGATCTGCGTTCCGACACGGTGACCCTCCCGACGGAGGCCATGCTGCGGGCCATGGCCAGCGCGCCGCTCGGCGACGACGTGCTGCGGGACGACCCGACCGTGAACCAGCTGGAGCAGACGGCGGCCGAGCGGCTGGGCAAGGAGGCCGCGATCTTCGTGGCCAGCGGGACCATGGGCAACCTGCTCGGCGTGCTGGTCAACGCCCGCTCCGGGCAGGAGATCATCGCCGAAGCCTCCTCGCACCTGTTCCTGAACGAGGCGGCCGGAGCCGCCGTGGTCGGCGGCATCCAGGTCCGGCAGGTACCGACGGAGCGGGGTGTGCTGGCACCGGAGCAGATCCTGGCCGTACTGCGGCCGCGCAACGACGATCACCAGCCGCTCTCGGCGGCCGTCGTGATCGAGAACACGCACAACCGGCACGGGGGCGTCGCCTGGACCCTGGCGGACCTGCGCCGGGTCGGCGAGACCGCCCGCGCCCACGGCCTGGCCGTGCACATGGACGGCGCCCGGATCTTCAACGCCGCCGTTGCCACCGGAGCGGCCGCCGTGGACATCGCCGAGGTCGCCGACACGGTCACGTTCTGCCTGTCCAAGGGACTGAGCTGCCCGGTCGGCAGCGTGCTGTGCGGGCCGGCCGGCAAGATCGCCGAAGCGCGGAAGTGGCGCAAGATGCTGGGCGGCGGCATGCGCCAGGCCGGCGTGCTGGCCGCGGCGGGACTGGTGGCCCTGGACACGATGGTTGACCGGCTCGCCGAGGACCACGAGAACGCCCGCACGCTCGCCGAGGGCCTGGCCGGGCTGCCCGGGGTCGACTGCGACCTGACCAGGGTCCAGACGGACATCGTGTCCTTCCGGCTGACGGGCATGAGCTCGGCCGGCTTCCTGGCGGCGTGCTCAAAGCTCGGCCTGCGTGGCGGCGCGCCCGGCCCGGACCGGGTGCGCTTCGTGACCCATCACGGCATCACCGGCACCGACATCAAGCAGGCACTCACCATCTGCCGTGACGCCCTGAGCGGCTAGCCCAGGTTCGCGATCACGACCGGGGTGAGCCGGCGGTGCTCGTAGCGCAGGCTGAGGACGAGCAGCGCCAGGCCCCCGATGACGCCGAGCACGGTGGCGATCACCAGCCCCGTCTCGATCGCGAGCGCGAACACCAGCGCGATCGTGGCCCCGCCTAGCACCGAGTTGACCACGATCACCATGCTGGCCATCGTGAACAGGAACGACCACCGGCCGTACCGCACGCCGTGGTTGCCCGCCACCGAGTCGTCGGCCTCGAAGTACGGCGGGGCCAGCGCGGCCAGCGACGCGTAGTAGGCCCGGATCCGCTCCATCCGCCGCTGCGAGATGATGTTGGCCACGCTGGTGTCGATCAACCGCACGACCGTGAACCAGCCGAGGATGAACACCGTCGGCAGCACCGTGAACGCCAGCGACGCCAGGGCGTGCGGCGTCGAGCTCGCGAACCCGATCGCGACCAGGCCGCTGGACAGCGCCGACAGGTAGATGCTCACCCGGCTGCCGCTCTCGCTGATCGTCGAGCTGGCCGTGGACTGCAGCACGAAGTGCTCGGTGACCAGCGCGCTCATGAACTCCGGCGGAGCCTTCTCGTCGGCCATCGCAGGTCCCGTCAGCGGATGACGCGGATGTTGAACGCCTCGGTCTTAAGCAGCCCGGCCAGGCCGAAGAAGAGCAGGAGATGATGCTCGGGACCGCGGGCCGTCTCGATACCGCCCAGGTCCACGATGTCGTCGTCGGACCAGCCCAGGTCGTGCAGCAGCCCGGCGGTCTGTTGCTTGGCGGCCGCGTCGTCGCCGGACAGGAACACCGAACTGGGCCCGATCACCGCTGGGTTCGCGCCCGTAGTGATGGCAGCGCAGTTCAGCGTCTTCACCACGCGCGCGTCCGGCCTGGCGGCCTGGAGCTTCTCGGCCAGGCTGGAGTTCGGGTAGACGAGGCCGTTGTCCGGGGTGGTGGCATTCGCCACGTCGACCAGGGTCCTGCCGCCGAACGCCCCGGCCCCGATCGACGAGATCGTCTCCACCGCGACCGACCCCAGGATCGCGTTGACCACGATGTCGGCGCCCCAGACGGTCTCGTCAAGCGAGCGGACCGGGAAATCAGCCCTCTTCGCCACGGGATCGCGCGAGCCGAGGGTGACCTCGTGGCTCTTGCTCCACGCGCCGCCAAGAACGGTGGCAACGTGGCCGGTGCCCAGAATGCCCAGTTTCATCTGATGCTCACCTCCAGCGCGGTGCCAGGGTCCCGGGACGGCTGGCCGAGGATGACTGCCCGTTACGCAACGCCGATGACCGCCCGGGCGGCGCACATACTGTAGCCTTTCGCTTCTATAGAAGCAAGTTATCCGGAATCAATA
>Ga0208725_1000341_pt1 | contig 10483 bp, 7 predicted proteins | sample MicForSoSWNH13_O_FD_188004 | JGI IMG/M metagenome (GOLD analysis project Ga0208725, IMG submission 188004) | Forest soil microbial communities from Harvard Forest Long Term Ecological Research site in Petersham, Massachusetts, USA - MetaG HF011... | ecosystem: Environmental > Terrestrial > Soil >... | reverse complement strand
TCCGGTGATTACACGGCGGCTGAGGTGGGGGCGGACCCGTCAGGGTCGGCGGCATCAGCGCAAGCGGCGGCGGAGTCGTACGCGGCGTCGCAGGCATCGGCCGCGCTGTCGTCGGCGGAGACGTTCACTACGAGTGTCGTCGCTGCCGAGACGGCCCGCGCGGAGACGGCTGAGGCGCTCCTGGCGCCCAAGGCATCCCCGGCCTTCACGGGCTCGCCGACGGCCCCGACCGCGAGCCCGCTGACCGATAGCACGCAGGTCGCTACCACGGCGTACACGGACGCGGCTGTCGCAGCGGAGACGAGCCGGGCGGAAACAGCGGAAGCCCTCAAGGCCCCGCTGGCGTCACCCGTCCTCACGGGCTCCCCGACCGCGCCCACGGCGACTACCGGGGACACGTCGGCACGGATCGCCACAGACCAGTTCGTCGCGACCGCCGTGGCCACTGAGACAAGCCGAGCCGAAGCGGCGGAAGCACTGCTCGCCCCGCTCGCCTCACCCGCGTTCACCGGATCGCCGACCGCACCGACCAAGCCCGCGCTGACCGATAACACCGACGTGGCGACGACGGCCTACACGGACTCCGCCGTGGCAGTGGAGACTTCCAGGGCCGAGGCTGCCGAGGCACTGAAAGCCCCGCTCGCGTCCCCGGCGCTGACCGGTGCCCCGACCGCGCCGACGCAGACCAGCGGTGACAACTCCACGAAGATCGCCACTGACGCGTTCGTGGCGACTGCCGTTGCTGCCGAGACGGCCCGCGCCGAGACTGCCGAGGCTGCCGCGCAGGCCAACGCCGAGGCGGCTTCCCTCCCGCTTCCCTCCGGGACCGCCGCGAACGGGGCTGTCCCTGTCGCGGCAGGGACCGGTGAAGCGTCCAGGTGGGGCGCAGGCGGCGGCGTGACGGTCCTCGTCCCGGCACCGACCGGGGTGACCGCGACCGACACGCCGGCCGTGACGGCCGCCATCAGCAGCCTGGTGACAGCGCTGGCTTCCGCGCCCGCGACGCTGCTGTTCCAGGACGGCGTTTACCAGATCGATTCCAACAGCCTGGTCATCCGGTCCCCGAACACGACGACGGTCGCCAGCGGAAGCAACGGCGCGGAGCCGGCTACCTGGGTGGCCGGCGCGACGGGCACGCTCACGGTCACCTCGTCCACGTCGGCGTTCCCGTCCTCGGGGCAACTGTGGCTGGCGTGCAGCGGTAACACCGTCGCCCTGGTCGCCTACACGGGCACCAGCGGCTCGACGTTCACCGGCTGCACGTACCTGTCCGGGTCGCCGTCCGGCACCCTGTCGACCGGGAACGCCGTCACCGGCTGCCTGTCGAATTTCACTGTCAGGGGCAGCGGCGGCACGGTGATCGCGCAGGCCCCGAACCGGAGCGCCCTCCCGAACAACGTGACGGGAAACATCTTCACCGTCGCCGACTGCACCGACTTCCGTGTCGAGACGCTCACGCTAGACGGCAAGCGCGACACGGTGTCCCCGATGACCCCGCTCACAGCGAGCGCCGCGTCCGGGCAGCCGTCCGTCACCGTGGCGGCAGGGGCCGGCGCGAACTACCAGGCCGGGCAGTACCTCTGCGTCAGCGGCGGCCTCGGGACGAGCGATCAGCTACTGGCCGAGGGAACATCGGTGGGCGCGGGCACGCCGAAGGTCATCGCGTCGATTACCCCCGGCGGAGGGTCCGGCGGCGGCGACCTGATCACCTTCACGGCCAACCTGGCCAACACGTACACGGTCACCGGGACGACCCCGTACACGGACGGTTTCGGCCCGTACGCCTACAACGGGGCGTTCGTCACCTGCTACCAGACCGGCTATGACAACAGCGTCGCCGGCCGCACGCTGAGCGGCGAGGACCAGCAGTGCGGCATCCATATCATCAACTGCCAGCGGTTCGTCCTGTCCCGGCTGACCGGCCGGAACCTGTGGGAGTCGCCGGTCAAGATCGGCACCGGCGAGTCCCCGGCGTCGCTGATCACGGACAGCTGCAGCCACGGCCTCGTCGACGGCTGCACGGGCACGCACTGCTACGACCAGGGCGTCAGCGTCTGGAACTCCACGCAGATCACCGTCACGGGCTGCCTGGAGAACGCGACCGGCTGGACGGGCATCTCCCTCACCGGGTCGGACAACTGCACGGTCACCGGCAATCAGGTGATGAACACCGTGTACCGGTGGGTCGCCGAGGACGCCGGGCACGGCATCACCGTCGAGGGCGGCGTCGGCAACCAGGTCCACGGCAACGTGATCACCGGCGGATGGGGTTCCGGGATCCGGCTGATCATCAGCCCCGTCAAGTTCGGGCTGCCGGGCAGCAGCAGCAACCCGTACCTGACGGCGTTCCTCGAAGCGGGCACCGTCGCGGGAACCTCGATCGCCGTCTCGGCCACGTCGGCGCTCATGACCGGCGGGAAGTACTCGTTCGATGACGGGTACCAGTCCGAGGCGATCACGGTCGCCTCGATCATCGACGGCACGCACGTCACGATCGCCGAAGACGTCCAGTTCAGCCACAACGCGACGACCACCTACATCGGGCCGCGCATCGCGCAGGACAACTCGGTCATCGGCAACACCATCCGGAACGTGTCCTACGCCCAGCCGGGAGGTACCGGGGCGCACTCGGACGGAAACGGCCTGGACATCCTCGCCGCCGTCCGCAACCTCGTCCACGGCAACAAGATCAGCCGGGCCGGTGGCTCCGGCATCTACATGGGCTCCGGCACCACCGAATCCGGCGGCAGCACCGTGCAGGGTGACGGCACCGTCGTATCGCAGAACTCGGTCCGCGACATTTACGGCACCTCGTCCGGCGCGGGCATCTACGCGGTCGGCAGCACCAGGATCCAGGTGCTGGACAACGACGTCAGCAACGCCGCCGAGGTCGGCGGGATCAAGCTCCTCGGCGTCCTGGACTCCCGCATCGCCGGAAACACCGTCCATGACCTGTGGAACGCCGCAGGGATCAACACGGGGCCGAACAGCGGCACGAACTGCTCCCGGCTGATCATCACCGAGAACCACCTGTACCGGATCAGCCAGCAGGGCCTCGCGCTCAACCTCGCCGACTCGTGCGTCATCACCGGCAACCGGATCTGGGGCTGCGGCACCGGCGACGCCGGCCTGACCCTGTACGGCTGCACGAACTGCATCGTAGAGGCCAACACGAGCAACTCCAACAGCATCGCCGGCATCAAGCTGGCCAACTCCAGCAGCACCGGGTGCACGGGGTGCCGGGTCATCAATAACACCTGCCGCAACGACGCCTCCGGGACCGGCGCGAACGTCGCCACCAACGGCAACTACTCACAGCAGACCGGAATCCTAGAATCCGGCAACAGCGACTACAACGTCTACGAGGCCAACGAGCTGGACGGCAACACGTCCGCACAGCTCACCCTCGCCGGGACGCATTCGGCCGCCCGCAGGAACATCATCAGCGGATCCCTGCTCCCTCCCTCGGTGTCCACGCCTTCGGTGCCGTCCAGCACCACCGCGCAGCAGAACGCCACCGGCCACGACGTATTCGCCTACATCGCCGGGGGCACCGTCACCGCCATCACGGTCGGATCCACGGCCACCGGCATCACCACGGGCATGGTGTTCGTCCCCGCCGGGCAGACCATCACCCTCACCTACTCCGCCGCGCCCACCTGGACGTGGATAGCGGCCGGATAGGCGCGCGGGGCACCGGCACCTCAGGCTCCTCCGGGACAGCGGGCACCGTCCTCAACGTGACCGTCCAGTAGCGGGAGGCGACGCCCGCCGCCTGACGCCCGCCCTCATCCATGACAGCAGCGGATCGGCGGCGCATCCATGGCAGACGACAGCAGCCGGTACTGCGGCGCCCGCCTCAGGAAACGCGACGGGACATGCACCCGGCCCGCCGGATGGGGCACCGGCCACCCCGGCGCGGGACGCTGCAAACTCCACGGCGGATGCGCCCCCTCCGGCCGCAAAGCCGGCATGGAAGCCCTGGCCCGCAAAGCCGTCATCACCTACGGCCTCCCCCGGGACATCTCCCCGGCCGACGCGCTGCTGGAAGAGGTCCGCTGCACCGCCGGCCACGTCGCATGGCTGCGGGAGAAAGTCCGCGACCTCGAAGAGGACGACCTCGTGTGGGGCATCACGGAGCAGTCGGAGAAGTCCGCGACAGAGTTCCCCGGCACCGACATCACGTACGCGGCGAAACCGTCCGTGTGGCTGGACCTGTACTACCGGGAACGCAAGCACCTGGTCGACGTGACCAAAGCGGCGATCTCTGCGGGCATCGAGGAACGCCGCGTCAAGCTCGCCGAAGCACAGGGCGCGCTGCTGAACGACGTCATCCGGCGCATCCTGGCCAGGCTGGACCTGACCGGGGAGCAATCGGCGCTGCTGCCGGTCGTGGTGCCCGAAGAGCTGAGGCGCGCCGCGGTGATGGCGTCAGCGAACTAGCCGCGGTGCCGCGCTTTCGCGGGCCGCGCGAATACTGAACGGTAACGCTGGCGGAGGTCCCTCGTGACGGCGATGGCTTTCGAGGCCGCCGCCGCTGGATGGAACGGTCCCGTACTGCCGGAATGGCGGAACACCGCCCGGCCCGAGCAGCTCCCGCCGGACGGCCAGTGGCTTACCTGGGCTTTCATCGCCGGGCGCGGCGCAGGCAAGACCCGGAGCGCCGCCGAGTGGGTCAACGAGAAAGCGCAGTCCAGCCCCGGAGTCCGCATCGCGCTCGTCGGCCGCACCCCCGCCGACGTCCGCGACGTCATGATCGAAGGCGAGTCCGGCATCCTCGCGGTCGCCCGCGAGAACACGCCCGTCTACCAGTCGACGAAACGCCGCCTGACGTGGCCGAACGGCTCCACGGCCTACGCCTACTCAGCCGAGGTCCCCTCCCAGCTCCGCGGCCCGCAGCACCATTACGCGTGGTGTGACGAGCCCGCGGCGTGGACCGATGCCCGCAAGGGCGACGTGCTGGACACGGCATGGAACAACCTCATGCTGGGACTCCGGCTCGGGAGCGACCCGCGGTGCGTGGCGACGACGACACCCAAACCCGTCGCCCTGATCCGCACGATCCTGGGCCGCAAGTCGACGGCGGTCACGCGCGGCTCCACGTACGACAACCTGGCGAACCTGGCCCCGTCATTCCGCGACGAAGTCCTCACCGCCTACGAGGGCACCCGCATCGGCCGCCAGGAACTGCTCGGCGAGCTGCTGGAAGACGTCGAAGGCGCGCTGTGGACCGTCGCCATGATCGACGGCGACCGGGTAGGCGCCCCGCCGGACATGAGCCGGATCGTCGTCGCGGTGGACCCCTCCGGCGGTGACGGGCCGCACAGCGACGAGCAGGGCATCGTCGTCGCGGGCCTGGGTGTCGACGGCGACGTGTACATCCTGGCGGACCGCTCGTGCAAGCTGTCCCCGCACGGCTGGGCGTCGCGGGCGGTCGCCGCGTTCTGCGAGTTCGCGGCGGACCGGATCATCGCCGAGGTCAACTACGGCGGCGCGATGGTCGCCTCGACGATCGGCCAGGTTGACTCCGCGGTCCCGGTGAAGGTCATCACCGCATCGCGGGGCAAGGTGCAGCGCGCCGAGCCGGTGTCAGCCGCCTACGAGAAGCACCGTATCCACCACGTCGGCGCGCTGGCCAAGCTCGAAGACCAGATGACGACGTGGACTCCGCAGGACGGGACGAGTCCAGACCGCCTCGACGCACTGGTGTGGGCCGTGACTGAGCTGACGGGCAACTTCGGGGCAGACGCATGGCTGGCATGGGCGAAGCGCAAAGCCGGGGAAGCGCAGGGCACCCAGGCGCAGGAAACGCCCGGTACGCCGGGCATCACCGCAGCCGGCGAACCGCAGCCGGCGCAGTCCGGGGAGCCTGCCGGCCGCCCGGCCGTGACGGACGGACCGGAGCCAGGCACATGGCTGGTGCGCTCGAGCGACGGGCAGCGGGACTACACGGTGACCGCCGACGGACGGTGCGACTGCCAGGCCGGGACGCACGGGAAACGGTGCAGGCATGTCGCCGAGGCGCACGCGACCGCGGACCCGGCGCTGCTGCTGAAGCTGGCCAGGGACGCGGCGTTCAGGGCGATCCGGTAGATGGAGGAACCGTTGAACGGCGACGCCACCGCCGCACCGGAATACATCTGCCCGTTCTGTGATCGCGGCCAGTGCTCCCGGTGCCGCGACCGGAACTGCGGCTGCTGTTACGGCAGCGAGGACTGACCGCCGTCCGCCCCGGGCCTTGACTCTTCCGCCCCCGGTAGCTGATTCAGCCCTTCTGCGGGGGGCGGGACCGACGGCGCCCACATGCCCCGCTCCAGGTACCCGGCATGCTCGCGGCGGCACTCCGCGCACAGCACAGTCGCGATCGTCCCGTGCCAGTCGCACTCCCACGGGACCGCCTGCCCGGTCCGGGGGATCAGGTTCCACACCGGGTCATGCGGCAGCGACTGGCGCCACCGGCGGTACGCCTCCGCGTACTCCCGTGCGCTGATGATCTTCCCGGTGCCCGCAGGCTTCGGGCCGTCGCCGAAGAACACCTGGAGTGCCCCGAGCGGCTCGGCCCAGACCGTCACCCGCCGGCAGCAGTCCGGCAGGGACGCATCAGACGGGTGGCACAGGTGCGCGCCGGGCTTCCGCCCGGCAGTCCCGGCGAAGGCCTCAGCGCCGCGGCGCCCGCAGTGGCGGCACGTCTCATCGCTCACCCGCCCGTTCTCGCAGCCGGGGGAGGCGCGAATGGGCAAGCGCCGAGGCCGGCCGCACGGCGCGATCCGCCCCTCCGCCTACACCGGCCCGGGCGGCGTCACCTACACGGCCGAGCAGGTCGCCGGGATGCTCGCCGCCCAGCGGCAGCAGCTCGGCGCAGCAGCCCCCGTCGTCGTGCCCTCGGCAGCCGTCGCCAAGATGTCCGGCACCGGAGTCCCCCCGGGCATCGAGGCGTCCGAGGCGCTCCAGCAGATGACCCCCGGGTCGCCGTTCGCCCCGGGTACGCCCCTCCCGCCGTTCGACGGGTACTCCCGCACCCCCCGCACCCGCGACTTCCCCGCCAGCGTCAACGTGGCGACCCGCCCGCGGCTCCACGAGCGGGTCAGCTTCGAGACGCTGCGGGGCCTTATCAGGGCCTATGACGTGGCGGGCATGTGCATCTGGCACCGCATCGACACGCTGCGGTCCGTCAAGTACCGGCTCGTCCCCGCCGACGGCTACAGCGGTGACGTGACCGGCGCTGTCGAGCTGGCCAAGCAGGTACTCCGCAAGCCCGACGGGCGCCACCACTTCAAAAACTGGCTGGCGCGCTGGCTGTACGACGTCCTCGCCTACGACGCCGGGGCGCTCTTCCGCCTCCGGAACAGGGCCGGCCGCTGCACCGGCCTGAAAACAATTGACGGCACGACTCTCGCGCCGCTCCTCGATTACTGGGGCGACGAGCCCGGGGCCCCGGCGCCAAGCCACGTCCAGATCGTCAACGGGCTGATCTGGAACTGGCTGACACCCGACGACCTCATTTACGAGCCGATGCGCCCGGTCAATGACTCGATTTATGGGCAGCCGCCGATCGAGCTTGTCATCCTGAATGCCAACACGGACATCCGGACGCAGATCCACTTCCTTCAGAGATACACGGAAGGAAATATCCCGGAGGCTTTCGCAAGCTCGCCGGAATCGTGGACACCGGATCAGATTGAGCTTTTCCAGGGCTACTGGGACAGTTTCATGTACGGAGACGCGGCGAGGAAACACCAGATCAGGTGGATGCCCGGCGGGAGTTCCATTTCGTGGACTAACGAGCGGGATTTCACTGACGCGTTCTCGCTGTTCATGATGCGCAAGACCTGCGCCGGCTACCACGTCGTCCCGACAGACCTGGGATTCACGGACTCCTCGAATTACTCCACCGGGGAAAGCCAGGCAGACGTCGCCCACAAGGCCGGCGAGCTGCCGCTGATGGAATATACCGAGGAAATCCTCAGCCAGTTCCTTTATGACGACATCCGGGTGCCGGTTAAATTCGAGTGGGACCGCGGCGAAGACCAGGATGACCGTCTCGTGCAGGCGCAGTCGGACCAGATCTACATTCAGTCCGCCGTCGTGGACGCGGACGAGATCAGGGAAATGCGGTTCGGCCTCCCCGTCGACGAGCAGCGCAGGGTGGGCAGGATCTTCTTTACCGAACGCGGCGGCCCGATCCCGCTCAACTCGTTCCTCGCCCTGGCCGGCAAGATCGACCCGGAGACCGCCGCCCCCGCCGCCGATGCGGTGCTGCCGGACACGGCGTTCAGCGACGTTGAGGGGGTCATCTCCAACCCGCCTGTCCTCGGGACGCCGCTTGCGGTGGAAGAGTACGGGCCGGGCGCACTGCCCCCGATGCCCCCGTCCCAGCCGATGCCGGCGGACGAGCCGGCAGGCGCGGACGACGGCGACGGCAGTAAGCCGGTGGCCAAGGAAGGCGACGGCGCGGCCCCGGCAACGGGGATCACGGCGGAGACCGGCCTGTACGGCTACGACCTTGACCGGGGCGATGAGGGCGAGGAAGACGGCGACCGCGAGCGGGTCGCCAAGTCCGAGCTCGCCGTGTTCTGCGCCTACCGGCAGGCGCGCCGCCGCGAGCGCGAGTGGCGCGACTTCCCGTTCACCGCCGTCGGCAAGACCGCCGCTCATAACCTCAACGATTCCGGCCGGCTGGCCGTCCGCAAGGACGCCGGTGAAGTCGCGGTCGCCGGCCTGGCGGTCCTCGCCGCGGACACCGGCCGCGTGCTGATGCTCCAGCGGGCACTCTGTGCCGACGACCCGGCGGCGGGGACCTGGGAATTCCCGGGCGGCCACATCGAAGGCGATGAGTCGCCGCTGGCCGCCGCGTGGCGGGAGTGGCAGGAGGAAACGGGGACGGCGTGCGCCCCCGGAGTGCAGACCGGCTCGTGGACGTCCGGTATCTACCAGGGCATCGTGTGGACGATCGAGCGCGAGGCAATGGTGCCCGTCCGCTCGGGCACCATGATCCCGGACCCGGATGACCCCGATGGCGACCAGGCCGAATCCATTGCATGGTGGGATCCGGCGACAATCCCCGGCAACCCGGCGGTACGGCCCGAGCTGCTCGCCGGCATCGGCGCCGTGACGGCCGCTCTCGGCTGCGCTTCACCTGATGACAGTGTTGCGGCGCAGACCGGTAAGGTTGCCAAGGCGGCTGATGCGGCCCCAAAAGCGAGTGGCCCGGATGGGCTCTAGACCTCCCCGCCGCTGACTACTGGGGCGGCCAGATCACGCAAGCCCTGTCGGCGTCGCTCACCGAAGCGCAGGCGACCCGCCTCGCGGACGCCTACGCCGCGGCGAACCCGCCGCAGCAGGGCCAGAAGAAACGCGACGCGACCGCCGCCGCAGCCTTGTGGCTCGGCAACAGCGGCCCGGATCTCGCCGCGGCGCTGGCCCCGCTGATGCCCGGCATCATCACGGACGGCTGGCTGATCGGCGCGGTCTCCGGCCAGGTGATGACGGACGGCGGCAAGCCGGCGGCCGGGAAGTGGAAGCCCGGCGCGTCGGCCGAGGCGACGGCGGCGGTCGGGAACCTCGGCATCGGCCCGCAGCTCGCCGCGGCGCTCGCCGGCGCAGGGCAGGCAGCGCAGCAGATGGCGCACGGCATCGCGGTCACGCTCGGGCGGCTGCTCGCCGAGGGCGCGGCGGCCGGGCTGTCCGCGGCGGCGGCCGGCAAGACGCTGATTACCGCACTGGCCGACACCGTGAAAGCGGCAGCCGGGGCGCTCGGGCAGATCGTGACCGCGATCGGCGCGGCGGCGCTGGCGTGGTACCGGCACCGGCAGGTTGAGCGCCATGCCTGGATCACGGAGGGGGACGCCGGAGTGTGTCCCGTTTGCGACGCGAACGCCGCAGCCGGGCCTGTCCGGGTGGGCGACCCGTTCCCGTCGGGTGACCTTACGGAACCTGCTCACGATGGCTGCCGGTGCGCAACGGTGCCGGCGTCATGACCCGTCGCCATCCGGGCTAGCGGAACCACGTCCCTCGCCCGTCCCGGTGCCACGTCCCCTCGGGATGCGGCTCCAGAGCGCAGGCCAGCGGAGACGGTCCGTGCACGGGACCGCAGTAGCAGAGATCGTGCGAGGCGACCGGGATCTCATAGGCGGCCAGGCGCATGACCGGGATGCCCGGCTCGAACAGGCGGGTGCCGCACAGCCCCTTCTGGCTGTACTCGGTGACCGGCTCGTCGTCGCTCATGACTCCCACCATCGCATGACGGCAGCCAGGAGCCACCACAGCGCTATGCATCCGATCGCGGCGGCACCCATACCCGCATAGGCCTTGAGGACCCACAGGAGGCTCACGGTTTCCACTCCTCCCGCCACCCCGGACGGTGCCGGTAGCCGTAGCCGGGGTAGCGGACTGTACGGCACGGGAACGCCTCGACGGCACAGTGGACGCACTCGGGGTAACGCTCGTAATCGTTGCTGGCGTGCAGGTCCAGGATCGCAAGCTC
>Ga0208725_1000340_pt1 | contig 10483 bp, 9 predicted proteins | sample MicForSoSWNH13_O_FD_188004 | JGI IMG/M metagenome (GOLD analysis project Ga0208725, IMG submission 188004) | Forest soil microbial communities from Harvard Forest Long Term Ecological Research site in Petersham, Massachusetts, USA - MetaG HF011... | ecosystem: Environmental > Terrestrial > Soil >... | reverse complement strand
CCCGCTGCCGTGGACGGTCGAGGCGTGGCGCAGGGCCGGGTTCACCGACGTCGGCGCCCGGGTCATGAGCCTGGGCGGCGGGCTCGTGATGTGGGGAACCCGCGAAGGTGGCTGATGGAGCCCAGGCTGGAGCGCGGCCCGCCTACTACGCTGCGAGCCCAGGCGGATGGCGTGACTGGTGGACCCTGCTGCACCCGCCGTACACCGCGTGGCACCTCTCCTACGTCGTCATCGGGGCCGCGCTGGCGCCGCGGGTCAGCCTGACGGCGCTGCTGGCGACCCTGACCGCGTTCTTCCTCGCGGTCGGGCTGGCGGCTCACGCGCTCGACGAGCTGAACGGCCGGCCGCTGCAGACCCGCATCCCGGCGCCCACCCTGGTGGCCGTGACGGTCGCCGGACTGGCCGGCGCGGTCGCGTTCGGCGTCGCCGGGGTGGCGAGGGTCGGCTGGGCGCTGCTGCCGTTCATGATCGTGGGCCCGGCCCTCGTTGTCGCCTACAACGCCGAGCTGTTCGGCGGCATCATCCACACCGACCTGGGCTTCGCGGCCGCGTGGGGCGCGTTCCCGGTGCTGACCGCCTACACGGCGCAGACCGGCCGGATTGCTGTGGCCCCGGTCCTTGCCGCGCTTGCCGCGCTGGCGATATCGGCGGCGCAGCGCAGGCTGAGCACCCCGGCCCGGACCCTCCGTCGCCGCTCGGTCCGGGTGGAAGGCACCGTGACGCTCGCTGACGGGGAGGTCACCGCCATCGACCAGAGAGCGTTGCTGGCCCCGCTGGAAGGCGCGCTGCGCGCCATGTCATGGGGGCTCGTGCTGCTCGCCGCCTCGTTGGCATTCGCCAGGCTCGGCTAGCGCGCTCGCTCACAGTGCGTCGTGACGCTGCAGGTAGTTCAGCGCGGCCCAGCCGAACGGCACCGGGAGCCAGAAGGTCACGGTACGGAACAGCAGGACCGAGCTAATCGCGGTCGCGCCGTGCAGGCCCGCGGCGGTGAGGCCGGCCGACAACGCCGCCTCGACCGCGCCGAGCCCGCCGGGCGTCGGGACGGCCGAACCGATCGCGCTGCCGGTCAGGTAGACCACAGCGACGGCGACGATCGGGAGCGAGCCGCCGAATGCCTTGACGGATACGGCGAGGCAGGCAATGTAAGCGGCGGTCACGAGGAGCGCCCCGCCGACGCCCTCGGCCAGCTTGACCGGCCGCTGCACGACGTCGAGCAGCCGCGGGATCGCCTGGCTGATGGTCGGCGCCAGGCGGGACCGCAGCAGCTTCCGGCCGGCCGGGATGGCGAGCGCGGTCAGGATAATGGCCACCAGGACGGCCAGCGCGATGTAGGTCCACTCCGGAGGCTGGAACGTGGTGTCGTGCAGCGAGCCGGCCAGCGCGGCGAAGATCACCAGCAGCACCATGTGCAGGCCGAACACGATAACTTGCGACACACCCACGCTAGCCGCGGCGTCGGCGGGCGCCACCTTCGACTGCCGCAGGTAGCGGATGTTGAGCGCCACGCCGCCCACGGCGGCGGGCGTGACCAGGGTGACGAACGAGCCGGCCACCTGGGCGAGGAAGGTCCGGGCGCGGTTCAGCCGTTCGAGCACGAACCCGGACAGCTCCAGCGTGGCGCCGACATAGGTCAGAATGGACAGGCCGAGCGCGGCCAGGCTGAACCGCCAGTCGGCATGATGGACCAGGTTGCCGAGGGTTTTCTTGCTGAGGTCGCCGGCCAGGATATAGGCCGCGAAGACGGCAGCCACCAGGGTGAGCAGGGTCCGGAGGCGGATGCGCTCGAGCTGGACGGGGGCCGTATCCCCGGGGGGCCCGGAGGCCAGCAGGCCCTTGCGCAGGGCGGGCAGCACGTCCCGGTGACGACGCAAGGCGGTCCTGGTCGAGCGGTACAGCACCACCGGCTGGAGCAGCCGGGCGACGGCATCCAGGTCGGCGCTGCTGACCTTCTCGCGCGCGCTGCCGGCGGCCCGGTCCGGCCCGACCAGGAGCGCTAGCTCGGCCAGGAGCTGGGCCAGGTCCAGGCGGAGCTGGAGGTCGCTCGCTGCCACATCGCCGTTGCCGGGCTCGAGCAGCATGACATCGGTGCCGGGCACGCGCGGGCGGCTGCGGTCAAGCTGTGGCAGCCCGAGGCCTTGCGGCTGGCCGTCGGCACCGCCGGTGGTGCCGTCATCGCCAATCAGCAGGATCCGGTCGGCGGTGAGCGCCCGGTGCGTGACCCGGCGGCTGTGCAGCAGCAGTACCGCATCCCAGACGCGCGCGAGCTGCGCGTCGGTGGGCGGGCTGGGCAGCTCGGCCAGGGTCGTGCCGCCGTGGCTGTCGTTGACCAGCACCGCGGCCTCCGGGCCGACCCGGATCAGGGCGCGCAGCCGCGGGGTCAGCACGCCCGCGTCTTCTGCTGCGTAGGTCAGCAGGGCGCGCCGCTCGACGGCCCGCTCCACGGTGAGCGGGGCGCTCCGCGACACCTGCGTCCGCAGCCGCAGCCTGCGGTACAGCCGGTAGAACACGTCGGCTGCCTGCTGGTCGCGGTCGAAGACGGTGACGTCCAGCCGGGCACCGTTTCGCAGCATCGCGGCGTACTTCCGGGTCTCCGCTCTAGCGTCCATGATCCGCCGCATGGCCACGACCGGCATGTCAACGGTGCCGAGAGCCTCGGCGATCTCCAAGGCCGACGGGCGCTCGGACATCGACCCGAGGAGGTACCGCGTGCCGGCCCCGCACGCGATGCCCAGCAGCACGGTGATCAGCAGGGAGAATACGGTGGTCTGCTCGTTCACCAGGCTGGCCAGCCCGTAGAAGGCGATGGCCAGCCAGAACACGGCCCGCCACCGCGGGCGCCCGGCCAGGCCGATCACCGTCACGTAGGCAGTGAGACCGGACAGGTACCAGTCAAGGGCGGGTACCGGGGAGCCTGGCGAGTGGACTGGGGTGAGTACGTCGTAGAGGCCAGCGGCGGCATGCAGCCGGAGCAGCTGGTTCGCGGCGAGCAACAGGCCGACGGTGATGCCGCCCGCGGCCAGCGCCTCGACGAGTCGGCGGGGCTGGCGGCGAACTAGTACCCGGATCGCGAGGGCGACGGGCAGCAGCAGCAGCGCCAGGTGCGCCACGAATCCGAGGATCGGCAGCAGTGCCTTCAGGTACCGGCTGGCCAGGACGATGTCGGTTTCGGCGCCGTTCGCGGTCGCGCGGGCCAGCAGGGCCAGCGCGGCCAGCAGAGCGATCTCCATCAGCGCGATAAGGCACCGCAGCAGATCGGTCGGAATCCGGACGCGTGACTCCAGGTGGTCCTCGATGTGGATAGCGGCCGGGGAGCCGGAGGAGGCCGCGGAGCCGGGGGCAGCCGGGGAGGCGGGCACGGCGGCACGCACCGGTGCTACCGGAGCCGGGCCAGCCGATCCGGCCGCCGACGGGTCCTCCCGGGGCAAGGTCACGTAATGATGGTTTCACCTGGTTCCCAATACGCACAGAGCCGACCCCGCTCAGACCTGCGCACATCGCCCAGGTTTGCCCGCCTGCCGTCCCGTCAGGGGCGGGTCCGCGCCCACGCGGGCTGTGCCCGGCCGCCGTCGGTGAGCTGCTGGTAGAGCGCGACCGTGTCGGGATGCGGCTCGCCGTCGGCGGAAATGTCGGTCATGGCGTCCAGGCAGCGGCTCCACGCCTCCCGGACGCCGGCGAGGTTGCCCGCGGCATGCTCGGCGCGCATCAATGCCCGCCACAGCTGCTCGGCGGAGACATCGCCGGCCAGCCCGGTCCGTGCGGCGCGGGCCGACGCGGACGGGTCGCCGGCCCGCAGCTCGAGCTCGGCGAGCAGTTCCGCCGCGTCGACGATCTGTGCCCGCACGGTCTCGGTGAAGGCCAGGTCCAGCCACCAGTGATAGCAGCCGGTAAACGGCTTGCCGCGGATCAGCGTCAGGGCTTCCCGCAGGCGGCGGATGTCGCGGCCGGCGATCCCGCTCTCGCTCAGCTCTTCGAAGTCGGCCCAGTCGAACCGGGCATCGGGGTGCAGTGCGTACTGCCCGGCCCCGAGATGCTCGATCCATACCCGCCCGTCGGCTGCCCGGCCGAGCTGGCGGCGGGTACGCACGATCAGCTGGCGCAGGGAGTCACTCGGCTTCGGGTGATCAGGGTCGGCGCCGAGCAGGTAGCACAGCTGGGCGTTGGAGAGCCCGTCCCGCCCGTTCAGGGCCAGGGCCAGGATGAGCTGGCTCTGCGCGGGCTGCAGCGCGGCGGGGGCGCCGTTGACCGTGAACGTCCCCAGGACGCCGATCCGCAGGCCCGGCTCCTGGCCTGGATCTTCGGCGTCAGGCGGCCCGGGCTCGTCGGCCGGGATGCTGGGCGGCGGCTCCTCGTCTGGCGGCGGTTCCTCGAGGCCGATCAGCTCAGGTGCCGGCGGCCACGACGAGCCGTCGTAGGGCGGCTCGTCCGGTGCGACGTCGTTCAGGTCCGCAGCGACCTGGAACAAGCTCGTGAGAGCCTCGTAGTCGTCCTTGGTGAGCGGCTGCGGCCAGACGTCCAGGTGCAGCGGCGCGATATGCCCGGCTATGCCGGCTGGACGTGCCGGATCCGGCGCGAGCCGGAAGCTGGCCGGCGCTGGATGGCCATCGGGGGCCTCGGCGCCGCCGGGTACCAGCGCCGCGATCCCGCCGGGATCGCTGGCCAGGTCCGCCAGCATCGCCATCTGGTCCGGCGTCGGCGCGGTCCGGCTGACCAGCAGCGTCAGCGCCCAGTCCTCGTCGCCAGGGTCGATGAGCCGGCGCCGGCGGATGTCGGCCCGGTCCGGGTCGCCCCGCTCATCCAGCCTGCGCCGCATGCCCACGGCCTTAGAGGCGAGCAGGTCAAGGGCCTCGGCCAGGCTGGCGCAGCTGGTTGCCCGGCCGTCGACCGCCGCCAGCTCCGGGAACCCGGCCAGGATCAGGTCGTACCAGCCGGCCAGCTGACTGGTCGTCAGCTCGGCTGCGGCGGTCGACAAGACCAGATCGGCCATGTCAGCCGGCCCGTCGACCGTAGTCACCCGCAAGTGCTCCAAGTCGATCAGCACGTACCCGCCATCGGCGGCGATGCCTGCGGTCAGCAGGCCGGGCAGCAGGTCACCGGCCTGCGCGGGCCCGTACGGCTCGGACGGCACGTGCCGCGGCAGCTCCAGCCGCCACGCCATGCCCTGCCGCCCCCCGGGCACGCCGAACGGCGCCGGCGGCGGCTCGCTCGACGGGCTGGCCAGCAGCAGCTCAAGACCCGACCGGTACACGCAGACCCCGGCGATGTCCGGAATCGGGTGCCCGTCGGACACCAGGCCGGCGCCCAGCCCGCTCAGCACGGCACGCAGTGCGGTAGGCGGCAGCGGCCCCGGCCGGTACGCCGCGCCCGGATAGGGCTCCGCGCCTGGCTCCGGGCTCGCGCCGTCGTACAGGAAGGACCCGGGCTCTTCCCCCTCGTCCGCCCCGAACAGCGCGCCCGCGTCCGCATACAGCAGCCCGGCGGCCGGGTCGAACAGCGGCTCCGGTTCCGGCCCCGCGTACCGCGGATCCGGCCCGGGCCCGTCGGCATACGGCCGCTGGGCGGCGCGCAGCCGCTGCTCGGCCGCGATCACCGGCGCGCTCACCGGCACCGGGATCCGCCTGCCGAAGCGGCGGGCCTGCCGCTGGCGGCGGCGCATCCGGGCGAGCGCCACGCCCGCCCCGCCGACCAGCACTCCCGCGCCGAACACGGCGAACGTCGGGATCTGGGCCAGCTCGGCCGGGCGTGCGAAGCTCGCATCCTGCCGCGAGGGCGCCGCCGCGTGCGCGGGCGCCGGCGACGCAGCGGGCGCGGGCGGGTCCGCCGCGGGCGTCGCAGCGGCGGCACCGGCCGGATCGGCGGCGGGCGCGGTGGCCGCCGGATGGGGATGGCTGAAGCGTGGGTCACGCGAGTCGTGCCCGTTGTGGCCCGCCGCCGTCGGCACGCCCGCGGCGGCCGACTCGGCCGACGACAGCCCGGCGGGGCTCGCAGGCAGCTGCAGCACCCATCCCGGCCAGATCACCGAAGGATCGGTGAACTTCTGGCCGCTGCCCATGTCGTGCCCGAGGTTGAGCTTGACGATCTCCGGATAAAGGTCACCGTTGCCCAGGTAGCGCTGCGCGATAGACCAGAGGCAATCGCCGCTGCGGACAGTGACCATCTGGGAGAAGCCCATGCTCATCACCTGGGGAGCCGCCGGATCCGCTGTGCTTGCCTCGGTGGGACGGTCCGCGGGCAGCCCCGCCGGGTGAGCCGGGTGAGCCGCGGGCGGGCCGGGCCGCACCGCCGAGACGGTGACGACCGAGGCGGGCGCGGCGCTGGCCAGCGCCGCAGCCGACTGGCTGGCGAACGCAAGCGCGATGAGCGCGACCAGCCAGCTTGCCGAATTCTGCAGGCCGCCGAGCCGCAGCCGCGGCGCGCGCCGCCCGCGCAGCGCCGCCTGCGCCTCCGTGGCCACCGCGAGAGTGAACGCCGCCCACGCTATCCAGCTGATGTCGCGGACGGCGCCGAGAAAGACCGTGCCGTTGTCCCGGTGCAGCAACAGCGTGCTGACGTGGCTCCAGGCGGGAACGTGCTGCGGCAGCGGGTTCCCGCCGAGCTTGTACAGCACGACCGGCAGGCCGACCACGAGGACGATCAGCGTCACCAGCGCGCTGCCGCCGCGCAGGACCGTGGCCAGGCTTCGTGCCCTGCGCATCCGGGCGGCGTGGCGGGTCACGGCTGCGGCCCTGTCACGCCGGTCACCAGCGAGGCGGTCGCCGAGCCGGTCGAGGTCATCGAGTCGATGCCGATGATCGACAGCACCCGGGTCGGCCCGGTCACGGTGACGTTCACCTCGATCGACTCGGTCCCCACCGGCGTGACGCTGCCGTGGTACCCGGCGCTGGCCAGGTACTGCTGCGCGGCCGCGATGGCCTGGGACTGGTCCACACTGAACGACCCAGTGGAATACGCCTTCGCCTGGTTCACCATGCCGGCGCCTGCCCTGGCCGCTTCCTGGGCGATCGCGGTGGCGTTCTCCGCCTGGTTCAGCTTGGCGCCGCCGTCGACCACGATGCCAGCCAGGGCGATCAGCGCCACGAACAGCGCCACCAGCATCAGCGTGATCGACCCGGTATCGCTCGCGCTCCGCCCGCCCGGTAACCTCATCCGGCGTTCCCTGCCTTCCCGGTCTCGTGGCTGAGCTTGCACCAGCGGTGTGATAGTCACTGTGACCTCACCGTCCCCGGTATGGGTCGAGCGGCGACGTGAACGTCGCCGTGAGCGTCCTGCTGCCTGGCATGCCGGGCACCAGCAGGTTGGACAGGGAGACCCGGCAGGTGACCGTGGCCTGGACGGTGGCCGGCTCGCCGACCGGTACCCCGAACCCTGACACGTTGACCCGCACCACCGGATCGCAGTTGAGGCCGTCCTGGCCGAGGGCGGCCTGGGCGCTGGACATGGCCGCCGTCTCGGCAGCCGCGGGCGTGAGCGAGATGGATGCTTGCCGGGCCGCGTCGCGGGCGGCGGCGGCGACCGAGCCCTGTGCCACCGAGGTCCGCCCGGCGGCGATCACGAGGCCGAGCAGGAACAGAATCACCGGCGCCAAGATGACAAGCTCGAGCGCGGCGTTGCCCGCGTCGTCGCGGCGGCTTGGGTGGATTCGCACGGCTCGGCTCACCTCAGGGCGCCGCGAACTTCTCGACCGGCGCCTGGGCGGCCTCGGTGACGGTGACGACGAGCCCGGGCACGATCGTCGGCACGTGGCCGGACACGCTGATCTCAACCGTCGACGCGGTGCTGCCCGCCCCGTTCGCCGAGGGGCTGAGCAGGTAGCCGGACGCGGCCGACCGGGCGAAGGCCAGCGCGGCGCCCGGCCCGGCGCCTGGCTGGGCGCCGCTTACCCGCGCGGCATCGGCGCCCTGGCGCGCCGCGGCCAGGGCCGCCTGCCTGGCCAGGAACCACAGCGAGGCCTGGGCGATGACCATGACGGCCAACAGGAACACCGGCACGATGATCACGTAGCTGAGGGTCAGCGCCCCGGCGTCGGAGCCGCGTCTGCCGCGGCAGCCAGCGGGCCGCATCACCTAGGGGATCTTGCTCTCGTACTGCTTGATCCTGCCGACGAAGAAGACGCCGGCGGCCACAGCCGCAGCGACCAGGATTCCGGCGATCACGATCCACTCCAGCGTGATCGCGCCGGATTGAGGATCGCCGGCCCGGGCCGCGCGGGCGCGGCACCGGGCCTGGTTGAGCAGGTAGCCGATTGCGAACCAGAGCGGGTTCATCATCGGGCCTCCGTTTCTGGGACGCGTTCTAGCCAGCGCCGAACGTGCGGTCGAGGACGGGAAAGATCAGTAGCACCAGGAATCCGACACCGAGCAGCGCGATCGGGATCACCATCGTGGTGCTGCGGGCGCCAGCCTTGGCCCGCTCCGCGGCCTGCGCCTGGCCCCGCATGGAGGCGGCCCGTGCGGCGAGGGTGTCCAGGATCTTGGCACCTTCGTGCCCCGCGACCTCGGCGATGTCGGCCAGGTCGGCGAGCTCGCTGACCCCGGTCTCCCGGGCCAGGCGGGCCAGAGCCGTCCACGGCGCGTCCCCGGCCCGGCGGGCGGCGTCCAGGGCGGCGGCGATGCGGCCGAAAGCCCAGCCACCGCCGATGTCGGCAGCGGCCTCGAGTGCCTCGGTGGGCCCGGCGCCGGCTCCCCGCTCGAGCGCGACCAGGTCGAGGTAGCTGGTGAGCGCGTGCCGGAAGTCGGTGCGCCGCTCGGCCGCGTTGACGTGGGTGACCAGGTCGGGCGCGAAGAACAGGCCGACGCCGCAGGCCAGCGATGCGATCGCGGGCACCTGCCAGTCAATGCCGAACCCGCCGAGCGCCAGCAACTCCACCAGCGCCGGCGGCACCGCGAGCCCGATCAGGCCGCAGGTTATCTTGCTGGCGATCCAGGCGTCGCGGTCCTGCCCGAGCAGCGCCAGGTCGGCCGTGGGAGCCGGCAGCCAGGGCAGCTCGGCCGAAATATGCCGCGCGAGCCGCAGCGACAGCGAGGCGCCGCGCCCCGGAATCGGGGCCGATTCCAGCCGGGCGAGCGCCGCATCGAGCCGGGCCGGTGCCGGGATGAGCTCGCGGACCACCAGGAAAATGCCAAGGCCGCCGAGGACGCCGGCGACGATCACCCACGGGCTCATTGCTGCCTCCCTGCCGGTGCGAAACCGGGCAATGCCCTGGCCGGCTCCTCCGGGTCGAGGAACCTGCCGGGGGCCGGCATGGTTCCGAGGCGGTGCAGCCAGCCGAGGCCGATGGCGTACAGCCCGGCGACGAGGGCGAGCACGAGTTCCCCGGCGAACGTGCCGAACGGAGCCGAATACGACCGGTTCAGCACCGCGAAGGCGGTGAACGCCAGCACGAAGACGGCGATCCACCGGACCGTCGTCCGGTGCACGGCCCGCTCCGCCTCGATGTCGCGCCGGGCCGCGACGTCTCTGGCCAGCATCACCGCGAGCGCGTTGAGTACCTCACGGACCCCGCCGCCGCGGCGGCCGGTCGCGATGATCAGCGCGGCCGCGATCCGGTCCGCCGCCGGGTCGGCGATGTCGGCGGCGAACGCCCGGAGCGCGGCCTCGGTGCCGGTGCGGGCCGACAGCCTGCGCGCGAGCGTGGCCACCGGCTCGGCGATCGCGGCGGGCGCGGTGCGGGCGCTGGCCTCGAGGGCCTCTTCGAGGCCGCGGCTCGCGGTCAGCATGTCGCTGAGCCGCCGGATCCACTGCTCCAGGCCTTCCAGCACCTCGGTGCGCCGCCGCTGCCCGCGGACGAAGCTCAGCCGGGGCAGGAAGATGACCGCCGCCACGGTGGCGAGCGCGGCCACCGGCCAGCCGGTGATCAGCAGCATGACCAGGCCGGCCGGCACCGAGAGCAGCATCCGCCAGCGCTGCGGGGCCAGGCGCATCCGCGGCTTCACCGGACGCGCCGGGCCGGGCGGCCGGGGGCGGCCCGCCAGCTCCCGGGCGCCGAGCACGAGCCCGGCCGCGACGAGCGCCCCGGCGAGGGCGGCCAGCACTATCATCGCCATCCCCCCGGCTGGGCCATGGCCCGCTGGCGGTCCAGCAGCCCGGGGTCGAAGCCCGCCGCGACCAGCCTGGCGAACAGCTTCGGCGATGGAGTGTGCGCGGCCACTGCCCGCCCGTCCGGCCCCTCGGGCAGGAACAGCCGGTTGACCGCCGGGCGCTCGGTGTCGCCCGGCGGCATCACTTCGAGGATCTCCGACACATACCGCACCGTCCGGGTCCCGTCGTGCCGCTTGCGCACGTGCACGACCAGGTCGACTGCCATGCCGACGAGGATGTGGATCGCGCGCTCGGCCAGGCTCAGCCCGCCGCGCAGGCCGAGGATCAGGATCCGGTCGAAGGCCTCCGTCGGCGAGTTGGCGTGCAGCGTGCACATCGAGCCCTCCTGGCCCGAGTTCATCGCCTCCAGCATCGGCATGATCTCGCCGCGCCGGACCTCGCCGACCAG
>Ga0208725_1000339_pt1 | contig 10507 bp, 10 predicted proteins | sample MicForSoSWNH13_O_FD_188004 | JGI IMG/M metagenome (GOLD analysis project Ga0208725, IMG submission 188004) | Forest soil microbial communities from Harvard Forest Long Term Ecological Research site in Petersham, Massachusetts, USA - MetaG HF011... | ecosystem: Environmental > Terrestrial > Soil... | reverse complement strand
CGCGGCGGGCCGTTCCGGCATGACCCGGTACGCGCCAAGGTCAAAGCGCCGTACCCGGTTCCGGTACCGGAACGTGTGGTCGGGCCAGTTGTTCGTGTTCCGCCCCGAGGCCGTCGTGTACCAGCTGTGACAGCCGCTCTCCCACACCGACTCGTGGCTGGCCGATTGCACCCAGGAATTGAACGTGTCCTGCACGTCGGGCCGTACGTCAAGCCAGGCGAGGCGCTCGGTCTCCAGCGCCTTGACGGCACCGAGCACGTAGCCGATCTGGCCTTCGAGCATGTAAATGATCGAATTGCCGCCGAGGTTGGTGTTGGGCCCGTACAGCATGAAGAAGTTCGGGAACCCCGAGACCGTGATGCCCAGGTAGGCCTGCGCCCCGTCCCGCCAGGCCTCGTGCAGCTGCCGGCCGCCGAGGCCGGACACCTGCATCGGCACGAGGAACTCCACCGACTTGAAACCGGTCCCGTAAATGATCACGTCGGCGGTGCGGGCGGTGCCGTCGGCGGTGACCACGCCGTCCGCCACGATCCGCTCGATCCGGTCGGTGACCAAGTCGACATTCGGCCGCGCCAGGGCCGGGTACCAGTCTTTGGAGAACACCACCCGCTTGCAGCCCATCACGTAGTCGGGGACACACTTGGCGCGCAGCTCCGGATCGGCGATCTGCGAGTTGAGCTGGCGGCGCCATAGCTGCATCGGCCCGGCGAGCAGCTTCGGCGACAGGACAAAGCCGCTGGTGAGCAGCTCGCCGTAGAGAAAGATGCGCAGCCGGTCGGCCTTGCGCGCCACGGGCAGCCGGTCATACAGGGTCTGCTCGGCGTCACGGTAAGGCCGGTCGGCCTTCGGCAGCACATACGGGGCGCTGCGCTGGTAGACGTCGACGTGGCGGGCGGCTTTGGCGATCTCGGGCACGAACTGGATGGCGCTGGCCCCGGTGCCGACGACGGCCACACGCCGGCCCGCCAGGTCGACGTCGTGGTCCCAGCGGGCGGAATGCCACGACTGGCCGGCGAACTCGTCCCGGCCCGGGATGTCGGGAAGCGCGGGACGGCCGAGCTGCCCGACCGCCGACACGACGGCCGCCGCCTGCACCGTGCCGCCGTCGTCCAGGGTCAGGTTCCAGATCGCGCTGCGCTCGTCGAACCCGGCCGCCACCACGCCGCAGCCGAACCGCAGGTGCGGGCCGAGGCCGTTCTCGGCGACCAGCGCGTGCAGGTAGCCAAGAATCTCCTCGCGCGGCGGGAAACGCCGGCTCCACCGCCAGGGCCGCCACGAGAACGAGTACAGGTGCGACGGTATGTCGCAGCTCAGGCCCGGGTAGGTGTTGTCGCGCCAGGTTCCGCCCAGGTCATCGGCCCGGTCAAGGACGATGAAGTCCAGAATGCCCGCCTGCCGGAGCGCGATCGCCATGCCAATCCCGCCGAAGCCGGCGCCGATGATCGCGACGCGGTAAGGCATGGGCACTCCCTCGCGCGCTGCTCGAAGCGATGCTGCAGCAGCCGGATCGCCATGAACCGGCACCGGCAGCATAACCGAACCACGTTCGGATGCCAGCCGGCGCGGCGCAGCGCCGGACGGGCCGCCCGGCGGTCTATGGCCGCTCTCCCGCCGCGAATCAGCCGTTCGCCGGTGACGGGGCGAGCGCGTCGAGCAGTTCCGCCGCGCGGGCGGTCGCCGCGGCCGGGTCGACGTTCGGCGAGCCGACCTGCGGATCCCAGTTCAGGTCGTAGAAGACCTCGGTGACGCCCTGGCTGGCCAGCCAGTTGATGTCTTCCTTGATCTGCTCATAACTCCCGGACAGCAGCAGCCGTTCTCCGCCGGGGCCCGTTGCCTCGGCTCCGGCCCGCACCACACCGCGGCAGACGATCCGCAGCGCTTCCGGGTCGCGCCCCGCCTCGGCAGCTGCCGCCCGGATGACGCCCACCCCCTCGGCGATCCGCGACAGGTCGGTGCGGCTAGAGGTGACCCAGCCGTCCGCGATCCGGCCCGCCCGCTCGAGCGCGGGCCTGGCCAGCCCGCCGAGCAGCACCGGAGGACCGCCGGGCTGCACCGGCTTGGGCTGCACACTGCCGCGCGGAATCTCGTAGAACTCGCCGCTGAACTCGCTGGGCCCGTCCGACCAGAGCTCGCGCAGCACCGCGACGTACTCGGCGGCCCGCGCACCGCGGCGGGCCATCGATGCGCCGGTCGCCGCGAACTCCTCCGGCATCCAGCCGATGCCGAGGCCGAGGTCGAGCCGCCCGCCGGACAGGATGTCCACGGTGGTCGCCTGCTTTGCCAGGTAAGCGGGGGACACGAACGGAAGGTTCAGCACAGCCACGCCGAGCCTGATTGTTGACGTTCCTGCCGCCGCATAGGCCAGGGCGGCCATGGGGTCGAGGACGCTCTGGTACACCTCGTCCATGCCGGAGCCCTCGGGAACGAGCAGCCGCTGGAAGCTCCAGATGGACGCGTACCCGGCCTGCTCGGCCCGGGCGGCAAAGCTGGCCAGGTTTTCCGGTGTTGCCCAGGCACCAGAGACGGGGGCGCCGAAACCGATCTTCATGAGTCGAAGGTTACCGGTGCCGCCGAGGCCCAGACCCTGACAGCGCGGATCGCCGGGTGCCCCAGGACATCGTCTGCTCCCGGCTGCCGCATCCAGACGTCCGGTGGCCATTCCTGAACGGCCCGGTCGTCCCTCGTCACCAGGCCCACCCAGGTCACGGGGCCGAGGTCGAGCGTCATGCAGGAGACGCGGTTCTGCGCGTTGTCCGGTTCGACCGTCACCTCGCTGAGGTCAACGTCGGCCGTCACCGTCCACAGCCCCTCGGGGAACGGGCCGGTCCGGTCGCCGAGGATCGTGGCGGCGACGCCCATCTGGCCCAGGACGGTGCCAGCGATCGCTCTGGCTTCCTGCTCACTGCCGGCGTCGATGGCGAACCTCACCCCGGCCGACCAGCCTGGCTGCGGCACCGGCGGTTCCAGGGTGGCCGGGTCCAGGCGGGCCGGCGGCCGCGGCGGCAGCACGTCCTTCCTCGCGGGCATCAGCCCCTTCCAGGTCCAGTCGTCCCCGGCGAGGATGTGGTACAGGAACTCCCGGGAGACGTCGACCGTGCCCGCCACCCGGCTGACGGCCCGCTCGGCCCGGATCCGTGCTCTGCTGCGGCGGATCGTGTCACCGAGCACGGCCCGGGCCGCACCGGCGCGGGCCAGCGCCGCGCGGTAGCGCAGGTACCCTGCGGCGACCCTGGGCCAGCCGATATCGAGTCGTTCGATCGTGTCGGCGGCCTGCTCGGTGCGGGCGGCGAACGCTTCCACGGCGGCGCCGAGGTCGTCGAACCCGGCCAGCGCGTAGCTGCTGTCCTCGCCGTCCGCTTCCGAGGTGGCCAGCCAGATCCCATCCTCCGCACCGTCGAGCAGGTCGGCGGAAAACAGTACCTGGCCGGTGGCTCCATCCCCAGCGTGAGCCGAGGCCACACGCTCGCCCCAGTCGGTGATCGTGAGCAGGAACGCGAACTCGCTGTCCAGAAATTGGCGCGCGGCCTGCATGGACGGCATCTCATAAGCGTGATCGCCGTCATCAAAGGGGCGGATGGCCCACGCGTAGTACCGCCCGTCGTACCTGACGAGGTGGAAGGTGAACTCTTCGCCCCAGGACCGGGACTCGAGCGCGTGCTCCCGTGGGTCGATGTCGGGCAGGTGCTGCACCGCCGCAGGATGCGTCATCTGGACTCCTCAATAGTGTGAATGCAAGTTCACACTATTATGAGGTGACGGGGAGTGCGAATCACGGTTGACAGTTCCCGATGAGACCCGCTCGCAGTCGGGTTCCGCGCGCCTGGCAGGCTATGGGCCAGCCGATCCACCGGAATGGAGCCGATGATGGAGCGAGATCCCCGAGTCTGGATCGCGGCGTTGCGCAACTCACACGAGCGGCTTGCGTCACTGGTCGAGCCGCTGAGCTCGGAGCAGCTGCCCGGGCAGTCTTACTGCCGGGACTGGAGCGTGGCCCAGGTGCTGTCGCATCTCGGCAGCGGCGCCGAGATCGCGCTGATGTCGCTGCCCGGCGCGCTCGGCCAGGCCGAGCCGGTCGACCGGGCGGCATTCCAGCCGGTCTGGGATGTCTGGAACGCCAAGAGCCCGGACGAGCAGGCCGCCGACTGCCTCACCTGGGACGAGAAGTACGTCCGCGCGCTCGAGCAGCTCAGCGACAACGAGCTGGCCGGGATCAGCATGCCGTTCTTCGGCGGAATGATCCTGGACGCCACCGGGATGATCGGGCTCCGGCTCGGCGAGCACGCCATCCACACCTGGGACGTGGCCGTGACCCGCGACCCGGCCGCCACCGTCTCACCGGACGCGGTGGACCTGCTGATCGACAACGTGCCAGGGTTCCTCGCGCCGCGGCTTGGCCGGGCACCGGACGTGGCGTACCGGGCCCGGATCCGGACCACCGGGCCGGACCGGGACTACCTCCTGATCGCCGCGGATCCGGTCAGCATGACCGACTGGCCGGGCGACGGCGGCGGGGCCGACACCGAAATCAGCATGCCCTCCGAGGCACTGCTGCGGCTCGCCTACGGCAGGCTGGATCCCGCGCACACCCCGGCCGGCGTCGTGGCCGACCCGGGCTACCTGGACCGGCTGCGCACGATGTTCCCGGGTTTCTAGCCGAGGACCGCCGCCGTAACCTCGAGCGCGCAGCCCCAGGACAGGGTCACGCCGGCGCCGCCGTGCCCGTAGTTGTGCAGCAGCACCGCTCCGCCGTCCAGGGCCTCGGCCTCCAGCCGGACGGTTGGCCGCACCGGCCGCAGGCCCACCCGGTGTTCCGTGACCGTCGCGCCGGCCAGCCGGGGCTCGACGGCCGCGCAGCCGCGCAGGATGCGCTCGGCTATTGCGGGATCGGGGTCGAGGCTCCAGTTGCCCGCTTCCTCGGAGCCGCCGAGCACCACGACGTCGCCGTGCGGGAAGTAGTAGCTGACGTCGGCCGGATCCTCGCCGACGCCCACGAAGAACTCGCTGAGCCCCGGGTTCTCGGTCACCACGACCTGGCCGCGCACCGGCGTCACGTCATGATCCGGAACGAGGAGCCTCGCCCCGATACCGGAACAGTTCACGATCACTGGCGCTGTGGTGAGCCCGGCCGCCTCGGCCAGTGAGGCGAACTCGGCCTCCCGGAGCCGCCCGCCTGCCCGGTCCAGCCTGGCCATCAGGTACCCGAGGTAGTCCGGCATGGAGACGATGGGCGCGGTCAGCCGCCAGCCCGCCGCGTACCCGGCCGGCAGCTCGGCCGGGTCGCACGGTCTCGCCGAGTCGAGGGCGGCAACCCAGTCGAAGGGTTCGCTCTGGTCGCCCGCTGAGACCACGACGCCGCTGGCCAGGCGCACGCCGGTGGACGGGTCGGCCGCGAGCTCGGTCAGCATGGCCAGGGTCACGGCGCCCCATCTGGTCACGCGTTCGTCCATGCCGACCAGGTGCGGGCCCCAGAGCGCCCCGGCTGCGGCCGAGGTGATCAGCGGCCCCCGCTGCGCGGCCGCGACGGTCACGCCGCAGCCCGCCTCGGCCAGGCAGATCGCCGCGGTCAGGCCGGACACCCCGGCCCCGATCACCAGGACATCCGGTTGCTGGCTTGTCATGCTGCCGACCGTAGCCCAGACCGGGTTGTCAGTTTGAAACTGACGCTGTAAGCTCGCGGCTGACAAGTCGTCAGGCCCAGACTGACAAGGAGCTGGCCGGTCATGGCTGATACCCCCGGAGCAAAGGTGTTCATCGCCTCGTGCTCATTTTGCGGGAAGCTGAACACCCAGGTCGGGACGCTCGTGGCCGGTCCTGGTGTGTACATCTGCGACGAATGCGTGGCGCTCTGTCAGCTGGTCATCGAATCGAAGCCCGCCTCGGTGCCGCAGCTGCGTGCCTGGCAGCAGACCGATGACGTGGATGCCGTGCTGGAGAGCCTGCCGCGGGTGGCGCGGGCGGCGGACCAGGTGGAGAAGGACCTGGCCGGATGGGTCGGCCGGGGCCGCGAGCTCGGCGCCACCTGGGCGCGCATCGGCGAGGCCCTTGGCATGACCCGGCAGTCGGCATGGGCGCGGTTCTCCGGCGAGGAATAGCCACGGCTCAGCCGCTGTCGCCGGGGCCGGCCGGCTGGCCTTCGCCGGGACCGCTTTCCCTAATGCCCGCGATGACGGATTCTGCGGGAGGCCGGTGGCCCAGCAGCACCGCGATCGATGCAGACAGACCGGTGTCCCGGTCGCCGATGAGCTCCCACGCCCGGGAGATCCCGACCAGCAGCGACGTGATCAGGGCGTAGCTGATGATCTGCACCGCCACGCTGGAGCGCGGACTGGCGATCGCGATGATGCCGGTGACCAGCTCGGTGCCGAAGATCAGCACGAGCAGGGCGATCAGCTCGATCTGGAACAGCTGCTGGCGGGCCGGGGAGCCGCTGGTCCGGATCGAGCGGACCGCTGCGGCGCTGAACGCGAGCCCGATGACGCCGAGCACCAGCGACGGGAAGCCGGCGTTGGTGTTCGGCACGAGGCCGAACAGCGACACCGCCAGCGCGTTGTTGAACGACAGCAGGGCGGCGGAGGTGCGGACCTGCAGGATGACCGGGGGCCCGACGGCCGCACTACGGCGCGGCGTCACCGACAGCGAGACGAACAGCAGGCCGGTCAGTGTGGCCGCCGAACCGGCGATCGCCACGAAGAGGTCCCGGTAACCCCCAACCACCATCGCGCCACCATATCGGCGAAACCGGCGCCAGGCTCCGCGTTGCGCTAGCGCTCGTGCTGGCTGGCCGCGAGGAGCTGGGCGGTGATCTGGGGGACGGCCTGGCCGATCGGGTCGCGGATCACGGCGGTGGCGGCGCCGTCGTAGGGCGTGGGATCGCGGTTGACGATGACCAGGCTCGCGCCCGCGTCGGCGGCGATCGAGCACAGCGACGCGGCCGGCTGGACGGTCAGCGTGCTGCCAATGGCCAGGAACAGGTCACAGCGTGCCGCCGCCATGGCCGCCCGCTCGAACACGCCGGGGAACAGCGACTGGCCGAACATGACCGTGGCCGACTTGAGGATGCCGCCGCACCGCGGGCACGGCGGGTCGGGCTCGCCCGCCCGCACCCGGTCCAGGGCGCCGGCCATCGGGGTGCGGTCGCCGCAGCCGGTGCACACGACCTCGAGCATGGTGCCGTGCAGCTCGATGACGCGGCCGGCGGGCGTCCCCGCCCGCTGGTGCAGGCCGTCGATGTTCTGCGTGATCACCTGGGTGTCGATCGCGCTGCCGGCCAGCGCGGCCAGCGCCCGGTGCGCGGCGTTGGGCTCGGCGGTCCACGCCGGGTGCGCCAGCCTGGACTGCCATGACCGGCGCCTGACGTCGGGATCGGTCATGTACACCTGATAGGTGGACAGCCGCTCGGCGGCAGGATTCTTGGTCCACAGGCCCTGCGGGCCGCGGAAGTCCGGGATGCCGGAGTCCGTCGAGATCCCGGCGCCGGTGAGCACGGCCAGGGTCGCGACCCCCCGCGCCCACGGGGGAGCCTGGCCGGGCAGTGCAGCCGCCTCGGCCGGTCCATCTCCTGCCACTTCACTTCCTCCCGGGCCGTAACCGCCAGCACATGCCACGGTATCCGGGATCTCCGCGAGGGCGGCCTGTCCCCGGCCGCCGGGCCCTCGCAACCGCGGGTCTCGGATCGGCAACAAATCGGCACCGACTCTCGCACGCGCCCTTGCGGTATGCCGACATTAGGTTCTGAATAGGGGTTCATAACACGGCGGTCGTCCCTCATAAACCAAGGATCAGCCTGATGAATGCTGGTTCAGCAGAGCCCGCCGGCGCCCCGAGTTCGGGCGCGCTCGGCATCAGCGGCGTGACGGTGCAGTTCGGCGGCCTGACCGCGCTTGACGACGTGTCGCTCAGCGCGGCGCCGCGCCAGGTCACCGGGATCATCGGCCCCAACGGGGCCGGGAAGACGACGCTGCTGAACGCCACGTGCGGGTTCGTCCGGCCGTCCAGAGGATCGATCACCTTCGATGGCCACGAGCTCACCGGGATCAGGCCGCACCGGCTCGCGGGCCTGGGGATCTCCCGCACGCTGCAGGGCGTCGGCTTGTTCAGCGGCCTGTCCGTGGCCGAGAACGTCATGATCGGCGCGACCACTGCGGCGCGCGCCGGGTTCTGGTCCGGCATCTTCGGCCTGCCCCGGTCGGACCGGGACGAACGTCGGCTCCGGGAGCAGGCGATGCAGGCGCTCGGCCGGGTAGGCGCCGCCGACCTGGCCGACAGCATGCCGGGCACGCTGGCGTACGGGCTGCGGAAGCGGGTCGCGCTGGCCCGGGCGCTGGTCGGCCACCCGCGGCTGCTGCTGCTCGACGAGCCGGCCAGCGGCCTGTCCGAGAAGGAGCTGCCGGAGCTCGGCGGCCTGATCAAGGACTTCGCCGGCGAGGCCAGCGTCGTGGTGATCGAGCACCGCATGGACCTGATGATGTCGGTCTGCGACACGATCTTCGTGCTCGACTTCGGCAGGCTGATCGCGTCTGGCACGCCCGCGCAGGTGCAGGCCGATCCCGCGGTGACCGCGGCGTACCTCGGGGCCGAGGGGAACGGGGCCGGCGATGACTGACGCCGCGTCGCTGGCGGTCGAGGAGATCGTGGCCGGATACGGCGGGGTGCAGGTGCTCGACCATGTCTCGGTCTCGGCCAGGACGGGCACGATCACCGCGGTGCTCGGCGCCAATGGCGCCGGCAAGACCACGCTGCTCCGGGCGATCAGCGGGTTCGTCCGGCCGCGGCACGGAAGGGTCCTGGTCGGCGGCACCGACCTGGCCCGGCGTCATCCCGAGGACATCGCCAGGGCCGGCGTGGCGCACGTGCCCGAGGGCCAGGGGGTCATCACCGAGCTCACCGTGGAGGAGAACCTCCGCGTCGGCGCGCTGGCCCGGCGTGACCGGGCCGGCCGGGCAGCGGGGCTGAACGATGCGTACCAGCGGTTCCCGGTGCTGGCCGACCGGCGGCGGCGAGCCGCTGGGACGCTGTCCGGCGGCGAGCGGCAGATCCTGGTCATCGCCAGGGCGCTGATGGCCGCCCCCCGGGTGCTGCTCCTCGACGAGCCCTCTCTCGGCCTCGCGCCGAAGATGGTCGCGCAGGTCATGGATCTGATCCGGCAGCTGCGCGACGACGCCGGGCTGACCGTGCTGCTGGTCGAGCAGAACGCCCGCAGCGCTCTCGGCATCGCCGACAAGGGCCTGGTGCTCAATCTCGGCAAGGTGGTCGCCGAGGACGACGCGGCGACCCTGGCGGCCGACGTCGGGCTCCGGCGGCACTACCTGGGTTTCTAAGGGCGGGGTCCGGGCGGTCAGGACTGGCAGGGCGGGAGGAGAAAAGGCCAGATGCAGGAGTTCCTCGAGTTCACGCTCGGCGGGATCGCGATCGGCATGATCTACGCCGCGATCGCGCTGTCGCTGGTGCTGATCTGGCGCGGCACCCGGGTGCTGAACTACTCCCAGGGCGGCATGGCGATGTTCACGACCTACGTGGCGTGGGTCGTGATCAGCCACACCGGCAACTACTGGCTCGGCTTCGTTCTGGCCCTCGTCTCCGGCCTGGTGCTCGGCGCGATCCTCGAGCGCACGGTGGTCCGGCCGACCGAAGGCAAGTCGCCGCTGAACTCGGTGATCGTGACGATCGGGCTGCTCATCTTCCTCGAGGGGCTGGCCGGGATCATCTACGGCGGCCAGTACCGCTCGTTCCCCGTGGCGTTCTCGGTGAAGGGGCTGAAACTCGGCGGCGTGGCGCTCGGGATCTCCACCAGCGACCTGTTCACCGCGGGCGCGGTCCTGGCCGCCGCGCTCGCCCTGGCCCTGGTGTTCCGGTACACCGCGGTCGGGCTGCGGCTGCGGGCCACCGCGTTCAGACCGGACGTGGCACGGCTGCTCGGGGTCAGGATCGGGCGGGTGCTGACGCTGGGCTGGGCCCTTGCCGGGCTGTTCGGCGCGCTGGCCGGCGTCCTGGTCACCCCGACCACGTTCCTGTACCCGAACAGCATGGACTCGATCTTCGTGCTCGGCTTCACCGCCGCCGTGATCGGCGGGCTCGACAGCCCGGTCGGCGCGGTCACCGGGGGTGTGCTGCTCGGCGTCGTGCTGAGCTACGCGGGCGGCTATCTGGGCAGCGACCTGGTGCTGGTGTACGGCCTCGTAGTGCTGGCCCTGGTCCTGATGGTCCGGCCAACCGGGCTGTTCTCGGCGGCCGCGGCGCGGAGGGTGTGACCATGACCCTGCTGCGCCACCTCGCGATCGCGATCATCGTCGCCCTGGTCCTCGTCGGGGTGTCCATCCAGCTCGGCGGCTACCGGGACTACCAGATGGCCGAGGTTGCCGCGTACGTCACCGCGGTCGCCGGGCTGACCCTGCTGCTCGGGCTCAGCGGCCAGATCTCCGTCGGCAACGGCGCGTTCATGGCGGTCGGCAGTTATGGCGGTGCGCTGCTGATGCTGCACCTGAACTGGCCGCTCGAGTTCGTGTTCCTC
>Ga0208725_1000338_pt1 | contig 10574 bp, 10 predicted proteins | sample MicForSoSWNH13_O_FD_188004 | JGI IMG/M metagenome (GOLD analysis project Ga0208725, IMG submission 188004) | Forest soil microbial communities from Harvard Forest Long Term Ecological Research site in Petersham, Massachusetts, USA - MetaG HF011... | ecosystem: Environmental > Terrestrial > Soil... | reverse complement strand
GAGCACCCGGCGATCTGGGACAGGCTGGCCATCACGATGACGTCAGCCGCGATGATCCCCCACCCGCCCATCCAGCCGGTCCGCGGCCCGAACGCCCGCGCCGCCCAGGTGAAGGTGATGCCGCAGTCCGGATCGGCCCGGTTCAGCTCGCGGAAGGCAAACGCGATGCACAGCATCGGCAGGAACGACACCACCAGGGTTCCCGGGCTGTGCACGCCGACGATCGCGACCACCAGGCCGAGGGTGGCGGCCATGCTGTAGGCGGGCGCGGTGGAGGACACGGCGATCACCACGCTGGAGATCAGGCCGAGAGCCCCGGCCCGCAGGGTGTACGTCAATACCGTACGGAAATACAGTATTGTGATACGGTAATCCTAACCGGTGATCTGATACACCTTCCGCAGCGTCTCGTGCACGGTCCAGGTGGTCCGCGCCCCCTCGGTGAGCACGCAGACGTCGCCCGGCCCGACGTCGAACACAGGGCCGCCTTCCACCGCGATAGTCGCCCGCCCCGAGATCACGACGAACATCTCGTCGGCCTCGACGTCAGTGACCGTCCCCGGCGTGATCTCCCATATGCCCCGCTCCACGGTGTCATCGCTGGCCAGCACCAGGCTGGCGGTAGCCGGTGACCCGGCAACCACCTGGGCCGGGTCCAGCGGCTTATCCGCCGTCAGTTCCGCGGCGGCCACTCCCACGACAGAAGTCATCGATATCCCCTCCAGGTAAGCGACCGTCACCGTAGCATCCGGTGACATGGTGACTTACGGCGTCCTCGTCATCGGGGTCAGGGACCGCGCCCGCGCCGAGCGCTTCTGGTGCGCCGCACTCGGCTATGAGGTCCGTACCGGCTATGGCGGCTGGGCCAAGCTGCTCACCCCGCCGGGCCGGACCGACAACGCCATCGCGCTCACCCGCAGCGAGACCGAGCCGCAGGAGCACCCCCGGCTGCACCTCGACCTGCACGTGGCGACCCTCGCCGAGCAGGAGGCCGAGGTGGAGCGCCTGGTCTCCCTGGGCGCGACGCGGGTCAACTGGGACATGTTCCCGGCCGACCCGGATTTCGTCGTGCTAGCTGACCCAGAAGGCAACCGCTTCTGTGTGGTCGACCTCAGTCACGAGCACGCTGCTGACTGAACATCGACAGCCGAACGTCTTGTGGTTCCCGTCCTGCGAATGCTGGCTACGGCTTGCGGGTGCCGATGACCGCCGCCAGGTCCGGTGCGATCCGGACCTCGGTCGACAGCAGATCCGGGTGATCCAGCCAGGTCATCCGTGCCTCGTCGGGCTCGCCTGCATGCAACGGCGGCCACTCGGTAAAGGGCGTGAAATCGTCGATCACGACTGATCCTCCCGGATTCAGCAGGCGCCGGACGTCAGCGACCTCGCCGCCGTCCTTGCCGCCGCCACCTCCGTCGATGACCAGCAGGTCGAAGGGACCATGCTCGTAGATCCTGGTCCAGTCGCCGTGGACGACCTCGACGTCGGGCTCGTCAGCGAACAGACCCGCCGCCAGGGTCGCCCGTGACTCCTCACGCTCAACACTGACCACGCGCACTCCCGGCCGGCGGCCCGATATCAGCCAGGCCAGGCCAACGCCGAGGCCGGTCCCGGTCTCGGCGATGCTGGTGATCGCGCCGCCAGCCAGGACGGAAAGCAGCCGTCCCTGCTCGACCCGGCAGGACGTGGTGAACCCCGCCCGCTCAGCGGCACGCAGCGCCTTCCCGACCAGGGCGGGCAGTTCCGCTACGTCTACGTAGCTGGCCGTGCCGTTCGGTGACATGAGCGTCCCTCCTGATGTGATCTACCGAAGCTGGCACCGGGCCCGGACCCGGCCGGTGGCTCCGGTCACCACGATCTCGACGGTGTCGCCGGACAGGTCAAGCGGCGGCACCAGCTGGAGCTTGAGCACAGACTCGTCGCCGTAGGTCTCGGGATACCTGGGCACCGCCACATGCCAGTCCCCGGCACTGTCTCTCGCCCACCAGGAAAGCGGCGGCAGCGGCAGCGGGCCGCTGGTGACAACAAGCAGGAAGCTGTCGCCATCGGCCACGCTCAGGCCCGCGAGCACCAGCCGGGTCCCTTCGATCAGGGGCAGCACGGTACCGAGCGCGGCATACTCCCCGGCCGCGTGCAGTGCCACGCCGGCCCGGTCCAGCACGCTCGACCACTGTGCGGGAATGTCCTGGGCGGCCGGCGCGGTGATGCCATGGCGGGTGATGCCGAGCCGGTCGCACAGGGCCACCAGCCGGCCGATCGCCGGGCTGCCGGCCGCGATGGTGCCCGCACCGGTCAGTACCTCGACCATGTGCCCCAGGTTCATGCTGCCGACCGGCTCGGCAGCGCCGCAGGCGGACGCGAGGATCCGCTCGGCCGCGATGGCGAGCAGCCGCTCACCTGGGGTGGCTCGCTCCTCGTCCGTCGTCACCTCGGCCGCCGCGGCGGGCCGGGTGAGATCAAGCCGGACCAGCCGCTCCGTGCCATCCGCGACGATATCCAGCCACCGTGCGTGCGCAGGAAGCGGTGCGGACAGGGAGGCGTGGCCGCGCCAGGCAGTGGCCCCGCCGTCACCAGGGTGCAGGCGCAGCCGGTACCTGCCCCCTTCGCTGTCAACTGCTTCAAGCCGCTGGTAGGGAAGATGCTGCGGGCCTGCGCCGGTGATCTGCAGGTCGGTGCTCGACCCGTCGGCCGGCCAGCGCATGCTCATCGCGAAGGTGATCACGGCGTCCTGCGGCGACCGCACCAGGGTCAGCAGATGCAGGTCGGCCGGCGCGCGCTCGCTCGCGACCCTGATGATCTGCTGCCCGAGCGGATCTGCCCGCAGCTGCACGGCAACCGGGCGCTCCGCGTCGGAGTGCGGGAGGCCAGCCTGCTGCAGCCGCTGCCCGATCAGCTGCGGGGGCAGGTCCGAGCGGACAGCGAGGGCGGCCGCCAGCTCGGCCGTCAGCGCCTGCACGCGCCCATCGGCGAGCACACCCGCGGCCCGCAAGATGAAGGCGGCCTGGTGTATGCGCGCCATCCCCATCTTGACGTCCGTCACGGTCAGGGTGCCGCGCCGTCGCCGGATCTCCGCTTCTGCCTGCCTCCGCAGGTACGTTTCTGCCCCCACCCGCCCCATGCTATGCAGTTATGACGGAATATCCGCGCCCCGCTGGTCAGGCGCGGATACTCCGCGAAAACCTGCTCGATCAGGCGGCTATCGGCACCTCGGCCACTGGCGAGTAGTGCGAGGCGTCGCCCTTGACCGAGTAGCTCTGCTTGCCGTCGACGCCGACCGGGATATCGCCCGCCACGGTGACCCGGTTCAGCCGGCGGGGCAGGTCATCGTAGTTGTCGATGGCGTAATGCTGGGTGATCCGGTTGTCGAACAGGACGAGCTGACCAGGCTGCCACGACACCCGCAGCACGTTCTCCGGCCTGGTCACATAGGCCTGCAGCAGCCGCAGGATGTCCTTCGACTCCCCGGCCGACAGCCCGACGATCCGCTGGGCGAAGCCGCCGATGTAGAGGCCGTGCTCACCGGTCAGCGGGTGGACCCGCACCACCGGATGGACGGTCTCGTACTTGGTGGAGACGAACAGGGCACGCCGTTCCCGCTCCACCTCGTTCAGGATCTCAGGCGGCACCGCGTAGTCGTAGTCGTTGGTGTGCACCGCCTGCAGCGAGTCGGCGAACGCGCGCAGCGGGGCCGGCAGGTCCCGGTAGGCCGCCGCCGTGTTCGCGATCAGCGTCTCTCCCCCGTACGGCGGGACAATGATGCTCCGCAGCGTGCTCGTCTGCGGCGGGTTCAGCACGAAGGTGACGTCCGTGTGCCAGTGGTTGGCGCGGCTCTCCTCGCTGTCCACCGGCAGGATGTTGGGTGCCCCGGGCACGGCCGGCACGGTGGGGTGCGCCTTGGTCAGCTCGCCGAAGTACCGGGCGAACCGCTGCTGGCCGTCGTCGTCGATGCTGACATCGCGGAAGAGCAGTGCCTTGTGCTCGTTCAGCGCGGTACGCAGCTCGGTGATCGCCGCGGCGTCCAGTTCCAGGGCCGGATCGTGCCCGGTCACCTCGGCCCCGATGCGCGCGGTGAGCTTGCGGAAGCTGAACCTGGTAGAAGTCGTACTCATGGCGGGTCCTCGTCTCCTCATTGAACGGTGGGATGTGCGGCGGCGGGAAGGAGAATTACCTACAGACTGCGCTGCACACCCGCTGCAAGTCGACGTGGCGGCGGACTGCGAACGGATCGAACGGCCTCATAGTCACGATTATATAAAACCGATCGGTTTAGTAGAATATGACCTGAGTCACACTATGCCCCACCGCCGGCCCCGCTCCGCCCCACGCGCCCGGATGAGAGTGGCGACCACCCGGCCCCACGGGCCGTTGCGGCCGAAGGGCCAGCCGCGTCGCGTTAACACGGAACTCCGTAACTAAATGGTAATTTGCCCTACGAAAACGTAGGGTAAATTACCGCGTAATCAGGAACTTCCGCGTTATCTGCCGCCGCGGCGAGGCGGCAGAGCCGCGTGTTACTCCTGTGACGTATGGCATGTACGGGACGCAGGAACGTACCGATGTCCGCCTGCCCACGCACCCGCCGCCTGCCCACGCACCCTGCCACAGCCCCACGCGCCCCGCCACAGCCCCGCGCGCCCGGATGACTGCGGCAACCACCCGGTCCTATGCGGGTGGCTGCCACATCCACCCGCCTAGATGATCATGGTCGCCGCTGGTAGATGATCATGGTCGGCGTGGGCAGAGCCGCTTACGGGAGCTTCTCACCGGCCTCGACCGGAATGGGCAGGCGGTTCTCCGCGGGCGGGACGGGGCAGGTTGCGAACTCGGTGTAGGCGCACGGCAGGTTGACGGCGCGGTTGAAGTCCAGGGTCACCGCGCCATCCGGGCCTGGCGGGTCGACCTGCAGCGAGCGGCAGGCCGGGTAGGTGGTGATGCCCGAGGTGGCGTCGGTGAACAGCAGGTGCAGGCTGCCGGGCGCGCTGCCGTTGAAGGCGGTCAGCTGCAGGGTCTCACCGGTAACGGAGAACTCCACCACCCCCGGGGTCTCGTAGACATGCTTCAGCCCGTCCACCACCGAGCCGACGGTGACATCGCGGGGCTCGCGGTAGGCGACGAACCGGCCAGGCACCGCCCAGACCGGATCGGGCTGGTAGGCGGGAACGCCGCGGAACCCGGCCCGCAGCGGATGCCCGGGATGCCGGGGGCGGATGATGTCGTGGCCGCCGCGCTTGGCGACCTCGATGACCGCGTCACCGGAGCCGGCGTTGATGCTGGCCCGCTCGGGAACGTGCCCGAAGTGGTGGGTGCCGTGCACGCGGGTGCCGTCCACGATCAGTTCCTCGTCCTCGCCCAGGACGACGGTCACGCCATCGTCCCCGGTCGCCCAGGCACCGGGCGCGTCATCGAAGCGCTGCGGGACCGCGCTGAGCCAGTGCAGGCCGGTGATGGCCAGGAATCCGTGCGGGCCGGCCAGCCTGGCCTCGTGCGCCTGGTGCCAGCGAGTCCAGTTCTCGGCGAAGGTTGTCTCACTCATTCACGTGCCCCTCTCGTGGGAACAGGTCAGGGAAATGACAGGCCACGGCGTGGCCTGCTGACAGCGCGTGCAGCGGCGGGTCCTCGGCCGCGCACACCGCTTCTGCCCGCGGGCAGCGGAGCCGGAACCGGCACCCCGCGGGCAGAGCGGTCGCCGACGGCACCTCCCCGCCCAGGTGCCGCCAGGCCGGAGGGACCGCCGGGTCGGGCACCGGCGCGGCCGCGAGCAGGGCAGCGGTGTATGGGTGCGCGGGCGCGGCGAAGATCCGGTCCGCCGGGGCGGTCTCGACCAGCCGGCCGAGGTACATCACGCCCACCTGGTCGGCGATATGCCGGACGACGGCCAGGCTGTGGGAGATGAACAGGTAGCTGATGCCGAGTCCGGCCTGCAGGTCGGCCAGCAGGTTGATGATCTGGGCCTGCACCGACACGTCGAGGGCGGAGACCGCCTCGTCGCACACGATGAACTTCGGCTCGACCGCTATCGCGCGGGCGATGGTGACCCGCTGCCGCTGGCCGCCTGACAGCTGCCGCGGATGCCGCCGGGCGATGTCGGGACTGAGGCCGACCTGCCGCAGCAGGTCGGCTACCCGGTCCGGCGTGTCCTGGCCGTGGGCACGGAGCGCGTCGCGGATCGTCTGGCCGGCCGTCCGCCGGGGGTCGAGAGATCCCCCTGGATCCTGGAATACCGCCTGGATATCCTTGCGGGCCCGGCGCAGTGGCTCGCCGCGCTGGCTCAGCCAGTCCCGCCCGTCGAAGCTCACCTGGCCGGCGGTGGGATCCTCAAGCCGCAGCAGCAGCCGGCCGAGGGTGCTCTTCCCGCAGCCCGATTCCCCGACCAGCCCGAACGTGCTCCGGCGGCCGACACTGAGGCTGACGCCGTCCACCGCGCGCACCACCCCCGCGTGCCTGCCCCTGAGCTGGTAGTGCTTGCTCAGCTCGCTGACCTCCACCACCGGCGTCACGGCTGGGCCGCCGGCACGTTGACCGCGTGGCAGGCGACGAGCCCGCTCGCTACCGGCTCGAGTTCCGGCGGCCGGGTCCGGCACACATCAAGCGCCCGATCACAGCGCGGGTGGAACGGGCAGCCGGGCGGGCGGTCGGCCGCCTCGGGCACCGAGCCGGGGATGGCGGGCAGCCGGCCGGCCAGCGGGACGTCGACCCGCGGCACCGCGCGGAGCAGGCCCTGACTGTACGGGTGGGCCGGCTCGGCGAAGAACTGGGCGGCGGGCGCGGACTCCACGATGGAGCCTGCGTACATGACCAGGATCCGGTCGGCCAGCTGCGCCGCGACCCCCAGGTCGTGGGTGATCAGCAGCACCGACAGGTCCCGCTCACGGCGCAGGGCCGCCAGCAGGTCGAGCACCTGGGCCTGGATGGTGACGTCAAGCGCGGTGGTCGGCTCGTCCGCGATCAGCAGGCGCGGCTGGCCCGCCAGCGCGATCGCGATCAGTACCCGCTGGCACATGCCGCCGGAGATCTCGTGCGGGAACTGCCTGGCCCGCAGCTCCGGGTCGGTGATACCGACCTGAGTGAGCAGCTCGGTCACCCGGGCGGCGGAGCGGCGGGCCCCGAGGGCCTCGGCGATCTGGCTGCCCACCCTGATCACCGGGTCCAGGGCGGCGACCGGGTCCTGGAAGATCATGCCGATCTGGGCGCCGCGGACCCGGCGCAGCTCGCGCTCGGGCAGGCTGTTCAGGTCACGGCCGCCGAACCCGATCGTCCCGCTGACGCGCAGCTGGCTCGCGTACCTGAGCAGGCCGAGGACGGCGCGGCCGGTCAGCGTCTTGCCGCTGCCCGACTCGCCGACCAGGCAGACGACCTCGCCCGGGCCGACGTCGAAGCTGACGTCGCGGACCAGGCCGGCTCCGCGGTGGCTGATGGTCAGGTCCCGTACCTCGAGCAGTGTGCCCTCACCCATGCGCTGGCTCCATCACGTCGCGCAGCCGGTCCCCGATGATGCTCACCGCGATCACCAGCAGCGTCACCGTAACTCCGGGGAACACCGAGATCCACCAGTCCTTGTCGATGTAGCCTTCCCCGCTGGCGATCAGCGCCCCCCAGTCGAGCACCGGCTCGCTCGGCCCGAGGCCGAGGAAGCTGAGTGAGGCGGCCACGACGATGGCGACGCCGACGTTGACGGCGGCGAGCACGCTGGCCGGCGCCAGGCAGTTCGGTATGACGTGCCGCCATACGATGGTGCCGCGCCGGACACCGGTGACGGTGGCGGCGGCGATGAACGGCAGGCTGCGCACTTGCAGGGCCTGGCCGCGCAGCACCCGGGCGAAGGCGGGCACCGAGGCGATCGAGATGGCCAGGATCTCGTTCGGCAGGGTCCGCGGCAGCGCGGCGATGAAGATCAGCGCCAGGAACAGGCCGGGCAGCGCCAGCAGGATGTCGATCAGCCGCATCACCAGCAGGTCGGCCCAGCCGCCCAGGTAACCGCCGATGATCCCGATGACCGAGCCGGTGACCCCGCCGAGCAGCGTCGCCGCCACCCCGACCTCCAGAGCCGGCCTGGTACCGTATACCAGCTCGGTGTAGATGCTGCGCCCGTACTGGTCGGTGCCGAGCGGGTACTGGGCGGACGGGCCCAGCAGCGAGGCCACCGGGTTCACCGCGGTCGGGCTGCCGCTGGTGAACAGGCTGGGCACCAGTGCCCACCCGGCCAGCAGCACCAGGAACGCGATCGCGGCCAGCACCAGCAGGTGCGCCCGCAGCCAGGACAGGCGGGTCATGACGCCCGTACCCGGGGATCGAGCCAGGCGTAGGTCAGGTCGACCCCGATGTTGAGCACCACGTACGCGGTCGCGACGATGAGCACGATCGCCTGCACCATCGGGTAGTCCTTGTCCTGGATGCTGGTGACCAGCAGGCTGCCGAGCCCCTGCCGGCCGAAGACGGTCTCGGCGATCACCGCACCGGACAGCAGGCCGCCGAGCTGCACTCCGAGCATGGTGACCGCGGGCACCAGCGCGTTGCGCAGGATGTGCCGCAGCCAGATCCGGGCGGGCCCGGTGCCCTTGGCCCGCAGCGCCACCACGAAGTCCTGGTTCGCCACCTCGAGCATCGAGTTGCGGACCAGCCGGATGATCACCCCGGAGGAGAACAGCGCCAGGGCGACGGCCGGCAGCACCAGCTCGGCCGGGGTCCCGCTGCCGTTGGCCGGGAACAGGTGCACCGTGAACGAGAACACCAGGATCAGCAGCGGGCCGGTCACGATGATCGGCACCGAGCTGCCGAGCATGCTGACCGCGCGGACCGCCGCGTCCACCGGCGTGTCACGGCACAGCGCCGCCAGCGCGCCGAGCCCCACGCCAAGCAGCACGGTCAGCACCATCGCGGCGGCGGCGAGCTGGACGGTCGCGCCCGCCTGGCCGTCGATCTGGCTCAGCACCGGCTCGCGGGTCTCGAACGAGGTGCCGAAGCTGCCATGCAGCGCGTTCCACAGGAAGCTGACGTACTGGCTGAGCACCGGCTTGTCCAGGCCGAACTCCACGATGATGTTGTGCCGCTCGGCCGCGGTGGTCGGCGTCCCCTGGGTGATGGCGTCGACCGGGCTGCCGGGCAGGACCCGCAGCACGAAGAAGATGATCGCGGTGACCCCGAGGATGACCGGTATCCCGATGGCGATCCGGCGGAGCGCGAACCCGGTCATTACCTGGTCAGCCAGACGCCGTAGTACATGGGGTAGTCGCGCCGGTCGAAGGCCAGGCCATGGACCGAGGTGCTGGTGGCCAGGATGAACGGCTCGAGCTCGATCGGTATCGTCACCGCGTTCTGCACCACGTACTGCTGGACGTCGTCCCAGTCGGCCTGCGCCGTACTGGCGCTGCCGGTCGACAGCGCCCCGGCCAGCCAGCCGTTCACCTCCGCGCTGTCGAAGCGGGCGAGGTTCTCGCCGCCCTTGCCGCCCACCGGGATCAGCGCCGAGTCGAAGAAGTCGTAAAGGATGCTGGGCGAGGCGGTGATGAACGAGGTGGCGGTCATGCCGAACTTGCCCGAGTCGACCTCCGCGATCGAGGTCGCGCCGCTCAGGTTGGTGATCGTCATGTCGATGCCGGCCGCCTTCAGGTACGACTGGACGTAGACGCTCACCTCCTGGCGCAGCTCGCGGTCCGGTGCACCGCCCGCGAACGAGATCGTCAGGGTCTGCCCGTCCTTGTGCCGGTAGCCGTCGCTGCCCAGGACCCAGCCCTGTGCCGTCAGGATCGAGGCGGCCAGCTTGGGGTCATAGGACCAGGAGTCCTGGACGGCGGGATCGTAGTCGGCGGTGTCCGGCATGATCGGCCCCCAGGCCCGCGTGTACTCACCCTGGTAGACGGCCTGCAGCAGCTGATCAATGTTGATCGAGTCGCGCAGCGCGATCCGCAGCTGCGTATTGTTCCACGGGTACTGCTGGGTGTTGATCAGGTACTGGTAGTCGGCTCCCGCCCCCGGCACCACGTACAGGTTCAGGTTCTTGTCGCCGCTGACCGTCGTGTAGTCGGGCGGCAGGATGGTCTCGGCGGCGTCTACCTGGCCTTGCTGCAGCTGGCCGACCCTGGTGCTCTCCTGCGGGACCTCGGTGAAGGTGATACCGCTCAGGCAGGCCGCGCCCTGGTGGTTGAGCCCGGACGGGCCCCAGTCGTAACGCGGGTTCCTCACCTCGGTGATGCTCTGGTTGGCCACGTTGGAGGTGATCTCGAACGGCCCGGACCCGACCGGGTGCTCGCCGAAGCCGGCCGTGCCTTCCTTCTGGGCGGCGGTGGGGTCGACGATGCCGAGGAAGGCCTGGCTGGCTGCCTCCAGGAACCCTGGGTACGGCGCCTTGAAGTTGACCGTGACGCTGTACGGGCCGTTGACCACCGAGTCCTGGTAGGGACCGAGCAGGGAGATGGCGAACAGCGAGCCTTCGGCCGGGCTCTCGATCCGGTCGAAGGTGTACTTGACCGACGCGGCGTTCAGCGGCGTCCCGTCGGAGAACGTCACCCCCTTGCGGATGGTGAACGTGTAGGAGGTATCGGTGCTGTTCACCGTCCAGCCGCTCGCCAGCCACGGGG
>Ga0208725_1000337_pt1 | contig 10580 bp, 7 predicted proteins | sample MicForSoSWNH13_O_FD_188004 | JGI IMG/M metagenome (GOLD analysis project Ga0208725, IMG submission 188004) | Forest soil microbial communities from Harvard Forest Long Term Ecological Research site in Petersham, Massachusetts, USA - MetaG HF011... | ecosystem: Environmental > Terrestrial > Soil >... | reverse complement strand
ATTAAAGCCAGCAGGTTCTTGTCTGGATCTCGGAAGAAGGCCATCCACAGTTCGTGGTCGGGCATTTTTGCGATAAGATGCGGCTTATCCTCGAAACGGGTGCCCAGGGACGAGAGAGTTTCGTAAGCTCCATTGATATCGTCCACCTTGAAATAAATCACGGAACTTCCCTGCGCGCCGGAGCCGTCCTGGGGAATATCCAACATCAAGCGCACGCCGGCACAGTCGAAGAAGGCAAGATTCGGCACCTGGAACAAGTATTTGATTCCAAGGGTGTCGCGATAGAACGTTATGGCGCGTTCAAGATCTGTCACGGGAACCGCAATTTGTCCGATCACACCGAGCTGCAATCGCGCTTGCGCCATAGAGCCTCTTTTCCGCGTGCGAAGATCGCGTTCACGGTTAGAACGATTAATTCGAGAAAAGGTTACGCGCGAGGAATAATACGTTGGCTGGCCGCTCGGCCAGGCGGCGCATGAACCAGGGAAACCAGAACGTGCCGTAGGAGATCAGCACGCCGCAGCGGTATCCGGCTTGCACCAGGCGCAGTTGCTCATCACGCTGAATTCCGTAAAGCATTTGAAATTCCAGCAAATTATTGGGCACGTGCTGATCCGCGGCCCAGCCGATTATTTTGGCGATCAATGCGCGATCGTGCGTGGCGACCGCTACGCGCACGCGGGCGCGCCGCGCTTCCGGGCTGAGCAAACGCTGCGCGAGATGCAGGAAATTGTCGTCCACATCTTTCTTCTTGGGAAAGGCAATTTCAGCGGGCTCGTTGTACGCGCCCTTTACCAGGCGAATCGCCGCGCCCTCCGGAATCAACGTGTCGAGATCTTTTTCTGTCCGGTAGAGATAGGCCTGCAGGCATATGCCGACGTTGGAGTAGGCCTTGCGCGCGCGGCGATACAGCTCGAGCGAAACATCCACGTAGGGACTTCCCTCCATGTCGATCCACAGAATCTTGTCGGCTGGCGTTTTTTCGATGAGCTTCGCGAGATTTTCGTAGCAGAAATTCAGATCGAGGTCCAGACCGAGCTGCGTGAGCTTTACGGTGATTTCCGCGGGAATGCCGGTGGCCCGTATGCGGTCGTAAAGCTCCAAAAAATGGCGCGTCACTTCCGCGGCTTCTTCGCGGCCGCCAATATTTTCGCCGAGATGCGATAGCACCGACTGGATGCCATTCGCGGCAAGCGAGCGCGCGGCGGTGACGGCATCCTGCACATCTTCCCCCGCCAGGAACCGCGCGGCGGCGCGGCGCATGAATCCGAAGCGGGGCGCGTGTTCGCGCATCCACTGATTCTGCGAGACTGCCAGAATTCCGCTGCGCATGAAATTCATGACCGGCTCAATTGTTACTCGTTTGCCGACTCGTTTTTCGATTGCGGCGCCGGTCCGCCACCCGCGCGCTGCCGATTCTTCTGCAGTTGACGATCATTGCGGAGAAGAGAGCGCTTTAACCAGGCGATAGTAGAAATCCACGCCGTCGTAGAAGGAAGCGACGCGCACGCGTTCATCGCGGCCGTGCGAACGATCGTCGTCCACATCCATAAATAATCCGGGCAGCCCGTACGTGGGAAGTCCAGACGCGCGGGAAATTGCGCCGTCGCTCGCGCCCGCGTCCATTACTGGAACGATCGGTATGCCAGGCCACATTTCATTCGCGACCTTTTTCAACGCGGCCATCAGGTCGGGTCGCAGCGGCGATGGCGGATTGGGAATGCCGCTGGACGCAAGACCGGGCGCATGCGTGACAACGATATGCGAGTCGTCAAGCACTTTCACCAGCGTGGCTTCGATTTCATCTCCCGAATGGCCCGGCAGAATGCGGCAGTTCACATTGGCGTGCGCCATTCCCGGCAACGCGTTGTTGGCGTGGCCGCCGTCCAGTCGCGTGGCAACGCAGGTCGTGCGAAACCGCGCGTTGTAATAAGGAATCGCGGAAAGCCGCACGAGTGCGGCGGGATCAGGCGGCGTTTGCAGGATGCCCTTCATGTCCGCACCGGTTTGGCCGCCGACGATGTCTGCTTCCTGCTTGAAATATTCGCGCGTCACTTCGTTGAGCTCGAATGGGAATTGATATTTTTCCAGGCGCGTCAAGCCCCCGGCAAGCTGGTAGATCGCATTCTCGGAAGTGGGCAGCGAACTGTGTCCGCCGGGATTGGTAACCTTCAGATCGAAGTCCTGATAAAGCTTTTCGCTGGCTTGAATGCCTACGAGCAAGTGTTTTCCGTTGTCGAGCTCGAAGTCGCCGGCGTCTGGATTGATCACGTATTCGGCGTCGATCAGATCGCGATGATTCTTGATCAACCACGCGACGCCGTTGAATGCTCCGCCCTCTTCATCGGCCGTGAGCGCCAGGATCAAGTCGCGATCCGGCTGGTAATGTTCCTGCTTCAGGCGAATGAACGTGGTAACGAGAAAAGTGTCGCCATCCTTGATGTCTCCGGTGCCGCGGCCGTAGAAATAGCCATCCTTTTCGATGAACTGGAACGGATCCATGGACCAATCCGCGCGCCGCGCTTCGACCACGTCGAGATGGCAGATGAAGAGCAGCGGCTTTTTCGCGCCGCTGCCGTGAATGCGCGCCACCATGTTGCCTTTGCGATCGTTCGGTCCCAGGACTTGGACGTCGCTCGCGGGGAAACCGGCATCGAGCAGGCGCTTAGCCATCGCCTGAGCAGCAATCGTGGTGCTGCCCACGGAATCGGTGGTGTTGATCTCAACCAGCTGCTTGAAGATGTCGTGCGAAAGCTGTTTGGTGGCGTCGTTCAATTGAGCGCGTAACGCGCCGGCACAAAAAAGGCTCGCGATCAACGCGAGCGCAAGCAAGGTCCGAGATTTCAAGTTGTTCTCTCCCAGGATAGGACAAACGAGCCTAGCAGACGCGAGTCCCAGCGTCAAAACGGCGGCGGAGCGAAGGGCTTGTCTTTCGGCGATTCCAGAACCGAGATGGCGAAGCGGTACAGCTCCAGCTTGGTGACGTCGCTGACCGGGCCCGAATCGAAAATGTGGCTGAAGGCGGCGTGGATGATGTGCGCCTGATCTTCCGGCAGCAATCCGAGAAATTCGCCGAACCGATTCTTAGCTTTGGAATATTCGGCGGCTTCTTCGGCGGTCAAGGGACGGTTTTCAGAAAGTCTTAGCGCGTGTTTCTGGTAGAACTCGTAGCGAAACTGTTTCTCGTACAGCGCGGCGTAGGCGGCTTCCTGCGTATCGGGCGCTTTACTCGACGCGGCCAGAGCCTTCACGGTGAAATCATCTAACGCCTGCTGAAAATCACGGAAGTTTCCCAGCGCGCCCATCAGCGGTCCCCTGCCGCTTTTGCCCAGTGACGCGGCCACCTGGCTCGTGCGCGCTTCGTAGCATTTTCCATAGACGGCGATGGCCCGAACCGTCGGTACCCCAGCCGCGTTGTTTGACGTGCCGGCTTTTTCCGCGAATTGCGCCACCCACGCCGTGGAAGTCATTTGCAGGATTTGCGTGCAGGTAAGCCCGAGCCGATCGGCGTCGGCGGCTTTCGTTTGCGCGGGCTTCGCTTGCGGAAAGCCAGCGGCCGCCAGCACCAGTGAAACCAGCAGTGCGGAAAATAATTTCATTTCAGGGAATCCTCCCGCCACTCTACTGCGAACTTGCATAGCGCATTTCGAAAAGATCGAGTTCCTGCTCGAGCCGCCGCAACACTTCATCATTAATTTTATTGTGATTGCGCATATTCAGCAGAGCCGCGCGCTGCAGTGCGCGGATATTCTTCGTGAGCTCGCGATAACGAACGTAATCTTCGCCTGTGTAGCCGGTCTCGACGGACCGGTCACCCGGCAGCAAATTCAAATGATGTTTTTGGATGCGAATCAAGTCCTGGTAAACCGGCGCAAAGCCGCCATGGTCCAGTTCGCGCGTATGTTCCAAGTAAGCCAACGCGGCTTCGATCATCGCGTAGCGCGCCCGCTCCTCTTCCGGATTTTTGACCACAGCGCCGGCCAATCCCAGGCGGCGAATGAAATATGGCAGCGACAAGCCTTGAAACACGAGCGTCACGAAAATCACGCAGAAGGTGAGGAAAATGATCAAATTTCGTTGCGGAAACGGAGAGCCATCCTGCAGCGACCTGGGCAAGGAAATCGCGGCGGCCAGCGCCACCACTCCGCGCATGCCCGTCCAGCCAACAATAAAAATAGTTCCCGCGCTCGGCAGCGTGACCTCCTGATGTTGTGCGTGGCGTCGCAGCCAGTTCGATGCCCACACACTGGGGTACATCCAGAGCAGCCGCAGAACGATTACCACCGCGCTGACTAGCAGGCCGATGAGGATCAGGTGAAACAGGCTGTGATTCCGAATCTCGCCGAGGATGTAAGGGAGTTGCAGTCCGATCAGGATGAACACGATGCCATTGAGCACGAAGCTGAGAGTTTCCCACACGGCTGCGCCTTGCAGGCGTGCGCGCGTGGAAAAATACAGCGAACTCTGATGGCCCAGATACATTCCGCACACTACCGTGGCCAGTACGCCCGAAGAGTGCACGCTTTCCGCCGCGAGATACGCAAAGTACGGCGTGATGATGCTGAGAGTGATTTCCACGGGCGCATCCGTGATTTGTTTGATAAGCCACGCCAGTAGCTTGGCGACTACCAGGCCAATCACGATGCTGCTGGCGATCAGATAGAGCAGCATCCTCACGCGTTCGTGGAACGACGGCGTGTGCCCGGTGACCACCATCGCGATGGTGAGCTGCAGCGCGAGCAAGCCGCTCGCGTCGTTCACCAGGCTCTCGCCTTCGATTATGTCAGTGACTCTTTGCGGCAATCCCAGGCGGCGGGTGATGGACGTCGCGGCGATGGCATCGGTGGTGCAAATCACTGCGCCGAGAACCAGGCCGAGGTGCCACGTGAAGTCCGGCAGAATCCAGTGGGAGGCGAAGGCCACGCCATACACCGTGAACGACACCAGGCCGAGCGCGAGCAGCGAGATGCTGGAAACGTTATAGCGAAAGTCCCGCCAGGAAGTCTGGAACGAGGCGGAAAACAGCAGCGGTGGCAGGAACAGCAGAAAAACCACTTCCGGATTCAGTTCGATGCGAGGCATGCGCGGGATCAGGCTGAGAAACAGCCCGGCGATCACCAGCACGATGGGATAGGGAGTCTTGAAGCGCTTGGCGAGCGTTGCGAGCACGGCGATGCACAGCAACAGCAGCAGGAAAATCGGTTCGGAGTGCTGGATGTTTTGGCCGTACATATTTTTATCGGAGAATACGATAACGCAGATGCGGCGCGGCGGCACGCACTTCTGGCTAGCCGGCCGCGTGATTGATGCGGCTAATTGCGCCGATCGGCGGCAGGTTTCGGCTTTGGTTTTAGTTTAGGGTGGCGCAGGAGTGCCCGTTCATGCAGGTGATCGAGGAAGCGTTCGGTGACGTGCCCGCGGGCCTTCGGCGATTTAGCGCGCAGATAATACAGCAGAAGCTGGCGGCGATGTCCGGGCGGCAGTTGTTCGAATTCTTTGCGTGCTTTGGGATGTTGTTTGAGCACGGACGTCAGCTCGGCGGGCACGGGAACATCGCGCGGCGCGGTGTCGAGCTGCAGCGCTACACTGATCACGTCGCCCGCGTCGGCGCCGCCTGCCTTGCGCAGCGCGGTGTTAATTTGCAGGCGGAAACGTCCAGCGCCGGCCGGTACCAGCGTAGTGCGCGTGGAGCAGTGATTTACTGTGGCTACGACGGGAATGTGTTTCGGCGTCGGCTGCTTGCGTTTCTTCGAAGCCGCTGCTGTGTGTTTGCTGCTGTGGAGTTGCTTGATGAGAGCGTCGGCAATTTCTGGCGGGACATCCACATGCCGCATCATCCAGATCTTGTAAATTGTCGCGAGAAATTTCTTCGGTTGACGCACCATCGCTCAAGAATTCCTCAGTCTCATCGCGCGCTTCGCGAACGAGTTTATGCTCCAAAATGCCTGAGTTCCAGAATTTCCGACGCTTCGAGTAAGATGGCGTTCGCGATTTCTATTGCCAGAGGCTCCGCACGTGGAAAACATCCGGGAATCCGAGATTAAGCATTCAACCATTCGCGTCGCGACGCTGCTTTGCGTTTTCGCGCTGGTGGCAGTGGCGGCGGATCAGAACGTCGTGGTGCTGTTGTGGCCGAATGGCGCGCCCGGCTCCGAAGGAAAAACCGCACTGGAAAAAGTTCGAATCACGCCGGACGGCGAGCACGTTATTACCAGCGTGTACCAGCCTTCGATCACAGTGTATTTGCCGTCCAGGGAAATGGCGACGGGCGCTGCGGTAGTGATCGCCCCGGGCGGCGGGCACGCAGAATTGTGGGTGGACCATGAAGGATACGCGGTTGCGAAATGGCTCAGCGAGCACGGCGTCGCGGGCTTCGTTCTGAAATATCGCCTGGCGCGCGAGGCGGGCTCGACCTACACGATCGAGGGGAATTCGCTGCCGGACATGCAGCGCGCCATCCGCCTGGTGCGCAGCCGCGCAGCGGAATGGGGCGTGGACCCGCAGCGCGTCGGCGTGATGGGATTTTCTGCCGGCGGCGATATCGCCGCCCGAGCCGCCACGCAATTCGATGCGGGCGACTCCGCCGCGGCTGATCCCGTCGATCGCCTAAGCTCGAAGCCCGCGTTTCAGGCGCTCATTTATCCAGGGCTTCCGCCGGATCTGCCCGTTTCGAGGGATGAACCGCCGGCGTTCCTGTTGTGTGGCGCAGACGACCGTGCGGGTATTTCCGAAGGCCTCCCTGCACTTTTCATTCAACTGAAGCACGCCGGCGTGCCTGCGGAATTGCACGTGTATGCCGGGGTAGGACACGGCTTCGGTGTACGCAGCGCAAACACCGGCGCGATCGCAGCTTGGCCCGACCAATTTCTCGAGTGGCTAAGTACGATCGGCTTCCTGAAGCGTAAGTAGAAAACGGAAGCGCGGTGCGGTCGGGCGAAAATAAAAAAGGCTCCGATTGCTCGGAGCCTTTTTTAAGTTTAAATCCTGGCGGTGACCTACGTTCCCGCGTCGTTTCCAGCGCAGTATCATCGGCCCGGCAAGGCTTAACTTCCGTGTTCGGGATGGGAACGGGTGTGACCCTTGCGGTAAGACCACCAGGAAACTTGTGCATCGAAACTGGAGATCGATATTCGAGCCGTGGCGCGAACGCCGCAGCTCGAAATCGAAATTCAGAGTTTCGATGAGCAACTGAAGGAAGTTGGTAACAACAAACCGCCTATTCGCTTGATCGTAGTCAATGCGAAAAGTGCGTCTTTCCTCCGCGCCGCGCCCTTCGACACCCGCTTGAGCGGGTCTCTCAGGGTAAAGCGACGGTTTAGGAAAGTTTTATGGTTAAGCCGAACGGCCGATTAGTACGGGTTAGCTACACGCATTACTGCGCTTCCACCTCCCGCCTATCAAAGTCGTAGTCTTCGACTGGCCTTCTTACCCCCCCGCAGGAGGGTTGGGAAACCTTATCTCGAGGCGAGCTTCTCGCTTAGATGCTTTCAGCGATTATCTCTTCCGGACTTCGCTACCGAGCTATGCCACGGGCGTGACAACTCGATCACAAGAGGTCCGTCCATCCCGGTCCTCTCGTACTAGGGACAGCTCCTCTCAAGTTTCCTGCGCCCACACCAGATAGGGACCGAACTGTCTCGCGACGTTCTGAACCCAGCTCACGTACCGCTTTAATAGGCGAACAGCCTAACCCTTGGGACCTTCTACAGCCCCAGGATGCGATGAGCCGACATCGAGGTGCCAAACCTAAGCGTCGATGTGAACTCTTGGCTTAGATCAGCCTGTTATCCCCGGCGTACCTTTTATCCGTTGAGCGATGGCCCTTCCACGCAGAACCACCGGATCACTAGATCCCACTTTCGTGCCTGCTCGACCTGTGTGTCTTGCAGTCAACCCGGCTTATGCTCTTGCACTCCACGGCGGGTTTCCAATCCGCCTGAGCCGAGCTTTGAGCGCCTCCGTTACCATTTAGGAGGCGACCGCCCCAGTCAAACTACCCGTCTGGCCGTGTCCTCCACCCCGTCTAGGGGTGTAAGTTAGAGCGACAGAACTATCAGGGTGGTATTTCACCGTTGCCTCCCTCCCAGCCGAAACCAGGAGATCCCAGGCTCCCACCTATCCTACGCAGGCAGTACCGTTAATCATGACCAGAGTGCAGTTAAGGTGCACGGGGTCTTTCCGTCTAGATGCGGGCATCCGGCGTCTTCACCGGAACCACAAATTCGCCGAGCCGTTGGCCAAGACAGTCGTTCGATCGGTACGCCATTCGTGCAGGTCGGAACTTACCCGACAAGGAATTTCGCTACCTTAGGACCGTTATAGTTACGGCCGCCGTTCACCGGGGCTTCAGATCAGGCCTTCGCTACCTTGCGGCAGCTAAGCCCTCCCTTTAACCTTCCGGCACCGGGCAGGCGTCACCCCCTATACGTCGTATTCGACTTAGCAGAGAGCTGTGTTTTTGTTAAACAGTCGCCGAACGCATTTCACTGCGGCCCCCTCGGGCTATAAACCCTAGCGGGGCACCCCTTCTCCCGAAGTTACGGGGCTAATGTGCCTAGTTCCTGAGCCAGCGTTCTCTCGAGCGCCTGTGGATATTCACCTTGTCTACCTGTGTCGGTTTGAGGTACGGGCACCATCTGAACTCCTTAGAGGTTTTTCCTGGCAGCGTGAAATCAGAGACTTTGTGGCCGTGTGGCCTCGGACCCGGTCTGACCGTTGAATGACCTCGTGGATTTTCCTGCGAGATCCGGCTTACACCGAGACATCGGGACATCCATCACCCGACTCCCATATCCTTCTGCGTCACCCCATCGTATAACGTTCAAATGGCGGGACAGGAATGTTGACCTGTTGTCCATCAGTTACGCCTCTCGGCCTCACCTTAGGACCCGCCTAACCCTGAGCGGATTAACCTTCCTCAGGAAACCTTAGACTTTCGGCGACACGAGTTCTCATCGTGTTTATCGCTACTTATGCCGGCAGAGTCTCTTCCGTTGCGTCAAGTAGTTCTCTCGATCTACCGTCGAACTCAACAGAATGCTCCCCTACCAAATGACGATTTCCGTAGAAATCGCCAATTACGCAGCTTCGGTCGTAGACTTAGCCCCGTTGGATTGTCGGTGCGTGAACACTTGACCAGTGAGCTGTTACGCTTTCTTTAAAGGATGGCTGCTTCTAAGCCAACCTCCTGGCTGTCTGTGCGCTCACACGTCCTTTCCCACTTAGTCTACAGTTGGGGACCTTAGCTGGCGTTCTGGGTTCTTTCCCTCTCGACCACGGAGCTTATCCCCCGTAGTCTCACTCCCGTACTGTTGTACACGGCATTCGGAGTTTGATTGGATTCGGTATCCTGGATGGGACCCTAGTCCATTCAGTGCTCTACCACCGTGGCAAATCATACGAGGCTGCCCCTAAAGGCATTTCGGGGAGAACGAGCTATCACGGAATTTGATTAGCCTTTCACCCCTACCCTCAGCTCATCCGAGCGATTTTCAACTCACACCGGTTCGGTCCTCCAGTCGCGGTTAAGCGACCTTCAACCTGGCCAAGGGTAGATCATCCCGCTTCGCGTCTATTCCCACACACTGAGCGCCCTATTCGGACTCGCTTTCGCTACGGCTCGCTTTCGCTTAACCTTGCGTGTGAGAATAACTAGCCGGCTCATTAAGCAAGAGGCACGCCATCAGGCATTTCCGCATCCGAAGACACGGCATAGCCCTCTGACTGCTTGTAAGCATACGGTTTCAGGTTCTATTTCACTCCCCTAGCAGGGGTTCTTTTCGCCTTTCCCTCACGGTACTAGTTCACTATCGGTCGCCAACGAGTATTTAGCCTTGGAGAGTGGTCTCCCCGGATTCCCACTGGGTTTCTCGTGCCCCGTGGTACTCAGGATATCCCTTCGAGTCCGGTAAGCTTTCGGCTACGGGGTTTTCACCCTCTTTGACCCTGCTTTCCAGCAAGTTCACCTAGCCTCCGGATTGGTAACTCTACTTATGGGATCCTACAACCCCGGGATATAAATACCCCGGTTTGGGCTGTTCCGATTTCGCTCGCCGCTACTTTCGGAATCTCGTTGATTTATTTTCCTCCAGGTACTGAGATGGTTCACTTCCCTGGGTTGACTCGCACCGACCTATGTATTCAGTCGGCCGTAACCTGGTTTTACCAGGATGGGTTTCCCCATTCGGAAATCCCCGGATCAAAGCCTGCTTGCGGCTCCCCGAGGCTTATCGCAGCTTGCCACGTCCTTCTTCGTCTGTTGGCGCCAAGGCATCCACCGTACGCCCTTAGTAGCTTAACCATAAAACTTACCCAACACGTCGCCATCGCCGGCCTCTGGATGATCACTCATGCAGAAGTCCGACACCGCGCGTGGAGTAAATTCGCCTTTCCACATTGCGCTACTCTCGAGCAAATATTTGCGGTTTACTACGCCATGCGAGACTTGAAACTCGCATAACATAGTGCCAGCTTCCTTCAGTTGTCAAAGAACTTCAATCCTGTCAACAACTTCCGACTGGATTGTCTCCCCTCCCGGGGGAGCGCGTCAGAGGTTTGGAGCTCCTGCCGCGAAAACTGTT
>Ga0208725_1000336_pt1 | contig 10585 bp, 11 predicted proteins | sample MicForSoSWNH13_O_FD_188004 | JGI IMG/M metagenome (GOLD analysis project Ga0208725, IMG submission 188004) | Forest soil microbial communities from Harvard Forest Long Term Ecological Research site in Petersham, Massachusetts, USA - MetaG HF011... | ecosystem: Environmental > Terrestrial > Soil... | reverse complement strand
GACGTTGCGGGCGTTGGAGTACCAGTCCGGCCAGGCGGTGGCGTGGATGAGATGCTCCCAGATCTTTTCCGGGGGCGCGGCGATCACGATGTCGTTGTGGGCGAACAGGTCGGCCTGCTCGGGCACGATGCCTTCTGGCCAGTGGATGTGCGCCGAGCGGCGCTGGACGTCCGCAATGATGATCGACATGAATGTGTCCTCCATCAGGTTCTCGCTCATCGCCGGTGAGATATGGGTGCAGGCCCGATGAACAGGGTTCATAGCCTGATCAGTAGTCGTTCTGGTTCGGTGACTGCATCCCTGCCATCGTCATGCGGGGAGGGCGCCGCTCGCCTCCGCCAGCGCACAGGGCAACTGGCCAGGACTAGCCAGCGATAGCCGACCCTGACCGGGTGGGGCTGGCACCATGAGGCTCCAGTCGGCTCACGTGGTTGGCAGAGGCCGCACTATCAATGCCAGGAGACTGCCCTCGACCGCGGCCAGGCTGCTCAATCCGAAGACGAGGACACCGGCCGTGGGCGCCAGGATCTCTTGCACGATTTCCCCCAACGGGTCCTCGAGGCGGCCAAGACGTGTGCCTTCGGCCACCAATGTGCCGGGCGCAACCTGCGGGTACCACAGGCCAGCGCGCTCGCTAAGCACGCTGGCCGCGTCCTCGAAGAGGGGCAGGTGTGGCCGGGTGCCTTCTTCGGCCGGCAGTATGCCCACCTGCGCCGCGGCCCGGCGCAGGCCGCTTCGGTGAACATCTGCCTCCTGCTGCGACCAGCGGCCCTCGCCCCCTGCCTCGATAAGAACAGCGGGGATCCCGGCAAGAGCGGCGGCGCGGATTGTGGATCCCGCCAGGGGGTCCACGATGAGCCGCGGGACGTCGAAGCAATCGGCCATCGCGCGTGCCCGCTCATCGAGGACGCCGTCGGGTCCCGGGCTGACACCCGTGAACGGATCAAGCGCCTCGGGAAGGTCGCCGCAATGACAGTCGATGTAGTAGTCGGCGCGGGCCAGCAGGTTCTCCCAAAGCCAGGCGGCCAGCCGCTCTGTCGGGCCGCCCAGCGGGTCTCCGGGGAAGGACCTGTTGAGGTTCTTACCGTCGAGAGGGTTGACGAAGGCCATCCGCTGCGTGAAGGAAACCGGGCTGGACTGCAGGCACACGACGATAGTTCCGCGCATCAGGGCGGGATCCAGATCGCGAACAAATTGCCGGGCCGCCACCATCGGAACATATTCCCCGCCGTGGATTCCGGCGGTAATGGCGAGCACCGGGCCTGGCGCGCTTCCGTGCGTGATGACCACCGGCAGCGAGACGGTGCTCGTTCCGAGGTCGGCCAGGCAGTTGCCGCGGACCTGCGACCCCGCCTGGGCTACGAGATCACCGACGGCGTAGGAAGAGGCGTTGGTCACGAGGAGCTCCGATCGAATGCGGTACCGGTCAGGATCCGCAGGGCTTCATGTGTCGCATCATCGCCGAGCGCGTGGACGTGGACGAACACGTCCTCCGTTGGCAGCATAGGGGCGCCGCCACGCTCAGGCGGACTTGGGCAACCGCCTGTATGTCGGAGGCATCCAGTGCACCTCGCCGGCTGGGAGGGGATCAGTCAACCGACGACGGGGGAGGAGCAGACGGCAAACTCGACCCGGCGGTTGACCGGTGGCCGATGATCGCACCACGATTAGGACGACACTCATCTCAAAGGAGCGGTCGCATGATTCTGATCAACCTCAAGATGCCGATCCGGCCCGACAAGATGGACGAGTGGCTCGCGCTAGCCGATTCCTACGCCAAGGATGTCAACTCCGAAGATGGCTGCCTATTCTTCCAGTTCGCCCGGAGCCTCACCGATAACAACGAGTTCATCTGCATCGAGGGCTTCAAGGACGCCGAGGCGGGAGCCAACCACGTCAAGCAGTCGTACGTGAAGAGGTTCTTCGACACCGCGCCCGACCTCGTGTCTGCGCAGCCGCAGATCATCTACATCGACACGCCGCATGACGGCTTTGGCCCGATGGGCGAGATCCAGCCTCGCTGACCGCCAACGGCGACGGCAAGATGCCGGAGCCTGACCGGATGCCTTCGGTTCACCTGATCAGGAAGAGATCCGTACCGTGGACGGCTGGCCGGGTACCTGGTCAGGCGGGGAGTTTCCATTTCTGGTTGGCGCCCTTGTGGCAGGTGTAGATCTCGAGGCGGGCGCCGGGGGTGGTGAAGCGGGGGTCGTCGAGGCACTTGCCGGAGGCGGTGTTGACGAGGGTGCCGTGCGCGGGTTTCCACTGCTGGCTGGGGTGGCCGTTGCAGGTGTAGAGGTCGACGGGGGTCTTGCTGGCTTTTTGCTGGCGGTAGGTGTCCAGGCACAGGCCGGTGGCGGAGTGGATGGTGCCGTCGGGTGCGATGGTCCAGTCCTGGGCGGCGGTGTGGTTGCAGGGTTCGATCACGGCGGGGGTGTTGTTCACCGGCGGGCTGGCGGCGGGCTGGAGGCATGTGCCGGTGCCGGTGTGGTAGCCGGACACGATCGGGCCGGGCACGGGCCCGCTGCTGATCACCGACACCGTGTCCGCGCCGTAGTTGGCCACGTAGCCGGTGTGGGTGGCGGTGTCCACCGCCACCCCGAGCGGGCCGGAGCCGACGGGGATGGTGGCGGTCACGGTGCTGGTCGCCGCGTCGATCACCGACACCGTGCCACTGTTGCTGTTGGTCACGTAGACGGTCCCGGCGGCGGGGTCCGCTGCCACCCCGACAGGGCCGAAGCCGCTGGGGATGGTGGCGGTCACGGCGTTGGTCGCCGTGTCGATCACGGGCACCGTGTTGCTGTCGCTGAGGGCCGCGTAGACGGTCCCGTCGGCGGGGTCCGCCGCCACGCCCCACGGGGTGCCCGGGACGGGGATGCTGGCGGTCACGGCGTTGGTCGCCACGTCGATCACCCACACCGTGTCCTCGCCGGCGTCGGTCACGTAGACGGTCCCGGCGGCGGGGTCCGCCGCCACCCCGAGCAGGTAATCGCCGACGGAGATGGTAGCGGTCACGGCGTTGGTCGCCACGTCGATCACCGACACGATGCCGTCCTCGTTGACCACGTAGACGGTCCCGGCGGCGGGGTCCGCCGCCACCGCGTACGGGAAGGAGCCGACGGGGATGGTGGCGGTCACGGCGTTGGTCGCCACGTCGATCACCGACACCGTGCCATCGCCGAAGTTGGCCACGTAGACGGTCCCGGCGGCGGGGTCCGCCGCCACGGCTTGCGGGAAGAAGCCGACGGGGACGGTGGCGGTCACGGTGTTGGTCGCCTCGTCGATCACCGACACCGTGCTATCGCCGGAGTTGACCACGTAGGCGGTATGAGTTGCGGGGTCCACCGCCACCCCGGTCGGCTGGTCCCCGACGGGGATGGTGGCGGTCACGCCGTAACCGCCCGCCGCCGAGGCGGGCACCGCGCCGGCCGCCAGCGGAAGCGCGGCCGCCGCGACCATGGCGGCGGCAACGGCGGCGCGGCGCCAGCGGGCCGGGGCGCCGCCGCGATGGCCAGTGCCGGCCTGATGGTCCCGCGGTGCGCGCATAACCTGCCCCCGACTTTGTCCGTCTGTGTCCTAGCCCGACCCCGGCAGCGGCGGGGCCGGGCACGACGGCCCGGTCGCCACATTGCTTAGCGTAGTTAGTTAACTACAATTTGTTGTACGAGCGAAAGAAACTTTCGCCCGGCGGCAGACACGGTCGGCGCGCTGACCGACTACTACCTGGCCCGGCGCACCGGCCAATCCCCCACCAACTGCACTGGTCACGCTGGCGGCGACGCCACCAGTCCACCGCCCGCAAATGCCACTATCAGCACCGGGAGGCCCACGCGATCACCTGATCACGAAGTGTCGCTGGAATCCCAGTCCGCTGATGGGTTTTCGGCGTTACCGCGGTGACCGTGCATAGTGGGCGCACCAGCCGCCTTGCAGGTGACTCACGGCACCTTCCCAGACATGATTGTCGTTAGCTTGGCGGCGTCGATGTTTCCGCCAGAAACGATGCAGACCGTGCGCGGGCCGGGCCGCCCTGAAGCAAGGGCAGCAGCAACCGGAACGGCACCCGCCCCTTCGGCGACGACGCTGCATCGGTCGATCAGCAGGCGTATAGCCGCCGCCACCTGCTCAGATGTGACAACCACCGTATCGTCAACCAGTCCGTGGACTAGCTCCCACATCTCATCCGTCACACGCCGCGATCCGCAGCCGTCGATGAACGTGGCTTGGTAGTCGACATCAACCGGTCCCCCGTGCGAGAAGGCAGCGGCCACGGGCGCGGCTGTCTCGACCTCCGCAGCGACGATACGCACCTTCGGGCGCAGGGCCTTTACAGCGCTGGCGATGCCGCAAATCAGTCCTCCTCCGCCGAACGCGCAGACGATCTCCTCGACATCCGGGACCTGCTCGACGATCTCGAGCGCCGCTGTGGCATTGCCCGCCATGACGTTCACGTCGCCAAAGGGATGCACGAACATGTGATCATGCAGCGGTTCCCACTGGTGATCCACAACCGCCTGCCACCACGCCTCATAGGGAACCGGCAGGACCTCCGCGCCCCAGCGCTTGATCCCAGACAGCTTTGTCGCCGGCGCAGTGTCCGGGACCACGACGACGGCGCGCACCCCCATCAGGTTCGCCGCACGCGCGAGCGCTGCGCCCATGTTGCCCGCGCTTATCGTGTAAACCGGCATGCCCGGGTTAATGTCTGCGGCGATCCGGATTGCGTTCGTTGCGCCACGGATCTTGAACGAACCTGTGTCCTGCAGGCACTCCAACTTCAGGGAGCACAAAACCTCTGCATGCTCGCCATGCAGTGGGACAACCGGCGTGGCGCGGACAAACTCGCGGTTGCGCGCCTGTGCAGCGAGCGCAAGCTCCAGCGACGGAGCCTGCAAGCGGTCTGACATCTCAGGCCGCCGCATTCGCAGACACAAGGGGCCAGCGGTCGTGGCATGGCGCTAGCGTCTCAAGCGAATGGGAGGCGGGCAGCACCAACTCATCCTCCGAAAGCCGACGTCAGAGACGGTCCTCTGTGAACTAGACCTCCAGGAATCTTACGACCGTCCTCATCTGCATGCGGACCGAGCGTTCGGGTATGGCTGCCATGCGCGGTCACTGCCAAGCCGCGATCCATCCGCGGGGTTCCGCCAATGACCGCCGGAAGACCGTGACGGCACCTGCGGGGACTACTGCGGCCGGGCCGCTGGTTATGACTGGCGTGGACCTGACCAGGCATCTGCCAGCCGGACGTCGCGAGCACGTCGAGGCTCGCCTGCGCAGCAACCTGATGGCGTGGCTGACGACAGTTCGCCCGGACGGTCAGCCGGACAGTGTGCCGGTGTGGTTCCTGGTGCGCGACGACGAGACGATCCTCGTCTACAGCCAGCCGAAAAAGATCAAACTGCGCAACATCAGCGAAAACCCCAAGGTGATGCTGGGGCTCGACGTGACCGACATAGGCAGAGACATCATCCGCATCGACGGGACCGCAGAGCACGTTGATGACCTGCCCCCGGCCGACCGGCAGCCGCAATATGCCGTGAAGTACGCCGAGCGCATCGGGGCGATGTTTGGCACACCTCGCCAGTTCGCCGAGTTGTTCTCAGAAGCTGTGATAATCACGCCAAGCCGCCTGCACGCCTAAGCACGATCTCCGCGTCGAAATGAGGCGCGTTGATCGCAGCATTCAGTGCACGGCAGAGCCATCCTCACTTGGCGCCAACAGTGTGCTCACGCACCTGACGAGCTGGCCGAGGACACGGCTGTTAGGCTCCGGACGGACCCGGCGGATGGCAGGAGGCGTGCACATGGCTGTTGTCGCGCTGCGCCCGGTAGAGGACGGGGATCTGGACGCCTTGTTCGAGCAGACGCGTGACCCGGAAAGCGTCCGGATGGCTGCCTTCACGCCCGAGGACCCTGACGACCGGAACGCCTTCGACGCGCACATGGCCAGGGTGAGAAGCTCACCGGACATCACACATAGGGCCGTGATCTGCGACGGCCACCTCGCAGGAAGCATCGCCAGCTTCCCCGACGGGAGCCAGACCGAGGTCACCTACTGGATCGACCGCGCGGCCTGGGGAAAGGGCATCGCGACCCAGGCCCTGACGCTGCTCCTGGAACTGGTGACTACCCGGCCGTTGCACGCCCGTGCAGCCAGCGACAATGCCGCCTCACTCCGCGTCCTCCAAAAATGCGGCTTCAAGGCAGTAGGGACCGAGAAGTCGTTCGCTGCGGGACGGAATGAAGACATCGAGGAAACGATTCTCCGGCTGGACGCCTGACGGCCACACCCCCCGTTACGGTCTTCTGCCGCCGAGCGGAGGCCAATGGGGGCCGGGTCGTTCGCAGACCGTAGCGGACGGCTACAGCGTGCCAGCCGCGAGGCGCACGATCGAACGAGGCGCGAACGCTGCTGAGCCGCGCATGCTGCGGCGGCCCGAATTAAGGCAGTTGCGGACTAAGTTACCGGCGCGGTCAGCTCGAGCTGGACACCGTCGGGATCCTCAAAGGCAAGCACGTCAATGCCGAACGACGGCAGCCTGGTGATCTCACCGTGCGCAACGCCTTGCTCGTCGAACAATCGCACGGCCTGCTCCAGGTCGTCGTGGCTGGCGACCCCGAAGCTGAGATGGTCCAGGCCCACGGTGTCGGGATCGAAACGATCGCCCGGCGGCGCCATCGGCCGCAGGCCCATCAGCAGGTTGCCGCGGATCATGACCACGCCCCCGAACAAGACCTTGAACACCTCCGCTGCTGACGGGTCGCCCGGCGGCGGTGACTCCACCGCGACCTCGAAGCCCAGCAGGCTGGTGTAGAACTGGCGGCTGCGTTCTATGTCAGTCACCGTCAGCCGGAGGTGATGGATATCACCAGTCGGAACCTGTCTGGCCACCGTGCCTCCCTCCCCGCGGGCGCCAGCGCTCTGCATGATCGCCCGATGACAGCATCCTCGTCGGCGACACTGGGCGCCAGTCCCTCTTGAGACGCGTTCTTCGGCAAGTCCCTGGCACTGAGAGGACGCACGCTGCCTTCTCCTGTCCCGCCACAAAGACCTTGTTGCGCGGTCGCAGTGCCCCGCAGCGACTTTCCTGCCCAGGAGGACCCGCGCCTCGTCGCCGGCCGCGGGCGAAGACCAATCCCCGTGCGCCGCCATCTGAATAGTCCCTGGCCGGCAGCTATCTGCCTATGACTGGTGTTGGCTACGATTGGTCCCCCGACGTCTACTGGCAGTGACGAGCACGGCAGCCTTCGAAGATGCGCGGTACGGCTCAGCCAAGCGGCAAGGAATGCCTTTCATGTTCAAGCCAATGCTCACTTCATTGATCGTGCCCGGCATTCTCGCAGTGATGGCCGGGAACATCGTCCCCGAGAAACGCCTCCGCCGCGCCGGCCGCCCCGTCGGCGCTGAAGGAATCGGGTAGTCCGCCGTGCGGAGCTGGATTGATCACGACGGCGGGGTTGTCCGGGATCCCTCTCCATCGCTGGTAGCACAGCTCGTTGACGCAGGGCAGCCCTTCTGGCTGGACATCGAGAACCCCACCGACGAGATCATTGACCAGCTCGCCAGCCGCCTGCGGCTGCCTGCGCCGGCGGTCGGGAAATCGAAGCAGTTTGGCCAGCGTGCGAAGCTGCAGATTTACGGCAACGGAGCCATGCTCGTCGGCTTCGGCCTCGATAAGCAGCTCCGCGAGCCAGTCGAGGTGCACTGCTACTACACCACCGGATTCCTGATCACGTTGCGCCGGGCGCCGAGCCCTGCCCTTGATGAACTGCGCCAGGCCGGTTCGATCCAGCCCCAGCTTGGAAGCGACCCGATCCAGGCGCTGCACCCGGTGATCGGCTCGCTTTACACCGAGTTCTCCGCGCTTGTCCTCGAGCTGGACAAACGACTGGACACGCTCGAGCAGCGGGTGCTGCACGAGGCCGACGACGAGGAGCTGGCCGAGATCACCGCGATACGGCACCGAGCCGCGGTGATTCGGAGGACCGTCATCCCCGGCCGGGACCTCGCGGCCCGGACCCCCCTCGTCCAGTCCCTGCCCGGCGCCACCGACGAAACCCAGCTCTATGCCGAAGACATCAACGACGAGCTGCAGCAAGTCGTGGCCGACTTCACTGCGATCGAGGAGCGATGCGTCGCCCTCTTGAGTCTGCACGCCGCACTCGCGAGCAAGCACCTGGCGACCGTGAGCCGCCGGCTCGCCGCGGTGGCCACCATTTTCCTGCCCATCTCCTTCCTGGTCGGGTTCTGGGGACAGAACTTCAACGTCCTGACCGGCAGCATCGAAAAAGGATGGCCGGCGTTTCTGGTCCTCGGCGTGGGACTAAGCGTGGCTTGCGTCGCGGTGACCGTCGTCATGCTCAGCCGCCGCAGCTGGAACTGAACCGGGGCCATCCGCCGCCGAGCCCGCTTGTGCCGCAGCGGTGATCCCGCCGGGTACGGCGCACTCGCGGGCCGGGGCCGAACGCGCCGCAGCCACCGCAGGGGTTGCTGCGACTCGGCCGGATCCGGCCTGCATGCCTGCCCGTCCGGATCGCCTCATTTCCGGGGACCTTCCTGACCGCCGGCCGCGGCGTGCGCGAAGTCCCGGCTGCGGATAGCGGCCAGCGATACGACACCTGCCACGAACGCGATGATCGCCGCGACCAGCAGGATGCGGTCCAGGCCGGTGGTGAAGGCGGCCCGGGTGATCGTTCCCACGACCTGCCTGGCGGGCGCGGGCAGCCGTGCGATCACGTTACCGATCTGCCCGGACTGTACCGCGCCGGCGATCTCCGGTCCCCGGGCGGACAGCCCGGGGACCGCGGCGGTGCGGGTCAGCACCTCGTCTTTCACGTCGTGGGAGAACAGCGTCCCCAGCAGGGCGATGCCGGTGGCGATACCGACCTGGCGGAAGGTGGAGTTGATGCCGGAGGCCATGCCGGCCTGCTGCGGTGGGACGACGCCGACGGCGGTGGAGGCCAGCGGGGGGTTTACCAGGCCGACCCCGACGCCGGCGACGATCATTCCCGGAATGAGATGGGTCCAGGTCGAGCCCGCATTGAGTCCGCGCATCAGCAGCAGGCTGACGCCGATGATAATCAGGCCGGGCCCGATCAGCAGCCGGACCGGCACCCGCGAGGAGAGTCTCCCGGCCACCGTGGCGCTCACCAGGATGGCTCCCGACAGGTACATCACCCGCACGCCGGTACCCAGCGGCGAGTAGCCCAGAATGTCCTGCAGGTACAGCACGAGGTACAGCAGCATCGAGAAGATGGAGGCGCTGAGCCCGAACGCCGCCACGGAGCCGCCGCTGAAGGTCGGCAGCCTGAGCAGCTTCAGGTCGAACATCGGGTGCGCGCTGCGCCGCTCCACGATAACGAAGACGGCGAGCAGCACCGCCGCCGCAGCGAGGCAGCCGAGCACGAGGCCGCTGGTGAACGACCGCTGGTTCGACTCGATCAGGCCGTAGACCAGGCTCGCCAGCGCCGCCGTGAAGATCACGAACCCGGCCCAGTCGGGCGCAGTGGCACGCGGTGAGCGCGATTCCGCCACCCTCATCGTCGTGAGGACGACGGCCACGATCCCAATCGGCACGTTCACGAAGAAGATCCACCGCCAGGACAGGCCAGAGGTCAGCGCGCCGCCAATCAGCGGGCCGATGGCGACCGCCAGGCCGGTCACCGCTCCCCACACCCCAAACGCGACGCCGCGGTCCTTGCCGCGGAAGGCGTTGGCCAGCAACGCCAGCGACACCGCGAACATGATCGCACCGCCGACCCCCTGCAAGCCGCGGGACAGCTGGAGCATCAGCGTGCTCGTGGCGAAGCCGCACAGCGCCGACGCGCCGGTGAACACCACCAGCCCGATCAGGTACAGCACGCGGCGGCCGTAGATGTCCGCGAGGCTGCCAGCCGTGAGCAGGAACGACGCGAGGGTCAGCGCGTAAGCGTCGACGACCCACTGCAGGTCAGCGAAACTCGAGTGCAGGGCCCGCTGGATGTCCGGCAGGGCGACATTCACGATCGTGATGTCCAGCAGCAGCATGAACGTGCCCAGGCACACCGTAACCAGCGTCCACCAGTTGTTACCGCGCTGACCACGGTCCTCGCGGCCAGTCCTGTCCTCCCGGGTCGGCTGCCCGATGCCTGGTGGTGTGGAAGGCATGACAATCTCCCTAGGTTGAAGGCCGGCGCCGGCCGCTGATCCTCCGCGGCCCGGGCTCCGCGCCTCGCAGGGCCAGCAGGGCTCCGTCCGGCATGCGCTCGCCGCCGGACCTGGCAGGCCCGTCCGAGACAAAGACGTCATAAGACAGCTGGACCGGTGAGGTTGCGGGCATGGGTGCTTCCTTGAAATGTCTCGTCTTGCCACTATCTTGCAGCGCGAGCCTGCAGCCGGGCTATCCGCAGCGCTACTGCACTTTGCGGATGCCTGTTGCGCGGCCGGGGTGGCGATACCGCCGACCGGGAAAGAGCCGCGTGACTTCGGTTTAGGTCGCTTCCCCGAAACAACCACGCGCGTTCGCGCCCGCCTGGCCGCGTTCCTAGCCGGGAAGTGCAGTAGCGCTGCGGATACCCCGCCACCACGTTCCAGACGCAGACT
>Ga0208725_1000335_pt1 | contig 10586 bp, 11 predicted proteins | sample MicForSoSWNH13_O_FD_188004 | JGI IMG/M metagenome (GOLD analysis project Ga0208725, IMG submission 188004) | Forest soil microbial communities from Harvard Forest Long Term Ecological Research site in Petersham, Massachusetts, USA - MetaG HF011... | ecosystem: Environmental > Terrestrial > Soil... | reverse complement strand
TCCAAGACGCTCGCCGAGTTCCTGTTCGGCGACGAGGACTCGCTGATCCAGCTGGACATGAGCGAGTACATGGAGAAGCACACGGTGTCGCGGCTGTTCGGCTCCCCGCCCGGCTACGTCGGGTACGAGGAGGGCGGCCAGCTGACGGAGAAGGTGCGCCGCAGGCCGTTCTCGGTGGTGCTCTTCGACGAGATCGAGAAGGCCCACCCGGACATCTTCAACTCGCTGCTCCAGATCCTGGAGGACGGGCGCCTTACCGACGCCCAGGGCAGGGTCGTGGACTTCAAGAACACGGTCATCATCATGACCACCAACCTGGGCACCAGGGACATCTCCAAGGGTGTCTCGGTTGGGTTCGGCACCGCGGGCCAGTCGAAGGGCTCGTACGACCGGATGAAGTCCAAGGTGCAGGACGAGCTCAAGGGGCACTTCCGGCCGGAGTTCCTGAACCGGGTGGATGACACGATCGTCTTCCACCAGCTCAGCCAGGATGAGATCTTCAGCATCGTCGACCTGATGATCGCCAAGGTGGACGACCGGCTGAAGGACCGCGACATGGGGATCGAGCTGAAGCCGGCCGCCAAGGCTCTGCTGTCGGCCCGGGGCTACGACCCGGTCCTCGGCGCCAGGCCGCTGCGGCGGACCATCCAGCGCGAGATCGAGGACAACCTGTCGGAGAAAATCCTCTTCGGCGAGCTGAAGGCCGGCCAGATCGTCATGGTCGACGCCGACGGCACCGGTCCGGAGGCGCAGTTCAGCTTCAAGGGCGAGCCCAAGCCCGACGCCGTTCCCGACGTGCCGCCGGCCGAGATCGAGTCCAGGCCGGCCGCGAGCGGGGTCAGCAGCAGCGGGTCCTCGGGCGGGACCGAGGGGCGGCTGACAGCCGAGTAACCGATTTGATGATCTAGGAGCCTGGAGTGCAGCAGTTGCGCTCCAGGCTCCTAGATTTTTGTTGCAGCCCCGGAGGCGCCCTGGTGGCCGGGCAGGGCGTACATCCGGTGTTCCAGCGCCTCGGCCAGGCCGTCCGCGATCAGCGCGCTCAGCGCCCTGGCCCGCTGGGCCGGGTCGGGCCAGGCGGCATCGAGCCGGGCTCCCGGGACCGGGCCCGCGGCCTCCCTGAGGACGCCCAGCAGCCGTCCGCGGCATTCGCGGTCGCTGCCCGCATAGCGCGGCTGCGCCGCCGGGCGTGCCGCGGCCGCCGGGCTTCCAGCCCGCCGCCACGCGCACTGCCGCGTGACCGGGCAGCTGGCGCAGTCCGGGCTGGCGGCGGTGCAGACAAGCGCCCCTAGTTCCATCACCGCGACCGACCAGCGGGCGGCACGCCTCGGCGGTGCGGGGAGCAGCGCCTCGGCCAGCGCGACCTCGGCCGCGGAGGTGCTGCGCGGCGGGACTTCCACACCCTGCACCAGGCGGGCGAGCACCCGGCGCACGTTCGTGTCCAGCACCGCGTGACGCTGCCCGAAGGCGAAGCTGGCCACGGCGGCAGCGGTGTAGCCGCCCACTCCCGGCAGCTCGCGCAGGGCCTGCACCGAGGCAGGAACCTGGCCGCCGTGCTCGTCGGTCAGGATCCTGGCCGACGCGTGCAGCCACAGCGCCCGGCGCGGGTAGCCGAGCCGCCCCCACTGCCGCACGGCGTCGCCGGGGGCCGCCGCGGCCAGGGACGGCGGGGCCGGCCAGCGGGCCAGCCAGGCCGCGTGCGCCGGCAGCACCCGCGCGACCGGTGTCTGCTGCAGCATGATCTCGCTCACCAGCACCGACCACGGCGATGCGCCGGGCCGCCGCCACGGCAGGTCCCGCGCGTGCGCGGCGTACCAGCGCAGCACCGGCACGGCATACGCGTTTGTCATGACGGACACGATCCTCGCATGACCGGGCCGGCGGGTCTGCGCCGCTGCCGAACGCCTTCTCTTGCATACTCAGCGTTATGGATTTGAACACGCTCAGTAATCAGCCGGATGGGCGTGAGCTTGCGGCGATGACGTACTGGAGGCGCCGGTTCATAGCGCTCACCGTTGGCCTCGGCATTCTTTCCCTGATTGCCTGGGCATTCTCCGGGAGTCTCGACGCGAGCCGGGCCGGCGGCAGCACCGCGGCCGGCGGCGCACACGCACCGCACGGGCATGCGCCCAGAGCCGGAATGGGTTCCGGCGCGCCCGGGGGCGCGGCCAGGCCCGGCGCTCAGCCCCGGGCCGCTGCGTCGGCCACGGCCACGCCGTCCGCGTCGGTCCGGCCGTCCGCTTCGCCCGCCACGGGTGCGCAGGCGCAGGTCGGCCGCGAGGCGCCGGCCCAGCTGGCCGTCTCGGCGCCGCATCCGGCACGCGCCTGCAAGCCCGGCGACGTCGTGCTGAGCTTGTTCGTCGGCCAGGACAGCTACGGCCAGGGCCAGCTGCCCGAGTTCGACGTGGACGTAGTGTCAACAGGCGCCAGGACCTGCGGGTTCAACGTCGGCGCGAGGCACCTCTCGCTGGTCGTGCGGGCGCATGGGACGCGGGTCTGGGCCTCGGCCGCGTGTGCCGCCGGGCACGGCACGCTCACGGCCGACCTGGCCAGGGGAGTGCCGGTGATCGTGCCGATCTCCTGGAACCGGGAGACCTCGGCGCTTGCGTGCCAGGGCGCCGGCCAGCAGGCTCCGGCCGGGAGCTACACGGCAACGGCCTCGGATGGCGGCGTAGCCAGCGACCCGGTGCAGTTCACGGTCGGCTGACGGTGCCGCTGACGGGCGTTAGACGTACCGTTCCAGGACGGACGACTCGGCGAGGCGGGACAGGCCCTCGCGGACACTGCGCGCGTGCACCGCTCCAACGCCGTCCACGCCGGCGAGATCGTCCACGCCGGCGGCCAGCAGTTTCTGCAGCCCGCCGAAGTGCTCGATCAGGCTGTCCACCACTGGCATCGGTATCCGCGGCACCCGGGCGAGCAGCCGGTATCCATGCGGGCTCACCAGGTCGTCGAGAGCATCGGGCCCGCCGAATCCGAGCACCTCGGCGACCGAGGCCACGTCGAGCAACTCGTCGAGGGTCAGGCTCTCCAGCCGGGCCAGCACGGCGGCGGCAGTCCCGGCGCGGCCCTGCGGCGGCGCGGGCAGGTAGTCCTGGGCCAGCAGCGCCCGCTCCTGGCCGGTCCCGGCTATGAGCTCGTCGAGATGCAGCGCGAGCAGCCTGCCGTCGGTGCCCAGCTCCACCATGTAGCCCTCGATCTCGCCCGCGATCCTGCGGACCATCTCGAGCCGCTGGGCGACCGCCGTGACATCGCGGACGGTCGCGCCATCCTCGATCTCCAGCGCCGAGAGCGCGCCCGAGACCTCGTCCAGCCTGCGCCGGTACCGCTCCAGGGTGGCCAGGGCCTGATTGGCGTGCGACAGGATCGCGGTGGGGTCCTCGAGCACGAACCGCGCCCCGTCGATGAACAGCGCGATGATCCGCATCGACTTGCTGACCGAGATCACCGTATGCCCGGTCTGCCTCGAGACCCGCTCCGCGGTCCGGTGCCTCGTGCCCGCCTCATCGGTCGGTATGACCGGGTCGGGCACCAGCTGGACGGCTGCGCGGACGATCGTGCCCGCGGCGCCGTCGAGCACGATCGCGCCGTCCATCTTTGCCAGCTCGCGCAGCCGGGTAGCGGAGAACTCGACGTTGAGCTCGAAGCCGCCGGAGCACAGGTCGGCAACGGCCTGGTCGAAGCCCAGCACGATGAGCGCGCCGGTGCTGCCGCGCAGTATGCGGTCGAGGCCATCCCGCAGGGCCGTGCCCGGCGCGACCGCCGCCAGGGCGGCCCGGCGGCGCTCGTCTTGGCCCTTGTCCACAGCAGGCACGGGCCTGGGCGGAAGGTCGGTCATCACGGTCAGTGTATCGGCGGCACGCAACCCGTGGCGGCTTGCCGGTGCGGTCAGCCGCCGTCAGCCCGCGCGCTCAGCTCCCGCCCAGAGCCGCCGCGATCGCGCGCCCGATATCGGGAGCTTCGATGACGGTCATCGCCGGGTACTCGCCCGACGGCAGGCCCGGTGAGCCGGCCGGCACGATCGCCCGCCGGAACCCCATCCGAGCGGCTTCGGCGAGCCGGCGCTGCACGCCGGTGACCCGGCGGATCTCTCCGGCCAGCCCGACCTCACCGATCGCGATGAGGTCGGCGGGCAGGTTCAGCTTGGACAGCGCGCTGGCCAGCGAGAGCGCTATCGCCAGATCGACAGACGGTTCAGTTAGCCGCACACCGCCGACGGTCGCCGAGTACACGTCCTTCTTGCCGATCCCCATGTTGGCCCGCGCCTGCAGCACGGCCACGAGCATCGCCACCCGGGACGAGTCCAGGCCGGAGGTGCGCCGCTGCACGGGGTCGGATACCGCCTCGCAGATCAGCGTCTGCACCTCGGCCAGCAGCGGGCGCCGGCCCTCAAGGGTGACGGTCACGCAGGTACCTGGGACCGGATCGGTCAGCCGGGACAGAAACAGCCCGCTCGGATCCGGCAGCTCGGCCAGGCCGAACTCGCCGAGCTCGAAGCAGCCGATCTCGTCGGTCGGCCCGAACCGGTTCTTCAGCGCCCGGACCATGCGCAGCTGCGCGTGCCGGTCCCCGTCGAAGTGCAGCACGACGTCCACCAGGTGCTCGAGCGAGCGCGGTCCGGCGATCGACCCGTCCTTGGTGACGTGGCCGACCAGCACGGTGGTCAGCGTCCGCTGCTTGGCGAGCGCGGTCAGCGCGCTGGTGACCTCGCGGATCTGCGTTACCCCGCCGGGTACGCCCTCGACGCCGTCGACCGAGATCGTCTGCACCGAGTCGACGATGAGCAGCCCCGGTTGCACCGCCTCCACATGCTCGAGCAGCGCGCCCATGTCGGTCTCGGCGGCGAGAAACAGGTTCCGGCTGAGCGCACCGATCCGGTCGGCACGCATCCGCACCTGCGCCGCCGATTCCTCCCCGGTCACATACAGGACCCGGCCGTTGCCGGCGGCCAGGGCGCCCGCCTCGAGCAGCAGCGTGGACTTGCCCACGCCGGGCTCGCCGGCCAGCAGGACCACGGCGCCGGGGACAAGCCCGCCGCCCAGCACCCGGTCAAGCTCGCCGAGCCCGGTGGGCCGGGCGCGGGCCACCGTGGCGTCCACGTCGGCGATCGGCACGGCGGTCGTGACCGCCGGCCCGGCCCGGCCCTTCCGTGCGGCCCGGCCCCTGGCCTGGTCAAGCACCCGGTCGCGGGCCGGCACCTTGCTCTCGGCCACCGTGCCCCACTGCTGGCACTCGCCGCACCGGCCCGCCCACCTAGTGGTCTGCCAACCGCATTCCGAGCACTGGTAGAGCGCTGCCGCAGCCGCAGACTTTCCCATGCATGGCACGGTAGCGGCAGGTACCGACAGCGGGTTCTTAAGTCCGATAACGCGGCCGGTCGGCATAAGCTGGCAGTGCAGGATGTCATGCGCGCAGCACCCTGCCAGTACCCAGCCAGCCGCAGAGGAGACGCCTTGGGCCAGCTCACCCCGCCTGAGGGTGTGCAGGTGGCGCTGTCCACGTCCTCGGTCTACCCCGAGCGGGCCCCGGACGCTTTCGAGACGGCAGCGCGCCTTGGCTACGACGGGGTCGAGGTCATGGTCACCATGGACCCGATCAGCCAGGACCTGGACATCCTGCGCCGGCTCTCCGACTACCACGGCGTCCCGGTGCTCGCCGTGCATGCCCCCTGCCTGATGGTCACTCAGTGGGTGTGGGGGCGCGAGCCATGGGGCAAGCTGAACCGCGCCAGGGAGGTGGCCGAGAAGCTCGGCGCGAAGGTGGTCGTGGTGCACCCGCCGTTCCGCTGGCAGCGCGAGTACGCCAGGGACTTCGAGGCGGGCCTTGCCAAGCTGGACGCCGAGACCGACGTCAAGTTCGCGGTCGAGAACCTCTACCCGCTGCGCGCGGCCACGCTCCGGGCGCGGTCCACCGAGGTGACCGCGTACGCGCCGCACTGGAACCCGGTCGAGATCGACTGCCCGCACGCCACGCTCGACCTCTCGCACACCGCCGTGTCCGGGTCTGACGCGATGGCCATGGCCGACGAGCTTGGCAGCAGGCTGGCGCACGTGCACATGGCCGACGGCACGGCCCCCGGCCTGCCGGACGAGCACCTGGTCCCCGGCCGCGGCACCCAGCCGTGCGCGGAGCTGCTGGCCAGCCTGGGGTCCCGCGGCTTTTCCGGCACGGTCGTGCTCGAGGTGAATACCCGCCGCGCGCAGACCGCCGAGGAGCGCCGCGCCGACCTTGCCGAGTCGCTCGCGTTCACCCGCCAGCACCTTGGGGCGGCTCTGCGTCCAGGATCAGCGTGACCGGCCCGTCATTGACGAGCATGACCTGCATGTCCGCGCCGAACACGCCGGTCTGCACGCTCGCGCCGAGTTCGGTCAGCGCGTCGGCGAACGCGGTGACCAGCGGCTCGGCGACCGGCCCGGGAGCGGCCGCCTGCCAGGTCGGCCGCCGGCCCTTCCTGGTGTCCCCGTATAGGGTGAACTGACTGATCACCAGCAGCGGCGCACCGGTGTCGGCGCACGATTTCTCGTCACGGAGGATCCGGAGATAATAGATCTTCCTGGCCAGAGCGGCCGCCTCCGCCGCCGTGTCCGCGTGGGTCACGCCGATGAGCACCACCAGGCCGGGCCCTGGCAGGCTGCCGACCGTCGCACCGTCCACCTTGACGCTGGCCTCGCTGGCCCGCTGCACCACTGCTCGCACGAGAGGGAATTCTGCTCCCATGGCTCATGAGAATCCGGTACTCGCCGACGTAATCAGGTCCGGCTACGCCGAATCACAGCACCGGGGCGCGATCGTCGTCACCGGATCCGACGGTGCCGTGTTGCATCAGGCGGGCGTGGTTGACGCGCCGATGTTCCCGCGCTCGTCGAACAAGCCGATGCAGGCCTTGGCCATGGTCAACTCCGGCCTGGACCTGGAGGGGGAGCTGCTGGCGCTGGCCGCGGCCAGCCACGCTGGCGAGGACTTCCACGTCACCGGGGCGCAGAAGATCCTGGCCGGGGCCGGGCTGACCGAGGACGCCCTGCACTGCCCGCCCGACCTCCCGGGCGACGAGGACGCCAAGAACGCGGTCTTGCTGGCCGGCGGCGAGAAGCGCCGGCTGTACATGAACTGCTCGGGCAAGCACTCGGCGATGCTCGCTACCTGCGTGGCAGCGGGCTGGGACACGGCCACCTACACCGACCCCAGCCATCCGCTGCAGCTGGAGATCAGGCGGACGATCGAGCGGCTCACCGGTGAGCACGTGACCGTGCCGCCCAGCGTGGACGCTTGCAGTGCCCCGCTGTTCGCGATCTCGCTGACCGGCCTGGCCCGCGCGTTCGGTGCCATGGTGCTGGCCGAGCCGGGTTCACCCGAGCGCAAGGTCGCCGACGCCATGCGTGCGAACCCCAAGTGGACCTCGGGCAGCACCCGCCCGGACCGCAAGCTCGTGGAGGCAGTGCCCGGCCTGCTGCTGAAGTCCGGCGCCGAGGGAGTCCAGGCGTTTGCGCTGGCCGACGGGCGCGCCGCCGCGTTCAAGATCGACGACGGCGACGGCTCCCGGCGGGCGCGCATCCCGGTGACGGTGGCGGTGCTCCGCGCGCTCGGCGTTGACGTGGACGTTCCGGATGAGCTGGCCAGCCCGCCGGTGTACGGCGGCGGGCGGGTGGTGGGCGAAGTAAGGGTCAGCCTGCCCTTCTGACTGGCCGTTACGCAACGCAGACCGCCCGGTCCAGTTTGCAATTGCAAGCACCTCGCGCGAAACTGAAATCATGAGTCCGGTGAACGTGCCAGCGATCGGGTCTTACATCCGCGAACAGCGGGAGCAGGCCAAGATCTCGCTGCGTCAGCTTGCCCAGGCGGCAGGCGTCTCCAACCCGTACCTGAGCCAGATCGAGCGGGGCCTGCGCCGCCCGAGCGCCGACATCCTGCAGCAGATAGCCAGGGGGCTGCGGATCTCGGCCGAGGCGCTGTACGTCCAGGCGGGCTTCCTCGAGGACCGGCCGCCGGGAGCCGGGGTTCGCGACGCGGTGCTCACCGACCCGGATCTGACCGAGCGGCAGAAGCAGATGCTGCTCGAGGTCTACGAGTCGTTCCGCAAGGAGACGGCGGACAAGAACGGGACCGTGCTGCTCGGCGAGACGGCACCTCCCGATGAGCCGGGCAAGGTAGCGTGACATCGTGATTTACAGTCATCCGGCGGCGCTCTCGGTGCTCGACTGGTTCTTCGAGGCGCTCGCCATAGCCGCGCTCGGGTTCGAGGGCTTCGCGTTCGTGGACGCCATCCGCAGGCCCGCCCAGGCGTTCGTCTCGGTCAGCAAGCAGACCAAGCCGCTGTGGCTGGTCATCACCGGTGTCGCCACGGCGATCGGCATTGGCACCGCCGCCAGTGGCAGCTTCTCCGTGGTCGGCATTCTGTCCGTGGTCGCGTTCGTGGCCGCGGCGATCTACCTCACTGACGTCCGGCCCAAGGTCAGGGAGTTCCGCAGCAGCGGCGGCACCGGGACCCACATGGGCCCGTACGGCCCATGGTGACGGCCTGGCGCACGCACCGCCTCGAGCTCGACGACCAGACGCTGCGTGAGTGGGACGCCACGGTCCTTGACGCCGGGCCGGACGGGATCGTGCTCGACCGCTCGGCTTTCTACCCCGGCGGCGGCGGTCAGCCCCCCGACCACGGCGTGCTGCTCTGGGGCGGCGTGCAGACCCGGATCGAGGGAGTGCGGAAGGGCGACGAGGAGTACCTGATCCCCGCCGAAGGCGACCCGGTCCCGCCGCCAGGAACCGCGGTGGCCGGCGCAATCGAGGACGACCGGCGCACCGCGCTGATGCGGACCCACTCCGGCTTGCACGTGCTCTGCGGGGTGGTGTTCCGCGACTACGGCTCGCTGGTGACCGGCGGGAACATGGAGCCGTTCACCGCCAGGATGGATTTTGACCTGCCGGTCGTCCCCGAAGGCTTTAAGGACGCGGTGGAGGCGGCCTGCAACGCCGAGATCGCGGCCGGGCGCCGGATCGACATCCGGGAACTGCCCCGTGATGACGCGCTCGCGATCCCCGACATCATCCGCACCGCGAAAAACCTCATCCCCGATGACGTGCCCGACGTCCGGATCGTGGACATCGTCGGCCTGGACCAGCAGGCCGACGGGGGCACGCACGTCGCCTCGACCAGCCAGATCGGCAGGATTGAGGTCGTCAAGATCGAGAACAAGGGGAAGGGCTTCCGCCGCCTGCGGATCAAGATCGCGGACTAACGGCGGCGTTGGGTACGGGCTCAAAACGGCATTGTCAGGAACGCCGCCGGAATCGCCACCGTCGCCACGGAGACCACCCCGATCAGCGCCACCGTGGCCATCGGCAGCCGCGGGGCCGGCCTCAGCAGCCGGGCAACCCTGGCCGCGACCTGGCCGTCGCCGGCCGCGAGCGCGCCGTTCGGCGGCGCCGCGCCGCCGGCCGCGCCGACCCTGAGCAGGGCCGTGGCGAGCTCCCTGGCCGGGCGGTGCCGCATCGCCTGGTCGTCGGCCTGCATCTCGACGAGGAGCGCAACCGCGGCGTGGGCCTCACGGGCCACGGCGGACCAGCGGAACGCCCGCAGCAGCGCGATGAACGGCAGCAGCACGAGGTCGTGCCGCTCCCGCAGGTGGGCCCGCTCGTGCGCGATCACGGCCGCGAGCTCGGCCTGGTCGAGCAGGTCAAGGGCGCCGGCGCTGATCACGATCCTGGAACTGGACCGCAGCCCCGGCACGCAGTACGCGGCCGCAGCCGGGTGGTCGACCACGAGCGCCCCGGGGACCTTCGGGTCGCCGTGGGCGAGCAGGCTGAGCAGGATCCGCTGCCGCCTGCGAGCGCGCACCACGGCAGCGGAGGCGGCCACCAGAATCCAGCAGAGCAGCAGCAACAGCACCATGCCCGCGGCCAGGGCGAGGAGCCTCAGGCCAAGGATCCCGGCCAGCAGGCGGCGGGTTCCCGCCGAGGCGTGCAGGCCAAAGACCCGGGAGATCAGCGCAAACGCCCCTCCCGCCACGCCCGAGCGCTCGTCAGTCGCGCCCAGCCCGGCAAGTGCACCAACGGCCGCCAGACCCCAGCCGAGCCCGAGCGCTTGCCACAGCACGATCGCAACCGCCGGGGACCTGCGAGGCCAGCGCGCCGCGGCAAGCGCGGATCCGGCGGGGATGCAGGCGGCCGCGAAGAGGGCAAGGATGAGTGCCGCGGCGGTCACGTGAAGTCACTCCCCGCCGCCGCGAACTCGGTCCTTAGCGGGACGCCCGAGCGCCTCGAGGGCACGGCGCAGCGCCGCTGCCTCGATGTCTGACACGCTGCGGGCGAACCGGGCCAGGGCAGCCTGCCGGTCCCCCGTCTGCTCGAGCGCGCTCAGCATGAGCTCGGTCACGTACGCTTCCCTTGTCGCGGCGGCACGATAACGCCAGGCGCGGCCGTCCCGCTCCCGTCTAGCGAAGCCCTTCTTGGCCAGCCGGTCAAGGACGGTCATCACCGTAGTGTGCGCGAGGTCGCGCTCGGTGAGGTTACCGCTGACCTGCCGGACCGTCAGCGGATCCGGGCTTTCCCAGAGTACGTCCATGATCGCGCGTTCAAGCTCGCCGAGACGGTTC
>Ga0208725_1000334_pt1 | contig 10633 bp, 7 predicted proteins | sample MicForSoSWNH13_O_FD_188004 | JGI IMG/M metagenome (GOLD analysis project Ga0208725, IMG submission 188004) | Forest soil microbial communities from Harvard Forest Long Term Ecological Research site in Petersham, Massachusetts, USA - MetaG HF011... | ecosystem: Environmental > Terrestrial > Soil >... | reverse complement strand
GACCAGGTCGGCCGCTGCGGCGATCTCGTCCCCGACCGCCGCGACCGTCACCTCCATCGTGTTGCCGAACGTGTCCGGCTGGCCGCGGTGATCGCGCAGCGGAGCGACCCCGGCGGCGCCGATCGCGGTGTCGGTCTGGCCCATGCGCCACGGCCGGCCCATGGTGTCGGTGATCACGACGCCGAGGTTGACGCCGCGCCGCTCGCCGAGCGCCTTGCGCAGCCGGCGCGCCGATCCGTCCGGGTCCTCGGGCAGCAGTACCACGGTGCCCGGCGCGGTGTTGGAGGAATCGACGCCCGCCGCGGCGAGCACGAGGCCGTGCCTGGTCTCGACGATTCTGGTCTGGCCGCGCCTGGCCACCACGCGGACCGCCTCGCCGTCGATCGCGGCCTCCCGGTCCGCGCGGATCACCCGGCCCTCCGCCTTGCTGACGATCTTCGAGGTGACCACGACGATGTCGCCGTCGCGCAGGTCGGGCGCTGCGTCAGAGATCATCCCGGCGAGATCGGCGCCGGGCCCAATCTCCGGCAGCCCGGGCACGCCGGTGACGGTGAGTGGCCCCCCGGCCCCCTCCCTTTCCCCCTTCATCGGTTCAGCTCCGCGGCCAGGTCCAGGGCCGCCCGGGCGATGTCGGCCGACGCCGCCAGGTCGGTCATGTACAGCGGGAGTACCCGGACCGCAATCCCGGCCAGCCCGGGATCTTCGGCCGCCGTCTTGTCCTGGTCGTCGACCAGCCAGCCGTCCAGCAGTCCGGCACCGTAGTGTGCGGCGACCGCGGCGGCGGTGGTCTCGACGCCGATCGCGGTCAGGCACGCGTCGGCCATGCCGCGCACCGGCGCCCCGCCGATGATCGGCGAGACGCCGACCACGGTCTTGGCGCGCATGGCCTCGGCGATGCCGGGAACCGCGAGGATCGCGCCGACGCTGACCACCGGATTGGACGGCGGGAGCAGCACGCAGTCGGCTGCCGCTATCGCCTCGAGCACTCCCGGCGCCGGCCTGGCCGCATCGGCCCCGGTGAACAGGATTTGCGCGGCGGGCACCTCGGCGTGCAGCCGGACCCACCACTCCTGGAAGTGCACGGTGCTTCCCCCGCTCACCGCCCCGTCCCCGGTCATCACCACGTGGGTCTCGACCCGGTCGTCGGTCATCGGCAGCAGGGTGACCCCGGGCTGCCATCGCTCGCTGAGCGCGGCGGTGACCGCGGACAGCGGGATTCCGTCGCGGAGCATGCCGGTCCGCACGATGTGCGTGGCGAAGTCGCGGTCTCCGAGACCGAACCAGTCGGGCCCGGCGCCGTAGGCGGCGAGTTCGTGCAGCACGGTGAACGTCTCGTCGGCCCGCCCCCAGCCCTGCTCCTCGCTGATCCCGCCGCCGAGCGTGTACATGACGGTGTCCAGGTCCGGGCTCACGTGCAGGCCGAACAGGTCGATGTCGTCACCGGTGTTGCCGACCACCGTGATCTCCGCGTCGGGAGCGGCTGCCTTCAGGCCACGCAGGAAGCGAGCGCCGCCGACGCCGCCGGCCAGAACGGTTATGCGCATGCCGGAAGTCTCGCAACCCGCGGGGGAACACCCCCCGGCGGCCCCCCCGAAATCACGCGCGGGGCCGGTGACGCGGCGGGCCGGCCCGCAGCTCGTTCATGATCCCGGTGGGTTTGGTGTCGCATGTGCGAAAAACCACCGTGATCATGGAACGGCGGCCGCGCTGACCTCTGCCGAGACGGCGCGGGACAGGCCGAAGCGTTTTGATCCGCCGGATCCGCACGCGATGCCATCATTTCTTCACGCAGGGGATGTCCGCTCGGATCCACGACGGAAGTAGGACGGATGGACCTCACAGACTTTCGCCGGGCCCGCGAGTACGCAGCCTGGCTGCTCCTGTTCGCCGCCGTGATCCTGCTCGGCATCGGCATCTGGATGCTGCTTGGCCTGCCAGGGTCGTCGGACGGTCCCGGCTTCGCCAACCACGTCTACGCCGCCAGCGGCAACCTGGTGGGTATCGACTTCACCTTGCTGCCGGTCGCCGCGGTGCTGCTCGCCGCGATGGGCGGCCCAGCGCTCGGGTCCGTCAGGCAGATCGCGCTGTACGCGCTGATCATTCAGCTCATCGCGCTGGCGCTGGGTGTGATCGGCTGGCTCTTCAGCCTCGGCGGCGGCAACGGGTGGTTCTCCATCTCGGACGTCAGCAACTTGCTCGTGGCCGTGGCCGGGTTGATCCTGACCCGTTCGGTGCAGCGAAGGCACGCGCACGCGTCGCCTGGATCGGCGCGCTGAACCCGGTTCCTGGCCGCGTCGAGGCCTGCCACCAGGGAAAAAACACGGCGGACTTTCCCGTCATCCCGGTCAAGCGGGTGGCCATTATCACGTATTCCCCTTGACGTAGAGCAAGACACGCGGGTGTAATTTCATCTGTGTAATTCTCGTGCCCATGGGGAGTGGCACGGGCCGACGGGGTTTAACGGGAGGGGGCTGGAGGTGCGTAGTGACTGAGGTCATCGTCTCGCTGGTGCACGACGGATTCGACATCGACGTTGACGATGCCGAAGAGCTGGACTGGCAGGATCGCGCGCTGTGCGCGCAGACCGATCCGGAGGCGTTCTTCCCGGAAAAGGGCGGCTCCACCAGGGAGGCGAAGAAGGTCTGCCGGGGCTGTGAGGTTCGGGCCGAGTGCCTCGAGTACGCCCTCGAGCACGATGAGCGGTTCGGCATCTGGGGCGGGCTGTCGGAGCGCGAGCGCAGGCGGCTCAAGCGCCAGGCGATCTAGCCCGGGCAGCCCTGGCCGGCGGCCGTGCCGGGGCAGCGACCGGCCTCCCCATCGGAGGGTGCGGGCTCTGCCGGACCGTAGCCAAGCGCGGCATCTGGCCGTCTTGATACTCCCCCTTCGCGTATTGTTCACGGGGTTACTACTGCCCTGCATGACCGGACGTACGGCCCTCCCCGGCCTGCAGGTGGCCCTCTGAAGAGCGAGCGGACCCCACTTGTCGTCGAACGATACATATCCGCAGCACGTCGTCACGGCGGTGATCGTCGCGCATGACGGCGCCGCGTGGCTGCCCCGTGTCATCGGCTCGCTGCTCGACCAGAGCAGACCGGTGCAGCGCGTGGTTGCCGTCGACACCGGCAGCAGGGACCGCAGCGGTTCAGTGCTCGCGGGCCTGCTCGGCCAGTCGGTCGTGTTCGGCATGGACCGGGCCACGGGTTACGGCGCCGCCGTCACCCGCGCGCTGCAGCACCGTGCGGCGAACGTGAACATTCCTGGTTCGGCCGGCCTGTCGGCTCCCGAGCGCGCCGAGTGGGTGTGGCTGCTGCACGACGACTCCGAGCCAGCGCACGACGCATTGGAGCAGTTGCTTCGCGGGGCGGTCGAGACCCGGTCGGCCGGAGTGCTCGGCCCCAAGATCAGGGACTGGGCTGACCACCAGGTGATCCTCGAGGCCGGGGTGGCCATCGACACCGCGGGACGCCGGATCACCGGTATCGAGCCGCGCGAGGTGGACCAGGGCCAGCACGACGGGGACCGCGACTGCCTCGCGGTCGGCAGCGCCGGCATGCTGATCCGCCGCGACATCTGGGACTCGGTGGGCGGCTTCGACACCGGCATGGCGCTGTTCCGCGAGGATGTCGACTTCTGCTGGCGGGTGCATGCGGCGGGCCACCGGGTCCGGCTGATCACCGACGCCGTCGTCTACCACGTGGAGGCGTCCGCCCGACGTCGGCGGCCGGTGTCGGTCGCGCGCCGGCCGCGCCGGCTCGACCGGCGCAACGCGATGCTGACCTTGATCGGGAACCTCCCCGCGTTGCCGATGCTCACCTCGGCAACGGGCAACCTGGCGGTCTCGCTGTTGCGCGCGATGTTCTTCCTGCTTGCCAAGCGTGTATCCGCGGCCATGGACGAGCTGGCCGCGGTGGGCTCGGTGTTCGGCCACCCGCTGCGGCTGCTGGCGTTGCGCCGCCGCAGGATGCTGGGCCGGCGGGCGGCCTACGGGCGGCTGCGCCGCGACCTGCCGCCGGGGCGGTCGCTGCGACGGATCGCGGAGTTCGGCGCGGCGGCGCTGTCCAAATCCGCGCAGACGGACACCGCGGGCTCGCATCACGCGACCGACGACCCTGACGAAGCCGATTACCTGCTGACCGACACCGGCCTGGTGCAGCGCATCCTGACCCACCCTGCTGTGCTGCTGTTCATCGCCCTGACGGTGATATCCCTGGTCGCCGAGCGGTCGCTGCTCGACCCCGGACCGCTCGGCGGCGGCGCGCTCATTCCCGCCTGGGGTGGCGCGGCCGGCCTCTGGCACGAGTATCTGCAGGGGTTCCACCCGGTCGGCGTCGGCTCTGGCAGCAGTGCGCCACCGTACCTGGCCGTGATCGCCGTACTCGCGACCGTGCTCGGCGGCAAGCCGTGGCTGGCCGTTGATGTGATCCTGCTCGGCTGCGTGCCGCTGGCGGGCATCGCGGCGTTCCTCGCCGTCCGGCGGGTCACCCGTTCCACGCTGGTCCGGGTCTGGGCCGCGGCCTCGTATGCGCTGCTGCCCGTCGCCATGGGGGCGATAGCGGCCGGCCGGATCGGCACCGCCGTCGTCTTCGTGCTGATACCGGTGATCGCCCTGCTGGCCGGGCGGATGCTGACCTTGTCGCGCCGGCGGGCGCGCCGGGCCGCATGGGCCACCGGCCTGGCCATCGCGGTCGCCGCCGCATTCGTTCCGCTGGTCTGGGTCGTTGCGCTTGTCGCCGCCCTGGCCCTGCTGGCTGCCCGGCCTGGCATGTGGCGCAACCTGGGCATCGTCGTGATTGTGCCGCCGCTGCTGCTGCTGCCATGGACGGTCCAGGTCGCTACGAATCCCTCCGCGCTGCTGCTCGAGGCCGGCCTGCAGCAGCCCGGCCTGGCCATGCACGACCTGTCCGCCCGGTCCCTGCTGCTGCTCAGCCCCGGCGGCCCCGGCCTGCCCCCGATCTGGGTGACGGCCGGGATCGCCGTCGCCGCATTGGCCGCGCTGCTGTTGAGCAGGCGCCGGGCGCTGATGATGGCCGGCTGGAGCATCGCCCTCGTCGGGCTGCTCTTCGCGGTCGCGGTGAGCCGCGTCGTGATCACACCGGGCGGCGCCCAGGCGGCGGTGCCGGCCTGGCCCGGGGTCGCCATGCTGATCGCCGCCGTGGGCCTGCTGCTCGCTGGCGCGACCGCGGGCGAAGACATCCCCCGGCTGGTCAACGGCCCCGGCAGCCAGGACATCGACGACTGGCCAGCACCCGGCGGCAAGAAGCGCTTCAGGCGGCGCGGGGGCAGGAAAGGCGGCGAACCGTCGGGCAGCCGCGGGCCGAGGACGCTGCGCGGCATCGGGGTGGCGGCGCTGGCCCTGGTCGCCTGCTCGGCACCGGTCCTTGCCGCCGCGTCGTGGGTGGTCAGCGGCGTGCGCGGGCCGGTCGGCCCGGTGTCGGGCCCCATCGTTCCCGCTGTCGTCTCGGCTTCGGCCAGCGACGGCCGGCAACAGCGGACGCTCGTGCTGCGCGAGGCAGGTACGGGGGTGAGCTTCTCCTTGCAGCGCGGGGCGAGCCCGTCGCTCGGTGACGCTGACCTGACGCCGGTCCCGGCCGCGCAGCGCGTGCTGAGCACCGCCGTTGCCGCACTGGTCGCTCCCAACGGCGGCGAGGCGGTCAACCAGGGCCAGCTTCTCGCCCAGCTTGACGTCGGCTTCGTGCTGCTGCCCTCGCCGGTGAACCAGAACCTGGCGCGGGTGCTGAACGGCGTTGCGGGCCTGCAGCCGGTGAGTTCCACCTCGGCGTTCGCGCTGTGGCGGGTCACCGATCTGGCCGCCCGCGTCCGCGTGGTCGAGCCCGGCGGGACCACGGTGGCCGTGCCATCCGGCCAGCTGGGTGTCTCGGGTGCGCAGGCACCTGCGGCTGGCGGCACGCTCGAGCTGGCCGAGCCCGCCGGCGGCTGGCATGCCACGCTCAACGGGCAGACGCTGACACCGGTAGCCTCACCCGCCGGCAGCTGGGCAGCGGCATTCCGGCTGCCAGCCGGCGGTGGCGTGCTCGGTATCAGCCGCAATCAGACCGGCCGTGACCTCATCCTGATCTTCGAGCTGCTCGCGGTGGCGGTGGTAGCCGGGCTCGGCTTGCCTGGGTCCAGGGCCACAGCGGAGGAGAGCGCGCCGGCCGCGGCTGGCTCGAGAGCCAGGGGCGCTCCCCGGGCCGGAGCGCCGTCCCTGGCCGGCGCCGCCACGCAGCCCGGCGCCGCCACGCAGCCCGGCGGCGCCACGCAGCCCGACGACGCGGCCGAGCCCGAAGGCGCCGGAGTGCCCAGCGAGCCGGGCGGACGCCGGTCGCACGGTCGCGTCGCGGCGCGAGGTGGCCGGTCCGGGTCTCGTCGGGACCGGGACGCAGCGCCTCGCCAGCGCCGGGGTCGTCGTCCGGCCGCCGAGAAGGCTGCCGGCGGACCGGCACGCCGTCGGCGTGCCGACGGTCCCGTGCCGGGTGGCGACCCGGGGGTTCCCGGCGCTGGCCGGTCCGCGGCCAGCCCGCCACGTCCGCGCGCGCCGTGGCAGAAAGACGAGCCGGCGGTTCGCGGTGCGGGCTGGCCGGCGGACGAGAGTCCCGGTGCCGGCTGGCCGTCGGAACATGATGCCGGCGCGGGCTGGGCGGAGGACGAGGACGCCGCTGCGGGCTGGGCGGCGGACGAGAACTCCGGCGAGGGCTGGGCGGCCGATGAGCAGGCCGGCCAGCAGTGGCCCGCCGGTGCGCCGGCCGGCCCGGGCGCGGGCTGGCGCGAAGATCAGCAACCCGGCTGGTCGCCGGACGAACTGGCGAGCCCGGGCGGTGGGTGGCCCGCCAGCCAGGCAGCGGGCTGGCCGGCGGATCAGCCGGCGGGCCCGGGTGCTGGCTGGCCGTCGGCGCAGCCGGCTGCGTGGCCGGCGAATGAGCGCAGCGAGCCCGCAGGCGGGCTGCCGCAGGTCGCGGCGCCGAGATCCCCGTCGGGGACCTGGCCGCCGCCCGACCAGGCCGACCGGTGGAGCCGCGAGCAGGACTGGTCAGCGCCGGATCCCTCCGAATGGTCCGCCGGCAGCAGCGACGTGCTCGATCCGCTGCCGCCCGGCCGGGGCAGCAGACACCGTCGCCCCGAGCCAGATGACGACGAGGGGACGCAAGCATGGCCGGTCCCGGAGCGCGACTGGCGAGGTGACGGCCGGTGAGGCGGTTCGTCGCGAACAGATACCTGCTGGCGCTGCTGGTCGTCATGGCGGTGGCGGCGGAGTTCGGGCTGGCCAGCGTCAGCCACTCCGCGGCCGTCACGGCCGGCCAGCGGGCGTCGGGCCCGTCGCGCGCCGCCGTGTCCACCGTGGTACGCGCGTGCCCGGGGCCGGGCTCGGCGGGCGCCACCGCTTCCGGCGTCGCGCTGACCGCGGCCTCGACCGGCACCGGGCAGGCCGCGGTGACCCGGCTGACCCCGGCCGGCTCCGCGGCCTCGCCGGCCCCGCTGCACGTTCTCACCCAGCCAGGCCGCCTGACTCTGCTGACCGTGCCCGAGGCTCCCGTTCTGGCCCGTGGTCTTGCGCAGCAGTCCACCACTGCGACAGCCGCTGGCGTGCCCACCGGTGCTGGGCGGGGCGGGGTGATGATTCAGGCCAGCGGCGCCATGGCGCAGGGGCTTGAGGCCGAGCAGACGAGCGCCGGGGGGCTGGCCACCGCGGAGTGCCAGGGCCCGGGAACCGACTTCTGGTTCGTCGGCCCCGGGCAGAAGTCTGTCGCCGACATCGGGCTCTACCTGATGAACACCGATGCCCAGGCCGCCGACGCCACCGTCAGCGTGCTGACCGACAGCGGCCCGATCATCGGCAGCACGGACGCGGGGATCGAGGTCCCGCCGCACGGCCTCGTGGTCCAGTCCCTGGCCAAACTGCTGAAAGGGTCCCGGGTGGTCGCGCTGAACGTGACCACGAGCGTCGGCCGGATCGTCGCCGCGCTGCTTGAGACCTCGAGCAGCAGCGAGCCGGGTGCCTGGCTGCCGACCGCTCAGCCGCCCGCGACCACCCAGGTGCTGCCCGGCCTGCCGGGAACGCCGGGCGGGCGGGAACTCTACGTCGCGGTGCCGGGCTCGGACAACGCCGAGATCAAGGTGACGGCGGTCACCGCGAAGGGGTCGTACCAGCCGACCGGCGGGGACGGGATCGACCTTCCCGGCGGGTCAGCGGTCGCGGTATCACTGCCGTCGCTCGGCGGGATCCCGGCCGCAGTCGTGATCTCCTCCAGCGTGCCGGTGACCGCCTCGATGAGCGCGCCGGGCGGGGCCTCCGGTGCGCCAGCAGTGTTCACCGCCGCCGCCACCCCGGTGCAGGAGCAGGGCGTGATCGCCGGCAATCCGGCCAGCTCGGGCGGCTCGTCGGAGCTCGTTCTTTCGGCGCCGCAGGGCGCGGCCCGGGTTCAGATCTCGGAGCTGACGGCCGCAGGGCAGTCCGGCGTGACGTTTGGCACGGTGCAACTCGGCGCCGGCCACACCGCGGTCGTCTCACTCCCCGTCCCCAAGCAGGCAGGCCGGTCCTCCGCGTTCGCGGTCGTGATCACGCCGCTGGCCGGCTCGGGGCCGGTCTACGCCGGGAGAGTGGTCAGCGTGAACGGCTCGGTGCGGTCCATCCTGCCGGTAGCGAGCGCGCTGACCTGGGTTCCGTTCCCGGCTGTGCGCAACTCGGTGACGACGGCCCTGCCCTGACGCCCGGCGAGCGCGGGCCGTCGGGCCCTAGTCCTCGTCCGGGTAACCGGGGTCGACCGCCTGCGGGTCAACCCCGAGCAGCCGTGCGAACTCCTCGACGACCACGTCCAGCACCAGTTCGCTCAGGTCCTCTTCGTCATCGGCGCGCGCCATCAGCGGGCGCCGGTACAGCACGATGCGGGCGGGGCTGGCGGGCCGGTGCTGCTCGCCGGCGGCCGGCGAGGCCGGGTCCAGCCGGGCCAGCGGCACGGGCTCCGGGTCATCGTCGGGAAGGTTGACGGGCGGGATCTCCTCGACGGCGAACTCGACTCTGGCCAGCTCCGCCTCCCACCGGGGCTCGAGCTGCGCCACGGCATCGAGCACCAGATCATCGAAGCGCTGCGCCCGGCTGCGGTACAGCGGCACGTCCTGCGGGGTGAGTGTGCCGCGCAGGCCCCGGCCCCTGGAGTCCCGCCGCCGGATCCGCGCCGCACGCGACCGATCACCGCCATCATCCACAGTCACCGAGCGTATCCGGGCCGGCTGTTCGCTGCGGGCACTCGAGACACGATCGTGCAGAGTGCCCCGGGTAATGGCGTTACTGCCCTCGGATCGATACCGTCAGCCGTTGTGAGCGATCTACGCGAACCTGCCTGCCGCGGGACGCGCTCGCCCGCCATCGGCACGGTCGTGAGGGAGGCGGGCCGTTGAAACCACGTCGCTGCAGTCGGCCAGCGTGCAAGCAAGCTGCCGTGCACACGCTCACCTACGTCTACCGCGATTCCACGGCGGTTCTCGGACCGCTCGCCACCTATGTCGAGCCACACTGCTACGACCTGTGCGCCGCGCACGCTGACCGGATGACCGTGCCCATCGGCTGGGAGGTGGTCCGGCTGCCGGACGGCCCGGCCGAGGAGCCCGTGGACGATCTGGAGGCTCTGGCCAACGCCGTCATGGAGGCGACCACGCACGCGCCGGGTGAGCCCGTCGGCCAGGGCGTGGAGATCGGGCGGCGCGGGCATCTCCGGGTGCTGCGCTCCTCGCCGCAGGACACCGGGCGGCTCCGCTAGGGCGCTCTGCCCGGCTCTGCCGGTAGGCTCGGTTGTCCGTCTATCGCGGCGCAGCGCGCCGCGACCGATCGCCCACGCGCCGGAGGCAAGCCTCAGTGGCCGAGTACGCGAAGATCTTCAAGGCATACGACATCCGGGGGATCGTGCCTGACGAACTCGATGAGAGCGTCGCCGGGGCCGTCGGCGCGGCGTTCGCGCGGATGACCGGCGCCCAGGCCGTCGTGACCGTGCACGACATGCGCACCTCTTCCGCGCCGCTCGCCGAGGCGTTCGGCGCCGGCGCGGCCTCCCAGGGGGCAGACGTGCTGTCCGCCGGGCTCGGCTCGACCGACATGCTTTACTACGCCAGCGGCAGCCTCGGCATCCCCGGTGCGATGATCACCGCCAGCCACAACCCGGCGAAGTACAACGGGATCAAGCTCTGCCGGTCCGGGGCGCGGCCGGTCGGGATCGAAACCGGGCTCGCGGAACTGCGCACGATGGCGGAAGGCGGAATCCCCGCGGCGCAGGGCACTGCGGGCACGATCACCCCGCGGGACCTGCTGTCCGGGTACGCGGACCATCTCAAGACGCTGGTCGACCTGTCCGCCATCCGCCCGCTCACGGTGGCCGTGGACGCGGGCAATGGCATGGCGGGCCACACTGTGCCGAAGGTTTTCGAGGGCCTGCCGATCAGCCTCGTGCCGCTCTACTTCGAGCTTGACGGCACGTTCCCGAACCACGAGGCGAACCCGATCGAGCCGAAGAACCTGGTCGACCTGCAGCGGGCGGTCGTCAGCTCCGGCGCGGACATCGGGCTCGCCTTCGACGGCGACGCCGACCGGTGCTTCGTGGTCGACGAACGGGGCGAGATCGTCTCACCCTCGGTGCTGACCGCGCTG
>Ga0208725_1000333_pt1 | contig 10643 bp, 9 predicted proteins | sample MicForSoSWNH13_O_FD_188004 | JGI IMG/M metagenome (GOLD analysis project Ga0208725, IMG submission 188004) | Forest soil microbial communities from Harvard Forest Long Term Ecological Research site in Petersham, Massachusetts, USA - MetaG HF011... | ecosystem: Environmental > Terrestrial > Soil >... | reverse complement strand
CACGCAGCTCACCCAGGACCTGGGCCGCGTGCCGACCGAATCCGACCTGGCCCGGTATCTGGGCGTCAGCGGCGCTGACCTGCGCGAGGCGCAGCGAGCGGAGCTGGCTTTGCGGCCATCCTCACTGGACGCGCCGGTGGCCGGGCGGCCCGGCACGGCCAGCCTGGCTGATTTCCTCGGCGAGGAAGATCCGGCGATGGATCACGTGCTCGGCATCCGGTCCGTCGCCGCGCACTGGTGCGAGCTGCCCCGCCGCGAACAGCAGATCCTGACGTTGCGTTTTTACGGCGACATGACTCAGATACAGATCGGCCACCAGCTCGGCATCTCCCAGATGCACGTCTCCCGGCTGCTCGCCCACGCACTCGGCTATCTCCGCCTGCGCCTGCTCGGCCTGCCGGAGCACTCAGCAGCCGCACAGCTACGGCAACTGCCCCGCCAGGCGGTTGCTGGCTCGCTTGACTTCCCGGTCAGGTCGCATCAATCCGTCAGGCTGGCGGCTTCTCCAGCGTCGCTAAGCTGAGGTGATGGATGATCTGGCGGAATGACTCGACGAAGTTTTCTTCGCTGTAGCCGAGATCGGTCGCTGCGCAGAAACCCCTGACGAGCCCCTGAACGCGCCGCAGATTGGGCCGCGGCATCGACGGGAACAGGTGATGCTCGATCTGGTAGTTGAGGCCGCCGAGCAAGAACGTGGTGACCCGGCCGCCGCTGATATTCCGGGCCGTGACCACCTGGCGCCGGGCGAAGCCGGCCCCCGATCCCGGTTCGATGATCGGCATCGCTTTGTGGTTGGGCGCGAAACTGATGCCCAGGTACACCGAGAAAACTGCCTGCTGCACCGCGATGAAAGCGAGCGCCTTGAGCGGGGAGAGCACCCACAGCACCACCGTCAGGTAGAGCGCGGCATGCAGCAACAGCAGAGAGGCCTCTACCGCCGAGGCATGGTCTCGTCGCCGCAGCAGCCGCTGGATCCCGAGTACGTGCATGCCACTGCTGCGCAGCAGCATGAGGGGGAAGAAGAGCGGCGCCTGCCAGCGTGCCATCCACAACGCGACGGGGCCGCGCCCGTCGGCCGGCGCGTCAGGCGAGGCGAGAGGGAGTCCTTCGCCGATGTCGGGGTCGCGGCCCATCTCGTTGGGATGCGCATGGTGAGCGTTGTGCTTGGGAACCCACCAGCCAAAGCTCAGCCCGATGAGCGCATTCCCCACGGTGAGGCCGAGCATGCGATTGCGCCGGCGTGCGCCGAAAACCTGGTTGTGTCCCGCATCATGGCCGATGAAGCCCAGCTGGGTGAACATCACTCCCACCAACGGGGCGACGGCGAGGGTCTTCCACGAGTTGCCAACAACGACGAACAGGCTCCACGCAGCGAAAAATGCGAAGATCGTCAGGGTGATCTTTACCCGGTAGTAGGCAGGCCTGCGGTCGAGCAGGCCCATTGCTCGCACCTGCAGCGCCAGTGCACGAAAGCTTGCGGTCGAAGGATCGACGGCAACAGGCAGCCCTTGTGCAGATGAGGCGGGGCCGGACGGCAGGGCAAGCAAGCCGGGAGCAGTTCTCTTCGTCGCTCTCTCCTCCTGGGCGTCTTCCGAGCCACCGCTCGGAGGCTTACGTCACCAGGGTCTGGAGCAACGGGGCCGCTGTCAGGACCTGCCCGGCACCGACCGCACTACTCACTACGGTACCCCACCAGGACGTGCCAGCGAGGACCGGCAGCACTCAGCTCCGGCGGCCTGCGGGCACGTTCTCGGCTAAGCTTGCAGAGCGTTCGCTACGCGAGGCCGCGGGGGACGCTCAGCCACTGCCCTGGACGTCGGCGGGCACGCGAGGCCATTCGAGCTAGCCTCGGGCGTCAATGACTTCTCGTCTGGTAATTCCCGTCCAGGACCCTATGCCCTCTGTGGCCAGCGGTAGCGTCGGCGTGAGCTATCCTGCCGCACCGTTCCGGCACCTGCAGCGGCTGACCGACAACGTCGGCCTGCTTGAGCATGCCGACGGCGTCGTGCCCCGGCATGAGCACGGCTACTGCGCCGATGACGTCGCCCGCGGCCTGGTAGTGGTGTGCCGGGAGCCGTCGCCATCGCAGGAGCTCATCACGCTGGGACGCCGCTACCTCTACTTCCTCGCCCAGGCACAGGCGCCGGACGGAAGGTTCCGGAACCGTCTCGGCTACGACCGCCGGTGGCGCGACAGTCCCAGAGCGGAGGACTGCTGGGGCCGCGCCCTCTGGGGCCTGGGCACCGCCGCCGTGCGGGGGCCGACGGCCGGGATCCGGCAGGAGGCACTGAGCCGGTTCGGCCGCGGCGCCCAAGTCTCGTCCGCCTGGCCGCACGCCATGGCGTTCGCCGCGCTCGGCGCCGCCGAGATACTCGACTGCTGGGACGACCATTCCGGTTCGCTTACCCTGCTCGACAAGGCCAGTGCGATCATCGGCCAGGCGCGCTCAGACCCGGCGTGGCCGTGGCCGGCGCGCAGGCTGACCTACGCTAACGCGGCCATCGCTGAGGCCGTCATCGTTGCTGGCTCGAAACTCGGCCGCGACCGGGTGCTGCGCGACGGCCTGCGGATGCTCGAGTGGCTGCTGACCGTCGAGACCCGGGATGGCCACCTGTCGGTCGTGCCTGCCGGGGGCTGGGGCCGAGGTGAGGACCGGCCAGGCTTTGATCAGCAGCCCATCGAGGTGGCCGCGCTGGCCGATGCGTGCATGCGCGCAGCGACCGTCACTGGTGACAGCAGCTGGCTCGCTGGGGCGGAAATGAGCGTGTCCTGGTTCCTGGGTGACAACGACGCCGGGGTTCCGCTGCTCGACGAGCGGACCGGCGGGGGATGCGACGGCCTCAGCCGCGAAGGCCGCAGTCGCAACCAGGGAGCTGAGTCGACGCTCGCGATGATCTCCGTGCTGCAGGTAGGTGCTCGCCTGGCTCTGGCACCCCGATAACGGACGCCCCGTCAGTCAGGGGTACGCGCTCGAGGCGGCTGCGCTGTTCAGCCCGTCAATGACGGGGCCGGGACCCCCGGCCGGCCAGGCGGCCTTCCGACGGCATGCAGGTGGCGCAGGGCCTGCGCGTAGGAGCCCGCGAGGCTTGCCTCGCAATATGGCAGTCCCTGCTGCCGGCAGAAATCCCTGATTAGGGGCTGGGCCCGACGCAGGTTCGGGCGGGGCATGGAAGGGAACAGGTGGTGCTCGATCTGGTAGTTCAGGCCGCCCAGGGCCAGGTCGGTCAGCCAGCCGCCGCGGACGTTGCGTGACGTGAGTACCTGGCGGCGCAGGAAATCGCTTTTATCCGTGGCGGCGAGGATGGGCATTCCCTTGTGGTTGGGCGCGAACGAGGCGCCCAGGTACAGGCCGAACAGCCCCTGCTGGACCAGGATGAACGTGATGGCCTTGACCGGCGGCAGGACCAGGAACACGACCGAGAGGTATGCGGCGATATGCACGCCGAGCAGGATTACCTCCGCTCGCCGCCGACGCCCGTCCCGTCCCGCCAGGGCGCGGATGCTGGCGACGTGCAGGCTGATCGCTTCGCCAAGCAACAGCGGGAAGAACAGGTACGCCTGCCAGCGGACCAGGATCCTGGAGAGGCCCCGCGCGGGGCTCGCTTGCCCGGTGCTAAAGGCCAGGACGCTGATCATGATGTCGGGATCGGCACCCTCAGTGTTGGGGTGCGCGTGATGCCGGTTGTGCTTGCCCACCCACCAGCCGTAGCTCAGCCCGATACCGAGATTGCCCAGCAGGATGCCCAGGAAGTAGCTAGTCCGCCGGGACTTGAAGATCTGCCGGTGCCCGGCGTCATGACCCAGGAACCCCACCTGGGTGAACATGACTGCCAGGAACACAGCCACGGCCATCTGCCACCACGAGTCACCGATCAGGACGAAGGCGGCCCATCCCGCGGCCAGCAGCGCGACGGTGATGGTGATCCGCCAGGCGTAACGCCCGCGGCGCCGGTCCATCAGACTCGCCTGCCTGACCTGACGGGACAGGTCGGCATAGTCACTACCCCGAAACGGCGCGCCGGATAGCTGGGCTGGCCGAGCCGGAGTGGCTGCCGTTTCGCGGGATCGCATTCCGGTGGGCTCCTGGGATGCACATCGTGGCAGGATCGGTGATGTGCCGCCAGGGTCCTGAGCGGCAGCCGCCGAGTGGCGTCCCGCGCGCATAAATGCGCGGCCCGCCCGAACGGCTTTGTTACCTCGACAATACCCCCCGGTATCGACTGACGGTCACCTGGCCGGGATGCCGGCCGCGGGATCGCTGCCTGCGTGGGCAGGCGCCGAGACTGTGCCGCCGACGGCGTCCCGCGGACACCAGGCGGACAGAATCGGGGCGGTACTGGCGGTTCGGGGCACGGCTTGCCATCCGGGACCAAACAGGTGCGGGGCCCGGCGTAGTGTTTATGGTGAGAACTGGCGAACTAGTTGCTGGGTCGGGTCCCCGCCTTGCTGCTGAAGCGGGAAGGCATTCCCATGGCCAGCGAGGATCTGGGTACTCGAGAACGCGACGGCCAGGCGATGGCCGCGTTGCGCCCGGGAGCTTGACGTGGCAGACGCCGCGAGCTGGCGATCATTGTCGACCCGGGACGCCTGGAGCTCATCGATAGCAGCGGTGCGGCCAGGGGTCTGCTCCACTGGGTGCACAGATGGCAGGTAGCCGGCCGGCCCGGATCTGGGGCCTGGTCGCAGCGCAGGCCGTCGGCCGCGACGGGCAGGTGTCAGCCGCGGATGTGTGTGCGGCGGCGGTGCCCGCGGTGGGGGTCACCGGCGCCTGGCTGAGCGCCGCGAGCGGCGAAGACGCGGGTCATGTGATGCGGGTGACGGATGCGGTCGCCGAGCAGCTCGCCGAGCTTCAGCTGACCCTCGGCGAAGGGCCATCGCTGGAAGCGTCCGCTTCCGGGGGTCCCGCGCTGGCCTCGGATCTGGGGTCAAGCGATGCCGTCGGCAGGTGGCCGGTGTTCGCCCCAGCCGCCTGCCGGGCCGGGGCGGCGGCGGTATTCGTGTTTCCGCTGCGTGTGGGGGCGATCCAGGCTGGGGTGCTCGGCCTGTACCGGGCTCGGCCCGGTCCGCTGACCGACCTCCAGTTTGGTGACGCGCTGATCTTCGCCGACACCGCGACCTTGCTGCTGCTCGACTCACAGGACCACGCCGCGGGCAGTTCAACGGCCGGCGCCGGCGGCCAGCCAGCTGGCCTGGCGCTGCACCGGGACGAGATTGACCAGGCCACCGGGATGCTAACCGAGCAGCTAGGGACCAGTATCGCGGACGCGTTCGTGCGGTTGCGCGCCTATGCTTATGCTAATGATCTGCGGCTGAACGACGTCGCCCGCGACATCGTGGCCCGCCGCTTGCGGATGCGCCCTGATCCCAGCCCGGATCGGGACAGCGCCCCGTGAGGTACACCCGATCCCGGCTGCACGTGGCCAGGCCCGGGGGTCCGCGGCAGATCTTGCGACATCTCCTGGAAGGGTAAGTGGGATGGACGGAGAACTGCTGTCGGAGACGTTCGTCGAGCTGACCGACACCATGGTCGCCGACTTCGACGTGATCGACTTCCTGCACGTACTAACCGACCGCAGCGTGCAGTTGCTGGACGTCTCCGCGGCCGGACTGCTGCTGGCCGACCCGCGCGGTGAACTGCGGGTGGTGGCCGCCTCCAGCGACGCTGCCCGGCTGCTGGAGCTGTTCCAGCTGCAGAGCCAGCAGGGTCCGTGCCTGGACTGTTTCCGGTCTGGCCGGCCCGTTACCGCCGCTGACCTGGGCGCCGAGGCGCCGCGCTGGCCGCGATTTGCGCCCGCGGCCCGCAAGGCCGGGTTCGCGGCGGTGCAGGCCCTGCCGATGCGGCTGCGTGACCAGGTCATCGGCGCGCTGAATCTCTTCCGCGCCGCCCCGGGCACCTTCGACGCGGCCGACGTGCGCGTCGGCCAGGCCCTGGCCGACGTAGCCACGATCAGCTTGCTGCACGAGCGCAGCATGCGCCGCACCGACGCCCTGAACGAGCAACTGCAGACCGCGCTGAACAGCCGGGTCATCATCGAGCAGGCCAAGGGCAAGCTCGCTGAGCGCTTTGGCCTGGACATGGGTCAGGCCTTCAACCTGCTGCGCGATCACGCCCGGGCCCGGAACCTGCGCCTGTCCGACCTGGCCCGGTCCTTCATCGACGGGTCAGAGCCCCTGGCCAGCCTGACTGCGAGCGCGCTGCGCCAGCAGCAGATACCTGGCGCCGGGCGGGCGGGCAAGCAGCCCTCGCCGGACGAGCCGCCCGGGCCGTAGATTCAGCCGGATTCGGTTACCATTCACGAGTCCCGCGCCGGTGTAGCTCAGTAGGCAGAGCAGCCGTCTTGTAAACGGCAGGTCAGCGGTTCGAATCCGCTCACCGGCTCCCAAGATTTGTCACCTTTTGCGATATTTGCGGCAGCATAATCCGCTAGGCCAACCGGACCGGCAACCCGCGTGGGTTACTGCTGGAACGCGCGCCGCAGCGCGTCGTCGCGGTCGCGGATGAAGCGCTGCGCGAGCCCCGAGCCCGGCGCGAGCAGGTCGAACCCGTGGATGCCGCCGGGGTAGACGTGCAATTCGCACGGCACGTCGGCCTGCTGCAGCCGCTGGGCGTACTCGATGTCCTCGTCGATGAACAGGTCCAGGTCGCCCACGGGCAGGTAGGCCGGCGGCAGCCCGGTGAGGTCGGTGGCCCGGGTCGGCGCCGCGTACGGCGAGACCCCCTCGGTGCCCACCGCGTCACCGACGTAGGCGCGCCAGCCGATCAGGTTCGACTGCCGGTTCCATACCTTCGGCTCGGTGACGGCCACGCTGGCCGGGGTCACGTTGCGGTCGTCGAGCATCGGGTACACCAGCAGCTGGAAGCAGACCGGTATCTCGCCACGGTCGCGGGCCAGCAGGGCCAGCCCGGCGGCCGAGCCGCCGCCCGAGCTGGCGCCGCCGATCGCGATGCGGTCCGGGTCCACGCTCAGCTCGGCGGCGCTGCGGTGGGTCCACGACAGCCCGGCGTAGCAGTCGTCCATCGGCGCCGGGAACGGGTGGTCCGGCGGGCGCCGCCAGTCCACCGACACCGCCGCGCAGCCCACCGTCTCCACGATGTGGTCCATCATCGGGTCGTCCTGCTCGATCTGCCCGAGCACGTGGCCGCCGCCGTGAATCCAGTACAGGCACGGGACCGTGCCCGACTGGCCGGCCGGCCGGTAGTGGCGGACCCGCACGTCCGGCGCCCCGTCGAGGCCCGGAACCATGTGGTCGGTGCGGGTCACGGCCGGGCTTGGCGCCGCGCCCTCGTTCGCCGCGGCCAGCATGTCCATCATCACCGTGCGGGCGGCAGGGATGTCGGTGAGGTCGAGCGGCGGCAGGTCCGGGAACACCGCCGCGATCTCCGGGTCCAGGCGCCCCATCAGGTCCATGATCCGTCCCCTTCCGTCCGACGCTGCACGGCAGGCACAACCGTATTAGGGACGGTAGCCGTCTGCAATAGCTGCCGGGGCGCGGCCGGGCGGGCGCCATACGATGAGGGCACCTTCCGCCAGGGCAGGCGACGGTCACGGAGGTGAAACGTGGGCACCTCGGCGCGCACCGGCCTGGCCAGCCGTCCCGGCCGGCGCCGGGATCCGAGCCTCGAGCCGCGGGTCGTCGCCGCCGCGCTGGCTGTTTATGCGGAGGCCGGCTGGTCGGGCTTCAGCTTCGACGCCGTGGCGCGCCGGGCCGGTGTCGGCAAGGCCCCGCTGTACCTGCGCTGGGCGAGCAAGGAGGACCTGCTGCTCGCCGCGTTCGGCGCGCACACCACGGCCATCACCATCACCGAGTCCGGAAACGTGCGCGACGACCTGGTCGAGTACACCTGCCGGCTGATCGACAGCAAGGCCGGGCCGGACGGCTGGGCGTTCCTGCGGCTGCACCTGGAAGCCACCGTGATCCCGGCGCTGCACGCCAGCTTCTCCAGCCAGATCGCCAGCCCGCACGTCGAGGGCGCCAGGGCGCTGCTGGACCGGGCGCTGGAGCGGGGCGACCTGCGGCCCGGCTCCCCGGCCGGCCTGCTGCTCGACAGCCTCTACGGCGCCGTGCTCATCAAGATCATCCTGAGCCCGCCGGACGAGCGCGAGCAGCTCGCGCAGGACCCGCGCCGCTATGCCGGGCAGATCGTCGACTTCGTGCTCCGCGGCCTGCTCGCCGCCGGCCAGGCCGCCCCGGCGGGCGGCGACCAGCCGGGGCGCTGAGCGTTCCGGGCGGTTGACGGAGCCGGCCGGTTCGCCCGTCCCGGCTCTCTATTGCAGACGGCAACCGTCAGTAATAGCATCATCGTGCAGCCCCAGCGCCGGGAGATGGTCATGGACGTTGCGCGAGAAACATCGGCCGAGATGTACCGCCGGATGTTCCGCAGCCGGTCGTTCGAGCTGGCGGCGATCGAGAAGCTGAAAACCGGTGAGATCCCCGGCGCGCTGCACACCTCGGTCGGCCAGGAAGCGTCGATCGTCGGCTCCTGCATGGCGTTGCGCGACGACGACTACATGGTGGGCAACCACCGCTCGCACGGGCACCCGATCGGCAAGGGCGCGCGCACCGACCGGCTGTTCGCCGAGCTGATGGGCAAGGCGACCGGGATCAACTCCGGCATGGGCGGCTCCATGCACCTGTCCGACTTCAGCGTCGGCAGCCTGGGCGAGACCAGCATCGTGGGGTCCGGTCTGCCGGTAGCCGCGGGCGCCGCGCTCGGGTCGAAGCTGCAGGGCAACGACCGGGTGACGCTGTGCTTCTTCGGCGACGGTGCCTCCAATGAGGGCACGTTCCACGAGAGCCTGAACCTGGCGGCGGTGTGGGTGCTGCCGGTCGTGTTCGTGTGCGAGAACAACGGCTACGGCGAGCTGAGCGCGGCCAGCGTGATGGTGTCCGTGCCCGATGTGTCGATGCGCGCGGCCGGGTACGGCATCCCCGGCGCCACCGTTGACGGGCAGGACGTTATCGCGGTCTACGAGGCCGTGGGCGAGGCCGTCGCGCGGGCCCGCCGCGGCGAGGGCCCGTCGCTGGTGGAGACCAAGACGTACCGGTTCCACGACCACGCGTTCGGGCTGCCGTCGCCGGTCTACCGCGACCAGGCCGAGGTCGACGAGTGGCGCAAACGTGACCCGGTCACCCTGTTCCGGGCCCGGCTGCTCGCCGATGGCGTGCTCGACGAGACGGACGTCACGCAGATCGAGGACAACGTCGCCGCGGAGATCGCGGCCGCGGTGGCGTTCGCCGAGTCCAGCCCGTACCCCAGCCTGGATGCGGCGTTCGAGCACGTCTACACCAACCCGATCCCGATCAGGCACTAGCTCCCGAGGGCGGCCCGATGCCAGCAGTCAGCTACCTGCAGGCGGTCCACGACGCGCTGCAGGAGGAGATGCGCCGCGACGACCGTGTGTTCATCATGGGCGAGGACGTGGCCTTCAACATGCTCGGCGCCACCGGCGGCTTCCTCGAGGAGTTCGGCGCGGAGCGGGTCCGCAACACGCCGATCACCGAGGCCGGGTTCACCGGCGCCGCCGCGGGTGCGGCGATGGTGGGCATGCGCCCGGTTGTCGACCTGATGCTCAGCTCGTTCATGTACGTCGCCATGGACCAGATCGTCAGCATCATCTCCAAGTCCACCTACCTCTATGGCGGCCAGGCCAGCCTGCCGCTGACGATCCGGGCGTCGATGTTCTACGGCGGCTCCAACGCCGCGCAGCACAGCGACCGGCCGCTCGCCCTGTTCATGGCCAGCCCTGGCCTGAAGATCATCGCGCCGAGTAGCCCGTACGATGCCAAGGGCCTGCTCAAGGCCGCGATCCGGGAGGACGACCCGGTAATCTGCTTCGAGGACGGCACGCTGTGGACCACGACCGGCGAGGTCCCGGACGGCGACTACGTGATCCCGCTCGGCCAGGCCGACGTCAAGCGCGAGGGGACGCAGGTGACGGTCGTCGCGATCTCCGGGGCCGTGCAGGCGGCGCTGGCCGCCGCCGACCGGCTGGCCGCCGACGGCGTATCGGTGGAGGTCGTCGACCCGCGGTCGCTGGTCCCGATGGACTACGCCACGATCCTCGCCTCGGTCGAGAAGACCGGCCACCTCGTGGTCGCCGACCCGTCGCACCGCACCTGCAGCCCGGCCGCCGAGATCGCCGCCACCGTGGCCGAGGACGGGTTCTGGTCGCTGCAGGCGCCGATCATCCGGGTCACGGTGCCCGACACGCACATCCCGTTCAGCCCGCCGCTTGAGCAGCAGCTCTACCCGAGCGCCGACCGGATCGCCGAGGCGGTCCGGCAGACGCTGAAGTAGGGGCCGCCGGGTGCCAGCCGAGGTGCGCCTGCCGCAGGCCGGGATGGGCATGACCGACGGGACCGTGCTGGACTGGCTCAAGCAGGTCGGCGACGAGGTCACCAAGGGGGAGTGCCTCGCCGAGGTCGAGGCAGCCAAGACCACCCTCGAGATCGAGGCGCCGTGTGACGGGGTGCTGGCCCGGATCGTCACCCCGGCCGGGACGCTGGTCCCGGTGCGCGAGGTCATGGCCGTGATCGCGCTGCCGGGCGAGGCGGCCGGCGAGGGCGGCGTGGCCGGAACGGCGCAGGCGCCCGCCGGGCCCCCGGTTTCCGCTGCGACGGCGGCACCCCAGACTCCCGCG
>Ga0208725_1000332_pt1 | contig 10672 bp, 11 predicted proteins | sample MicForSoSWNH13_O_FD_188004 | JGI IMG/M metagenome (GOLD analysis project Ga0208725, IMG submission 188004) | Forest soil microbial communities from Harvard Forest Long Term Ecological Research site in Petersham, Massachusetts, USA - MetaG HF011... | ecosystem: Environmental > Terrestrial > Soil... | reverse complement strand
CGCTCCCCGCGCGGGGCTCAGCCTCTCGAAGGCCCGCCCGGCACGCCCGCACCGTCGCCGGCCTGCCGGTAGCGTTGGCTCCAAGCGCCGGGAAGGGCGGTGAGCGGTGATGTCCGGGTTCGTGCTGGATCCGCACGAGGGCCCTGCCTATGGGTTCCATGGAGCCACCGTCGTGATCAAAGCGTCGGGCGAGCACACCCTCGGACAGCTCGGTGTCATGGAGTCGGCCTACCCGCCGGGGCTAGCGGTGCCCGGGCACGTGCATGCCGGAGAGGACGAGATGTTCTACCTGCTCTCGGGGGAGCTCGCTGGTTTTTGCGAGGACGACAGCTGGACCGCGACGCCGGGCAGCTTTGTCTTCGTGCCCCGCGATCGCCGGCACGGCTTCACGGTCACCAGCGCCGGGCCGGCCACCGCGCTCGTGATCACCGGGCCATCGCAGCTCGATCGGCAGATAGCGGCACAGGGAGAACCCGCCCCCGAGCCGTAGATCACTGAGGCCGCGCCGAGCGCACACTGTATGCGGCAAATGCGGACGTTGCTGGAGGCAGGACGGCGCATACTTATGCACGCCCTAGATCCGGAGAGAGCATACGCTCGGCTTTTTTAGCGACCATCGGCATGAAGTATGCTGCGCAGCGCTGCGATCAATGAATTGGCATCTCGGTCCCACACCAGCAACTCGATCGCTGCTTTCCGGTCGCCGCGGACTCGCCGGAGTTCACGAGAAGTCAAGCCCTCGCCGGGCACGATAAGCAGGACTGGGAGGTCCTGCGGGAGCGTCTCTAGCCACTCCTTTACCGCGTTGATCCGCCTATTCGAGCCAGGCTGGAGGTGCGCGCGGATCTCCACCGCCACGACGTGGTTGCCGTCGTGAACGAGCGCGTCTACATGGCGGGAGCGGGGCCTGCTGATGCCGGGCGCGGGTGGAGCTTGTTTTGTGGGGCTGATCGACTTATCGACCTCAATGGCCCACGTCGACGGTCGGCTGCGCGTCAGCGTGTCCAGCACGTGGTCTTCAAATCGTGCCGCTACGACCGTCCGCAGGAGCGCGAGCTGTTCCAGGATCGCGGGACCAGAACTCTTCACCGCCGCGACAACCCGGGGCGACACGCTTGCTCCAGCAGCCACTTGATTGGATATGTCGAATACGTCCTGCAGCGCCGATGCCTGGCTAATGTCGAGCAGGCCTCGATTGTGCAAAACATCGATCGTGGCGGAAACTGCGCGCAAGCCGTCAGGCGGTGGCGGGAACGCGAGTTCGTACAGCAAGCTCGCTATTTTCATTCTCAGCATCACGAGGTTTGTGGTCTCATCGATATCGATTGCTTGTGGCTCGAGCATGTCAGTGGATTCGCGGTTACTATGCACAGCTTCCCAATGAGCGAGCCTGCGTTGCAGTTCTCTCACTCTCGGGTCATCGTTGCCGCGCCGCGTTACGGTTTCTGAGAGCAGCGCACGAAACTGGTCTGCTGCCTGTTGCGGGTTGCCGGCCTCGCCGGTCCACCACGCCAGTGAGCTGCGGATGGAGTACAACCAAGCCAAGCCGGGCTCAGCGAAATCGGATGTGTCATCAAGCAGTGCTTGGAGCAACTGCATAGCCCGGAGGGGTTCGCCGGCTCTACCGACGCACAGCGCGTGTTGTTCGCGAGCGTCAAGCGCTTTGGCAGACAGCTGGCCATGGGTTGTGATGGCTGCATCGACCAGTGCTGCCCATTCGCCAAGGGCCGCCTCGAAGTCGCTGGCTTCGGTCAAGGACCGGGCGAGTTGGTAGTGGATCGTGAAGACCTTGTCGGCAGCGCTGCGGGATCGCACAGTCATGTCGGCGAGCTGGGCGGTGAACATGGTCGCCGCGCGAGCTGGGTCGCCGGCCTCGCAAGTCCAGTGGCCGGCCTGGGTGCGACAGTCAGTAGTCATCTCATCGTGCTCGCCGAACTGTCGGCTGCAACAGTTGGCAAGGTCTTGATATTGGCGAGCTGCGGCAACACCGTCGCCGGCAAGGCCCGTCATCTGCGCCACACCGAATCGCATTTCGAGTGTCTGCTTATGCCCAGCACCTTGCACGCCCTCAGATCTGGCCGCCAGATCCTCTAGGAGCCGCCGGGCCGTCTCGGGATCGCCCGCGATTCCGGTTTCCCACGCGGCCAGATTGTGGGCTTCTAGGGTGCGCGGATCGTCGGGACCCAGTTCCCGCGATGTCCGCTCGGCAAGGTCCCGTGCGAAACACAGCGCGGCTGCACTTCCGGCCTGATCCTCGCGGATCATATGACAGCGGCGCACTGCGCCGTCGAACTCGCCGCCTTGCTCGGCGCGCCGAAATGCCGCTTCCGCGTGGCTGATCAATGACCATTGCCAGGCATATTCGCCGACGTCTACGGCCTCTTGAGGTGTGGCGAAGGCGATCAGGGCATCCATTACCTCAGCAGGTACACGCTCCTTCTGGGCTGCGTCGATGAGGTAGTCAAAGCAGAGGAACCCCTCATCGGCTGGGACTAGCAAACTGCTCGTCGCATATAGCGGTGAGGTGGCCCATGTCACCGCGGCGCCCACCGGTTCTGGCCGCAGCCGATCGCCTCCCCGATGCTCTAAGTAGGGCTTATGCAGCTTGACTAGGATCGACACGGATAGCGGCCTGCGGACCCCGGCGCGGCGAGCATCGACGGCAGCCTGAACCATTGCGGCAGCCCGGGGATGTGTAGCTGGCGCCCAGGCGTGGCGCCATTCGGCGAGCAACTGTGGGGCCGCGGCCAGATACTCGGCTACCCCATACTCGTTCGCATGGCGGACCGCTTCCAAAAGACGCGGGTCATGATTATGCTCACGAGCCCGCGCGATCTCTTCGGGCAACCACATCCGGGGCAACTCGATAAGCGCAGCCAGCCCCAGCACATCCGAGCCCTCACGCTGCCACTCCCGGCCCATGCCCTCGGCGCCGCCGGCCATCCGGCCGCTGAACCTGCTGTACTCTTCAGTCCGCATGGTCGCGACAATGAACCGCTTGCCTCCGGAAGCATTCAGCACCTCCCGGACTGCGGCGCCGTTCAGGCCATCCGACCCCAGGTACCGCTCCAGGTCATCCAGCCACAAGACGCTGCGCCGCACCTTGCCTGCCAGCTCAGCCGCCAGTAGGGCCGCATTCCGACTGGCAGGCTGTACGATCCGATGACCCTTCAGTTCTGCTCTTACCAGCTCATAAGCTGCCCGGGACTTCCCGGCCGTCGACTCTCCTACCAACAGGACGAACCGATCCCGCCGCAGTGCCTGTCGGATGTCTTCACCGACCGCCCGTGGAACGAATGGCGGCCACCGGTTCCGCGTCGATCCGTCCAAACTGACCGCCGGGTGGACGCCCAGTGCCAGCGGATCATTCAGATCAAGAACCCGCGGCAGACGACCTCGCTCCAGCCAAATCCCACCGGTCTGGGCACGCCGACGGTCTCGCGCCTCCAGCACGGACGTACCACGAGCAGCCCAGACCCCGACGATCACCGCCACTATCGCGCCGGCGCCACCCGCGAATGCGCCAGGAACCCAGAGCCGCACCAACACCGCGGACGCCCCCGCAAGCCCCGCAGCTATCGCGACAAAGGCCCACCCGCGCCAGGCAACCTGTTCACTTCACAGATGCCCCCCAGCGTCGCAGGCTTGGCTCCTCTTATTCTGCCTCGCACATGACCCAGTACGCGCCTCGACTCGGCGCACCGGTCTGCGCGGGCATCGTCAAGCGACGCCCGGTTGCGTTCGCCGTTGCGCTCCGCTGCGACTTAGCATCCGCGGCAATCGTCGGGTGACAGGCGTCAGTGCGGCATGAGCGGGCACTGGAACGCACCAGCGTTATCTGGGGTTCAAATATGGACGAATTGGACATTGCCCAGGTCGTGCCGTCGCGGAGGCGTCCGCGACGGGAAGGTCAAAAGCGGCATCGAGAAGAGACCGCGCTAGGTGGCCTGCACTGTCGGCCATCCACGTGGCGGACGCTCCCCGGATAACCCGTCCGCGGCGGAAGGGGAAGCAGGCAAAACCGGACCGTCACCCTCCGTCGCGGGCTGCTGAACGCGGCCCCGGATTACGCCAATTTAATTCAGGATGATCCTGGTCCCGGCGACATGGACGCCGCCCGGTGACATGGCAAGTTTCGTCCGTGCATATGTCCTAGGGCACAATCAGCTGGTGACGAAGGCGATCACCTATCCGTTCGAGCCCAAGTCGATCACGTACCTGCGCGCTGGGCAGTTTTGGGCCGTTCCGCTCTCGGATGGCCGGTTCGGCTGCGGGCGTGTTCTGAACGTGCCGAGCCCGTCCGATCCACAGCCCAGCCTCTACCTGAATACCCGGATCTTTCTCGCCGGGCTGATGGACTGGTCCGGCTATGAACCACCTACTGCCCAGGCAATCGCCGGACGCAAGCTGCTGGAGCAGGGCCGCGTCCATGTAGCCGCCATTACCGATACGGGCAGCAAGATCCTGGGACAGCGCGATCTTGAACAGGATGGCCTGTCTGGTCTGCTGCAGGTATCGCATCGCGGAGGCGGAACTGTCTGGCTTTACGAAGGCGGAAAACGCCTGCGCGCCGCAACGGGCCAGGAGCGGCAGACGCTGCCCGTCATGTCAGTGTGGGGCCGGCGCGTCATCGTGCTGCTGGCCGAAAGACACCTCCTCCGCCGCGAGCCATGATCCTCGGCCCGGGCCGCGAGATGCGCGAACGTCCCGATCGCGGCAAATGAGGATGGTCGCCCGAAGCACGCTGATGCATGAACATACGGTCGGCCCGTTGCCCGCCGGGCTGAGTAACCGTGACTGCCACGCAGCGCAAAGGCTCTTAATAATCGCGCGCCTGCTCGCCGTTATGGGGCTGATGCTGGATGCGGGGCCGTCGCTGACGGTGCTGCCGAGCTGGCGTTTGTGGGCTGGGCGGTGAGTTTGAGCGATGGCGTCGGCGTCGGCCTGCGGCTACTGTGTGCCGATGAGACAGGCCACCGGCTTTGCGCGGCTGGCAGATGGTGGGCGTGTCGCCTTTGCCGTGGTGGGAAGCGGCCCGGCAGTGGTGCTCCCGGCGTGGTGGGTCTCGCATGTGGTCGAAGACTGGCATTTTGACCCGCTGCGCCGTTTTGTCGAAGGCCTGGCAGCCGGGCGCATGGTCGTGCGGTACGACCGGCTCGGGACGGGCCTGTCCGATCGGAACCGTGGGCCTGAGACGTTCACGCCGGAATTTGAGGATGCGACGCTCTGCGCCGTCCTTGACGAGCTGGGGCTGGCGCGTATGACGCTGATGGGCATCTCGTGCGGGGGCTGCATCGCCGTGAGCTTTGCTGCCCGGCGCCCGGAGCGCGTTGATCGCCTCGTGCTCTACGGCAGCTACGCCCAGGGGCACGCGCTTGGGCCGCCAGAAGCGCGGGCCGGCATGATTGACCTGGTGCGCTCGCACTGGGGGCTGGGCAGTCGCCTTTTGGCGGACGTGTTCGGCCCGAACTGGTCAGCCGGGGATCGGGCTGCCTTCACCGCGTCCCAGCGCGCAGCCGCCGAGGCCGAAGTCGCAGCTGATCTGCTCGAATTGATCTACGAGACCGACGTGCGCGACCAATTGCCGCAGGTTCGCGCGCCAGCGCTCGTCGTGCATCGTGAGCACGACCGCGCCATGCGGCTGAGAGGCGCGCGGGAGGTCGCCGCGCTGCTCCCGCACGCCGACCTGGTGACCCTGCCGGGTGAGGCGCATCTGCCGTGGCACGGTGACGGGGACGCGGTCCTGCGCGCGGTCGCGCCGTTCCTCGGGATCGTCGGCGCACCAGCGACGGCGAGCGGGGCCAACGCCGAGGCGCTCGGTGAGCTCAGTGCACGGGAGCGGGAGGTGCTCGGGCTGATCGCGCGGGGTCTCAGTGACGCGCAGATTGCTGAACGCCTCGTGCTCAGCCGGCACACGGTGCATCGCCACGTGGCCAACATCCTGGCGAAGCTGCGGCTGCCCACGCGCGCCGCGGCTGCTGCGGCCGCCGCGCGGGCCGGCCTGCTCTAACCATGGCGCCGCGATGGCCCGATCGGGCCATCGCGAAATGGCTCATACACGCGATGCCGCGCGGACGGCGCAGTGGTGAGCTTGAGCCGTCCACCCACCACTCATGACTGGAATTCCTCGGGAACCAGTATCGTGCGCGTGCCGCACGCGATGCACGAACGGGATTAGCCATGCGAGTCAAGAATCCTGATGTTGTTGTCGTCGGTGCCGGCATTGCGGGCGCTTCGATTGCCGCTGTCCTGGCTCGCGGTGGCATTGAGGTGTTGCTGCTTGAACGCCAGCGTGGGTATCGCGACCGGGTGCGCGGTGAGTACATGCAGCCGTGGGGAGTGCTGGAAGCACAAGCTCTTGGCCTAGAAGATGTAATCCGCTCCACGCAGGCCGTTGATGCGCGCTACAGCGTGTACTATGACGAACTTTCTATCCCATCTGTCGCTGAAGAAGCGAAAAGCGATAGGTCGTCGACCATCTTTCCGGGCGTCCGGGGTGGGTTGTGCGCTTCCCATCCCAAGACATGTCAGGCGCTCGCCGAAGATGCTCTGCGCTCGGGGGCGGAACTAGTGTGGGGCGCCGCGGATGTGCAGGTGCAGACAGGCAAACGACCGTCGATCACTTTTCTCAATGGTACGGGGAGGGAGGTACGACCGCGCCTCATCATCGGAGCAGACGGCCGGAGCTCCACCGTGCGCAGGCAATCTGGCATTCACCTCAATAAGGCGCCAGCAACGCATGTGGTCGCTGGCTTGCTGGTCGAGGGCGCATCCCGGTGGCCCGACGACGAGTGCACCCCCGGCGGCGTTGAGGGTGATCTTGAGTTCTATGTGTTTCCGCAAGGAGGCGGTCGCCTCCGCCTCTATACCTGCCATGCGAACGAGCAAGCGACCCGGTGGGCCGGACGTGCCGGGGCTCAGCGCTTCGTCGAGGCATTCGCGCGCCTGCAGTCGATCCCCCAATCACGAGGCCTCGGCGATGTCAGGCCCGCAGGGCCATGCGCAACATTTAGCGCCGAACAAACCTGGTGCGATCACCCCTATGCTGACGGCGTGGTTCTTCTCGGCGACGCAGGCGGATACGACGACCCGATAGATGGGCAAGGCCTGTCGCTGGCGATGCGCGACGTGCGTCAGCTCTCCGAACTGTTGCTGGCATCAGGCGATTGGACGATGGCGGCACTGCGCCCATACGGGGAGCAGCGCGCCGAGCGGCTGCGCCGCATGCACAGAGTGTCCAAGACCTTTGCAGCGTTGATGACAACCTTTACCGACGCCGGGCGCGCCCGGCGTAACCGGTTCTATACAGCCTCCAGCGCCGGCCAAGAGGACATCCGAATGGCCCTGGGCGCGATGTCTCGAGGCCCGGACCGCATGCCCAGCGAGGCGTTCACAGACCAACTCCACGAATCGCTGCTAGCCTGAAGCTCGGCCCGGTAAAGGGCAACGCATCCATGGCGAGCGGCAGATCACTCAGCACACGTTCCAGCAAATGCCGAACAGGATCGGATAACGAGGCTCGCCACAGCAATCTGACATAGACCGAACCCATGCGCATCCAGAGCGGCCGAAACCCCTCACCCCACGCTGAAGCCAGGACGCAGAACAGGGCTATCGGCGTGGCGAACCGCGCCACTGTCCGGCCAACGGCCGCGCCCATTCGGCGCGCCCGGCTAACGAATGAGAACGCGGAGTCGCCTCATGGGCGTGCCTCTCGGGCCGATCCCAGGTGCGGAGTGAACATGCGAACGACCGCATGAGTATGCGCATCGGCAACGCCCGCTATTCGGCATGTGCGGTAATCGGTCCTTGGTCTGGGTCTGCCTCCGGCCGCTGGCCTGCCGCGGGTTCGTCCCTGTGCGATTGAGCTGTGGCTACCGCCCGTCATGGGCTTGGTGGTCCCGGCTCACTCCGCCCAGCGCCAGGGAGTTTGTTGGCGGCATGAGTGCAGACGACGCCGTCAGCCGGGTGCCCGCGGCGGTCGTCATCGGTGCGCTTCGGCCGGAGTTTGAGCTGAAGCCCGTGCCGGGCGACCGCCGCAGGCGTAACTGTCGTGCAGGACGAGGACCCTGACCGGATGTGGCGCCCGCGGGCGGCGATGAAGGCATCACGCTGCTTGTCGGGCGGCCCGGACTGGAAGCCTTGCGCGGGGCGAGTATCGCGTCGGCTTCCCGGTGCCGGTGCTTACCGGGTCCAGGCCGGCGAGCACGACACCGGTTCCCTCGTGACCGTCCCCGCGGTGACCGTCGCCGTGCATCATGCCAGCCGGGAAACGGGACGCTGAGCCGCCGGCGGCGGCGGCGGCCGGACGCTGGCCGGGGGAAGCAGCCCCGGCACTCTTAAGGGAGCGGTGCTGAAACCCGCTCCCGCGGGTGTTCATGTGCCGGCCGCGTATCCGGGGAACCGGCAGGCCAGCGCAGCGACCATGTCGCGGCCTCGCCGGTGACCGCCGCAGCACGGCTCCGGCTCAACCACCACTCAACCGTACCGGGCAAGGCCGAGGCCCGCAAATTCCGGCGGGATCCGGTTGCAGGGCTCTGACCTGGCCAAACACATCACCGCCTGAACTCGCACGAGCGCCGGCCCAGATCGGCTCACAGCCCCGGCAGCCAGCGGCGATGCTCTGGCCGCATACCGCTTGAGCTGGCGTTATATGTGGTGGCAGGTGTTGGGTTCGAACCAACGTATGCTGAGCCGACGGTTTTACAGGGAGCCCTCAGAGCAACGGCAGATAGGCTGTGATCTGCGCAAACGGCGCTTCTGCTGGTTCCGGCCCACAGGCTCAACCGCTTGTCAACCAGACGGGCCATCTCAGCTCGCCAGCCTCAGAACGGACCAGCAGAACGATCGAGCGGGACCTCGAACCGGTCTTCGGGAAGGGATGGCTGAGAAATAGATGAGCTACCACGTGGTGGTGACCCGCGACGGCGATGGCTGGATGGCCGACGTGCCCGCCATCCCCGGTACGCACACGTGGGCGAAGACCCTGCGCGCGCTAAACCGCAACATCCGCGAGGTCATCGGCATGGTCGAAGATCTCCCGCGCAGCGCGGAAGTCAGCGTCGACCTCGACATCGAGTACCGCACCGGTGATCCCAACCTTGACTCCCGCTCCAGCCAGCTGCGCGCCAGGCGCAAGGAAATCGAGCGCAACGCCGCTGAGGTAGCCAGCGAGACCCGCGAACTCGCCGGGCAGCTGCCAGTCAGCGACACCGCCATTCTGCTCGGCGTATCCAAGGGCCGGGTCACCCAGCTCCAAGTACCCCCTCCGCGCAACACGCGCAAGGCGCCAGCCGCGACAGGCACCAGTCGCTAACCCGAACTGGGGCCTACGCGGGCCGAGAATCTCGTCCGCGGCTGTGACCAGCCGGGTTGCCCAGGATCATCTGTATATGAGCGAAAGCCTGACCGCCAGCGAAGTGGAACATCTCCGCACTCTGCTTCAGCGGTTCACCGAGTACGACCTCGACCAGTTCGACAACTGGCGCTTCGACACCAGCGACGGCCCGGTGTTCGTCCAGCTGGCTCGCGAGCGGCAGCCAGGCGTGCCCGCCGAGGCGTTCACGTCGCTGACCAGGCCGGGGCCGGTAGCCACCGGCCGCATTGCGCACGTGAGCGACGCGGGCGTGAACTCACGCGAAGACGTGCTGCGCGTGATCGCGGAGATGCGTGCCGACCTCGCGAGCGCGGGCGTACGTGAATGGGAGAACCCGAACCTGGAGTGCTTCCTCGAAGCGCTCCAGGGCTTGCTGGCCGACCTTGACGGCTACTACGCCAACCGTGGACAACAACCACGTGCCCGACCCGACCGGGGCCTGTTCGCCACCGCCCTGATTGCTGCGACCGGCTACGAGTAACGCGCCCCTATCGCGGTAAATGAGTCGCTCGCCGGTCTCTAGCGCCCTACGGTGGCAACCGACTGGCCGACCTGGCGGTAAGGGCCAGAGTCCGGTCGTCCCGCGAGGGTACGAGAAGCGTCAGGAAGTAGACCCGGCCTGGCCGCCAGTCCAACTTCCGCTGCGCGGCAGAGGCGGATGTTTGGCCCGGCCATCGGACGCGTGACCGGTATCACGGGGCTTCATGCCGGACCGGCTGTTACGCGCCCTGATCATCTGGTCCGATGACTTCGTAGATGTTTCCGTCGGGGCCGCGGAAATGCTGCCATGCGCGCCCGCCGGCTCGCTGCGGCTCAGGGTAGATGAACTCGGTTCGGGCCGCGGTCATCGCGGCGTGAACGTCTGGGAACGAGTCGACAGCGAACCCGATCACCGGTGCACTCCCGAAAAAGTCGTGGTCCTCGTCCCCTGGACCGTAGACGTGCACTTCGGCGCCGTCTCCCAGCCGGAACCATGTCGCATCCGGCCGCTCCAGGATGACTTCGAGCTGGAGCACATCCCGGTAGAAAGCCGTCATCGCCGGAGCCTGGAGGGTTCGCACGCCCAGCCAGCCCAAAGAACGCACAGCCACAGCGCCTCCTGTACGGATCGTGCAGCGGCATCTGCCTGACTACTCTGCTCGGATGGAACCATACCCAGGCGTGTTCGTTTCGTGCTTGTCAGCCACAGCATGGGAACCCGACCCTGAGGTCGGCGGTGAAATGCACGTGTTGTGCGGTGGCCTCGGGGCCGAGTCGGGGTTGTCCCGTTTCACCGAGGCCACCGAGCCTGTCCGG
>Ga0208725_1000330_pt1 | contig 10703 bp, 6 predicted proteins | sample MicForSoSWNH13_O_FD_188004 | JGI IMG/M metagenome (GOLD analysis project Ga0208725, IMG submission 188004) | Forest soil microbial communities from Harvard Forest Long Term Ecological Research site in Petersham, Massachusetts, USA - MetaG HF011... | ecosystem: Environmental > Terrestrial > Soil >... | reverse complement strand
CTGCAGAAGATCACCCCGCCGGTAACGGGCCACCTGCCGGTCGCCGGATCCACCCTCGCGTATATCAGGACCGCACTGCAGGGAGTGGTGACGTCGGGAACCGCGGCGGCCACGTTCTCCGGCTTCCCGCTGAGCAAGGAGTGCGTGGCGGGCAAGACGGGTACCGCTCAGGCGTACGGCAAGCAGGCCACGTCGGTGTTCGCCTCGTTCGCCCCGTGCAATAACCCTAAGTACGTGGTGGTGATGATGATCCCCAACTCCGGGTACGGTGCTGACGTCTCCGGGCCGGCCGTCAAGAACATCTGGGATGACCTCTACGGCCTGCAGGGAAAGAAGGCGGCGCTGCCCGGTGGCAAGCTGCCCGGGATGCCGCGCATCAACGCAAGCGGCGAGATCGTCCCGTCAACGACGTCCATCAGGTCGGCCGGGCCATTCACGCCGGCCGCGTCACTGGCGGCATTCGTGTCGCTGCCGGCAGCCACGTCGGCGGCGTCCAAGAGGCGGAAGAGATGAGCTGGGCTCGCGGTCCTTCGGGCCTGGGCACCAAGGGAACAAGCGCATCCGGTGGTTCCTACGGCAAGCTCGCGCCACTGCGGCCGGAGGGTCGCTGGAACGGCGCCGCAGCGCTGCCGAAGTCCCTGCTGCAGCGCGCCTTCGCCAGGAACTCAGCGCTGCACCGCCTGGATGGGGTGCTGCTCGCGGCCGTTCTGGCGCTCAGCCTGATCGGCACCCTGCTCGTCTGGTCCGCGACCGCGGCGACCCTGCGCGAGCAGGGCAGCGACCCGCACACGTACCTGTTCAAGCAGCTCATCAACATCGTCATCGGGCTCATGCTGATGCTCGGTGTGACCCTGCTTGACTACCGCCAGCTGCGGACGTACGCGCCGGTGCTCTACGGCGTATCCCTGCTCGGCCTGGTCGCCGTGCTCGCGGTGGGCACCCCGGTGAACGGTTCCAAGTCCTGGATCACGGTGCCCGGCGGCAACCAGATCGAGCCGTCCGAGTTCGCCAAGCTGGCGATCATCCTGATGGCCGCGGCGTTCCTGAGCGAGATGCGCCACGCCAACGGCAGGCCCACGATGCGGGCGGTGCTGATGACGCTCGGCATGGCGATCGTGCCGCTCGCGCTCGTCGTGAAGGAGCCCGACCTGGGCGTCACGATCCTGATGCTGCTGACGGTGCTGGGCCTGATCGCGCTCTCCGGGATCAAGCTGCGCTGGCTGGGGCTCGGCCTGGCGTGCGCGGCGCTCTGCGTCCTGGCGGTGTTCAAGCTGCACCTGCTCAAGGCCTACCAGCTGGGACGGCTGACCGCGTTCCTGCACCCGGACGCCGACCCGCAGGGCAGCGGGTACAGCGCCGCGCAGGCGAAGCTCGCCATCGGGTCCGGGGGCCTGTTCGGCCAGGGGCTGTTCCACGGCAGCCTGATCTCGGGGAACTTCATCCCGGAACAGCACACCGACTTCATCTTCGCGGTCGCCGGCGACGAGCTTGGCTTCGTCGGCGCGGCGGTAATCATCGCGCTGCTCGCGCTGCTGATGCTCCGGGCGCTGCGGATCGCGGCCCGCGCCGATGACGTGTTCGGCATGCTCGTGGCGTCGGGGATCGTCATCTGGTTCGCGGTGCAGTCCTTCATCAACATCGGGATGACGATCGGGATCATGCCGGTGACCGGGCTGCCGCTGCCGTTCGTCTCCTATGGCGGCTCGGCCATGTTTGCCGACATGATCGCGATCGGCGCACTGCAGAGCGTGCACCGCCACCATTCCGTGTTCGGCTAACCGCGCGTCACCGGGGCGCTGCGCCGGCCGGGCGGCGGTCAGCTTGGGGTGCTGCTGGCGGGGTGGCAGCGCAGGTGGTAGCTGGTGTCGTCGATGGACAGGCAGTTGCCGGTTTCCAGGTCGAATTGCCAGCCGTGCACGGTGCAGGTGAGGGTGGTGCCGGTGATCTGGCCGAACCGGCTGAGGTCGCCGCGCAGGTGCGGGCAGCGGCGCTGGGTGATCCAGTCGCCGAGGCGGATGTCTTCTTCGTCGTTGCTCTTGTCGGCGTGCCAGCCTTCGGCATACATCAGCCGGTCGGGTGCCAGGCATTTGAAGAAGGTGTACAGGTACTCGTTGTACGGGCCTATTCTCCGGGCGCGGAACCGCATGCTGAGGAACAGGCTGTTCACCCAGTCGACCTCGTGGGCGGTGATCAGCTGCTCCACCAGCGGCCGGGCGATGCTGAACTCATACCGGCAGCTCTCCCCGGCGTAGGCGCGGACCTGCCCGGCGGGGAAGTCGATCACGATCGGCTGCCCGTCGCCCAGGTCCAGCAGCACCGGTCCGCCGACCCCGGTCTTGATGTGGCCGGCCAGTTCCAGCAGCGGCTCGAACCACGCCTTGAGCTCGGCCAGCACATCGATCCCCGCAACCGGCCAGGCGGCCTTGTCCGCGGCGATCTGGTCCTGCACCCTCGCCGCGTACTCGCGCAGGTAGCGTTCCTTGTCGGTGAACGGCCGCATCGCCTCCTCGGCCGTGGTGGGCCAGTGCACCTCGGCGTGGCCCTGATCAACCTCGAGGACCGCGCCGGGGGTGAACGCGGTCCCGCCGTCGACGCCGATATCACGCAGGTAGTCCAGGAACACGAGCTGGTCGGGGAAGGTGTTGGCCGGGTCAGCGGTCAGGTCGTTGAGGCCGAACAGCTCGTCATCCAGGAAACACGGCGGCCCCGCCGACGGGATGATGTGCCGGGCGCCGACGGCTTTGACGTAGCGGGCGGCGCGGTCCAGGCCGTTGGCCCGCTTCGCCGCGCCGAACGACCGCTTCGCCGCCTCGGGCAGCTCATACGTCCACGGCCACCAGATCGCGCCGGAGAACTGCAGGAAATGCGCGTCATACGGGCCGAACGCCTGGATGGCGTCCAGGTCCACCGGCCGCGCATCATTCTGGTTCAGGATCGTGGCTGACTCGTCGCTGACCGACAGCGACGAATCGCCCAGCGGCCCGTCGACCGGCGCGGCCAGCGCCTGCACCATCACCCGCACCCCGCCCAGATCCACGTCCTTGCCGTTCGGCATGACCAGAAACCGGGTGAAACCCAGCTCCTCCAGCTCCGCCCTGAGGTCGGGCACCGGGTAATCCGGCAGCAGCACCGTCACCTGCCGCGACACATGCTCCACCAGGTTCCGCGGATCGAAATGATCCTTATGCAGATGCGACACATACAGGTAATCCGCCGCGCCGTACCGGTCCCAGTCCAGGCCACTGTTATCCGGGAATACAAACCACGAATCGAAGTACGCCGGGTTCTTCCACGGATCACACAGGATCGACCCGCCCCGGGTCTCGATAAACAGGCCCGCATGACCTAGACACGTGATCTGCATACCACCCTCCCACCGACGCGACCCAGCATGTCCTGCCCACAGGAAGCCAGTGCCATCACTCTGGATAGGCCGCGGGCACCCCCCGGCACGGCTGCGGTCATCTATGCCTTACGACGCAGTACCAGCAGGGCCGGTTAGAAACCCGCCGACAGCGACACGGCCACCCACGGTCCAGGGATCGGCGCTTGGCCCGCAGCCGACGCCATGCTACCGACGTTCGCTGCCGATGGCGGTGCGGCGGACCAGGCTACCGTCCGGACCCCGGCCGGGCGGGTCGGCCGGCTCTGCTCCCGCTCCGCGGCCCGGCGCGGAACCGTCCCTACTTCCGAATTTGGCGGCCTAGCCGGCCTGTAATCCCTGAATCATGGGAATTGCCGTTGCCCAGCCCGTTTAGCCGCTTCGTTCGGGTGTTCGGCCGGCGCCCTGATCCGGTCCGCGAGCGGCGCCGGTAAGCTGTGACGATGCCAGTGCCGTCGGTGTACTCCAGCCTGGAGCCATTGCTCCCGCTGGTGAGCAAGCCGATTCAGTACGTCGGCGGCGAGCTGAACTCCGTGGCCAAGGAGTGGGATGCCACGGATGTCCGGTGGGCGCTGATGTATCCGGATGCCTACGAGGTGGGCCTGCCCAACCAGGGCATCCAGATCTTGTACGAGATCCTGAACGCCGACGCCCGCACGCTCGCCGAGCGTACTTACAGCGTCTGGCCGGACCTCGAAGAGCTGATGCGCTCCCGCGGCGTGCCCCAGTTCACGGTCGAGTCGCACCGGCCGGTGCGCGCGTTTGACGTGCTCGGCGTGAGCTTCGCGACCGAACTCGGCTACACGAACCTGCTGACCGCGCTCGACCTCGCCGGGATACCGCTGTCCGCCGGGGAGCGCGGCCTTGGCGACCCGGTGGTGCTGGCCGGCGGTCACGCCAGTTTCAACCCGGAGCCGATCGCCGAGTTCATCGACGGTGCGGTGCTCGGCGACGGCGAGCAGGCGGTGCTGACGATCACCGCGCTGATCAGGGAGTGGAAGCTGGCGGGGCGGCCAGACGGCCGGGACGGCCTGCTGCTGCGGCTGGCCACGGCCGGCGGGGTGTACGTGCCGCGCTTCTACGACGTCGAGTACCTGCCCGACGGACGGATCGCCCGGGTGGTCCCAAACCGGCCCGGCGTGCCCCGCGCCGTGGCCAAGCACACGCTGATGGACCTGGACTCCTGGCCGTATCCGCGCAAGCCGCTGGTGCCGGTGCACGAGGCCGTGCACGAGCGGCTCAGCGTGGAGATCTTCCGTGGCTGCACCAGGGGCTGCCGGTTCTGCCAGGCCGGGATGATCACCCGGCCGGTCCGCGAGCGCACCCTGGCCACGATCGGCGACATGGTGGACACGGGCCTGAAGGCCAGCGGCTTCAACGAGGTGGGGCTGCTGTCGCTGTCCAGCGCCGACCACAGCGAGATCAACGAAATCGCGACCGGCCTCGCCGACCGGTACGAGGGGACGAACACCGGCCTGTCACTGCCATCCACCAGGGTCGACGCGTTCAACGTGACGCTCGCGGATGAGCTGAGCCGGGGTGGGCGCCGCTCCGGGCTTACGTTCGCGCCCGAGGGCGGCTCCGACCGGATCCGCAAGGTGATCAACAAGATGGTCACCGAGGACGACCTGATCAAGACCGTCACGACGGCCTACGCCAGCGGGTGGCGGCAGGTGAAGCTGTACTTCATGTGCGGGCTGCCGACCGAGACCGACGAGGACGTGATCGCGATCGCCGGGCTGGCGCGCCGGGTCATCGAGGCCGGCCGCGAGGCCACCGGGCGCCGGGACATCCGCTGCACGGTGTCCATTGGCGGCTTCGTGCCCAAGCCGCACACTCCGTTCCAATGGGCGCCCCAGTGCGACCACGAGACCGTAGACGCCCGGCTCCGGGCGCTAGCCCGGGCGCTGCGCGCCGACCGGGCCTACGGCAAGTCGATCGGGTACCGGTACCACGACGGCAAGCCGTCGATCGTGGAGGGCCTGCTGTCCCGCGGGGACCGCAGGGTCGCGAAGGTGATCAGGGCGGCCTGGGCCGACGGCGCCCGCTTCGACGGCTGGAGCGAGCACTTCTCGTATGACCGCTGGGAACGCTGCGCCGCCGAGGCCCTGGCGGACGAAGGCGTGGACCTGGCCTGGTACACCACGCGGGAGCGCGACGACGCGGAGGTGCTGCCCTGGGACCACCTGGACGCCGGGCTCGACCGGGACTGGCTTTGGCAGGACTGGCTCGCCGCGCTCGACCCCGCAGGGGCCGAGGAAGTAGAGGACTGCCGCTGGACCCCGTGCTTCGAATGCGGCGCCTGCTCGTCGATGGGTACCGAGATCCAGGTCGGACCCAGCGGCACCAAGCTGCTGCCGCTGACGATCGTGGGCGGGCATAGTGGGACCGAAACGAGTGTTAACAGTGTAAACCAGGCGACAGGAAGCAGGGCTTAGATGCCGCGGCCCATGCCTGCTGGTCCGCCGCCTGCGCCCGTGGCTCAGTACTTGGTGATCAGGTACGCTAAGAGAGGCAGAATGCGTTTCGCGAGCCACAGGGACATCGCGCGTGCGGTAGAGCGGGGAGTGCGAAAGGCCGGCTTGCCGATCGCGTACTCCGCGGGATTCTCGCCGCATCCCAAGATCTCGTACGCGGGGGCAGCGCCGACCGGTACCGCGAGCGAGGCGGAGTACCTGGAGATCGGGCTCACCAGCGCGTGTCCCGCACCGGGCGTACGGGACCGGCTCGACGCCGCCCTGCCGGACGGGATTGACGTGATTGAGGTTCTGGATCTGGCCGACACGCCAGGCGGCATCGCCGCCCTGGGGCTGGAGGCGTCGCAGTGGCAGGTGATCCTGCCCGGCGTCGCCGCGGACGAGGCTGCCAGGGCCGTGCAGGCATTTCTGGCCGCGGAAAGTGCCGTGGTTGAACGCCGCACCAGCAAGGGAATACGGCAGCTCGACGCCCGGGCCGCCGTGGTAGCGCTTGAGCTCGACCGGCGCGCCGCGCAGGAGGCGGACGCCGGATGTGTGATACTTCGAATGGTTGTTCGGCACTTGACACCGGCCGTACGGCCCGATGACATTTTGGCTGCGCTCAGCGCTATCGCAGGCTTGGCGCCGTCGTCACCTCCCGTGGTGACCCGGCTGGCGCAAGGGGCGCTCGGCATGGAGGCCGCTATCGGGGGCACTCGTACCGGCGCTGCCGCCGGAATGGGCGAGCTTGTAATGCCACGGCCCGCAGGGCTGACGGCGGGGTCCGCAGGGTCGGCGGCTGCCGGCCCGACCCCCCTGTCGCCCGGCCGGGCCGCAGCTAAAGGACAGGAAAAAGAATCACGCCTGACAGACGCGGGCACCGCAGCGGAACATGACGCAGCGGCTGCTACCGCGCTGGCCAGTGCGTACGAACAGCTCCCGCGCGGCGCGGCAGGGCCCGATTTTGGCCCGCGCGCCCGGGAGTATGACAGGAGATTGCCCGGATGCTCGAAACCGAGCGATTCGATAGAGAATCAGATAACAATGACAGGTCGGCCCAAGCTGGCCATGCCGCTGATGTGACTCAAGACCCGGCCGAGGCCGGGCAGGGACCGGACGCGGCGGACCCCGGCGGCAAGGAAGCCGGGGGACGCGGTCGCGGGCTGTTCCGGCGGAGCCGCCGTGCGGCGACCAGACCGGCCGGACCGCCCGTCGACGACCAGGCCAGCGGCTCGGCTCAGTCGGCTGGCGACCAGGCCGGCGCCTCGGCCGAGCCAGGCGGCCCGGCCCAGTCGGCTGGTGACCAGCCCAGCGGGTCTGGAAGCGCGCCTAGTTCAGCCAGCGCGCCCAGTTCAGCCGGTCCGGCCAGCGCGCCCAGTTCAGCCAGCGCGCCCGCCAAGACGCGGGCCAGGGCAGGACGTGGGGCCAGCGCCGCGGCGGAACCGGCGGCGGTGGCGCCAGCGGTCTGGCAGCCACCTCAGGTACCCCAGGTGCCACAGCTACCTCAGCCCGCCCAGACAGCCCCTGCTGCGGCGTTCCAGCCACCGCTGGTGATCTTCCAGCCGCCGGACATTTCCGCCTCGGCCGGACGCAGGACAGGAGCCGGCGACGGCGACGGCGAAGCGGACGCGCCGGGGGATGAGCGGCCCTCCAGTGCCGGCGAGCAGGATGACGACGCTGCGGCCGGCGGCTCGTCCAGCCGGCGCAGGCGCCGTGGCGGCCGAGGCAAGGGCCGCGGCGATGACGCGGCCGAGCAGGGCGCTGACGCATCGGCCGACGGCGGCGACAAGCCCGCCGGGTCTGCACCGGAAGGCGACGCGGCCGCCAGCGGAACTGCCGCGGCCGACGACGGCGAGGATGCAGAGGGCGACGAGCAGGGGACCGCGGCCAGGCGGCGCCGGCGCCGGCGCCGCAGCGGTCACTCCGCCGACGGTGATGCCCCGGCGTCGGATGACCCGCCGAACACCGTCGTCCACGTCCGGGCCCCACGAAGCGCATCCGGGGATGACAGCCCCGACGTCAAGGGCGTCAAGGGCTCCACGCGGCTCGAGGCCAAGAGGCAGCGGCGCCGCGAGGGCCGCGAATCCGGCCGGCGCAGGCCGCCGGTCATAACCGAGTCGGAGTTCCTGGCCCGGCGGGAGGCCGTCGAGCGGGTCATGGTGGTCCGGCAGCGCGGTGACCGGACCCAGATCGCCGTGCTTGAGGACGGGATCCTGGTCGAGCACTATGTGGACAAGGCCAGCCACCAGTCCTACGTGGGCAACGTCTATCTCGGCCGGGTGCAGAACGTGCTGCCCTCCATGGAGGCTGCGTTCGTCGACATCGGCAAGGGCAGGAACGCGGTCCTGTACGCCGGAGAGGTCAACTTCGACGCCAGCGGACTCGAGGGCGAGTCCAAGCGGATCGAGTCGGCGCTCAAGTCTGGCCAGTCGATTCTGGTCCAGGCGACCAAGGACCCGATCGGGCACAAGGGCGCCCGGCTGACCAGCCAGGTGAGCCTGCCCGGCCGGTACCTCGTCTATGTTCCCGGCGCGTCCATGACCGGGATCAGCCGCAAGCTGCCCGACACCGAGCGCACCAGGCTCAAGCAGATCCTGAAGCAGGTGATGCCGGAGGACGCGGGCGTGATCGTGCGGACCGCGGCCGAGGGGGCGAGCGAGGAAGAGCTCTCCCACGACGTCGCGAGGCTCGCCGCGCAGTGGGAGGCGATCGAGCGCAAGGCCAAGTCGGCCACCGCGCCCGAGCTGCTCTACAGCGAGCCCGACCTGACGATCCGTGTGGTCAGGGACATCTTCAACGAGGACTTCACCAAGCTGGTCATCGCCAGTGACGGCGACTGGGACATGGTGGGCGAGTACATCCGCTACGTCGCGCCGACCCTGGCGGACCGGCTGGAGCGGTGGACCGACGACGGGGACGTGTTCGCGGCCTACCGGGTCGACGAGCAGATCGCCAAGGCGCTCGAGCGCAAGGTGTGGCTGCCGAGCGGCGGGTCGCTGGTGATCGACGCCACCGAGGCGATGACCGTCATCGACGTCAACACCGGGAAGTTCACTGGCCAGGGCGGCAACCTGGAGCAGACGGTCACCCGGAACAACCTGGAGGCTGCCGAGGAGATCGTCAGGCAGCTGCGGGTCCGGGACGTCGGCGGGATCATCGTGATCGACTTCATCGACATGGTCCTGGAGAGCAACCGCGATCTAGTACTGCGGCGGCTGCTCGAGTGCCTGGCCCGGGACCGGACGAAGCATCAGGTGGCCGAGGTCACCTCGCTCGGCCTGGTTCAGATGACCCGCAAGCGGGTCGGTTCTGGCCTGCTCGAGGCGTTCTCCGTGCCCTGCGAGCACTGCAACGGGCGTGGCGTGATGGTGTCGCTCGAGCCCGTCGACCACGTGCCGGCCGTTGACCGCCCGGCCCCTGGCGGCTCCGGCAAGGGCGCGTCCCGGGGCGGCGCGGGCAAGGGCCGTGGCTCATCGGGCGCGCATCCCAGCCATGTCGCAGCGGCCGAACAGCCCAAGAGCGCCGAGGACGGCGCGGCAGCGGGCGTGGCTGACGGGGCGGCTGACGGCGCCCGGGCAGGTGGCGGCGAGCAAGGCAACGGCGTGGCCGATGGCGCGGCGGCTGGCTCCCGGCAGGGATCCGGTGGCCGCCGCAGGCGCCGGTCGCCCGCTGCCCAGGCCGCGCAGGCTGAGCAGACTGAGCAGGCCGCCCAGACCGGGCAGGATGCTGATGGGCGCCTCGCCTCCGGCGGGCACGAGCCGGTCGGCCCGGACGGGGCTGGCAGCGTCTCCGCGGGCCCGGACGGGGCAGCCGCCTCGGCCGGCCCGGACGGCAGCGTCCCGGCGCCCGGTGGCCAGCAGCAGCCCGACGGCAGCGTCCCCGCCGCCGAAGGCCAGACGCAGGGCCCGAACGGGAGCGCCCAGCCCGCCGATCACCAGCCGCAGCCGGATGCGAGCGTTCCGGCGTCGGGTGGCGAGCCGCGGCCGGATGACACTGTCCCGGCATCGGGTGGCGAGCCGCAGCCGGACGCCAGTGGCCAGGCCGCTGGTGGCCAGCCGGCGCGGCCGGACGGCGCGCGTCAGGACGAAACGGCCCAAGGCGGGACCTGGCGCGGCGACGTGCGTCAGGACGGCGGCGAGCAGGAGGCCCAGACGGCAGCAAGCTGAGCCCCTGGCGTCTGATATTCTTTGGCGTCGGACAAGCCGGCGGCAGCACGCTCGGATTTGGGCCGTGCGCCACGCAGGCGGGCCAGTTCGCATCGAAGTTGGACGATGCCGCGGATCTCGCGGCGGGCCCGCACAAGGGAGAGAGAGTTCTCGGTGTACGCGATCGTGCGCTGCGGTGGCAGGCAGGAGAAGGCATCGGTCGACGATGTCCTGACCGTTGACAAGCTCGCTGGTGAGGTCGGCTCCAGCGTTACGCTGCCCGCCGTCCTCGTCATAGACGACGACAAGGTCATCAGCGACCCCGCGGAGGTTGGTGGCTACCAGGTCACCGCGGAGATCGTGGGGGCGGCGACCGGCCCCAAGATCAACATGATCCACTACAAGAACAAGACCGGATACCGCCGGCGCCTTGGTCACCGCCAGAAGTACACGCAGGTGAAGATCACCAGCATCGCCACGGCCAAGGCCAGCACCGCGAAGTCGAGCACCGCCAAGTCGAGCGCCAGCAAGGCCAGCACGGCAAAGGCAGGTTCGGCCAAGGCCAGCGCCGGCAAGGCCGATGCCGAGAAGGCCGGCGCATCGTCGGCTCGCAGCGGCTCGGCCAGCTCGAGGAAGAAGGACTGAGATGGCACACAAGAAGGGCGCGTCATCCAGCCGGAACGGGCGCGACTCCAACGCCCAGCGACTCGGGGTCAAGCG
>Ga0208725_1000329_pt1 | contig 10740 bp, 7 predicted proteins | sample MicForSoSWNH13_O_FD_188004 | JGI IMG/M metagenome (GOLD analysis project Ga0208725, IMG submission 188004) | Forest soil microbial communities from Harvard Forest Long Term Ecological Research site in Petersham, Massachusetts, USA - MetaG HF011... | ecosystem: Environmental > Terrestrial > Soil >... | reverse complement strand
CCAGGAAATCCGCTGGTGCCCCGGCTGCGGGGACTACGCCATCCTGGCCGCCGTCCAAGCCGTGTTCGCAGAGCTCGGCGTCCCGCGCGAGAAATTCGTCTTCATCTCCGGCATCGGCTGCTCCAGCCGCTTCCCGTATTACATGAACACCTTCGGTTTCCATACCATCCACGGCCGCGCCCCCGCCATCGCCACCGGCGTAAAACTGGTCCGCCCCGATCTCGATGTCTGGGTGGCCACCGGCGACGGCGACTCGCTCTCCATCGGCGGCAATCACACCATTCACATGCTGCGCCGCAACGTCGGCCTCAAAGTCCTGATGTTCAACAATAAAATTTACGGCCTCACCAAAGGCCAATACTCGCCAACATCGGAAGTCGGCAAAAAAGCCAAATCCACGCCCTTCGGTTCCGTGGATCGCCCGTTCAGTCCGCTGTCGCTCGCCCTGGGTTCCGAAGCCACCTTCATCGCGCGCTCCGTGGACGTCTTCCAGCAGCACCTGAAGGAAACCTTGCGGAAAGCGGCGGCGCACCAAGGCTCCGCCTACATCGAAATCCTGCAAAATTGCAATATCTTCAACGACGGCGCCTGGGAAACCATCACCGAAAAAGAAGCCCGCAGCGAACAAGTCGTCCAACTCGAACACGGCAAACCGTTGATCTTCGGCAAGAATCGCGACAAGGGAATTCGCCTGGTAGGCCTCGATCTCGAAGTAGTCGCCCTAGGAAATGGCATCACCGAAAAAGATTTGCTGTTGCACGACGAGCACAATCCCAATCCCGTTTACGCCTTCGCTCTTTCGCGCATGGATTCGATGCCCGGATTCCCCACTCCCATCGGCGTCCTCCGCGCGCTGCAAGGCGTCCCGCGCTACGAAGATCTGATCCAACAGCAAATCCGCGAAATCCAAGCCAAAAAAGGCAAAGGCGATCTAGCCAAACTTCTTCGCGCCGGCGACACCTGGGAACTAAAAGCGTAACCACGCGGTGCCAGAGCTTCTAAATTTTTTGTGGCCGTCATCCTGAACCCGCAATAGCCGGTGAAGGATTTCTCTTCGGTTTCTCCGCGTCGCTAATCCCGCAACTTGCGTTTTCTTCCAGTCGGATCAATCGGCAATGAAGCCGTCTTCCAATCCACGCCTTCCGGCCTCTTCCCCACTCCCGCAACATACAAAACTCCTTCCGTCACTCCATCAATTCCCAAGTCACGATCAATCTTCGAATCCGCCATCGCCATCGTGCAAAACGGCGCCAGCCCGAGCCAAGTCGCCACCAAACAAAACGTCTGGCACAAATGTCCCGCCTCCGCCAGCACCACGCGATAAGCGCGTGGATAGCGATACTTCCACTGCGTGCGCGTGAACACTCCGGTCATGAATACAAACGCAGCCGCTTCGGAAAACCAGCGCTGCCCGATAACGTAATCAGACATCTGCTTGCGCGTCGCACCTCGCCGCAACAATTCCAATCGATGCCGCGTAGCGTCGTAGTGATAAATCCCCGGCGAAATCCCCTCCACGTCCCGCGCCACCACATAAGCTTCAATCGGATGCAAAGCTCCGCCCGATGGTGAAGTCTTCACCGCGAATCGCCCCAGCGGCGGCACAGCAACCCACTCGCGCACTCCCCACGTCAGTCCCAGCAGCGTCGCTAAATCCGCAAGCGCAAGTTTTCCCGGCGCAAATCTTCGCCAGGTTCTTCGCGTCGTCAGCACGCGAGTGAATTCGCCCTCCACGCGCGGCGGCGGCAGAATCGTCTGCGCCGCCCGCGGATAATGTTTCTCAGGAACGGGCATCGGCTTCTCCTGCGTCAGCCCTTCCATGTAGCGGCCCATGCGCACCAGGTCCGCTTCGAAAGGAAGATCGCGTCCCGTGAAGTGAAAGAATCCCGCAGCAGGATTCCAATCTTTCCATGCGATCATCGCGCGCTCGAGAGCCTGAGGCTTGCGGTCGGAGCGTTGCAGCAGTGAATGCCGCGCCAGTTCGTTAATAGCGGCGCGCAGCGACGACGGAGAATATTGCGGTAGGCGACGGAAGAGCGCGCCAGCTGGAAGCCACCGGCTGAAGAAGTTCAACACTTCTGTTGCGATCGGCGCGGCCGTTGCGCCTTCGCCAGTCGCGTAATTCTCGAATATCAGTTCGCTCTCGTTCCAGTAGGACACCAAAAACGGAGACCGCCGGAACAGCACCTGTTTCGCGTTGGCCATGCCAGATGGAGCGGGTGAAGGCGTGGAAGAACTCTTCGCGCCCACCCGAACGCGTTACTTGGATTTGGTCCTAAACATTTGCCCGTAGTGCAAGGTCGGGCGGCAGACAACTCCAATGATCCCGTGCGCTCTCCTGAGGCTCCGCAAATTCAGGTCAATCTTCTTCAGGTCGGCTTTGATGACTTTCTTGCGGAGGACGCGAAGCTTTTTCTCCGCCTTGTCGATTTCCTTGGTAATGCTCTTCAACGTGAACTTAACGTTAGCCATTCCGTTCTCCTCCCGAGAGGTGTTTCATATTCGGTGATCAGCCCGTGACCATGCTTCTAGGTGCGCCTCTCGGCCAAACGGCTCTGCTTGGATTTGCTCTGGAAACGTTGCCCATAGTGGAAGATCGGCGGACAAATGTGCGCAAGGATCGCGCGCGCTTCCCTCAGGCCGCGCAAGTTCAAGTCAATCTTCTTCACGTCAGCCTTGACAACCTTCCCGCGCAACACGCGCAGCTTTTTCTCCGCCTTCTCGATATCTCTGGTGATGTTCTTCAGCGTGAAGCTAATCTTGGCCATAAGGTTCTCCTCGAACGAAGAACTGCGACGTTCATGAATTGGTTAACTCAGGCCGATTCCGGAAGCTGTTCGGGGAACCGCGAAAGTGTAGTTGACGCTCGCAACAGCGTCAAGAAAGATTGCGCCGCGACCCTTTCCTGCGACCCCGATGGCTCTCGCGTTAAATCGAGGGTTGCCGCGTGCAACGTTGGCCAGAATCGGCCACGTTTACCGCTGCGCATTTCCATTTCCCGGCTCATACGGCAACCCGGTTTGCCGCACCAGCGCTGCGAATCGCGGGTCGGAATGCAAACTGGCAAATCGCGGATGCACCGCGATATTGATCAGGCGCACGGAACGCTCGTCATACGCTTTGTCCAGCCACCGGAATGCTTCGTCCTTTTGATCTAACCCGACGTAAACCAGCGCAATGCTGTAAGGCGAAACATATTGCCGCGAAGACATCTGCAGGAGTTCGTGCAAAATCGCCAGCGCCTCCGGCTTCTTCCCCGCCACGGCGTAAGCATTTCCCAGCTCGGCCTTGAAGGAAGTTTCGTTTCCAGAAAGCGTCAGCGCCTGCTGTAACTCTTGCAGCGCATTCGCGTATTCCCGCTGCGCCAAATATGCCTGCCCGAGACATCCGTGCGCCACCGCGAAGCTGGGATCCATCGCCACGGTCTTCTGCGCTTGCGCAACAGCCTCGTCGTTCCTGCCGGCGAGATAATACACCCATGACAAGTTCGCATTAATGATCAGCGAGCGCGGATCCAGTTCTTGTGCAAGCTTCATTTCCGAAATCGCTTCGTCGCTTCTGCCCGCGGATGCCAGCGCCAGCGCGTACCAGTGGTGGCTGTTCGCCTCGCCCGGATTCAACTCGATCGCGCGCTTGAATTCATCGAGCACGCCTGGCCATTCCAGCCGGTAAGCGCGAATCTGCCCCAGCACGGCGTGCGCGGAAGCCAAATTGTCGTCCAGCTGCAATGCCTTCACTGCCGCCGCTTCCGCCTCCGGCAACACTTGCGATGACGGAACATCCTTGTAATCTGCCGCCAGCGTCAAAGCTCCCGCCAGTCCTGCATATGACGGCGCATAGGTCGGATCCAGCTGAATTGCCTGCCTGTAATCAGAGACGGCTTGCGTCACGCTCTCGCCGGTTCTTTTCGCGACGTAGTAATTCCCTTGCAGGTACGCGTCATACGCGGCTGGAACAACGGTCCGCGTTTTCGCCAGGCGCTCTTGCTCCGGCTGCGTCAGCTGAATCTGAATTTGCGTCACGATGTCGCGCGCCACGTCGCTCTGCAGCGCTAAAATATCCGTGACGGTGCGTTCGTAACTGTGCGCCCAAAGATTCTGGCCCGTTTGCGGCTGCACCAGCTCCGCGGAGATGCGCACGCGATCGTCCGAGCGCAGCACCGAGCCTTCCACGAGCGCGTCCACACCTAATTCTTGCGCGATCTGCGCGGGGCTTTCGTGCTTGTCCTTGTATTGCATCACCGATGTGCGCGAGATCACTCGCAACTTCTTGATCTGCGAAAGCTCGGTGATCAGCGCATCGCACATTCCATCCGCGAAATAATCCTGTTTGGGATCGCCGGTAAGATTTTCCAGCGGCAGCACCGCCAGCGATTGAATGGACGCTGCGCCCACAGCCGGAGACCCGCGCCACTTCACCTCCACCAGTTTCCACACGAACGCCGTGATCAAAAGCAGTGCCGCGACGGCTGAAGAAATCAACAGCGTGCGAGTGAAACGCGAGCGCCCAGCCGCGGGCGCCGGCAGAAGCCCGGAGGGTTGAATCGCGCTCGCCGGAATAACCGCCGAATTCGTGCGCAGGGCCTCCAACGCCGCGCGAATTTCGCTCGCGTGCTGATAACGTTGCGCCGGTTCCTTCGCCAGGCAGTGTTCGATCACCGAACGTAATCCCAGCGGCACGTTGTCTCGCAGCGGCGGCGGTGAATCGTGCAAAATCATCGAGCTCAATTCGTACGACGTCCTGCCGCGGAACGGCCGCTTGCCATTGGCCATTTCGTACAGGACCACGCCTAGCGCCCACACATCGCTGCGCGCGTCCGCCGGCTCGCCGCGAAATAATTCCGGCGCCATGTAGTGCATCGTCCCCACAATCGCGCCTTCCGAGGTCAGCGTACTGATGGATTGCGTCTTCAGCGTGATTTCGCCCGGAGTCATGTGCTTGGCGAGGCCGAAATCCAGCACCTTGACGCGCCCTCCGGGCATCACGATGACGTTGGGAGTTTTCAAATCACGGTGAATCACACCGCGTTCGTGCGCGTGCGCCATGGCGTCGGCGATTTGTTCGCCGTAGCGAATCACTATCTCGACGGGCAGGCCATCTTCCGGAATTTGTTCCGCCAACGAGCGCCCGCTGACGAACTCCATGACTATGTAGCTCTTGCCAGCCTCTTCGCCGACGTCGTAAATCGTGCAAATGTTGGGATGGTTCAGAGCAGAAGCTGTGCGCGCCTCGCGAATCAACAGCGCGCGCGCGTTCTCATCGTGATTGAGTTCATCGGGAAGGAATTTCAGAGCGACGTCGCGGTTCAGCCGGTCGTCATGCGCGCGGTAAACCACGCCCATCCCGCCGGCACCGACTTGTTCGACAATTCGGTAGTGCGAGACGGTCTGGTCGCTCACGTGTGCAAAACGCTCAGGCGAGCATCTTAGGCCGCAGCAGAAACCCAAGTCAACGCGGAAGCATATGGTCGTTTCGTCGCAGAAAAAATGGGCCCAGCCGGGAAACGCCTGTGGCGCAGCTCGACAGTCTTTGCCGGTTGTGGCTTCATTCACTCGGAACTATTGCTGCAGCAAGATTGATACTGTGCCAGCCGACAGGTTCGCCGTCGCGAGATCGAGCTTCCCATCGCCGTTGAAATCCGCCGCCGCAATCTGGAAGGGGAACGCTCCTACCGAGTAGGGCGAACCCGATGCTGGTGCGAATGTGCCGTCGCCGTTTCCGAGCAGAAGCGTTACGGTGCCGTCGCCATAGTTCGCGACCGCCAGGTCCAGCTTGCCATCGTTATTGAAATCCCCTGCTACGATCGCGGTCGGCCCACTTCCTGCCGGGACCGTTGTTGGCGCTCCAAATGTTCCATCGCCGTTTCCCAGCAGGATGATCACCGCGTTGCCCGTGGAATCCGTCGCGGCGATATCCAGCTTGCCGTCACCGTTAAAATCGCCCGTCGCGATTGCGGAAAGGTACTGGCCGACAGAAATTGGGGAACCATTTGCCTGCGTGAAGGTCCCGTCGCCGTTGCCAAGCGAAACAGTCACGCCCGCACCCGGATACATGGACGAGCCGCCGCTCGCTACGATCGCATCCAACTTTCCGTCTCCGTTGAAGTCCCCCACCGCCAAGCCTTCCGGGAATCCGCTGGTGAAGAGGGTCCCCGCCGTGGAGAATGCCCCCTTTCCGTATCCGAGGGTCACGGATGATAGGCCCGAGATTTGGCCGATGATTGCAAGATCGAGGTTCCCATCCGCATTGAAATCCGCCGGTTCGAGACCCGATATCGGCATGCTAAACGCATTGGCAATCTCCGCCGACGAGAAAACAAACGTTCCATTGCCATTGCCTAACAGGATTGCTGCAGCCTGATTGTTGAACTCCGCGACCGCCAATCCGAGATGACCGCTGTTATTGAAATCAGCCGCGACGATGGGCCCGACAAACGGTGAAGCAAAATCATCGTAGGGTGAGCTCGGCACACGCATCGGAGAGCCAGCCGCCTGCGCAAATGTGCCGTCGCCGTTTCCGAGGAATACATTCACCGAGGTCTCTGCTGCGATGGCCAAGTCCGGCTTGCCATCCTCATTGAAATCGCCGATCGTAATGCCAAACGGGTTGAAAATCGTCAGCGGGGAATTCGCCGCGGCTGCGAACGAGACGGTTGTTTCGGGCGCGGCGACTTGGAAATAGACCACGTTGGACGCACCGCCGCCCGGCGCGGGATTCACCACCGTGACTGAAGCCGTCTCCACATTCGCGACTTCCGCCGCTGGAACCGCCGCAGTGAGATGTTCGGCGTCAACAAAGGTTGTCGCCAGCGGCGTGCGATTGAAATTAACCGTCGCGGCGGGAAGGAATCCTGTCCCGCTGACATGCAGAATGAACGCCGAATTCCCGGGTGAAACCGCCGTGGGTTTCAGCGGCTGATTCAAGAACGGGACCGGATTTCCCGCAGCGGCGGTCGGGTTGATTTGAATGCTCATGGCACCGTTGACTGCAAGCATGTTGGCCGCATCCACTACCGTGACCTCGAAATACCACGTTCCGGCGCCAGTTGGCGTTCCGCTGATCATTCCCGTGTTCGGGTTCAGGATTAGTCCATCCGGCACTGCGCCGGCCACCTCAAATCCTGTGAGAACGGGCCCGTCGTACACACTCCATTGAAACGGAGACGAGCCACCGTTGAGAGTGATCGCCTGGCTGTAAACTACCCCCACTGATCCGTTCGCCAGTGTTTGAATTGGAATCTGCGGGTCAGGGTTCACGGAAATTTGCAGAGAAGCTTTCTTGGTTTGGTCGATTGTGGACGTCGCAGTAACCGTCGCCTGTTGTCCGCTGGTAATAGCGCCAACCGGGGGATTGTATGTGACAGATGTCGTCGTGGGACTGCTGAGAATGCCGGGGCCAACCAGGCTCCACGCGACCCCTTCGGCGCGCGTCTGATTCGTAACGGTTGCAGTGATGCCGAGCGTCTGGCCCTGATCAATTGATTGTGACGAGGATGGGGACAAGGCAATCGAAATCGGCGGCGCCGAAGAGGAACATGCGCTGGTAATCAGCGCCAATGCTACAGGGCACAGTGTTGCACAGCAACGGCGCATTTGGGACATGGCATCTCCGCGAGTATTTTCCTGCGGGGACGAAGTATTGCACATATTCCGCAGCTCCGCAGGCCGGATGATACGGCGATGTGTACTTACTACTATAGTTGAAGTCCTGCACAAGATTGCGACACGTGAAGGTCAGCTTCGAGCGGAGATGTATGGGCTGGTACGTACTACCGCGTGTAAGTTACGTTATCGCATGCGCGCTACCAGGCGCTTAGTTCGCTGGAACCGAAGAGGCGGGGGCCGGCGCGAGAGCGGCGGGCGCGGAGTTTTTCGCGACGGTTGGGGATTGTTGCGACGGCAGTGGCGGCATCAGCGCCAAGGCGTGATCGCGGGCGGCTGCGAATTCGTTCCAGTCGCGTTTGGATACTGGATCGGAGGGCGGCAGCGGCAGGCGCTCGAAATTCAGGAATTCTTTGCCGTGTTGGATGCGGAAATCCAGGTGCGGGCCAGTCGCGAGACCGGTCATGCCGACCAGGCCAATCCGCTGGCCTTGCTCGACGTGCTCTCCTGAGTGCACCAGAACGCGCGACAAGTGCATGTAATAGGTGGTGTAACCATTGCTGTGCTGAATCTCGATTAAATTTCCGGCGCCGCCTTTTCTGCCGGCAAAAATCACGCGGCCGTCGCCGATGGTCTGCACAGGCGTGCCGGTGGGCGCAGCGTAATCAATTCCCAGGTGCGGGCGGTATTCTTTCAGAATGGGATGATAACGATGCTGGCTGAAATGCGAAGTAATTACCGCGGCAAATTTCAGCGGCGAATGCAGGAAGGCTTTCTTCATGGACTTCCCGTCCGGCGTGTAATACGCGGGCTCGCCATTGGGGCCATGAAACAGGACCGCGCGATAGGAATGCGGGCCATTGTTGTACTCCGCTGCGAGGATGCGGCCGTAGGAAGCGACTTCGCCGCTCTCGAGCGTTTTCTTTTCGACTACCACGCGGAAAGTATCGCCCGGCCGCGGATCGGTGTAAAAATCCAAGTCCCAGCCGAATATTTGCGCCAGACGCATGGCCAGCTCCGGCCGTTCTCCCGCGTCCAGCACGGCGTTGAAGAGCGAGCCGTTCACTTGGCCGACAACGCCGACTTCCTCGGTTTCCGACGGAATGGTCTGCACTTCGGCGTGAAAATCATCCCCTTGCGGCCGGATGTAAAGGATGCGATCGGCGTCAATGCGGTAACGCACTTCGCGCACGTCGCCCAGGGATGAGCGTCCTACCACGAAACTGTTGCCCGCGCGCAAATGGCGCAGATCGAAAACGGATTGCGCGGAAGCGATCATTCGCGCGGCGGCGTCCGCAGTGAACCCCATACTCTGCAGGAAAGCTGGGAACGGCTGGCGCGCCGGGACTCTCGCTTCGCTGAACAGCACCAGCTGCTCCTGCATGCGATGAGCGTCTTCACGCGATGGAGAAGGCTGGGTCATGACTTCATGATCGGCGGCGGATGTGCGTAGGTAATTCACGCCAACGACGCCCGTTACGGCAACGGCGACTAGCAAAAGGCAGATCAGAATCTTGAGTGTTGTTCCCATAATTCCCTACAGCGAATAATTTACGAAGTTGGGAGCATAACGCAATGCGCCGCGGGGCAGGAAGTGAAATGCTGCGGATTTGCTCATCGGTGCAACAGGCGAGATTGCCAGATTTCCGCGTCCGCGTTACTGAACGCTAATCGAAAGTTAGTGCGAGGCGCCCGCGGCGGTGGTGTACTGCGTTCGGCGCGAGGATTCGGCAAAATAATTTCGTTCGCGCAGGCCGTGATAGATGCGTCCGGCGATTTCGGAAGCGTGCGGACCGCTCACCGCGCGGCTGCCTCCGCGAATCAGAACCACCAGCACGATTTTCGGATGCGCCTGGTCGGCATAAGAGACAAACCAGCCGAGGCGCCCACCGAGCGATTCGTCATTGCATGTTCCGGTCTTGCCCAGGGCCTGCTCGCCGTCGGGATCGTAGCTTTGTTTCGCGGTGCCGTACATCACGGCCGCCAGCATGCCTTCGCGCAAGTCTGGCAGCAGCGGCGCGATGTCGAGTTGCTGGCGCACGCGCGGCTGAAAATTTTGGCGGGCTTCCGCGGTGCGCGGATATTGCAGGTAATACTGCGTTCCACCGTTGGCGAGAGTGGAAACCAGCGACGCAAGCTGCAACGGCGTGAGCCGGATGCCTTCGCCGAAACTGGACATGCGCGCGACGCCGCCGTACGCGGGAGGAACCGAGGGCACCAGGCCGGGCTGCTCTTCGGGAATATCGTAACCGGCGCGCTCACCCAAGCCCACAAGCCGCGCGTATTGATGGACGCGCGGGAAACCCAGGCGCGTGCCGACCTGTTCAAAATAGACATTGTTGGAATGCGCCATCGCTTCGGTGAGGTCCATGTAGCGGCGATGGCCCACTTGCAGCATGGTGTCGCGAGTGATGACGCCTTCCTGCAATCCGGCGAGAGCGATGACGGGCTTAATTGTGGAGCATGGTTCGAAGCCGGAGGAAAATGCCATTTTCTGGTTGACGATGGTGAGGATGCGGCCGGTGGATGGATCCATCGCGAGCACCGAGCCGTTCGCGTGGCCCAGGGCGCTTACCGCGACTTGGCGAATTACCGGATCGTCGTACTCCGCATTGTCATCCTTGGTTGGATCGCCGTATGCCGAAATGCCGGATTTTTTGTGGCGCGTGCGGGTGGTGGAATTCGCAGGGGCCGCCGCAACCGCGACTGCGAAAGTGCCGGCGAGAAAAAGGCAGAGCACCGGCATAAATTGTCTGAAGGCTGGGCTAGGTTGCATGGAGTCCTGTATCGGCCCGCGAATCGCGTACTTCAGCCGACTAAACGCCAGTGTACGGAAATAATACAAGAGAGCGCAACTGTTAAGGAGGACAGCGTTCCTGGCTGGCACGGCTGGACGAAGGGACAGATGTGGAACGCCGTAGGGCAATCGCGCACAGGGCGAGGCGGCGGGAGGCCGCCCCGCGTCCGGTGCGAAATGATTCGCGCGCTGAAACCACAGCGCTGCAGGCTAACGGCCCGAGCGACCCTGCGAGGAAGCAGTGGCTGCGGCTGCTTTCGGCGGTTGCTTGGCTGCGTCTGCTGCGGCCAACTTTTGCGCTTCGGCCGAAGGCTTGCCGTTTCCGTCAGCTGGAACGGCGGG
>Ga0208725_1000328_pt1 | contig 10755 bp, 12 predicted proteins | sample MicForSoSWNH13_O_FD_188004 | JGI IMG/M metagenome (GOLD analysis project Ga0208725, IMG submission 188004) | Forest soil microbial communities from Harvard Forest Long Term Ecological Research site in Petersham, Massachusetts, USA - MetaG HF011... | ecosystem: Environmental > Terrestrial > Soil... | reverse complement strand
CGAGATGATCGCGCCGCTCGACCTGGAAGGCGAGATCGCCCGGTGGGGCGACCGGATCACCGGCGCCGCCGCCGGCTCGGTGACCTGACCGGGCATTAGATTTTGATGGGCCCTTCGGGCCGCTCCCGGGTGGATGAGAATGGCGGTGCGCGTGTTGCCCGCCGACGTCGGTTCGGCTTGGCTCTGCGAGACCGTGCATTAGATTGACGCTGGAGCCCTCACCTTCGGGTGTCCCCCGGTTGCGTCGCGAACGCGAGTATCAGTCTCTTAGATCACATCAGGGGCTCCGCGGGCGGCATGCGCGTCTGTGCCCTTGCTCAAGCTGGGAGGCTGGCAGATGCAGATCTTGTATGAGCGGTGCGCCGCGGTCGATGTCGGCAAGGATGTGATCGCGGTCGCGGCCCGGCTGCCCGGTGACGGGCCGGATGGGCGGCAGACGGTCAAGCGCACCTTCAAGACGTTCTACGGGGTGCTGCGGGAGGCAGCCCGGTGGCTGAGCTCGCTGGGGGTCACGCATGTGGCGATGGAGGCCACCGGGATCTACAGCATGCCGGTTTACCATGCGCTGATCGAGCACGGGGACTTCACTCAGGTGCTGGTGTGCAACGCCGGGCATGTTAAGAACGTGCCGGGCCGCAAATCCGATCTTGCCGATGCCGAGTGGCTGGCGCACCTGCTGGAGTGCGGGCTGCTGCGGGGCAGCTTCATCCCGCCCGCGGACATCAAGGCCGCCCGGGACGTAATCCGGTACCGCACCAAGGTCGTGCAGTCGCGGACCTCGGAGGTGCAAAGACTCGGCAACGTGCTCCAGGACGCCGGCATCAAGATCGACTCAGTGGCCTCATCCATCGCCACCAAGTCGGGGCTGGCGATGATCGAGGCACTGATCGACGGTGAGCGGCGCCCGGCGGTGCTCGCGGACTTGGCGCTGGGCAAGATGCGCGCCAAGATCCCGGACCTGACCCTGGCGCTGGAGGGCCGGTTCAGCGACCATCACGCCCTGATGTGCCGGCTGCACCTGGACCACATCGGCCACCTCGACGAGATGATCACCAAACTGGACGCGCAGATCGAGGCGATGATGGCGCCCTTTCGCGCCGAGCGGGACCTGCTGAGCACCATCCCGGGCATCGGCCCGCTGGCCGCCGCCGCCATCATCTCCGAGATCGGGGCCAGCCCGGCCGAGTTCTTTCCCGACGCAGCCCACCTGGCGTCCTGGGCCGGGATCTGCCCGGGTAACCACGAATCCGCCGGGAAACGGCGCTCCGGCAAGCGCCGCCACGGCAACCAGCAGCTCCAGCCGGTCCTGGTCGAGTCCGCCTGGGCCGCGGTCCGCCACGACGGCTACCTCAGATCCCTCTACCACCGGCACGTCATGAAGTGGGGCGGCTACCGCAGCCCCACCGCCAAGAAGAAAGCGATCATCGTCGTCGCCCACGCAATGCTGGTCATCATCTGGCACGTCCTGGCCGGCGGCGCGTCCTACAGCGAGCACGGCGCCGACTACTTCACCCGCCGCCTCGACCCCGACAAGGAAACCCGCCGCCTGATCGCGAAACTCGAAGCCCTCGGCCACCGGGTCAGCCTCCAGCCAGCTGCCTGACCACCCACCGCGCAGAACCCGGCTCCGCTAGCGCTCCGCCGGGCGCTGCCGCGCGCCCAGCCGAGGGCCATTCACGTATCAGCCTGCCGGCGATTGTGCCCGCGATGCTGATTACGAGTGCCAGCGCCTGAGCGAAACGGTGGCGTGCGCTTAGTGTGGCGCGGGTCTTCAGCGATCTGACCGGATGATCACCGCCCGTCGAATGTCGGCAGCTCCAAGTACGGTGTGCGCAAGTCCCGGCTGGAAGAAGGTGGCTATGGACGGCGAGCAAGGTGTCCGGTACGCCGATGCCTACCCGGTGGAGGCCTGAGCCGTGGCCGGCTCAGGCTGGGATGGCGGCGTCGACCAGGGTGGCGGCTATAGTGCGGGCCGCTGTCTCGGCGCTGGGGTCGCGGTCCATCCAGGCGCCGATCCCGGCCCCGTCATAGAGCAGGACCAGCTGCTGGGCGAGTGACTTCGCGTCCTTGGCGCCTGCCTGCCGGGCGAGGTCGAAGAACAGCTCGTGCAGCCAGGTGCGGTAGTCCTGCGCTGCGTGTTCGACGACACCGCCGGGTGGGGCGTCGGCGCTCGCGCTGATGAACGCGCAGCCGCGGAACCCCGGCTCGGTGAACGACAGGCCCTGTACCTCGAACGCTCCGACCAGGCGCTCCTTCGGGGTGTCGTAACGTGCCTCGAGCTCGCGCTCCATGCGCTCGGCGGTCGCGGCGTGGCGCGCCTGGAGGTAGGCCCGGACCAGGCCGTCCTTGCTGCCAAATGCGCTGTACAGCGTTGCCTTCGCGACTCCGGCGTGCTCGATGACTCGGTCGATACCGACCGACTGCACGCCCTCGGCGTAGAACAGCTCGCTGGCCGCGGCCAGCAGCCGCGCCCGCGCGGCCGCGCTGCGTTCCTGCGGCGAAGGCGCCTTGGCGGACATGCCACAACTTTAGCAGACAGGCCTGTCTGTCTTAACTAACCCGAGCCTCAGACGTGGCTCGCCGAGAGCCCGGCCAGCACAGAGAGCGTGATCGCGACGGCGGCCGCCGTCCCGTGCAGCAGGACGAGCCGCGGCGGGAAGTTCCAGGCGCCTTTTACGTGATGCCTGGCCGCCCGCACGTTGTGCACCAGCCAGGTGAGTCCCATGGCGATCGTGACCATCAGGATGCTGAAGGAGATCCAGGCGAATGGGGTGTAACGCACGAAAACAAACATGAACCAGCAGGCGAGGCCGGTGATCGCGAGCGCCGGATGGCTGAATTCCAGCAGCGGGTGCTCGCCGGGCGGCGTGGCCACCTTGACCTTGGGAGCCGGCGGCGGCTTTCCCTCGCTGGTGAGCGGGATCGCGGCCGATCTGACCGGGATGCTCGGCGCGCGGACGCCCTCGGCGGACGCTGACGTGGCATCCGCGGTCGCCCGTGCGGTCTCCGCCGGCGCCAGCGTCGCCTCAGCGGACGCGCGGGCCGCTTCGGCCGCCTCCCGGTCGGCTGCCCGCCGCCTGGCCGCCCCGCCGGTGCCCAGCAGGGACACCCCCGCGGCCGCGGTGATCACCCAGAGGATCAGCGCCACGATTGCCACGCTGCCGCCTCCGCACTGTCGATTCCGTCCCTAGCGCATCAGGCTAACCGACGGCGGGCCCGGTCCCCGTGCCGCGGTCGCGGACCCCGAACCACGGGCCGTTGACCGCCCCGGCGGACCACCGGACCACCGTCGAGCCGGGACGGCCCCTGTCCGGCTTTCACCGCCGCAATCGGCCTCTGGCCTGCCAATTCGCGGCATGGATGGATGCTCACACGCGCCAGCGGTCCTCTAGGCAACCTGTTCTGATAACTAGCTGTAGTCGCCTCTGTGCAGCGTGTATAACTGGAACCCCGCGCGGCACTCGGGGCCCAGGAATCAAGGCCATTACCGAGTGAGCGAGGTTCACGGCTCATCTGGCCATGGCCCCTCAACCGGGTCATGAACAGGCGACCCGAGCCACGGACCGGCACCGCGCGGGAACGGGGAATCGCGAGTCGCGGAGGGGGACCGTCGTCCCGGCCGGGCGCGCACCGGCGCGATCGCCGGAGGCCGCCACGCGCCAAGCGTACGAGGGTCGCGACGAGCGATGGGATCTTCGTCCTGTGGGCGGCGCCACCCGGGGGCGCGGCGCCGCCCGCAGGCGAAGGCCAGCCCGGCCCGGGCCCAAGGCTCAGCTCAGGGCGTTTATCCTCTCGGCCAGGTCGAAGTCGGCGGCGGTGAGGCCCCCGGCCGAATGCGTCGACAAGGTCAACGTCACCTTGTTCCATTCGATCAGGATGTCCGGGTGATGGCTGGCCTGCTCGGCCAGGTATCCCACTGCCCCGACAAAGAGCAGCGCCCCCCGGAAGTCACTCTGCGTAACCGTCGCGACGATGCTGTCGCCCTGGTGCGTCCAGCCGGGCACCCCAGCCAGCCGGCCGATGATCTCATCCTCGGTAAGCAGTCCCATGTCTGACGATTCTGGCCCCGCGGCCTGCGGAGTTCCAGGCAGCCCGCCGCGGTCTTGCCATCTGCGCTGTTCGCCGGCGAGGGCAAGGGCCCACGGAGCTCCGTTATCGGGAGGACAAGGGACGAAGCGGCCGGCAGAGTCGGCGGGCCGTCCCGCGCTCGGTAGGCTGGCTCCAGCCGGGGCGCCACGGCTTCGCTTTCGACCCGCGCCGGCCGCCCAAAACGTACGTTGTCGAGAGGTGCCACCCGGCCATGGAGCGCAGATGACAGACCCGCATGCGCCGCTCCGCCGCACTCCGCTGACCGGCGTGCACGAGCGCCTCGGCGCGACTCTGACCGGGTTCGCCGGGTGGCTGATGCCGCTGCGTTACGGCAGTGAGACGGCGGAGCACAACGCGGTGCGCACGGCGGCCGGGCTCTTCGACCTCTCGCACATGGGCGAGATCATGGTCACCGGGCCCGCCGCCGCCGCGGCGTTGGACTACGCGCTGGTCGGCCAGCCCTCCGCGCTGGCGCCCGGCCGCGCCAGGTACACGATGATCTGCGCCCCGGACGGCGGAATCCTCGACGACCTCATCGTCTACCGGCTTGCCGATGGCGAGTTCCTTGTCGTCGCCAACGCCGCCAACACCGACGTTGTCGTCAAGGCGCTGACCGACCGGGCCGGCGCGGGTGCCCAGGTCGCGGACCGGACCGACGAGTATGCGCTGATCGCCCTTCAGGGCCCGAACGCGGCGCCGATCCTGACTCCGCTGACGGACGCCGATCTGGCTGCGGTGAAGTATTACGCCAGCTACCCGGCGGCCGTCGCCGGCCACCCGGTCCTGCTGGCCCGGACCGGCTACACCGGCGAGGACGGGTTCGAGTTGTTCACCCGGCCCGAGGACGCCGAGCCGATCTGGGCAGCGCTGACCGAGGCCGGTGCCGGCCAGGGCCTGGTCCCGGCCGGCCTGGCCGCACGGGACACCCTTCGGCTTGAGGCCGGGATGCCGCTGTATGGCAACGAGCTCGGGCCCGGCCTCACCCCGTTCGACGCCGGCCTTGGCCGGGTGGTCAAGCTCGACAAGCCCGGCGACTTCGTCGGCCGCGCGGCACTGGAGGAGCGCGCCAGGGAAACGCCGCAGCGCGAGCTGGTCGGGCTTGTCGCCCGGTCCAGGCGGGTGCCGAGACACGGCTACGACGTCCTCTGGGACCAGACCGCGTGCGGAACCGTGACCAGCGGGGCCCCGTCCCCGACGCTCGGCAGGCCGATCGCGATGGCCTACGTCGAACCCGGCGTTGCGCTCGAGGCGCGCCAGGCCGGGAGCGACGGCGGGGGGCCCGGCCGGCTCGCCGTCGACATCAGGGGCAGCGCCGAGCCGGCCGACCTGGTGCCGCTGCCGTTCTACCGCCGCACACCCAAATCTTAGAAGAGAGGGCCATCATGACCGTTCCCGGCGAGCTGCACTACACCCGTGAGCACGAGTGGGTGGCCGTCGAAGGATCCACCGCCACCGTCGGCATCACCGACCACGCGCAGCAGGCCCTTGGCGACGTCGTCTACGTGTCAGCGCCGGCGCCGGGGAGCAAGGTGACGGCCGGCGAGCCGTGCGGCGAGGTCGAGTCCACCAAATCGGTGAGCGACATCTTTGCGCCGGTCGACGGCGAGGTGCTCGAGGCCAACGCGGAGCTCGGGGAGAACCCTGGCGTGGTCAACAGCGACCCGTACGGGGCCGGCTGGCTGTTCAAGGTCAACCTTCCCGGCGCCGATGGTGAGCTGCCGCCCGGCCTCATCACGGCCGCCGAATACGAAGAGCTCATCGCCAGCGAGGAATGAGCGTGGCCGTCACACCGGACGACCTGCTGCGGTACAACGCGGCGACCGCGAACCTCGAGCCGCCGTTCGCCGTGGTCGACCTGGCGGCCATGCGCGCCAACGCCGAGGTGATGCGGCTGCGCGCCGCGGGCAAGCCGATCCGGCTGGCGAGCAAGTCCGTGCGGTGCCGTGAGCTGATCGGCCAGGTGCTGCGGTTGAATGGTTTCCGCGGCATCCTGGCGTTCACCCTGCCCGAGGCGCTGTGGCTGGCCGAGCAGGGGGTGAGTGACCAGATTCTGGTCGGCTACCCGACGGCGGACCGCAAGGCCCTGGCTCAGCTGGCGGGCGATCCGGCGGCCGCCGCCTCGATCGCCGTCATGGTGGACTGCCCCGAGCACCTCGACATGATCGAGAAAGCGGCAGCGAGCGTGGCCGAGCCGCACCAGGTCCGGGTGTGCATCGACATCGACGCGAGCTACGTGGCGCTGAACGGGCTGCTGCGGGCCGGCGCGTACCGCTCCCCGATCCGGACCCCGGGCGAGGCCGCCGCCCTTGCCGCAGCCGTCGTTGCCAGGCCCGGGCTGCGCCTGGTCGGCCTCATGGCCTACGAGGGGCAGATCGCCGGCGTCGGCGACCGGCCAGCCGGCCGGCCCCTCTACGGCCTGGCCGTCCGTTTCATGCAGCGGCAATCCGGAGCCGAGCTTGGCCGGCGCCGGGGCGCGATCGTCGCTGCCGTCCAGGACGTCGCGCCGCTCGAGTTCGTGAACGGCGGCGGCACCGGCTCGCTGGAGAAGACGGCGGCCGAGGCGGCGGTGACCGAGATCGGTGCCGGATCCGGGCTGTACCATCCCCGCCTTTTCGACAGCTACCGGGCGTTTCGCGGCCGGCCAGCGGCGTTCTTCGCGCTGCCGGTCGTTCGCAAGCCCGGCCGGCGGGTTGTCACCGCGCTCGGCGGCGGATACCCGGCCTCTGGCCCCGCCGACCGGGCGCGGCTGCCGTCCCCTTACCTCCCCGCCGGGCTCCGGCTGGATCGACAGGAGGGCGCCGGCGAGGTGCAGACGCCGCTGCTCGGACCGGCCGCCGACCAGCTGCGGATCGGCGACCGGGTGTGGCTGCGGCACGCCAAGGCCGGCGAACTGTGCGAGCGATTCAGCGAATTGCACCTGATCGAAGGAAATGCTGTGGTCGCGACCGTTCCGACCTACCGAGGTGAGGGTAAGACCTTCCTCTGAGACCATGATCGCTGCCCGCGAATCGGAGGCGGCCCATGACGCAAAAGGACGTCGCCACATGGGTGCCACCGGCGTGGCAGAGCAAGCGCCGGGTCGGCCGGATCGTGTTCTGGGCGCTGGTCGGGCTCGCCCTCGCGGTGCTGGTCGCCAGCATCGCGATCCCGGTCGTCACCATCCAGCCCTATCTCGAGCAATCCACGTCGATGCAGCCGACGATCGCACCTGGCGATCGGATACTCACCGCCGGTGGGTCATCCGGCATCCGCCGCGGCGACATCGTGCTCCTCCGGGTGCCTGCCAAGGTCTCCGGCACCGATGACTTGTTCATGAAACGCGTGATCGGGTTGCCCGGCGATCGCGTGGCCTGCTGTAACGCTAAGGGCCAGGTCACGGTCAACGGCAAGCCGCTCAGCGAGAACTACCTCTACCCGGGAGACCGGCCGTCCCGGACCCCGTTCTCGGTCACCGTCGGCAAGGGCAAGATCTGGGTGATGGGCGATCACCGCAACATCTCGGTCGACTCCCGCAAGTGGGGCCCGGTACCGGCCAGCGGCGTCGTGGGCCGGGTGATCCTCATCAGCCACGGTTCCTCGTTCGCCACGGTACGGACGCCGCGGACGTTCGTCGCCGACGGCCTGGCGCCCGCGGACAGCCGCCTGGGCCTGTACGTGGGTCTTGCGATCGCTGCGGTGGCATCCCTCGCCGTGCTGCTGCTTCTCGCCATCTTCGGGATCATCCGCTTCGTGACCCGGCGCCGCCGTGGCGGCGGTGCGCGGCCCGCTGGGGCCCCGCCACCCGCGATCTCGGGGCCGCAGCTGCAGCCGCTGTACGGGGTTTACCGGGGGGTTCCCTCGGACGACGGCGAGCAGAGGCCGCGCCCGGCGGAGGCTGAGGAGAAGCCGGGCCCGGCGGAGACCGCCAAGTCCGGTCCGGCGAAGGCCGCCGATACCCCCTGAACGATCATTTTGCCCCGGTTCGTTCCCTACTTACGCCGCCTGCCCCAGATCTTCAGAATGGTCACGCTGACCAGCGCGAGGCCCACGGCGGCAGCCGCCAGCCGCACCTCGGGCCGCGCGGCTTCCTCAAGCAAACGCTCGCGCAGCCGACGAGCGCTGTTGGTCGGGCTGATCCGTTCCGCGAGCATGTCGATGGTGTCGGCCAGGCTCTCCCTGGTCCGCTCGATCTGCGCGATAATCGCGTCCGGATCTTTCCCGTTCGCGGCTCCGTGCGCGGCGACCGTGCCGTGCACTTCGACAGCGCTGCCCGGATCGGCCATCGCTAGTATCCCTCCTGTACCGCGCCCCCCAAGGCGAGTCCCGCGTTCCGGATAGTCTCCCAGGCTGGCAGCAGGCGCGCACGGCCGGCCCAGCATGCCGGCACGTCGCCGGGCATCACCGCATCTGTGACTGCGTCCCGAGGGACCGGTCCCGCTGCGCGGAGATCGCGAACAGCAAGGCGTCGACGAGCGCCAGGAACTTCACCGCGTGGTCCTTGGTCACCCGGGCCGGATCCGCGGCGACCGAGTTGCGCAGGGTGACCACGCCATCGACCGCGCGGACGATCGACTCGGGCACGAGCGCCTGGTCCCGCGCGAAGCGGGCGATGGCCGTCGGGTCACCGCTGCCCACGGGCACCAGCTTGCCGGCGGAGCCGAGGAGATCCCGCAGCGCCGCCTCCACCGCCCCGTACGCCTGAGCGATGGCGGCGGGAGGGTCGTCCTCGGTCGCCGCGGCGAACCTGAGCAGGACTGGGAGCGATGCCGGTGTGCCGGCCGACACCGTGGCGGTCAGCTCGGCCCTGACCTGGCTGACGGTGCGGTCGAACTCGGCGTCGGACTGCCCGGAGCGCAGCCGGCGCAGGCCGGAAGCCAGCTGCATGAGGATGTCCACAAGCGGACGGCGGAGGAATACCACGATCACCACGATCGCGAGCGGCCACGCAAGCGCGCTGACAAAGTCAACGACGAATTGCATCCCGGACATACAAGTACGGTAGCGGAATGGCGGTAAGAGCGGTCATTTTCGACTGGGGCGGGACGCTGACCCCATGGCACACAGTGGATCACACGGCCCTGTGGCGCGATGTCTGCGCGCTGCACTTCGCCGAGGAACTGGCGGAACGCTACGCCGCCGCGATCCGGGCCGCCGAATCGGAGCTGTGGCGGGCCGCCGAAAGCGACAGCCGGAGCGCGACGATGGACCACGTGTTCGAGCGTGCCGGGGTGGTACCGACCGAAGCGTTCCTGGCCAGCTACTTCGAGGCGTGGGAGCCGCACACGCTGACCGACCCGGACGTGGCCGAGCTGTTCCCGCAGCTGCGCGCGTCCGGGATCAAGATCGGCGTGCTGTCGAACACGATGTGGCCCCGCAGCGCGCACGAGCAGGTCTTCATCAGGGACGGGGTGCTCGAGCTGATCGACGGCGCCGTCTACAGCAGCGAGCTCGACTGGACCAAGCCGCATCCCGAGGCGTTCCGCGCCGCGATGGCGGCCGTCGGCGAGACCGAGCCGGCCGGCTGCGTGTTCGTCGGCGACCGGCCTTACGACGACGTGTACGGCGCGAAGCGAGCCGGGATGCGCGCCGTCCTGGTCCCGAACAGCGACGTGCCCGGGTACAGCGAGGCCGAGCCGGACGCGGTCATCGGCAGGCTCGCCGACCTGGTGCCGCTGATCGACGCGTGGCAGCGCGGCTGACGCCGGCAATCACCCGAAGAAGGCCACCCGGAGCCCGAGTACCAGCAGGACAAGGGCGATGGCCAGCAGCGCCTTGACGGCCAGGCCCCTCTCATAACGGACAGCGTCACGGATCTCGTGCTCGAACGACGGCGCCGACGGCGGGGCGCCGGGGAACGCCGGCTGCTCTCCGGTCGGCTGCGGCTGCTCGCCGGTCATATGGGAGCCGTCACCTTTCCGGTCTTCTCCGTCTTGTCCCATTTCTGCTCGGCCCCCAGGAACTCCTTCACGTACGCGGCAGTGGTGATTGCGCAGAGCAGCGGGCCGTAGCCGCCGATGTACACGAACAGCGGGCTGAGGTACCTGCCGAACCGGCTCGACTCCGCGACCTTGCCCAGGTAGGCGACGCCCATGCAGGCCGCGAGCCAGATGTAGGTGAACAGCTCCAGGCCGCGGACCCAGCCGGGGGTCGGCGTGAAGCCAGCCGCCCGAACGATCTCGCGGGCCAGCCAGGCCAGGGGCGTGGGCAGGACCGCGGCCACCAGGATCATCAGGTTGATGGCCCCCGGGAAGATGAGGGCCTGGCGCCAGGTGTGTTTCCCGACAGCTGGGTCGATGAGCAGGGCGAAGGACGTGATGAAGACATAGGTGATCACGTTCGTCAGCCACAGGATGTGGAAGGCGGTCCAGGCGAGCTGGTAGTTGATGAAGAACAGCGTGACCAGCGACCCCGAGGCAAGGACCATGAAGACCGGCAGCAGCAGCAGGCAGAACCAGAGCAGGCCGAAGCTGGTGCTGCCGAGCTGGTTGCCCTGCTGAGGCCGGAACCAGACATCCCGGAACATCCTGGTGACCTGGACGTTGCCGCGCGCCCAGCGCACCCGCTGCTTCCAGAGCCCGACGATGCTCCCCGGCTCCTCGGCCCAGACGGTCGCGTGCGGCTCGAAGACGACCTTCCGCCCAGCGCGCTGGGTCCTGAACGTCGTGACGGTGTCCTCGGCGAGCGTGG
>Ga0208725_1000327_pt1 | contig 10756 bp, 10 predicted proteins | sample MicForSoSWNH13_O_FD_188004 | JGI IMG/M metagenome (GOLD analysis project Ga0208725, IMG submission 188004) | Forest soil microbial communities from Harvard Forest Long Term Ecological Research site in Petersham, Massachusetts, USA - MetaG HF011... | ecosystem: Environmental > Terrestrial > Soil... | reverse complement strand
GCTCGTCGCGAGCTCATCCTCCCGGTAGGTCGCCACGATCAGCACCGGCATCTCGCGGATCCGGCGGGCCAGGAACCGCAGCAGGTCCAGGGTCGCCTCATCGGCCCAGTGGATGTCTTCCACGACGATCACCCGCAGCCCGCCCGGCTGGGCCAGTTCGTTCAGCAGCGCGCCGAACAGCTCATCCCGGGCGGCCTGTGCCCGGTAAAGGCCGGCGAGTTGCGCGCCAAGCTGGCCGGCGATGTCGACGAAGGCGCCAAGCGGTCGCGGTGTGAACAACCCGTCGCACGCCCCCCAGTACCAGCCCGCACCGGTCAGGCTGGCGGCGAACCGATCCAGCAGCGCCGACTTGCCCACCCCGGCCTCGCCGGCGACGAGCGCCAGCCGGCCTTCGCCCCGTCGCGCCTGGTCAGCGTATTCGGCCAGCGAGCCCAGTGCCTGCTCCCGCTCAAGCAGAGCCATGCCCACAGTGTGGGTCACATGGCGCCCTGGAGGCAATCTCGGGGCGCGGCCAGGCCCTGACCTCATACACGGCCGGCGCCGGACGTCCTGGCCCCGCGGCCAGCGGCGGTGCAGCCGTTATGGTGAAAGCCCAGGCGCTGCAAGCTCGCCGTGACTACACCCAGGATCAGGAACATGCGCATCGGCATACTCGGCCCGCTGGAGGTCCGGGACGCCGACGGGCGGTCGCTGCCGCTCGGCGGTGCCCGGCTGCGCAGCCTGCTGATCCGGCTGGCCATCGCCGGGGGTCATGCGGTGCCCGTGGACCGGCTCGCCGAGGACCTATGGCCGGACGGTGCTCCGGCCGACGCCGCGAACGCGGTCCAGGCGCTGGTGTCCCGGCTGCGGGCCGCGCTGGGCAGGGACATCGTCGAGCATGGCCCGACCGGCTACCGGCTGACCGTCCCGTCCGGCGAGATCGACGCCTGGGCCTTCGAGCAGGCCGTCACCGCCGCTCGGGCCAGGCTGGCCGAACCAGACCACGCGGCAGCTGCCGACATGTTCCGCGGCGCGCTGCGGATGTGGCGGGGACCGGCGCTGGCCGACGTCGCGGACGCCCCGTTCGCGGCGCCGGCCATCGCCCGCCTGTCCGGGCTGCGGCTCGCCGCGACCGAGGAACGGATCGATGCCGACCTGGCGCTCGGGCTCGGCGTGGAGCTTGTTCCCGAGATCGAGGAGCTGACGAGCGAGCATCCGCTGCGGGAGCGGCTGCGCGGACAGCTCATGCGCGCCCTGTACGCGGCCGGCCGGCAGGCCGACGCGCTCGGCGTGTTCGAGGACACCCGCCAGCTGCTCGCCGCGCAGCTGGGCGTTGACCCCTCGCCTGCGCTCTCCGACGTGCACCTGGCCATCCTGCGGGCCGAGCTGCCCGCGCCCCACAGCCCGGCGCCTGCCCGGCGCCGCAGCAACCTGCCAGCTCAGCTCACGACCTTTGTGGGCCGGGACGAGGACCTTGAACGGGTAGCGAGCCGCCTGCTGGCCGAGTCCCGGCTGGTCACGCTGACCGGTCCCGGCGGCGCTGGCAAGACCCGGCTCGCGGTGGAAGTCGGCGCCAGGGTGGCGGACCAGATGCCGGACGGGGTCTGGTTCGTGCCGCTGGCGCCGGTGCGGGACGCGGGCGACCTCCCGCAGGCGGTGCTGACCGCCGTCGGGCCGGACGGCGCCTGGCAGGCCGACCCGTTCGAAGCCGCTCGGCTGGCCGCCATGGAACCGCTCGACCGGCTCAGCGAGGTCCTCGCCGCGCGCAGCCTGGTGCTGGTCCTGGACAACTGCGAGCACGTCCTCGACGCCGTCGCCTCGCTGGCCGGGCGGGTCCTCGCCGATGCTCCGGGTGCGCGGATCCTGGCCACCAGCCGGGAGCCGCTCGGCCTGACCGGCGAGACGCTCTCGCCGGTTCCCTCGCTGCCGCTGCCGCCCCCGGACGCCGACGCCAGCCAGGCGGCGGCAAACCCGGCCGTGCGGCTGTTCGCCGACCGCGCGGCCGCGGTGCGGCCCGGGTTCAGCATCGACGCCGTCTCGGCAGGCCCGGTGGTTCGGATCTGCCGCGCGCTCGACGGCATCCCGCTGGCCATCGAGCTCGCGGCGGCCCGGGTGCGCGCGCTCACCCCGGCGCAGGTGGCCGAGCGGCTGGACGACAGGTTCGCCCTGCTCTCGGTGGGCACCCGCGGCACGCTGCCGCGGCATCAGACGCTGCGGGCGATCGTCGACTGGAGCTGGGATCTGCTCGACGACACCGAGCGCGCGATCTTGCGCCGGCTGTCGGTGTTCAGAGGCGGCGCCACGCCGGACAGCGCCGCGCAGGTGTGCTCGCTCGCCGGAGCGGGCCCAGCCCCGGACGCGGTCCTTGATGTGATCGCCTCACTGGTCGACAAGTCGCTGGTCACGGCCGTCGGCGACGGGCAAGTGCGGTATGGGCTGCTGGAGACCGTGCGCGCGTACGCGGCGGACCGGCTGGCCGAGTCCGGCGAGGCGAGCCTCGCGGCCGCGGCGCACGCGGAGCACTTCCTCGACTTGGCCGAGCGGGCCGAACCGCACTTGCGCTCCAGGGACCAGCTCGTCTGGCTGAACGTGCTGTCGGCCGAGCACGACAACTGCTCGGCCGCGCTCCGTCATGTCGCGACGGCCGGCGACGCCCGCACGGCGCTGCGCTTCGTCGCGTCGCTGGCCTGGTTCTGGATCGTGCGCGACCACGACGCCGAGGCTGCCGAATGGGCCACGGAGGTGCTGCGGCTCGTCGGGGACACCCCGCCCGAGGGGCTGGCCGACGCGTACGCCATCTGCCAGATCGCGGCGACCATCGGCAAGGCAGTGGGCGACCCCGACGGGGACCCGCAGCAGGCGTTCGAGGCGCTGAGGCGGCTGACCCTGCCCGCCGAGTCCGACCATCCGCTGCTCGTGGTTGCGACGCCGATGCTTTCCCTCCTCGGCGGAGACGGTGCGGGCGCCCGCAAGCAGCTGGAGGACAGCCCGCCGCACCGCGATCCCTGGGTCACGGCCACCCGGCGCACCCTGGTCGGCCATCTCGCGCTCAATGAGGGCGACATCGAGACCGCCGCCGCCGCCCTGGCAGACGGCTACGCCATGCTCGATGAGGTAGGCGACCGGTTCGGGCTGATCGGGTGCCTGGTCGGCCTGGGCCAGGTGGCATTGGCGCGAGACCGCCCGGACGAGTCCGTCCGGGTTCTTGAGCAGGCACGCGAGCATGCCGCCGCGCTGTCCGGCAACATGGCCGGCGTCATCGGCATAGCCCTGGGCGAGGCCAGGGCCAGAGCCGGGGACACCGACGGCGCACGGGCCGACCTCGAGGACGGCCTGCGCAGCGCCGAACTCGCCGGCGAACTTGACGACGCGGCCTCCGGTTACAACCTGCTCGCGGACCTGGCCCGCCGCGCCGGCGACCTGGCCGGTGCCCGTGACCTGCTGCAGCGCGCGCAGGCGATCGTCGAAACGCGGCTGCGGCGGCCGGACATGGCGGTCGTGGCCGCCGTCATGTTCAGCAAGTTCGGCTGCATCGCCGAGCAGGAGGGCGACCTGGCTGGCGCCGCGGCCTGGCAGGAACGGGCGCTCGGTCTGCTGGCCGATGGCCCGGCGGCGATCCTGCCCGGCAACCGGGGCCTGGCCACGGTCGTGGACGCGATCGCCGCGCTGGCCGCCGCCCGGGCCGAGCATGCCAGGGCCGCCGAACTGCTCGGCCTGGCGCACACCCTGCAGGGCTTCAGCGACGCCTGGAGCCTGGAGGTAGCGAGGGCAACCGCGGCGGCGAAGACCGCTCTCGGCGACGCGGGCTTCGAGGCGGCCTACGCCCGCGGCCGCGGGCGCGGGCGCGACAGCGCCAGGGCCGACGCCCTGGCGCTGCGTCCATGATCCCGAGGTGCCGGCGTATGCTCGTAGGAGTACCTGCTCAGGCAGCCTGAACGAGTTCCCGATCGGTCTGGACCGCACGCCAGTCTCGAGATCGCCTCGCTGCGTTTCCTAGCTCCGCGAGGCCGGACTGATGACCGCAGCCCCGAACAGAGCACGTGATGATGCCGCAAGGGCTTTCCCGGCTGGTGTCGCCTGCATGGCCGGGTACCTGGAAGTCCCCCGGCCGTTGCGGCTGATCCTCACCGTGGGCTGGAACCTGACCGAGTCCGTCGGGCTGCCCGTGGCAGCCTATGCGCTGGCGGCCTGGCTCGCTGGCCGCGACGCGGGCCTGGTCGCGGGGCTGGCGGCGATCTGGCTCACCGCAATCATCCGCAAGGTCGCGACCGGATCCGTGCCCAGCCTGCTGATCATTTCTGCGGTGGTACTCACGCTGCAGACCGCGGTGGTGCTCGCCACCGGCGAACTGTGGCTGTTCCTGCTGCAGTTCCCGCTCGCGAACCTGTGTATGTGCGTCCTGTTCGCCCGGACTGCCCGCGGCCCGAGCCCACTCGTCGCCCGGCTGGCCGCCGAGGTCGTCGCGCTACGGCAGCCAGACACCCATCACCCGGGTCTGCACCGCTTCTTCCAGGGCGCGACCTGGCTGTGGGCAGCAATCTTCCTGCTGCTGACGGCGGGCCTGGCGGTCATGATGGTCACCGAGCCGACCAGGGTTTTCCTGATGCTCTCCACCGCCGCCACCATCGCGCTCGTTATCGCCGGAACCGGCGCGTCCACGCTGTGGTTCCTCTCCGTCCTGCGCAGACTCGGCCTGAAGCTCCGCTTCGCCCCGGCCTGAACCCCGGCCGCCGGCCGCAGCGGCTTACCTGGCCTGGCGCCTGCCCGGCCGCCGCCGCATCCGCAGGGCGCCGAAGATAAGCGCGCCGAGCAACACGACAATGCCGATGAACAGCAGGTACAGCAGGCCCTTCGCGACAACGCCGACGATGCCCAGCACGATCGCCGCGATCACCAAAAGCAGGAACAGGGCAATCATTGGATCCTCCGCTCTGCCCGGGCGGTTCAGCGGCGGGCCAGCCGCCGCTCGCCCCCGCCACCTGGCTCGTAGGTCAGGCCGTAGTGCTTGAAGATCGCCTCTTCATCGCCGGCGGGCAGTTCGCCGTCGGTGCCGATCGAGGGGGCGTCCTTCACTTGTTTTCTGTCGTAGGCGACCTTCAGGTACCCCGGACCCACCGTCGCGCGGTCGAGGGGCACGAACACCAGCCGGTGCCGTGTCGGCAGCCCAACCCTGACCGTGCCGAACGACGGCAGGTCGGTGCCGGTGTCAACGTAGACGGCCTCCAGCTCACCGATCTTGTGCCCGTCGGGGTCGACCACGTCATGGCCGCGCCATTCCCGGATATCGGCAGCCTCGAACAAGCTGGCCCTCCTCAGTAGCCCGGCATCTGCTGATGGCCCTACCCCGTTATCCGCAGGGCATTCGTGGCTTGCGTCCGCACCGGAGCTTTTTCAGCCGGGCCGGTGCAGTATCACCTGCTCTGACCCTCCCCGTCCTGGTGCGCCTGCGAGGTACCGCGGCTGCGCCGCCGCTGTTGACTGCCGCATCCATAGCCTGCTAAGTTTTGTTGGCAGGTGCTAGAAAGCTTGACGTGGAGGCACGGCGATGAATTTCACCGCGAATGACGTCCTGGCGCTAGTCGCCATACTGGCGGTCGCGATCGTGATCTCGGTCTGGGTGGCAGCCCGGCATCTCGGCGCCTCACGGCAAGCCAGAGCCGAGCTGACCAGCGGTACCGAATACCGCACCCTGGCCGACGAGTTCCGGCGGCTCAGCGACATGGCGATCACCTCTCAGGAACATGTTGACCTCAGGCTCACCGACCTCAGCGTGCACGTTGACTCGCTCAGGGACCAGCTGGAGCAGATGCAGCACATCCTGAAGGAAGTCGAATAGGGCCTCAGCTCTGGAGGGCCCGGGGGCTCAGCCGGATGTGCCGGCGGCCGGGTCGGCCGCGCCGAACGCGTCTCCCAGGCCGGTGAGGTCAACGGGAAGCCGTGCCTGTTCTGGCACAAGGTCCAGGAACGGGCGCATCGCTTCGAGGGCGGCGAGGATTTCGCGGCCGACCTGCTGCGCCGAACGCATCGCATCCACAGAAACCAGGATTCCCCGGTCGCGGTACCACGCGAGGATGGGGGCTGTCACTTCGCGGTAAAGAGCGAGGCGCTGGGCAATGATGTCTGGCGTGTCGTCGGAGCGATGCTCGAGCGCGGCCCGCGCGAGGAGCCGGCGCATGACTTCGGCGTCGTCGGCCTGCAAGTGCAGTGCCACATCCGCGGTCATCTCGAGTTCGCGGCCGATCAGGTAGGCCGCGCGGGCCTGGTGCATGTTCCGCGGGATTCCGTCTAGGACATAACCGCCCCCGGCTGCCTTGGCGGCGAGCATCGCCTCCCGCAGCATGTCGAGGACGATCTGGTCGGGAACGAGTTCGCCGCGGTCGAGATACGCCTGGACGGCCTGGCCGAGATCGGTCCGTCTCGCGACGTGATCGCGCAGCAGTTCGCCAGTCGAGATGTGGGGAATGTCGAAATGCGCAGCGATCAGCTCGCTTTGAGTCCCCTTGCCCGCGCCAGGGGGCGCGATCATCAGTACTCGCATTACTCATCTCTTCCCGTAATCATCTCGCCCCGCCCGCGCGACGGCCTTCTCAGCGAGGCCCGCCGCCGCGCGTACGCCGAACTCTCCCAGTTATGAGCGGCAGAAGCCATACGGTGCCAGGGCGTTCAGCCGCTGTGGACCCGAGATCGCGACGCTCGATCGTAGAGAAAGCCGCTCACCACGGCGACGGCGGCACCAGCCAAGGTAAGGACGGCCCGGACCAGGGCCAGGTGCCAGCTCGCGGTCTGGCCCACGGACACTAGTTCCAGCGCCAGCAGGGTGAGGAAGAAGGTGTAGAACCCGTAGTGCGCTGGACCCACCAGCTGCATTGCCGACACGCAGACCACCAGCACGATCACCGCCGTAAGCTCGTGCCGCTCGGTGCCGAGGAGCACGGCAGCGATCAGCGCTCCCGCCGAAGTTCCGACGATCCGCCGGCCGCTGCGGGCCAGGGTCGCCGAAGCCTCGGGCCGCATGACACGGAGCACCGTCGTGGCCATCCACGCGCCGTGGGAGATCCCGGAAAGGCCGACGATGCCGGCGCTGAGGGCGGTCGGCACTGACAACAGCAGGGCAAAGCCGCGGGAGCGGGCCCGAGCGGCCCAGAGCTCGGCGAGGCCGACGTTGCGGCTTCCCTCGCCAGGCGATCGCCAGGGCGGGTTGCGCGCCACCTCCCACAGGGCGGCCCAGGCCGCACCGCCGAGGACCAGCAGTCCCCGCCACAACGCCGCCAGGGGGCTGATCCCTCCATCCATGGCCGAGAGCAGGAAGCACAGGGCGGACATGGCAACCGGCACCCGCAGGGAGGTCCCAGCGATCTCGGCGACCGCCTGGCAGGTTGCCCAGACGACGGTGAGGACGACCAGCAGCCACAGACGTCCGCCCGCCAGGGCCCCGGTCAGCCCGGCCAGTCCGAGCAGGACGGTAGCGACCGCCGAGACCCGGATGCCGATCGGGCGCTTCACCGTGAGGTGGCCGATGGTCCAGAGGTAAGCGCCCAGCGTGGCGGTGGCGCCCGCCGCGTCGTGGCCGGCACCGATCCCGACGGCGAGCGGTCCCGCCACCATGCAGGCCGTCGCCACGGAGCGGCCAATGGCGCCGGGGGTCCAGGAAGCCCACAAGTGGTTCCCTGTGCCCATCACCCAAGATTAGTTAGCCGCGCTACGCGCGGCGGCGGTACATGCGCATCGCCAGCGGGAACACCACGATCACGATGCCGGCCGCCCAGGCGAGGGTGATCAGCGCGTTCGAGCCCAGTGGGCCGCCGATCGTCAGCGCACGGACGGAGTTGGCCAGGTGGGTCACGGGGTTGACGCTGACCCAGGCCTGCAGCCAGCCCGGCATCGTGTGGGTCTTCGACAGCAGCACGCTGCTGCCGAACGTCAGCGGCATCACCCCGATGAACGAGATCCCCTGCACGGTCTCCGGCGACGGCGCGATCAGCCCGATCAGCACCGAGATCCAGCACACCGCCAGGTAGAACACGTAGGCCAGGCCGTAGGCCGCCAGGATCGACAGGGGACCGGTGTGGAACCGGAAGCCGAGCGCCGAGCCGAACCCGGTGAGCACCGCCATCGCCACGCAGAACCGAACGGTGTCGCCGAGCACGGCCCCGATCAGCGGCGCCGAGCGGGCGATCGGCAGGCTGCGGAACCGGTCGAACACGCCCCGGTGGATGTCCTCGCAGAGTGCTGTCCCCAGGCTCACGGTGCTGAACATGGCTATCAGCCCCACCAGACCGGGCAGCAGCAGTTCGAGGTACGCGTGGGTGCTGCCGGCCACCGCGCCGCCGAACACGTAAAGGAACAGCACCAGGAACACGATGGGCATCAGCGTGACGTCCATCAGCTTCTCCGGCGAGTGCTTGAGCTGCGTCACGTTGCGCCAGGCCAGGGTGAGCCCGTTGGCCAGGGTCTGCCGGACACCGATCCGCCGCCGGAGCACCCGTGGCGGGCCGCCGGCCGTCCCAGCCGCGGCCCTCGCTGGGAGCCGCCCCTCGATTGAGTCGCTTAGCGTGGTCATGCCGCCGTCCCTTCGCATTCAAGGCCGTCTTCCTCGGCCCGGTGCCCGGTGAGAGTCAGGAACACCTCGTCCAGGCTGGGCAGCCGCAGGCTCAGCTCGGCGGCCACGATCCCGGCGTCGTCGAGCCGCCGGACCACGGCCGGGACCATGGCCGGGTCGCTGACCGCGACGGTGACCAGGCCGTTCTCGGCGACGTCCGGCGGCACCCCGACGACCCCGGCCACGACGGCGGCCACCTGCGGGGCGTGCGCGGCGTCGGTGGCGCGCACCGCCAGGGTCTGGCTGCCGGTCCGCCCCTTCAGCTCCGCTGGCGTGCCGTACGCCACGACAAGGCCGTGGTCGATCACCGCGATCTGGTCGGCGAGCTCGTCGGCTTCGTCGAGATACTGGGTGGTGAGCAGCACGGTTGCCCCGCCGGCCACCACGCCGCGCACCGTGTCCCACATCTGGCCGCGGCCGCGCGGGTCGAGCCCGGTGGTCGGCTCGTCGAGGAACAGCACCTCGGGCTCGCCGAGCAGGCTCGCCGCGAGATCGAGCCGGCGCCGCATGCCGCCGGAGTACGTCCTCACCGCGCGCGCGGATGCGTCAGTTAGCTCGAACCGTTCGAGCATCTCCCGCGCCCGCGCGCGGGAGACCGGCCGGCCGAAGCCGAGCAGGCGGCAGATCATGATCAGGTTCTCGGTCCCGGTCAGCTGCTCGTCCACGGACGCGTACTGGCCGGTGAGCGCCAGTAGCTGGCGAACGACCGTAGCGTCGGCCACCACGTCGTAACCGCACACCCGGGCCCGCCCGGCGTCCGGCTTCAGCAGCGTGGCCAGGATGCGCACGATCGTGGTCTTGCCTGCCCCGTTCGGGCCGAGCAGCGCGAGCACCCGCCCGCTGTCGGCGTGCAGGTCCACGCCGGCCAGCGCCTGCGTGGCACCGAATCGTTTGGTCAGGCCTTCGGCCTCGATAACTGTTGTCATGCCCGCCATGCTGGCCGGGCGCGCTGACAGCGCGCCGTCAGCGCGCTGACATCCGCGCTGACGCGAGCGGCCGGCCGCCGTTCAGCAGCCATGCCCAGGCCTCGGCGGGCGCGGCGGAGATGAGCAGCCGGGGCTCGGAGCCGGGCAGCGCGGGACGGTGGTACTCGATCTCGGCGACGGCCGGGAGCCAGCCGAGCGCGGCCACCGCGTCCTCGACCGCAGCCCAGTACACGGCGTTGTTCACATGCCCCGACGCGTCGAAGTCCACCGCCCGGAGCGGCCACGGATCCCCGCCGGCCGGCTCGGGCGGCCGGGGATGCGACAGCCGCGCCGACACGGTGCGCCCGGCGGCGCTCGGCCCATACACGCGGAGGAAGTCCGGCCCCAGCGGGCTGGGCCGGCCGCTGGCCCGGTCGACGGCCGCCCACACGGCCGTGGCGTGGATCAGCTCGGCGTCGCCGTCGCTGCCCGCCAGCGTGGTCGTGCGCTCGGCCCACCGTGGCCCGATGGCCGAGCAGAACGTCCGGACCTGCAGCCGCTGGCCGAGCCGCGGGTAGCTGTCGACGCGCACCGCGGTCCGGCGCACCACCCAGTCATACGTGCCGCGGTAACCCGCGCCGGCCAGGTCGCCCTCGGCGGCCGCCTGCAGGTACCGCGCCAGCGCGTCGAGGCGCAGCCGGCCGTCGAGGCTCACGTCCGTGCCGTGGACCGCCCGCCACGAGGTGAAGGCGCGGGGTTCCTGTTCCATCCCGGTATTGTCGCGGCTCAGCCGGCCAGCAGGATGTCCCGGTGCTCCCATGCGATGCGCAGCAGCGCGGCGCCGGCCGGCTGCATCGGCTCGGCAGCGGTAAAGCGCTCGATATTCGGGGCCCCGAACGCGACGCCGACGGCCGCCCCGGCAGCGTCCACCCCGACGATGTGGCCTTCCGCGTTCGCGCGGACCAGACCGGAGAATGTGGCATCGAACAGGTCCGCGTCGAAGACGGCGACCGAGAGCATGTCCGTGGCCAGCGTCAGCGGATCGGCGCCGAGGCCCAGCCAGTACACCCGCAGCCGGCCAGCGCGGCGGGCCGCGGACAGGCTGGCCTGCAGCGGCCAGCGCTCGTAGTCGATCGGCTCGGTGCCGCTGTGGTAGTCCTCGCCGCCGCCGAGCAGTTCCTCGGCCAGCTCGCGGACGAAGCAGCGCCACAGGCTGAAGTCGTTGACCTGGTTCCACTCGGCGTCGTGCGACGGCTGGAACACGCCGACGGGC
>Ga0208725_1000326_pt1 | contig 10765 bp, 9 predicted proteins | sample MicForSoSWNH13_O_FD_188004 | JGI IMG/M metagenome (GOLD analysis project Ga0208725, IMG submission 188004) | Forest soil microbial communities from Harvard Forest Long Term Ecological Research site in Petersham, Massachusetts, USA - MetaG HF011... | ecosystem: Environmental > Terrestrial > Soil >... | reverse complement strand
GGCCTGCGCACCCTCCGTTCCTGACGCCAACGCGCGAGCCCAGGAGCGCACTCGCATCACTCGGGCTTCACTGAATCACCGCGCTGACCGACCGGCTGCCAGCCACGGGAATGTTGGGCCTCTTCCAGCAGATCGCCGGATCACGGTTCCGGTCCGGCTGTCTGCGTACCCGCGCGCCGGGAGCAGCGTCACGGTTAAGGACGATGGGAGACGGTCCGTTACGCGCTGACAGCACCCCTCGCACGATCCAGCTCTGCCCGATCGTGGTGGCAACCGGCGAAGACCTGACCCGACCGTGCGCCGACGGCAGATGGACTGCTGACCTCTTAGCGTCAGCAAACTGCACCACCTGTTGCCGACGGGCTGATTCAAGGTTCTCGCAGGTCAGCATGCTGAGGCGCGATAATGTCTGCCCTTCGAAGCGCCCCTCGGGCGCAGATGGTCAATGGTTCATTGTTCGAATTTACGCGCATGACCTGGGTGGAGCTAAGGAGATTCGAACTCCTGACCTCTTGCATGCCATGCAAGCGCTCTACCAGCTGAGCTATAGCCCCTCGGCGGCCGGGACCGGAACCGTCCGCAGCGCCACGCCAGTGTATAGGAAACCGGTCAGTCACCGCTTCCGGGTGCCGTTCATGCCGACCCCGCGGGCGCCGTCTCTTCGTCGGGCCCGGCGGCGAGCACTGGCACCGGCTCGGGGTCCAGGTCCGGCAGCCTGCCGACGTTGTGCTCGAGCAGCCGCCAGTTCCCCCATCGCTTGCCGAGAACGGACCACGAGCAGTTGCCGAGCGGACCGAGGACCCGGGTGCGCTCCGGAAGGCCGAGCAGCCGGGAGATGCCGAGGCTGATCGCTGCCCCGTGGCTGACAAGCACCACCAGCGACCCGTCCGCGTTGTCGGCGACCCGCTCGAACGCGGCGGACACACGGTCGGCGACGGCGCTGACCGGCTCGCCGTCGGGCGGGATCCATTCCGCGTACGCCTGTGGGTAACCCTCGCGGATCTCCTGGTCGGTCAGCCCCTCCCAGGCGCCGCCGCCACGCTCTCGCAGGTCCTTGTCGAGTTGCACGGGCAGCCCGGTCAGCTCAGCAAGGTACACGGCGGTCTCTGAGGCCCTGGAGAGGTCGGAGGAAAAAATCGCATCCGGGTGCATGGCAGCCAGGTAACGGGCGGCGTAACGCGCCTGTTCGTGTCCTGTCTCGTCCAGCGAGATGTCGCTGTGGCCCTGGAACCGGCGCTCGGCGTTCCATGCCGTCTGCCCGTGCCGCCAGAGCACGAGCCTGAGCACCGGCCCCGCGGCGCGATCCGGCCCGGCGCCCACCGAGGACTGACCGGGCGCGACGTTGCGGGGGCGCGCAGACAGCACGCCGGGCTCACCGCCCGCCATGCTCAGCGCTGCCCGCTGCCGGGGGGACCCGGTCGGCGCGGCCCGCCGGCGATGGCGGGCTCGGGCAGCGGTATCTGCGGGCAGTCCTTCCAGAGCCGCTCGAGCGCGTAGAACACGCGCTCGTCGGCATGCTGCACGTGGATGACTACGTCGATGTAGTCGAGCAGCACCCAGCGACCTTCACGCTCGCCCTCGCGGCGCACCGGCTTGGCGCCGACCCGGCGCAGCTTCTCCTCGATCTCGTCCACGATCGACTTGACCTGGCGGTCGTTCGATGCGGAGCAGAGCAGAAACGCGTCCGTGATTACGAGCTGGTCGCTGACGTCGTAGGCGATGATGTCTGTTGCGAGCTTGTCCGCCGCTGCCACAGCGGCGATCTCCACGAGCTCCACGGCCCTTTGGGTGGCTGTCACGTGTGCTGCTCGTCCTCCTCGAACTTCAGCTCTTGTCTCTACCATCGCACATCAGCGCGCGACGTGGCACGGCGCAGTTCAGGGTATCCGGCAATGGTGCATGGTCCGAGTCAGCCGCGCCATGGGGCGGCGTCCGCTTTCCGGTAGAGCGCCCGTTTGGAGATGTACTGCACGATTCCGTCCGGCACCAGGTACCAGATCGGCTCCCCCGCCTCGACGCGCTGCCGGCACGTGGTCGACGAGATCGCCAGCGCGGGGATCTCGATCAGGCTGACCCGGTCGTCGGGCAGGCCGGCCCCGCTCAGGTGGTGGCCGGGCCGGGTGCAGCCGACGAAATGCGCCAGCTTGAAGAGCTCGTCCGCATCCTGCCACGTCATGATCTGCTCCAGCGCGTCCGCGCCGGTGATGAAGAAGAACTCCGCGTCCGGTCTGCGTGTCGCCCGCAGGTCGCGCAAGGTGTCAATGGTGTACGTGGGCCCGGGCCGGTCGATGTCCACCCGGCTGACCGAGAACCGCGGGTTCGAGGCCGTCGCGATCACGGTCATCAGGTAGCGGTCCTCCGACGGGGAAACCTGACGGCCCTCTTTCTGCCAGGGCTGCCCCGTGGGTACGAAGATCACCTCGTCCAGCGCGAAAAAGTGCCCGACCTCGCTCGCCGCCACCAGGTGCCCGTGATGGATGGGGTCGAACGTGCCGCCCATCACTCCGATGCGCCTAGCGGTCTGCCCGTCGTCCATGAAGTGACTCTAGCCCGGCCTGCTATCCGGTCCCGATCGCCAGCACCGTCCACGCCCCGAGGTAGACGCGATCCCCCTCACGCAGCGCTACCCGTTCGCCAGCGGCGATGTCGCTCCCGTTGACCATCGTGCCGTTCGACGACCCGGGGTCGGGAACGATGTCGACGGTGCCGAACAGGGCGGCATTTTGATGGTCGCCGACGAATGGGCACAGGCGTGTCTCACCCGAGGCCGGGCAGCGGCGGCTCGCCCTCCGCCCACCGGCGCAACCGCACCGCCTTCCCGACCTCGCTGCGCGGCACGGTCCCAGCCTCGAGCACGCGCACCGTGACACCAACGCCGAGCTGCTCGCGCAGCCGCGACTCGAGTTCCGCGGGCGACGGCATCGGGGCGGGGCTATGCGTAACGGGCTCTATGCAGGCCAGCAGGCGCGACGGGATCTCGCGCTCGTCAACGACGAGAAGGTAGTCGGGGGCGATGGCGGGATGGGTGAGCAGCACCCGCTCCACCTCGCTCGGGTAAACGTTCACGCCCCTGATCACGAGCATGTCGTCCCGGCGGCCGGTGATCTTGCTCATCTTGACGAGGGTCCGGCCGCAGGCGCAGGTGCCGCGGCGCAGTGTGGCGATGTCCGCGGTCCGGTACCGCAGCAGCGGCAGCGCCTCCTTGGTGACCGTGCTGAACACCAGCTCCCCCAGCGTCCCGTCCGGCACCGGCTGGCCGGTGGCCGGGTCGATGGCCTCGACCAGGAAGTGATCCTCGTTGACATGCAATCCGTCGGCGGCCACCACGCACTCCGCCGCGACGCCAGGGCCGATGACCTCGGACAGGCCGTAGATGTCCAGAGCCCGCAGGCCGAGCAGCTCCTCGATCCTGCCCCGCATGGCGTCGGTCCAGGGCTCCGCGCCAAACAGGCCTGCGGACAGCCGCAGCCCTTCACCGGGCCCGAAGCCGGCCTCGGCCAGGGCCTCGCCAAGCCGGATCGCGTACGAGGGGGTGCAGGTCAGGATGTCCGGCTGCAGGTCGCGCAGCAGGGTCACCTGGCGCGCGGTCATCCCGCCGGAAATCGGCAGCACGGTGGCGCCGAGCTCAATCGCGCCCTGGTGGATGCCGAGGCCGCCGGTGAACAGGCCGTAGCCGTAGGCGTTGTGCACGAGGCTGGCCGGCCCCGCACCGGCCGCGGCCAGCGCCCTGGCGCACATCCGCGCCCACAGCTTCAGGTCGGCCCGGGTGTAGCCGACCAGCGTTGGCCGCCCGCCGGTCCCGCTGGACCCGTGCAGCGCCACGACCTCCTCGGACGGGACCGCGAACATCCCGAACGGGTAACCGCGCCACAGGTCGTCCTTGCCGGTCATCGGGAGCCGGGGCAGGTCCGCCAGCGTGACGTCGGCACCGCGGGCGACGCCCGCGTCCTTGAGCCTCGCGGCCTGGATCCCGTCGGCGGCGAGCAGCCGGTCAATAAGCCCCCGCAGCCGGGTCTGCTGCAGCTCGGCGAGCTGCTCGGCCGGCATGGACTCGGCATCAGGTTCGAACATGGGCACCGCCCGGTCGTCGGTCATGCTGCATTCTCTCGCGCCTCGCCCGCCGGCTGCGCAGCGTCCCGCCCCCTCCACCCCGCATGATCTTTCAGCACGGACGATTGCCAGAGTCGATACGCCTGGAAATCGTCCGCACTAAGCGATCAAGAGCGGCGCGCGGCAACGGCATCGAGATATTGCGCGTTTGGCATACCATGACTCCATGACTTCTGTGCCCGACCGCTCCCGGGTCCGCCTGCCCGGTATCAGCTCCCGCGCCTACGAACATCCGGCCGACCGCTCCGCCCTGGTGGCGCTGCGCAAGCTGTCCGGCTTTGACACGCTGCTTCGCCGCCTGGCAGGGCTGTTCAATGACCGCAGCCTGCGGCTGATGTTCCTCGCCAGCTCGGTGCGCGCGTCCGAGCAGCAGTTCCCGGAGCTGTACCAGTCCATGCTGGACGGCTGCTACATCCTGGACCTGCCGACGGTCCCCGAGCTGTTCATCACCCAGAGCCCGCTTGTCAACGCGATGACCCTCGGTGCCGACAAGCCGTTCATGGTGATCACCACCGGCATGGTCGACCTGATGGACGCCGAGGAGATGCGGTTCGTGATCGGGCACGAGCTCGGGCACGTGCTCTCCGGGCACGCGGTGTACCGGACGATGCTGTACCACCTCCTCAACCTCATCACGCGGCTGGCCTGGCTGCCGATCGTGCTCCCAGCCAAGGGAGTGATCTGGGCGCTCGAGGAGTGGTACCGCAAGTCCGAGCTGTCCTGCGACCGCGCGGGCCTGCTGGCCGGCCAGGACGTCGAGGCCGGGCGCCGGGCGCTGATGAAGACGGCGGGCGGGTCCCGGCTGGTCGAGTTCAACCCCGACGCATTCCACCAGCAGGCGCGCGAGTACGACGCCGTTCCCGACGTCCGCGAGGGCCTGCTCAAGCTGCTGCAGCTGCAGGGCACCACGCACCCGTTCGCGGTCATTCGGTTCGCCGAGCTGGACCGCTGGGCCGGCGGCGGCGACTACCGCAACATCCTCGCGGGCAACTACCCGCGCCGCGAGGACGACCCCGACGCCTCGGTCGGCGACGAGTTCAGGGCGGCCGCCAAGTCCTACCAGGACTCGTGGAACCGGTCGGCGGACCCGCTCATCGGCGCGGTCCGCGGGGTGGCCGAGACTGCGGCCGGTGCCGGGCAGCGGCTGTTCGGCAACCTCGGCGGCCGCCGGGACGACGACGACAGCAACTAGCCACCCCGGTCGGCGTCCGGGCGGGGCGCGGGACGGCGCGGCTCGGGGTGGCGGCCCCCGGGAATTCCACGGACTGTGGACAGACCTGTGGATAGCGCGGTGGAAATACCGGTGAGCGCAGGGGATAACTAAAGGTGTCCTGTGGATGGCCAAAGAATCTTGAAATAGCTTCGGCAAACCTCTTGTGCCAGGTCAGGCCGAGGTTGTAGAAATTCACTCACCACCAAAGACGGGTGCCGATCCCGGGGGCAACTCCAGGAAACGGCCGAGGAGCCGGGTGACCGGCACCACGGGCGGGCGCCCGGTAGCGGTGGGCGGCCAGGCGGCACAGGGCAGCCGAGTAATCGGTTCGCTGAGCGCGGCAGGGCCGGGCGGGGCCCCTACATCTCATACATGTAGGGGCCCCGTCTCATTCTCCGCTGACTCCACCTGCTCTGCTCCACTCCCATCCCCCGGCTAGCACTGGGCGCGCCTTTGTCGGTAAAGGTGGTCTGCAGCGGCTGGCCACACAGCCGCTCGTGACCACATTTGGTCGTGGGTGCGCCAATCGTCGCGCTAGTTGAAGCGGGAGTGTCGGTACCTCCTGGCAGTATGGCTACGCGGGGGGTTGTGCCTGCTGGGTGGGTGCTGGGCGGGCCGGGCGGATTGGGCGGGGCGGGTCGACGCGGCTCGGAGGAGTTCGGATAAGTGAGCGGAGACGAGGGACACGAGCCAGCAGCGCAGCCGGAGGACCTCGGGCGGTTCTTCATGCAGCGGGCCAACGCCGGGGATCTCGATGGGCTGATGGCGCTCTACGAACCCGGCGCGGTGCTTGCCGTCCCCGGAAGAGCTCAGGTGGCGGGCAAGGACGCGATCCGGCAGGCGCTGCAGCGGTTCCTTGACGGACGGCCGACGATCAGCGGCGAGAGCCAGCCCGCGCTGCGGTTCGGGGAACTGGCGCTTACCTCGACGAGGTCCGCCGGCGGCGCTACCGCCGAGGTCGCGAGGCGCCAGCCGGACGGCACCTGGCTCTGGGTGATCGACCAGCCCAGGATTGTCGGCTGAAAGAGTGGGGCAGGGCACCGCGCGGCGGGCCGGGCCGGCGCGCGGCAGGCCGGCGCGGAGACGCCCGGGCCAGGCCAGCGGCTGGGGCCTAGGGGACCAGCGTGAGGTCGCCAACCGGCTGCAGGCCCGTCAGCACCTTTGGCAGCTCGCCGGAGTACACGACGCCGAGCCGCTGCGTGGCTCTGGTCAGCGCGACATACAGATCGCTAAGGCCGTGCCTGGATTCCGCCAGGATCCCGGCCGGGTCGCCGATCAGCACCGAGTCGAACTCCAGGCCCTTGGCCTGGCTTACTGTCAGCACCACGACCGGGCGCTCCAGGTCCGAGTGCTCCCCCACGGCTGCGTCGGGCATCACGGCCTGGATCGCCGCGCCAAACTCGTCCAGCCGGGCGGCGGGCACGATAACCCCGAGCCGGCCGTCACCGGTTGACGCGGCGGCCTGGCTGGCGGCGTCGGCCAGGCTGCCCGCCAGCTCGGGCGGTGAGGCGGCCAGCCGCCACGGCACGGTGCCGGTGTCGCGCACCGAGCGCGGCAGCTCCAGGGCCGGGTCGATGGCGGCCAGCACGTCTGAGGCGACCGCCATGATCTCGGCCGGGGTCCGGTAGTTGATGGTCAGCCCGGTCAGCCGCCACCGCTCCCCCTGGTACCGCTCGAGCACGCTTGACCAGGACGCGGCGCCGGCCAGGCTGCCGGTCTGCGCGACGTCGCCGACGATGGTCATCGACCGGCTTGGGCACCGCCGCATCAGCACCCGCCAGGCCATCTCCGAAAGCTCCTGGGCCTCGTCCACGATGATGTGGCCGAACGCCCACGTCCGGTCGCCGGCCGCCCGCTCGGCGGCGGTCAGCCCGTCGTCTTCCTCCTGCCGCATGGCGAGCCGACTGGCGTCCACCAGGTCAGAACCCATCAGGATCTCCGGGTCGTCTTCCAGGTCGCGGGAGATGATGTCGAGCACGCCGCGCGCGTAGTCGATCTCCGCCCGCCGACGGCGCTCGGCCGCCATCCTCGCCGCGCTGTCGTCCTCGCCCAGCAGCTCGGCCGCCTCGTCGAGCAGCGGCACGTCAGCGGGCGTCCACTCGCTGCCGGCCGGGCGCAGCAGGGCCGCGCGCTCGGCCGAGGTCAGCCGGGGCGCCGCGGCGGCGAGCCGGTCGGCTGACGACAGCAGCTCGTCGACCAGCCGCTGCGGCGTGAGGACCGGCCACAGCCGCTGGATAAGCGCACGCACGCCGGGATCGTTGCGCACTTCGTGCCGGAGCTCGTTCACGTCGGCCTTGCCGAGCAGGTTCTCCTCCCCTAGCACGTTGGCGCCGATCCGCGCGGCGAGCTGGCTGGTGAGGGCGTCGGTCAGCTCGCGGGCGAACACCTGCCGCGCCTGGTTGTGCGGCCGGCGTGAGCGCCGGGCCCGCTCCCGGGCCTTGGTGCAGGCGGCTGGGGTCAGGCGCAACGTCTCGCGGTCGATCAGGACCTCGACCGGGCGGTCCGGCATCTGCTGCCGGTCCCGGACCGCCGCGACGATGACGTCGGCCATGGCCAGCCTGCCCTTGATCTCGGCCGTCTCAGGCGGATCGGAGCCCCGGGCGCTGATGCCGGGATAGAGATCGGCCACGGTCGACAGCAGGACGCTGGTCTCACCGAGCGACGGCAGCACCTGGTCGATGTAGCGCAGGAACGTAGCGTTCGGGCCGACCACGAGCACGCCGCGCTTCAGCAGATGCCGCCGGTAGGTGTAGAGCAGATATGCGGCCCGGTGCAGGGCCACGGCGGTCTTGCCGGTGCCCGGGCCGCCCTGGACCACGAGCACCCCGGCCAGCTCGGAGCGGATGATCCAGTCCTGCTCGGCCTGGATCGTCTCAACGATGTCACGCATCCGCCCGGTCCGGCTCGCGCTGAGCGCGGCAAGCAGCGCCGACTCGCCGGTCAGGCCCTCATGTTTCGTCGGATCGGCGGCCGCCAGGTCGAGGACCTCATCGTCCACGCTGACCACGGTCCGGCCCCGGGTCTTGATGTGCCGGCGCCGCCGGACGTCGGCAGGCGACGCGGCGGTAGCCAGATAGAACGGCCGGGCGGCATCGGCGCGCCAGTCCATGAGCAACTGTTCGTAGTCATCGGAATCGTCGTGAATGCCGATCCGCCCGATGTAGAAGCGCTTGCCGTGGTGGAAATCCAGCCTGCCGAAGCACAACCCGTGCTCGGCGGCGTCGAACTGGGCAATCTGCTGGATGTACAAGGCGCTGAACGCCTCGCGCTCGGTCCGGGCCTGGTGCGTCCCGCCGCCCTCCCGCAGCACCTGTGCCAGGCGGTCCGAGGCGCGCCTCCGCATGTCGTCAAGCCGGCCGTAGAGCATGGAGACGTACTCCTGCTCTCCCCCGATTTCATCGGTTGACAACCATGTTCCCTTTCGGTAACGTTAATTAGTTAGTTGTACTAAATAGGTCCGGGATTTAATAAGAAGGCGTGCTATTAAGCGTAGCGCGCTATTTTTTATGCTAGCTCCGCCGCTATCTCGACAGCCTAGGGTCGGTGCCGCGCGGGCCGAACCCGGCCTCGGCTGGAAGGTTCGGATCCCAGTCGAACACGACCGCGTTGTTGTCCTCGCCGATCAGTACCTCGGCGCCCGGCAGCGCGCCGGCTTCGGCCAGTGCGTTCTCGATTCCGAGCCGGGCCAGCCGGTCGGCGAGGTAACCGACGGCCTCGTCGTTGCTGAAGTCGGTCTGCAGGATCCACCGGCGCGGCTTCTCGCCACGGATGACGAATCTGTTCTCCCCCGACCTGACGACCTCGAAGTCCTGCCCGGCAACCGGCGCGGGCCGGATCACCAGCCGGGTCGGCTCGGCCGGCGGCAGCGCCTTCCGCGCCTCGTCGACGAGGCCGGCCAGCATGAACGCAAGCTCGCGCAGTCCCTCGTGCGTCGCCGCCGACACCAGGCAGACCTGATAGCCCCGCGCCCGGAGTTCCGGGGCGGCCCGCTCGGCCCTCTCCCGGCCGGCCGGCACGTCGATTTTATTGAACGCCACGGCCCGTGGCCGGTCCCGCAGGTTCGCGCCGGTCGCTGCCTCGTAGGCGGCGAGCTCGTCCTCGATCACGTCCAGGTCGGCGAGTGGGCTGCGCCCGGGCTCCTCGACCGCGCAGTCGAGCACGTGCAGCAGCGCCAGGCAGCGCTCCACGTGCCTGAGGAAGTCGAGCCCGAGGCCCTTGCCGCTGCTGGCCCCCGGTATCAGCCCGGGCACGTCGGCGACCACGAACTGCGTGTCGCCGGCCTCGACCACGCCGAGATTGGGGGTCAGCGTCGTGAACGGGTAATTTGCGATCTTCGGCCGCGCCGCGGACATCGCCGCGATCAGCGACGACTTGCCCGCGTTCGGGAACCCGACGAGACCGACATCGGCGACCGTCTTCAGCTCGAGCACCAGGGGCCGTTCCACGCCGGGCTCTCCGCGCAGCGCGAAGCCCGGTGCCTTCCGCCTCTTCGAGGCCAGCGCGGCGTTGCCGAGCCCGCCCCGGCCGCCCTCCGCGGCCACGAACCTGGTCCCGGGCCCGACCAGGTCGGCAAGCACCTCGCCGTCGCTGGTCTTCACCACCGTCCCGTCGGGAACGCCAACCACCAGGTCCGCACCGTTGGCGCCGCTGCGATTGGAGCCGGTGCCCTGCTTGCCGTTGCCGGCCCGGCGAACCGGCCGCCGGTGAAAGTCGAGCAGCGTCGAGGCACTGGGGTCGACTTCAATGATTACGTCGCCGCCGCGGCCGCCGTTGCCGCCGTCGGGACCGCCGAGCGGCTTGAACTTTTCCCGGTGGACCGAGGCACAGCCGTTCCCGCCGTTGCCCGCGTGAATGCGAAGCTCGGCCCGGTCAGCGAATTCAGCCACTCTTCCACCCTGTCCCGGCAGCGCTCGCCCGGCGCGATATAGGCCCAGCGCGCCGGTCGCGTACCCGCATCTCGGGAAAAGCCGGGGTTTCTCGGCGCCCGGGCCTGCCATGGCTGGTCCCCGCGTGCCGCGGCAGCCGGTCATTTTCATGATCGTGGTAGCTGAACCGCGTATAGCGCACGTTATCTACCACGATCATGAAAACTCGGATCCCGTCCGCCAGCGGACGTATACCTGACCCGCGCCCTAGCGGGCCTCGCTGGCCGCGGCGGCCTCGGAGTCCTCGGGGATCACGCTGACGGCGCGGCGCCCCCGCCGCGTGCCGAACTCAACCTTCCCCCTGACCAGGGCGAACAGGGTGTCGTCCCCGCCGCGGCCCACACCGAGCCCAGGGTGGAAATGGGTTCCGTGCTGCCGGACGATGATCTCGCCCGCGCCCACGAGCTGGCCGCCGAACCGCTTGACCCCGAGTCGCTGGGCGTTGGAGTCGCGCCCGTTCCGGCTGGATGACGCGCCCTTCTTGTGTGCCATCTCAGTCCTTCTTCCTCGAGCTGGC
>Ga0208725_1000325_pt1 | contig 10765 bp, 9 predicted proteins | sample MicForSoSWNH13_O_FD_188004 | JGI IMG/M metagenome (GOLD analysis project Ga0208725, IMG submission 188004) | Forest soil microbial communities from Harvard Forest Long Term Ecological Research site in Petersham, Massachusetts, USA - MetaG HF011... | ecosystem: Environmental > Terrestrial > Soil >... | reverse complement strand
TGTCGGTGACCGGGCCGAACGAGTCCATCGACACGATCACGCCGACCGTGGTCAGCAGGCCGGTGCCGGCCAGCGCGACCGCGAACAGGGCGACCGTGGGGTTGCCCGTGCCGAGCAGGAACGCGCCGTAGACCGCGCCGCCGATCAGCAGCGCTGAGTACACGGCGGACTCAAGCCCGATCGAGATCCCGGACAGGATGACCGTGGCCGCCCCGGTCTCCGAGCTCTGCCCGATCTCGCGGACCGGCTTGCGGTTGGTCTCGGTGAAGTAGCCGGTCAGCAGCTGGATCGCGCTGGCCAGCACCAGCCCGATCACCACCGCTCCGATGGCCAGCCAGCGCGGGTCGCCGTTGTAGCGGCGGATGGAGCCAGCCACGCCGGACAGCTCGCTGAAGTGCGCGGGCAGGAACAGGAACGAGGCCCCGATCACCAGCACCAGGGAGAACACCGCCGAGATGAAGAACCCGCGGTTGATCGCGGTCATGCCGCTGCGGTCGGACTTGCGCGGCGCGACCGCGAAGATGCCGACGACCGCGGTGATCACGCCGATCATGGGGATGATCAGCGGGAAGACCAGCCCCTTATTGCCGAACGCCACCTTGCCCAGGATCAGCGCGGCCACCAGCATGACCGAATACGACTCGAACAGGTCGGCCGCCATCCCGGCGCAGTCGCCCACGTTGTCGCCGACGTTGTCGGCGATCGTCGCCGCGTTCCTCGGGTCGTCCTCGGGAATGCCCTTCTCGACCTTGCCGACCAGGTCCGCCCCGACGTCCGCGGCCTTGGTGTAGATGCCGCCACCGACACGCATGAACATGGCGAGCAGCGCCGCGCCGAAGCCGAAGCCCTCGAGCACGCTCGGCGCGTTGCCCCGGTAAATGAACACCACGAGCGCCGCGCCGAACAGGCCGAGGCCGACGGTGAACATCCCGGCCACGCCGCCGGTCCGGAACGCGATCCGCATCGCCGAGTGCTCGCCGGACTCCTTGGCCGCCGCGGCGACCCGCACGTTGCCGCGCACGCACAGCGACATGCCGGTGAACCCGGTGAGCCCCGAGAACAGGGCACCGACCAGGAAGAACAACGACCGGCCCCAGCGGACCCCGTCGCCGTCGGCTGGCAGCACCAGCAGCACGAAGAAGATGATCACGACGAACACGGCAAGGGTGCGGAACTGGCGCCGCAGGTAAGCGGCGGCGCCCTCCTGGACCGCCGCCGAGATCTCCTGCATCTTCGCCGTGCCCTTGCTGGCGGCGAGCACCTCGCGGACCAGCACCCAGGCCACGCCGAGCGCGCACAGCGCGACCACGCCCACGACAATGACCCAGGTCAGGTTGGAGCCGGTTACACCGACCTGCCCACCTGCCAGGGCGAGGTTGTAGCTAGACATCTGTCCTCCTTGACAGCGCAGCCGGGCAACGCGCGAAGCTGCCCGGCGCGCTCCTACACCAAGCGGGTGCGGGCGTGTCGAACTGAGCCGAGGGGTGCCACAACGGCAGTGCCGGGGAGTCTACGCATCTGAATCGGAGAATGGTAATGCGCCCCCGCCCGTGACGGCATCAAGACCTGATCGAAACGCGATGAAACCGGTCAGGCCTGCAGCCCGACGGAGGGCCAGCTCATCCGGATGCTGGTTCCCGCGGAGGTCTCGTGGATCTGAACGTCGTCGGCCAGCTCGGCGATCACGGCCAGCCCGAAGCCCTGCGGCCGGCCGGTGTCGGTGACCTCCACCTCGAACCGTCCGGCCTGGTCGGTCAGCGCAATCCTGACCGGCTCGGCCGGGCAGTGCAGCCGGTGTGCCTCGACCGCCCGCGAGCAGGCCTCGCCAACGGCCAGACGCACCTCGTCGAGGAGCGCTTCGTCGACACCGCTTCGCCTGGCCACCGCGGTCGCGACCAGGCGGGCGGTGCGCACGTGGGCCGGCAGAGCGGTGAAGCTGACTTCAACTGTGGGCATGTCGGCGTATCAGCCAGGGCTACTTCTCGGATTTTCTTGCCGTGATCGCCTCGTCCACGGTGTCGTGGATTCCGAACACCTTGGTCAAGCCGGTGATCCGGAAGATCTTAAGAATCCGCTCCTGCGTGCACACCAGGTCGAGGGACCCGTCGTGGGCCCGGACCCGCTTCAGGCCGCCGACCAGCACCCCGAGACCGGTGGAGTCGAGGAACTCGACTTTCTCCATATTCACCACGAGCTGATAGAAACCGGTGTTGACCAGCTCGATCAGAAGCTCACGCAAGCGCGGCGCGGTGTAGACGTCGATCTCGCCCTCCACGTCGACGATCTCGATCCCATCCTTGCTGTGGTGATCCAACTTCAGATCCACAAATCCTCCAGCGCCATGCGGTCAGGTCAGAGCGTGCCGCCCCGGGCCGCCCGTTAGGCCGGAACTCACGTCCGGCCGGGCCATGCTACCCGCGCGCAGTCAATCACGCTCTGAGGTCATGTCTATACCAGATCGGAGTTGGAGGCACCTTGCCTGGTGATGACACACTGAAACTCTATGATGACTGCGGTGTCACTGCTTGCCGAAGATGAACTCCCCGCGATTCCGATCCCACCAGGCGCGGCCCGGATCCTGGGAGCGGGCGCGCGGTCAGGCAAGCTTACCCATCTGGAGCACGTTCCGGCAGCTGCCGGCCGGCGTGTCGGGTGGCCCGGCTGGGCCCCTCCGGAGGTCACGAAGGCGTTCGAGGCCGCCGGCGTGCCGGGCCCCTGGGAGCATCAGGCAGCGGCGGCCGACCACGCGGCGGCGGGCCGCAACGTGATCATTTCGACATCCCCGGCATCCGGCAAGTCGCTCGGCTACCTGCTGCCCGCGCTGACCCGGGTGCTGGGCGGCGGCACCGCGCTGTACCTCTCGCCGACCCGGGCGCTTGCCGCCGACCAGCTCCGGATGGTCACCTCGCTCGGCATACCGGGCATCCGGGCAGCGGTGGTGGACGGCGACACGCCGGCCGGCGAGCGGGCCTGGGCCAGGGCGCACGCCACGTACCTGCTCACCACCCCGGACATGCTGCATCATTCGCTGCTGCCGCGGCATGCCCGCTGGGACGGCTTCTTCCGCCGGCTGTCCTGCGTGATCGTGGACGAGTGCCACACCTACCGAGGGGTTTTCGGATCGCACGTGGCACAGGTCCTGCGCAGGCTGCAGCGGGTCAGCGCGCACCACGCATCAAGAAGACCGCCCTTTACGTATAGCCTCCCCCCGGTCTTCGTGCTCTGCTCGGCGACGATCAGCGAGCCGGAAACCTGCGCCCGGCTGCTCACCGGGCTGGACGCGGTCGCGGTGACGACGGACTCGGCGCCGCGCGGGTCGCTCACATTCGGGCTCTGGGAGCCGCCGCTCACCACGCTGCGCGGCGAGGCGGGAGCACCGGTGCGGCGCACCGCGACCGCAGAGGCGGCCGGGCTGCTGGCCGACCTGGTGGCGAACGGCATTCCCGCGCTGGCGTTCGTGCGATCCCGGCGCGGCGCCGAGGCGGTGGCGCAGGGCGCCAAGCGGAACCTGGCCGAGGCAGGGGCGGCAGACCTGGCGCCGCGCGTGGCCGCGTACCGGGGCGGGTACCTGCCCGAAGAGCGCCGCGCCCTCGAGGAAGGGCTGCTGGCCGGCCGGATCACCGGCCTGGCCACGACCACGGCGCTCGAGCTGGGCGTGAACATCGGCGGGCTCGACGCGGTGCTGATCGCCGGCTGGCCGGGGACCAGGGCTGCCCTGTGGCAGCAGGCTGGCCGCGCCGGACGGGGCGGCCGCGGTGCGGTGGCGGTCCTGATCGCCCGCGACGACCCGCTGGACACCTATCTGGTGCACCACCCGGAGGCGCTGCTGAACCGCCCGGTCGAGGCCACCGTGCTGGATCCGGCGAACCCGTACGTGCTGGAGCCGCACCTGTGCGCGGCAGCCGCCGAGCTGCCGCTCACCGAGGCGGACATCGCGTTGTTCGGCCACGCGGCGGCCGACGTCACCGCCGACCTGACCCGCCGCGGCATGCTCCGGCAGCGGCAGAGCGCGGAAGGCAGCCTGTGGTACTGGACCCGCCGCGGGCGGGCCGCCGCTGGCGGGCTGCGCGGCACCGGCGGGCCGCCGGTGCGCATCGTTGAGGAGTCGACCGGCCGGCTGGTCGGAACGGTGGACGAGCCGTCGGCGCACGTGCAGGCGCACGCCGGAGCCGTGTACCCGCACCAGGGCGAGATGTACCTGGTCACCAGGCTGGATCTTTCCGAGTGCGTGGCACTCGTCCAGCCCTGCGACCCGGGCTACACCACCTCGGCGCGGGAGCTGACCGTGGTCGAGGTGGCCGCAACCACGCACCGGGCCGACTGGGGCCCGGCCGAGGTGGGATTCGGCGACGTACTGGTCACCCGGCAGGTGGTCTCGTTCGCCCGGCGGCGGGTCGACACCGGCCAGCCGGTGGGCGTGCTGCCGCTCGACCTCCCGCCGCGCACGCTGCGGACCCGCGCCGTGTGGTGGACGATCTCGCCCGAGCAGCGAGCCGGGCTCGCGGACGCCGGGGTGGACCTGCCCGGCGCCGCGCACGCGGCCGAGCACGCCTCAATCGGGCTGCTGCCGCTCGTCGCCGCGTGCGATCGCTGGGACGTCGGCGGTGTCTCCTACGACCAGCATCCGGCGACCGGCAGGCTCACGGTCTTTGTCTACGACGGGCACCATGGGGGCGCGGGCTTCGCCGAGCGCGGCTTCCGAGCCGCGCAGGACTGGCTGGGCGCAACCGTCCAGGCAATTACGTCCTGCGAGTGCGCTGCGGGATGCCCCTCGTGCATCCAGTCGCCCAAGTGCGGGAACGGGAACGAGCCGCTGTCCAAGGAGGGAGCGGTCCGGCTGCTGCAGTGCCTGCTCAGCAACGCGCCGGCTGCGGGGTAGCTCCGGGAAGCTCGCAAGCGATTGCAGGCAAATGCGTCACGCACTGGCATGCCCGGCGGAAAAAAGAGGTGACCCCCGCCGGGGGGGAGAGCGGGGGTCACCGTGCGGTCCGGCCCCGGGGGGGCAGAGCCGGTTCCGTCACCCATAAAAGCCTACGCGGCGTGAGCCAAAGTTACCAGCCGGTCATGCATACGCAACTTAGAACTCGTTCCACTCCTCTATGCTGCCGGACTGTGGGCAGCCTCGTCGAGACCGATCGCACAATTGCCGCAGCTTTCTTCGACCTAGACAAGACGATCATCTCCCGGTCCAGCACGCTAGCGTTCGGGCCGTCGTTCTACAAGCACGGCCTGATCACCCGTGGCGACGCGATTCGTACAGCATTCGCTCAGCTTGTCTTCAGACTCGGCGGTGCCGACCACGACCGGATGGAACGCGTCCGCGGCCAGGTCGGCGACCTGTGCCGGGGATGGTCAGCGGACCGGGTCAGCGAAATCGTTCGCGGGAACCTGGACGAAACGATCCTGCCACTCGTGTACGCGGACGCCCGGCGGCTGATCGCCGCGCACGGCGACGCCGGGCAGGACGTCATCATCGTGTCCAGCTCCGGCATGGAGATGGTGGGCCCGATCGGGGACCTGCTGGGCGCCTCCGAGGTCATCGCGACCCGGATGGAGGTCGCCGACGGGTGCTACACCGGCGAGATGGAGTTCTGGGCGTACGGCGAGGCCAAAGCGCACCGGATGCGCGAACTGGCGGCCAGTCGCGGGTACCGCCTCCGGGACTGCTACGCGTACAGCGACTCCATCACCGACTTGCCGATGCTTGAGGCCGTGGGCCAGCCGCGGGCGGTGAACCCCGACCGGGCACTGCGGAGGGTGGCCACGGAGCGGCAGTGGCCCGTGCTCGCGTTCGGCGCCAGTTCCTCCGCGGCCCGCGGCGACTGCGCGCCGACCCTGCCGGCGGGCGCTTCGATCCGTTAATTTGCCTGGTCAGGTATGTGAACAGGCAAAACCATCGACATCACGAATCCATTACGTTCAGGGGTTCACAAGCTCGCCGATCCGTCGTAGAAAGAAGTGACGGGCAAGCGTCCGTAGAAAGAGAGTGACGGGCAAGCGTCCGGTCACGCCGGCTCGGTGTACCCACGCGCGACCAGCCGCGGGAGGCGTGCCGAGGCAGGCTGAAGGGCCTGTCTCGGCGGAAAAGGTGCACGCTTGGTAACTCGGGTTTGACGCGACAAGGCGGCGGCGCCCCAAGAACGGGGCGCCGTTCGCGTGCCCGGCCCAAACCCGGTACCAAGGCCCCTGCGCGCCGCTAATGTGCCCATGGGTAGGCATAGAACCCGTATTTTGGTACCTTCATGACTGCCCAAGGTGGACGCGGTGCGGACCCAGCTCGCCAGCCTGCCGCGCCGGGTCTGCTGTATGGCCCGGTACGCCCCGGTTTGCCGCGATCGCCTGGGCGCTGCGCGCGCATGGCCTGCACGCCGCGCCGGGCCGCGCTACCCTTTCCCCACCCTCACCCCATTTATCTCATAAGCAACGCCTGCCTCATGAGCCCTGAATGTGCACTGGCGCGGCGCGCCAGAGTGGACGCGGTGCGAACGCCGCGATGGGGCATGAGCGAGACTTGTTGCGACAGCCTGAGAAGGGGAGCACTAATGGCCGAACCCGCAGTCAAGCAAAACTCAGACGGCGCAAGCGAGCAGTCCATTGGCAGCCTGGTGTCCCTCGCCGTCAGCGACGTCTCACAGCTGATCAAGTGCGAGCTCGACCTGGCCAAGCTGGAGCTCAAGGCGGACGTGCGAAGGCTGGGTATTGGCGGGGCGCTGCTGGGCATGGCGGCATTCGTCGGTTGCCTCGTGCTCGTGCTGCTGTGCTTCGCCCTTGCCTGGGGCCTGGTTGCCCTTGGCATCTGGCCGTGGGCCGCATTCCTCATCGTCGCGGGAACGTGCGTACTGCTGGCCGGGCTTGCCGTCCTGGTCGGAGCGCTGAAGTTCCGGGGGCTCAGCGGCCTGCGCCGGACCAGGGAGACCGTCCAGCAGGATCTGTCGATGCTCAAGCGCGAGGACGGCACCGCGGCTCAGGTCGAGGCCAAGGCGCCATGACCACAGGGATGACCAGGTGACCACGCGTGGCGACACGCCGATCTTCATCGAAGGTCCCTGGTCGCACAGATCGGTTACTGCCAACGGAACCCGGTTCCACGTCGCCGAGAGCGGGGACGGGCCGCTGGTACTGCTGCTGCACGGTTTTCCCGAGTTCTGGTGGACCTGGCGCACGCAGCTCGCGTCACTGTCCAGCGCGGGCTTCCGCGCGGTAGCGGTTGACCTGCGTGGATACGGTGGCAGCGACAAGCCGCCGCGAGGCTATGACCTGATCACCGCGGCGTCCGACGCGGCGGGCCTGATCCGCTCGCTCGGCGAGGCGAACGCCGTCCTGGTCGGCCACGACTGGGGCGGACTTATCGCCTGGACCGTGGCCGCGTATTTCCCGAAGGTCGTCAGGCGGCTTGCCGTCGTATCGGTTCCGCATCCGCTCCGGCTGCGCGCGGCGGTGCTGTCCGACCCGCTCGGCCAGGGCAGGCGCAGCGGGTACGCGCTCCGGTTCCAGCTCCCGCTGCTGCCAGAGCGGCAGCTGCTGAAGGACGACGCGCTGCGGGTCGGACGGATGCTCGGCGCGTGGTCAGGACCGGGCTGGCCGGACTTCGAGACCGAGCACAACTACCGCGCCGCCATGTGCATACCGTCGGTTGCGCACTCCGCGCTGGAGTATCACCGCTGGTTCGTCAGGTCCCGGCTCCGGCCGGACGGGCTGCGCTACGCGCGCAGCATGCGCGCGCCGATCCAGGCACCGACTCTCCACCTGCACGGCTCGCTGGACAGCTGCGTGCTTCCCAGCACGGCCAGGGGCTCAGGCAGGCACGTCGAGGCGCCGTACCGGTGGCGGCTCATCGATGGCGCCGGGCACTTCCCGCACGAGGAACAGCCCGAGCGGTTCGACGCCGAGCTGCGCGCGTGGCTCGCCGACCCGGAGCCCGAGCGGTGAGGGCCTCGCCACCTGGTGGGGAAAAAGAGAAGCGGATGGCTCAGAACGGGGCGCCTGCGGGCAGGCGGGACCGGGACGCCGCGGGCAGGCCGCGCAACGCCAGGCCCCGCGACGAACTCGGGCGGCCGCTGCGGCGCGATGCGCCCGGTGAGCCGCCGCTGCCCGACGAGCCGGCCCTGCCCCCGGAAGCGGCGCTCGATCTGGCCCAGGAGCTGATCGACTCCGGCCGGGCGTTCCGGGCCCACGAGGTTCTCGAAGCGTGCTGGAGGGCGGCGCCGGCTTCCGAGCGCGAGCTGTGGCAGGGACTCGCCCAGGTCGCGGTGGGCCTGACGCACGCGCAGCGCGGCAACGCCAAGGGCGCGGTAACCCTGCTGCGCCGGGGCGGCCAGCGGGTGGCCGGGTACGCGGGGTCGCCGCCGCATGAAATCGAGGCCGCGGCGGTCGCCCGCTTTGCGACCGGGCTTGCCGATCAGATCGAGCGCGACGGGCTGGCCGCGGCCTCGCCGGCCACGCTGCGGGTCAGCTTGCGGGCCGGTGCCCGCTGACGCCGGCTCAGTCGCAGCCCTGGGTGCTGACCTGCGCGGTCGCGCTGGACCCGGCGTTGGCGTCGCCCTCGACCTGAGCAGCGGTCAGCGCATACCCCGTGTCGTCCACCGAGGTCGCCGCCGCAAACACCACGCCAAAGACACGGCCGTTGTAGGGGTTGAGCAGCGGGCCACCCGAGTTGCCCTGCCTGACGAGCGCCCTCACCGAGTAGATCTGGCGCGTCACCTGGGCCGTTTGGTAGATGTCCGGGCTGGTGGCCAACGTGCTTCCGCCGATGCGCGCGGGCACCGAGGTGAACCCGTGGTCCAACGGGTAGCCGGCGACGATCGCGTTGGCGCCGAACTTGGCCGGCCCCGCCCAGTGCAGCACCGGCAGATTGAGATCGCTGAGGCCCGGCACGTAGAGCACGGCGATGTCTACCTTCGGGTCGTACAGCACCACGCGCCCGGGCAGCGCCTGGCCCGCCACGTAGACGGTCTGGTTCTCGGTGACCCCGGCCACCACGTGGGCGTTGGTCAGGACGTGGTCGGGCGCGTAAATGAAGCCCGACCCCTCGATCTGCTCCGAGCAGCTCGGCGCGACGCCCCTGACCTTCACGATGCTCTGCTCGTCTTCGCGCAGCCCTTTGTCAGCCAGCACCGCGGGGTTCGGCGGCCCGACCGCCAGCGCGCCCTCGGCCCCGAGCGCGCCGAAGACCTGCGCGTAGGGACCGCTCTCCAGCAGGCTGCGGAAATCGGAGAACACCAGGTTGGCCTCGGGGGGCATCAGCCGGTCCACGGCCCGCAGCACCGCTGAGTTGTTCACCTGCCGCGAGATGACCGGGAACGGTGCGTACGCGACGGCCGAGCCGATCAGCCACGCGATCAGCAGCACGGCGAGCGCGCTCACCACGGCGCCGCCGACGGAGTCGATGAGCGTGGCCGGCCTCCAGGTGACCCGGGAGCGCATCGCCACGCCGACACCGGACGCGAGCAGCTGGCCGATCATGGCGGCCAGGAACACCACGATGATGGCGGTCACCGCCTGCCACCCGGTGTTAGTGGTGACCGCGCGGGCGATCTTCGGCCCGAATACGGCGCCGATCGCGCCACCGCCAATGAAGCCGACGAAGCTCAGCACGCCGATGATGAACCCCTGTCGATACCCGGCCACGGCAAAGGCGACCACGAGCACGATCAGAATCAGGTCAAGCAAATCACCCGGCACGAGCCCAACCGTATAGCGCAGGGCGGGGTGCGTGGTGTGCGGTGGGCACCGCACAGGAAAATCCCAGTCCGAACTCAGGCGGCGGGGCTCGGCCGCTCGCGCTGAGGGCGGCTGGCCGGCCAGTTGCGCTCAGGGAGCCGGGTCTTGGCCACCCGCCGCTGCCTGCACGATCTCCGGAGGCAGGTCGTGCATTGTCGCCGCATCCCAGGGGCGTTCCCAGCCGCCGATCGCGAGCAGCCGGTCGACGAGCATCGCGGTAAAACCCCAGACCAGCATGTCGCCGACCTGGAATGCGGGCCCGGCGCGCCCGGATGGATAGCGCATCGACAGCCGGTTGGCCGGATCGGCCAGCTCCGAGACCGGGATCCGGGCGACCGCGCTGATCTCCATCGGGTCGCCCGGCGACACCGGGGCCGGGCGCCGCCACCAGGCGAGCACCGGGATCACCGAGAACCCGCTGCGCGGAATGAACAGCTCCGGCAGCACGGCCAGCACCTGCACTCCCGAGGGGTCAACCCGGGCCTCCTCGGCGGCCTCGCGCAGCGCCGCGGCAACCGGGCCGCCGTCGGACTGATCGATCGCGCCGCCGGGGAACGCTGGCTGGCCGGCGTGCCGGCGCAGCCACGGGGTCTTCTGCACGAGCAGCACGTCGGGCCCGTCCGGGCCGTCACCGAACAGGATGAGCACCGCGGACGGGCGGCCACCGCCCGGCGGCGGCCGCATCGCCTGCGGCACGTCCATGGTGGCCGCCGACCGCGCCAGGCTGGCCAGCCACCCCGGCACGCCGGACCAGTCGCCGTCGGCGGCCGGCGGATCGACCCCGGTCACGAGAACGGCCCGGGCCTGACCAGCTTGCGCGCGACCTCCGGGTCGGTGGGCCCCTCGCCGAACGACGGGCACAGGTGCCCCACCACGCAGGCGCCGCAGGCCGGCCGGCGCGCGTGGCACACCCGCCGGCCGTGCCAGATCAGCAGGTGCGAGAGGCAGGTCCAGTCCTTGCGCGGGAACAGCGCGCCGACCTCCTGCTCGACCTTGTCCGGGTCGGTCGACGTGGTCCAGCCCAGGCGCCGGGCCAGCCGGCCGA
>Ga0208725_1000324_pt1 | contig 10773 bp, 9 predicted proteins | sample MicForSoSWNH13_O_FD_188004 | JGI IMG/M metagenome (GOLD analysis project Ga0208725, IMG submission 188004) | Forest soil microbial communities from Harvard Forest Long Term Ecological Research site in Petersham, Massachusetts, USA - MetaG HF011... | ecosystem: Environmental > Terrestrial > Soil >... | reverse complement strand
CGAGTACGCGGGCTGGGCTCCCGGCATGAAGACGCTCGAGGACGCGCTGGCCATCCGGCGCCGGGTGTACGGCGCGTTCGAGATGGCCGACACCGCCGCGGACCCGGCGGAGCGCCGCAGCTGGCTGACGTTCGCTATGGTCGGCGCCGGCCCGACCGGCGTGGAGCTGGCCGGGCAGATCCGGGAACTCGCGACCAAGACACTGCGCTCGGAGTTCCGCAGCATCCAGCCGGCCGATGCCCGGGTCCTGCTGTTCGACGGCGGCAGCGCGCCGCTGGCGAGTTTCGGGCCAAAGCTGTCCGCCAAGGCCGCCGAGATCCTGCAGGGGCTCGGGGTCGAGCAGCACATGGGCACGCTGGTCACCCATGTCGACCGGGGCTGGCTGGAGGTGCGCGACCACGCCGGGCAGCAGACCCGCTACGACGCCTACACCGTGCTGTGGACCGCCGGCGTGGAGGCCCCGCCGGTGGCCGAGACGCTCGCCGCCGCGACCGGCGCCAAGGCCGACAGGTCCGGGCGGATCATGGTGGAGAAGGACCTCACGATCCCTGGCCATCCGGAGATCTCGGTGATCGGCGACGTCATGAGCCTGGACAAGCTGCCCGGCGTGGCCGAGGTGGCGATGCAGTCCGGGCTCTACGCCGGGCACCGGGTCAAGCTCCGGGCCTCGGGCCGGGTGCCGGACAAGCCGTTCCATTACCGGGACCTCGGCTCGGCCGCCTATATCTCCCGCGGCCGGGCCGTCGTGTCCGCCGGGCCACTGGGCACCGGCGGGTTCATCGCCTGGTGGATCTGGCTATTCATCCATATCGCGTTCCTGACCGGCTACCGGAACCGGGTCGGGGCGGTGCTCACCTGGTGGCTGGCGTTCACCAGGGACAGCCGCAAGGAGCGGGCCTTCACCGTCCAGGAGGTCAAGACGTTCCGCGACGCCTACACCCATCCGCTGTCCCCGGGCATGCCCGAGGAGGCGCAGCTGCCGGGGGAGGAGGCGCAGCCGGAGGAGCAGGCACAGCCCGCGCAGCCGGGGAAGCCGGTCAGCGCCCCGCCGCCACCCCGGCAAGCTCGGTGATCCCGACCTGCACCGGGGCGCCACCCGTTCACCTGCCTGAACCGCTCACGTATCCGTTTCCCGCGCCATCGTGCTACGCCCGGCCGCTCTGACCATCCCCCACTCCGGGTGACGAGGCAGCCGCCACCACGCCGGGCGGGCGTCCCGGCCCGGCCCGCCGCAGGTCACGGCGGGGGCGGTATCACCCGGCGAGGATGGGGCGGGCCGGCAACGGGGCTGATGAACTTGGCCGGACCGTTCACCTCACGGAGCAAAAGGGGACCCAATGGCTGACCTGATCGCCATCGGCTATCCGGACGAGGCCACCGCCGAGGCGGCAGCGGATGAGGCGCGCGGCCTGGCCCGCGACCTCATCATCGAGCCCGAGGCGATCGCGGTGATCGTCCGGGATGACGAGGGCAAGTACCACGTACACACCAGCCACAATCCGGTCGGCCGGGGGGCGACCTGGGGCATGTTCTGGGGCCTGCTGTTCGGGCTGCTGTTCTTCGTTCCGGTCTTCGGCATCGCCATCGGCGCCGGGCTGGGCGCCCTCATGGGCAAGATCACTAAGTCGGGCATCGACCGCGAGTTCCAGGATCAGGTTCGCGGGATGCTGCGGCCGGGTACCTCGGCGCTGTTCCTGATGGTGGACAAGGTGACCCCGGACAAGGCCGTCGAGGCAATGTCGAAGTACGGCGGCACCGTGCTGAAGACCTCCCTGTCCAAGGAGGGCGAGCAGGAACTGCAGGAGGCGCTGCACGGCCACGCCGCCTGACGCGTCCGCCGTCAGCCGCCACCATCGGCCCGCCGCTTCACCCGCAGCGTGACCAGAAGGAGGTCATGATGCGGGCACCGCGAGCCCCGTGGGGCCCCCGTCGTTCGCAACGCGAACCCACCGGCCGGTACGGCCTGCTGCTGCTGTTGCTGATCCTGACGTACCTGCTCTCCGCGTCCGGGATCGGCGCTCTGGTCGCCGAGGTGCAGACCGCGCTGTTCTTCGGCGTGATGCTGCTCGCGCTCCGTACCGGGGAGGCCAGCCGCCGGACCGCCACGGTGATCGGCCTTGTGGCCCTGCTCGGCTCGATCGCGGCCGTCGTGGCCGCGACCAGCCACACCCGTGGCGGTGACGGCGCGGCGGACCTCTGGAAGGGCCTGATGCTGCTGCTGACCGCGGTGCTCATCGTGCGCCGCGTGCTGGCCAGGCCCACGGTCACCGTGCAAAGCATCTACGGTGCCCTGAGCGCCTATCTGATCATCGGGCTGATGTTCGCCGCCTTTTACGCGGCGATCGAGCGGCTGGGCGGCGGGCCATTCTTCGCCCACCAGCAGCCGGCCAATACGCAGACCTTCCAGTACTTCAGCTTTACCACGCTGACCACGCTCGGCTACGGCGATTTCACCGCCGCCGGCAACAGCGGCCGGGCCCTCGCCGTCATCGAGGCGCTGACCGGCCAGGTGTTCCTGGCCACGCTGGTGGCGCGGCTGGTCACGGCGTTCCGGACGCCGGACGAGCAGGCCCGCACGGACGTCCGTCCGGCCGCCGGGCCGGCCAGGCGGCGGTGGCCGCCGGGCTACGCGGCTCACGGCTCCCGGACGTCGTACCACCGGAAGCCGCCGGCAGCTGGCGGGCAGCCGGCGGCCGGGCCGCCCGGGCCGCCCGGCCCGCCGCAGCCGCCCGGGCCGCCGCGGTCAGTCGGCGGCCCGTGAGCTGCCGGCGCCCAGGGTCGGCCCGGCCCGGGCGGGCGTGAGCTCGCGCCGCCGCGGAAGGTCGCTTCCTGCCGTCTGCCACAGCGCGGTGAGCTCGGCAAGCTTCTCCGGGTAGCTCGCCGCCACGTTGCGGGTCTCGGCCCGGTCGGTGCTCACCCGGTAGAGCTCCCACCGGCTGGGCCCCGTCGCCGCCTTCCAGCCGTCGTGGTAGACCGCACGCCCGCCCGGCGCCTGGTACAGCTGGGTGTGCCGGGCGCTGGGCGCGCCCGGCGCGGTGAAGGTGTAGCGCATGCTCACGCCGGGCAGCGGGGCCTGCAGATGCCCGTTGACCAGCTGCGGCGGCTCGATGCCCGCGCAGTCCAGGATCGTCGGGACGATGTCGACCGCATGGTGATACTGATCCCGCACGCCGCCGGCCATGTCCGCCATCCCCGGCAGCCAGCTGATGATCAGCGGGCTGGCGGCGGTGCCGCCGAGCGCCTGCTGCCTCGGCACGTTGTACGGCGTCCCGAACGCCCAGGTCCATCCGGCCGCCAGGCGGTCGCCGTCTGTCAGGCCGGCCCCGTCGATGCCCGGCCATCCGGCCAGCCCGCCGCAGCCGGGCGGCCCGCCGGGCTCGCCGCCCGGCGTGGCACTTGCTGAGCATGCCACCACGATCGTGTCGTCCAGCTGCCCGGACTCTTCCAGGAAGCCGAGCAGCCGGCCGATCTGATGGTCGGTGTAGGAACAGAGGGCCGCGTAAGACTCGGCGCTGCGGCAGCTGAGCCGCTTCTCCTCCTCGCTCAGCGAGTGCCACGGCCTGTGCCCGCCAGCGATCTCGCCGCGCGACGGATGCCCGTCGGCCGGGGCCAGCGAGGTGTCCTCGGGCACCACGCCAAGCCGCTTCATGTTGCCGAGCACGGCCTCGCGGTAGCGGTCATAGCCCATGTCGAACCTGCCGCGGCAGGCGTCGGCCCACTCTCGCGGTGCCGCCTGCGCGTCGCTCCCGCCGAACGACAGGTAACAGAGCCACGGCTGCCGGGTGGCAGCCTGCCGGCCGTCACGGATGAACTCCACGGCCATGTCGGCCAGGTCGGCGGTCAGGTGGTAGCCCTCGGCCGGGGAGTACGGCGGGTCGACGTTCTGGTTGTCGAAGACCAGGTCGGGATACCAGTGGCTGGTCCGGCGGCTCAGGAACCCGTAAAAGCGGTCAAAGCCGTGGCCGAGCGGCCAGGCCCGGCGCGAGTTGGTCATCGCGCCTGCCTCCGCCTGGCTGAGATCCCATTTCCCCACGCAATACGTGCGGTAGCCGCCGCGGCGCATGATCTCCGCCAGGGTGGCGGAACCCGGCGGGCTGATCATGTTCAGGCCGCCCCGGCCGGGGTCACCGGCCCCGGTCCCGGCTCCGCGGCCGGCCGTCCAGTCGCGGCCGGTCAGCAGGGAACCCCGGGTCGGTGCGGGCCGGGCGGCCGTGTGCCACTGCGAATACCGCAGCCCCCGCGTGGCGAGCCATTTCAGGCTTGGGGCATCGATGAGCCCGCCGAATGCATTCCAGGCGGCGATGCCGGCGTCATCCCAGACCAGATACAGCACGTTAGGCACAGTCTTGATGATCGGGACCGGCCGCCCCGCGCGCATCGCACCCCACGGGTGAATTTCCGGTGAACCGGCCGGGAATTTCTGGTAAGCAACTGCCACCCAGATCAGCTGCGTCCCCCGGAGCGGACGGCCGGCGCGGCCTGCGGGGCCGTAACCGGTGCGTGCTCGTTGCCGCCGCCACCCGGCGCCGCCTGCGAAGCCGCCGCCGGGGCTGGTGCGAGTCTGGCCGACACCACGTACGCCACGACCACGGCGACGATGACCAGCGGCGTCACGGCCAGGCCATCGGCGGCGAGCAGCAGGGTGGCCAGCAGCACCGAGCTCATCGGAAGCCGGAGCATGACCGCGCTCATGGCGCCGATGCCCATGGCCACGGCCGGCACCAGGGGCAGGCCCGGCAGGTGTGAGAGCGCCACACCGCCGGCCGCGCCGAGAAACAACGCCGGGAAGATGGGGCCGCCGCGAAAGCTGCTCAGCGACGCGGAGTAGGCGAGGCCCTTGCAGGTCATCAGCAGCAGCAGCGTGCCCACGGTGTAGGCGGCGCTGTGCTGGATCAGCGGGCCCAGTGCGTTCTGCCCGGAGAACAGCACTTCGGACGTGGCCTTTCCGCTGCCCTCGGCAAAGGCAATCGCCAGCCCGGCGACCGCCAGGCCGACCACCGGCATGCCCAGCACCATCCGCCGCTCGACGTGGGAGCGCAGCAGCAGGGCGAGCCTGCGGATTCCCACGCCGAGCGCCGCGGCGGCCACCCCGATCACCAGCGCCCAGCCGAACTCGGCGAGATCGGGCGTGCCGAAGTGGGGAAGGTGGGGCAGCGCCAGCGAGAAGGGGCCGAGCCCGGTCCAGTGGCCGAGACCGATGAAGATCAGCGAGCCGATGCCGGCGGCCAGCAGCCCGGGAATCATCACCAGCTCCAGCGTTGCCCCGCCTAGCCCGGACGCCTCCATCAGCAGGAACGCCCCGATCAGCGGGGAACCGAGCAGCGTGCTGATCGCGGCGAAGCTGCCCGCCGCGGCCATCACGGCTTTCGTCTTCGCCGGGGCCTCCCGTTTGGTGAGCCGGAGGGCGCAGATCCCCAGGCCGCCGCCGAGGGCGACCAGCGGCGCCTCGGGCCCGAGCACGACGCCGAGGCACAGCGTGGCCAGGGCCGCCAGCACGACGCCGGGCAGCTCGATCGGCGACGGGGCGCCGCCCACCTTGAACCCGTCGGCCGGCGAGTGCCCGCCGGTGCCGGGCAGGTACCGGATGGTGAGCGCGACCAGGACGCCGGCGATCACCAGGGGCGGGATCGGCCACCACACCGGCTCCGCGTGGAAGCCGAGATCCCGCGGCAGGCTCGTGAAGATCCATCCCTGCACCTTGCTGACCAGCGCCAGGAACCCGTACGCCACCACGGATACGACCACGCCGACGATCGCGGCAAGCGCCAGCAGCGCCACGTAGCTCCGGGATCGCAGCGGCGCGAGCGGATCGGACGGCGCGGTCACCGCAGCAGCCGGGCCCCGCCCCTGCCGGGTGTCACAGGTCGCTGTCCGCGACGATCCGGCCCGATGTCACGGCGGCCAGGAGCGCCTCGTGGTCCTTTTCGTTCTGGTCGGCGTAGGCGGCCGAGAACTCCGTGATCGCCTGGTCGAACGTGTCCGAGGCGCCCAGGTAGGAGGCGATCGCGATCCGGTCGCCGGAGCGGGCGTGTGCCCTGGCCAGGGTCCAGCCGCACAGCTGGCCGTACAGCCGCAGGCCGCGCGGCACCATGGTCCCGATGTCCATGGAGAACTTCCAGTCCCGCAGCTGCCGGACGTAGAAGTCACGGGTCTGGTTGTCGAGCCCGGACGTAACGCGCTGCCAGCCGAGGAAAATGTCGCTGGAGGCCTGCATCAGCCGCTGGCCCGCGACCACCCGCTGGCCCTCGTTGGCGTACTTGCTGGCCCCGACGTAGCGGCAGAGCACCGACTCCTGTGCCTCCTTGACCTGCAGGAACAGCGGGTCGGAGGAGTCGCGGCCGAGCATCAGCACGATCCAGCACCGGGTGCCGACGCTGCCGACGCCCACCACCTTGTGCGCGATGTCGCAGAACTCGAACTGCTCGAGCAGATACCGGCGGTCGGTCTCCAGCGTTCGCCGGTACCCGGTCACCAGGTCGCTGGTCAGCCCCTCGAAGCGCTTGCGGTCTACCTCGTCGGGGATCAGCTGGTCGATCGGCACGATCAGCGGCGGGTCGGAGATGATCCGCGGCCTGCCGTCGACCAGGTGAGTCAGCTTGGCCACTTCCTGCATGCTGTCCCTGGTCCGCGCCTTGGCGAGGCCCTTGTCAACGGCCTTGCGCTGACGCGCCTTCAGCTGGGCCCCGGCCTGCTGCCGCAGCTGATCCAGGTCGGCGTGGGCGTACCAGATCTCCAGGTTGGTCATGTCCGCAAAGCCGCGCATCGCCTCCCGGTAGCCGGCCACGGCGGCCGCGACGATCGCGCGGCGCTTCTTCGCCGGAAAGCCGTTCTCGCGGGCGGCGACTTCGAGGCTGGCGGCCAGCCGCTTGATGTCCCATTCCCAGGGGCCGGGCAGGGTCTCGTCGAAGTCGTTGACGTCGAAGACCAGCCGGCGCTCGGCGGAGCCGAACACCCCGAAGTTGGACAGGTGGGCGTCGCCGCAGGCCTGCACGGCCAGGCCGGTGACCGGAGTGGTGGCCAGGTCGGCGGCCATGGGCAGGGCGGCGCCGCGGTAGTAGCTGAACTGCGAGGCCATCATCCGGCCGTAGCGGACCGGTACCAGGCTGGTGACCCGGCTGGCGGACTGTTCTTCGAGCAGCGCGAGCGGGTCTGGCCGGTCCGGCGCCGGCTCGAACCCCGCGTGGCTCTCCAGCGGCACCTCGGCCCGCGCCGACTTGCCGCGTACCGCGCGCTCGGCCGGGGTCAAATGCCCCAGCGCCGTATCCAGCTGATACCGCTGCACGGGCCGGGTCGGCCTCGTTGCCGTTGTGACGCTCATTCTCGGCTCCTCTCTGGCCACTGCCCGGCTGGTCGGCCGGGCACCCGCGCCGAAGCGCGGCCGCTCGCCCTGTGGCTGCGGTCGCCGCGCCAGTCACCATGCCCGGCCGCGGCGCCGGCTGCGTCACCCACGCGGGGTGATCGGCCCGCTGCGATCTGCGACGAGGACGTCGATGCTCAGCGCGAGGATCCAGACCGGGAACAGCAGCTCCACCCAGGCCGAGATGCCGCTGCCGATCAGCAGCACGACGGCGGCGACGATCCCGGCGACGGTGAGCCACCGGGAGACGATCTTGGTGCGCCGCGCGATCGTCACCGTGGTGAGCGTGAACACGGCCGCCATCCGCATCGCGTAGACGTTCACCAGGATCGAGGTGACGTTGCGGCCGAGCACCAGCGTGCTCGCTCCGGCCGAGCCGGGCGGCCGGGACGTCGCCCCGGCGATGATCCCGCCTGCCAAGGCCGCCGCCACGAACAGCATCCCGACGAACAGCAGGCCGCTGCCGAGGAACACGGTCGCGAAGAAGCGGTCCTCGTGCCTGCCGACGCGGTCCCTGATCACGCCGATGAACCACAGGAACGCGATTCCGGCGAACGGGATGAGGTTAAGCGCGACCGCCACGGCCGTCCGGCGCGCCGAGTCGGTCAGCCAGGCACCCGGCTTGCTGGTGTCGGACGGGGTGGAGAGCTCGAGCAGCACCAGCGAGGTGATCAGCAGCACGGAGAAGACGATTCCGGCCACCGCAGCGGCGCGCGGCGTCTTCAGCGGCCTGGCGATCTGCAGCTCGCCGGCGTCCGTCGCCTGTTCGGTCATCAGCCTCTCCTTCGCCGGCGCGGGAGGCAGCAGCCGCTGCATGAAGTTGGCCCGGCGGGCACTGAATCAGGTCGCATCACTGCCTGAGACCCGGTGACACCGGGCGCCCGCCGGACCCGGCCGGCCATCGCGAGGCCGGTCCTGCTCAGCTGCCGAGCAGCTTCGCCTTGGCGGCGGTGAACTCGGAATCGGACAGGGCGCCCTCCTTGTGCAGCCGGTTCAGCTGGTTCAGCTGGTCGAGCATGGACGGCTTGGGCACGATGCGCTCGTTCTGCTCGTCCTGCTGCTTCTGCGCCTGCTGCTTCTGCTCGTCCTGCTGCTGTTGCGCCTGCTGCTCTTCCTGTGTCTGCTCGGCCGATCGCTGAGCAGACTTTTTGCCCACCACGTACGCGCCGCCGCCGATCACGGCCGCGCGCAGCAACGGGCGTCGCCGCATGATCATGTCTTCCTCCTCGGGATGACGTCCGGGTCACGCGCCGTCGGGCAGTTCGAGACCGAGCGCGACCAGGATCTCCGGCGCTGCCGCCATCGCCCGCGGTCCGCCGACGTGCGGGGTGACGGCGCGCAGCACGCCGAGCAGGTCCTGCGGCGTGGCGCCGGAGTCCAGCGCGTTCGCCACCTGCCAGAGGTACGAGACCGGGGGAGCGTCGACCGCGATCAGCGCGGCGATCTTGACGAGAGAGAAGGTGCGGGCGTCCAGGCCGCTGCTCTCCTGCTCGGCCTCGCGGAGCTCCACCATCTCGTCCAGCACGCGCTGGTCCCCCCTGGACATGCCGACCAGCGTGTCCCTGGTCGCGTCGTCGACATCAGCCTTTACGGGCACGGTCATGTCCGTGGTCCTTTCACTCGGCCTCGGTTCCACGTGCGGAACACAGTCGCGCCTTACCGGCGAGGTCGCGTCACCCGCAGCGGGTGGTCGGGTCACGCTGGGTCACGACCGGTCACTTCCCGGTGATCAGCCCGTAGCTCCCGTCGAAGACCATGAGCGCACCGGCCACGACGATCGCCCCGATTGCGGTCCCCCGCGCGGTGCCGGCTACCTCACCCGGCCAGGGTGAACTGCCGGTTCGCTGCCGGGGAAGCATGTGCTCGTGGTCTGGATGACGATGCTGGCTGGCCGTGCGCCCGGTTGACCCGCGGCTGCTGCGTTACGCCGGGGCCGCCCGTCGCCAGCTGGTCACCGCCATCGCTCTGGGGATCGTCGCCACCGCGGCGATTCTGGTCCAGGCCGGCCTGCTGGCGCACGCCCTTGCCACCGCGGCCCGCGGTCACGCCGCCGCGGCGCTGTGGGGCACCCTGCTCGCCCTGCTCGGCGTGGTGGCCGTGCGGGCCGCAGTGACCTATGGCGGCGAGGTCTCGGCGCTGCGCGCGGCCGCCACCGTGAAGTCGCAGCTGCGGCGCGCGCTTGCGGCCCGGGCCATCGAACTCGGTCCGGCCTGGCCCGGCGGCTCGGGCGGGCAGGGCGGGCAGGGCGGGCAGATCGCCGCGCTGGCTACCAGGGGCCTTGACGGGCTCGATCCCTATTTCGCCCGCTATCTTCCGCAGCTGGTGCTCGCGGTCGCGGTCCCGGTCGCGGTCCTGGCGCGGGTGGCCACGGCCGACTGGATCTCCGCTGTCGTGATCGCGGTGACGCTGCCGCTGATCCCGCTGTTCGCGGTGCTGGTCGGCTGGCACACCAAGGCGCAGACGCGGCGGCAGTGGCGGCTGCTCGCGACGCTGGCCGGGCACTTCCTCGACGTGGTCGAGGGCCTGCCCACGCTCAAGGTTTTCGGCCGGGCCAAGCCGCAGGAGAGAAGGTCATCGGTGAGGTCACCGGCGCCTACCGGTCGGCGACCATGTCCGCGCTGCGGGTCGCGTTCCTGTCGGCGCTGGTGCTCGAGCTCGCCGCCGCTATCGCCACCGCCCTGGTCGCGGTCGAGGTGGGGCTGCGGCTGCTCTACGGCCACATGGCGTACGAGACCGCGCTGCTCGTGCTGCTGCTGACCCCCGAGGCGTTCCTGCCGTTGCGCGCGGTCGCCGCCCAGTTCCACGCGAGCATGGAAGGCGCCGCGGCGGCCGGGCGGGTGCTGGAGGTCCTGGACACGGAGCCGGCCGCACGCCCGCACCCGACGCCGCGGACCCGGGCTGCAGACCTGCGCATCGATGAGATTGCCTGAACGCGGTAACCGCGGCTTACCAACGACGCGACCGGCCGGCGTTGCGCGAGCTGAGCCTCGCGATCCGGCCGGGCGAGCGGATCGCGGTGACCGGGCCGAGCGGGGCCGGCAAGAGCACACTGCTGGCGCTGCTGCTGGGGTTCGTCCAGCCGGCCGGGACCTCGCCGCGTTCGCCGCCGACGACGTGCGGACCATGATCGGCGGCTGCCCCCAGGACCCGCACATCTTCGACACGACGGTGAGGGACAACCTGCGCCTGGCCCGGCCGGGCGCGAGCGACGAGCAGCTGGAGGCCGCGGCGGCCCGCGCCCGGCTGCTGCCCTGGATCGAGTCGCTGCCCCAGGGCCTGGACACCCGCGTCGGCGCCCGCGGGGCCGCCATGTCCGGCGGCGAGCGGCAGCGGCTCGCCCTGGCCAGGGCGCTGCTGGACGAGCCGACCGCCCACCTCGACCCGGAGGCCGCCGCGGCGCTGACCGCCGACCTGCT